>VOFG01000113.1_pt1 | contig 85336 bp, 72 predicted proteins | sample 5384171 | NCBI WGS metagenome assembly VOFG01 (sample SAMN12384726, study PRJNA508395) | human gut metagenome | isolation source: healthy gut F | host: Homo sapiens
ACCTTTTTGAAAATGAAACTTTCGACTGGTTTGCGTTCAACGCCTCTATCATCAGCAAGCATCTCACAGGCAAAAGAAAAGCCATCGCCATCGATCCTTCCTATATCCCCAAGTCCGGTCATAAGACACCTTGGATTGGTTACTTCTGGTCAGGCTGTGCCGGGGATTATAAGCGAGGATTAGAAATCATGGGCATCGGTGTCATTGACATCGACAACCATGAATGCATGACTTTAGGTTCCATTCAGACACCGGACTGTAAGACCTTGGATAATATGGGTAAGAACCTGGTTGACTGGTATAGCAGCTATCTAATCAGTAGAAAAGACAAGCTACAGAGCATATCCAGAACGGTGGTTGCAGACGCATTCTTTTCCAAGGAAACTTTCATAACGCCTATGTGTGAGAGTGATTTCCATGTCATCAGCCGCTTTAGGAACGACGTAGTCCTGTACTATCCGACATTGGAAAAGAAAACAAGAAAACGTGGTCATCCCAAGTGGTTTGACGGCAGGATTGACTTTGCCAATCTGGATCTGACCCGGTGCAAGGAATACGAGGTGAACAAGGGAAAACTATACGGATTGAGGGTATATGCAAAAGCTCTCAAAAGGTATGTTTCCTTGGCCGTCTGGTATCCGATGGACGGGAGGACAGACAAGTGGCAGCTTTATTTCTCTACAGATGATTCCATGGATGGATGCGAAGTCCTGGATTATTACAGAACCAGGTTCCAATTGGAATTTTGCTTTAGAGATGGAAAGCAGCATGCTGGAATTACCAACTGTCAGTCAACTGACTTCAGAAAGTTGGATTTTCACTTCAATGCATCGCTTGCTGCTGTCAACTTGACCAAAGCGGCATGTAAGAGGCTCGGAATAGCCTATTCCATATCCTCTTGCAAGTCATTCATACACAATGCGTATATGCTTGAACGATTTATTTGCTACTTCTATTTCGCAAAAACATCAGTACAGGAACTATGTTGATATGTATAAAATAAATACTGGAGACAAGAAAAAAGATACTTATATGGCATATCAAAGGTACCTTAAAGACTACTTGAGATGTGTTAAAGGTGTAGACGAAAACCTGAAGAGACTTTTCGACTATCTCAAGAAAGAAGGACTGTGGGATAATACTATTATTGTTTATACAGGAGACCAAGGTATGATGCTGGGCGAACATGATCTGATGGACAAGAGATGGATGTACGAAGAATCTTTGAGAATGCCATTTATAGTGAGAGACCCACGACAGAAAGACAGAGGAAAACACAGTGGACTGATGATTAATAATATAGACTTCGCTCCTACTCTCATTGAAATGGCAGGTGGAATGGCTCCGGAATATATGGATGGAAAGAGTTTTGCTTCTGTTTTTGACGGAAAAGAACCCGAAAACTGGAAGGATGCGACTTACTATAGATACTGGATGCACATGATTCATCATGATATTCCTGCTCATATTGGTATTAGAACAAAAGATTACAAGCTTATTCTGTTCTATGGACGTCATTATGACGAAAACAGACAGAACGAACTTACAATGCCATGGCAGAGAAAAACTAAGGGAAGCAATACTACCGCTCCTACTCCTGTTGCTTTCGAACTTTACGACTTGAAAAAGGATCCTATGGAAATGCATAATGTAGTAAACGACCCTAAATACAAGGATGTATTCGAAAGCTTGAAAGCAAGACTTAAAGAACTGAGAATACAAACCGGTGATACTGATGAAGAGTATCCGAAAATTAAAGAAATAATAGAGAAGCAACTCATGTAATACTTTGTTTTTGTCATGATTTAAAACGATTATTTTGTTGGTGATATGAACCGTTCTTAAACAAATGAGAACGGTTCATTAAATTATTTTTGATAAATATTCATAATATCCATTCCCTACATTATGAAACTATAAATAATGCGAATCAGCAGTTGATAATCATCCCTTTTTCGCTTGTTAAAATGTTATTATTCAGTTAATTATCTCATTAATTGGTTTTCTAATCTCCTTGAAAATCAGTATATTAGAAGAATAAAACCACTCATTGTTCTAATTATGATTCCCAAGGAGAAAGAATTAAAACTTATAAAAATATATATGTATATCTGCGATGTTTACGAGTCTTCACTCAAGTTCTACTGCCAGAGGTTCAGTAATAACAATCATCCAATCTTTACCGATCAGGAACTGCTTACTGTATATCTGTTCTGTGGAGCTTATCAACAATACTTTAAAATCAAAGACATACATACCTTTACCAAAGGAATACCTGCTTTCATGGTTCCCTGACTTGCCTTCTTACCAAACATTCAATTATAGATTGAATTTGATGCCGGAAGCAATCAGCGAACTCGTCAGGCAGTTAATCCATTCATTCAAACCTCAAGATTGTGACAGTATGAAATCATTAGTTGACTCGATGCCTATCATTACTTGCGCAGGAAAGAACAAAGTAGGAAAGGTCGCCACTGAGATTACTTCCAAAGGATATTGTTCGACAAAGAACATGTATTATTTCGGAATAAAACTCCATGCAGTGGCTTTCCGTAGAAAAGGAACTATACCTTTTCCTGAAATGCTCATACTTTCCGCTGCTGATGAAAATGACTCCACTGTATTCAAAAGAGAATGTGTGGGAAATCTGAACAATAGAGAAATATATGCCGATAAAATATATTCGGATATACCATTCTATAAAGAGACGAAAGAATGCAAAAAACTCGAGCTATTTACTCCTGTAAAAGCTATCAAAGGAGAATCACCTGAAATAACAAAAAGGGAGAAAGCGGCAAGAGACTTGTTTTCAACGGCAGTCTCAAAAGTCAGACAACCCATTGAAGCATTATTCAACTGGTTGAATGAAAAAACAAATATTCAAAGAGCGATGAAGGTCAGATCTACATCTGGACTTCTGGTACATACGATGGGAAAAATTGCCATCGCATTAATTACTCTAATTTTTAACTAAGGAATCAAATACTGATTCGCATAAATAACAGATATCGCATTATTATAAAAAATACCCCTCTAAAATTAAAGAAAAACACACCTATAAAATTTAATTGCTTTATGCATTTTTGCAAAAAATTACAAAAAATGCAATTATGAGAACACAATTTTTAAATCATTTAACCAAACAAATTCCTATCCGATCTCCATGATTTAGAATATTAGGGAACCATAATAATAAAATCTTTTACCTTATAATTTTACTAAAAAACAATTTTAATAATGCAACGGGAAAAATCAAACAAATTTATTTATTTTATTATCCTGTGTATTAATCTTCTATGGGGAGAAATTTATTCTCAGACATTAAAAGGTTATGTAACTGATACCAATAATGAAAGACTGATAGGTGTATCAGTATTAGTTAAAGGAACAGGAGACGGAACTATTACTGACTTCGACGGTCAATATGTTCTTAATAATTTGAAAGAAGGGAAAAAATTGAATTCAGTTACGTAGGTATGCAGACTAAAGTTTTTACCTACAAAGGACAGAAAACATTAAATGTAACATTAAGCGAGAACTCGGAACTTCTTGAAGAAGTTGTTGTAGTAGGTTACGGTCAGCAGAAAAAGGAAAGCGTTGTAGGATCTATTACTCAAGCAAAAGGTGAGGACTTGCTCAGAGCAGGTAATGTTACAACAGTTTCTGAAGCATTGACTGGTATCATGTCTGGTGTATCTACTATGCAGGCTGCAGGACAGCCGGGTTCTACAGCTGCAAATATATTGATTCGCGGACAATCAACCTGGACTGACAGTTCACCTCTCTTCGTGGTTGACGGTGTGGAACGTGATTTCAACGACCTTGACCCTAATGAAATTGAATCAATTTCTGTATTGAAGGATGCGTCTGCCACTGCAGTATATGGTGTTAAGGCGGCAAATGGTGTAATCCTTATTACAACAAAACAAGGTGCAAAGGGTAAAACCAAAATTAATTTCTCGGCTAATTTTGGTATAAAGAGTCCTACTATTGATACAGATTATATTACTGACTACCCTACAAATCTCAGACATCATAATCTGGCTCTTATAAATGAAAACAGTTTCTCAAAACTTCATACACAAGAAGAAATTGCAAGATGGGAAGATCCGAACAGAGATATGGACTATTACTCTTACACTAACTTTATTAATTATCTTCTTACAAATGGTCAGTCGCAGGCTTATAACCTCAATATATCTGGTGGAAATGACTTTGTGAAATATTTTACTTCATTTGGTTATAACTACTACGGTAATATCTTCGACATAAAAAAACAGAGAGAATTTGACCCGCGTACTTACCAGAAAAGATATAACTGGAGAAGTAATCTGGACTTTAATCTTACAAAGACTACAAAATTCTCTGTGAAACTGTCGGGCGAGCGTTAAGGACTGGAATGGTAACTATATAACCAAATCAACTAACGGCGGTATGGGTGCTGGAAATGGTGATGATTTATCTCGTTTATACCAGTTTGCAATGGTTGGAGCACCACCTATTAATAGCGAGGGTCTTATCGGAACAGAGCCTAATACTCCATCAAATCCTAACTACTGGGCTATGATGGAAAAAGAAGGACAATGGATGAGGAGAAGCAACAGACTATATTCCGACTTTATTCTTAAACAGCAGATTATCAAAGGACTTGAGTTTACTGCCAAACTATCGTACAACTATTACAGAAGATACGACAGTTCGATTGATGCTAAACCAATATATTATCACCCTAATCCGGATAATACAGGATATATACAGAAAGACCCTCTGCAATTACCTGAGTCACCAGTTGTTTCAGCTGAATATCTGGCAGACTACAACAAGAGTCTATACTACGAATTTTCATTACTGTATAAAAAAATAAAATTGGTAAACATGAATTCAGTCTCTTAGCGTTGATGAACAGAAGAAAATACCAAAGTAAGGTTTCATTCCCAAATCTGGAAGAATCGTGGGTTGGTAGAGCAACATACGGATATGACAACAGATATTTGTTTGAATTCAACGGTGCATATAATGGTAATGAAAATTTTGCACCGGGCAAGCGTTTCGGTTTCTTCCCTTCAGTAGCGTTGGGATGGGTTGTTTCGGAAGAAAAGTTTATAAAAGATCATTTACCAGGACTGGAATTCTTTAAAATCAGATATTCGTATGGAGAAATAGGTTCCGATAGAGGACTTGGCGGACAGCGATATTCATACCTTTCAACATACTCATCATACAACAGTAATTTATATTACGGCGAACCAGTTTCAGGTATAGGAACTGTATATGTTGAAGGAACACCAGCAAATGTAAATAATACTTGGGAGACTGCAATCAAACAGAATATCGGTATAGAAATGACATTCCTAAAAAGCAGACTAAGAGGTTCGGTTGACTTGTTTAACGAAAGACGTGAAGGAATACTGATGCAAAGAAATACTGTACCATATTGGTTCGGAAACTCAGCACCAAAGGCAAATCTTGGTAAAACAAAGAATCACGGTATTGATATTGAGCTGAAATGGAATGACAAAATAGGAAAGGTTGACTATTGGTTTACCGGAAATATGTCGCTCACAGAAAACCGAATAGTTTTCAGAGACGATGCCAAATCAACTCCGGAATACCTTCGCCAGGCAGGGAAACCTATCGGATGGCGCTCAGGACTTGTTGATTTAGGACTTTACCAGAACTGGGATGATATTTATAACTATCCGGTATCTTCATATAATACAACAGGACTTATACCGGGCGACCTTATTTATATGGATTACACTGGCGATGGTATTGTTGACAAGAATGACTGGATTCCAATTAAAGATCCTAGTTATGCGACCAAAACGTATGCATTTTCATTAGGATTCTCATATAAAGGATTCAGTGTTTCCGCAATGTTCAACGGTATGTTCGGACTTTCAAAATATGTTTCAGGAGCATACCTTTGGGAATGGGATACAACAGTTCAGTCAGGATTTATGCTTCATAACAATGAACAGCTTGATTTCTGGAGTCCGGAAAATCCTGATGCAAGTCATCCGATTCTACATGCCGAAAAGCACAGCCATAACCAGCAGACAAGTACATATTGCACACGAAGCAGTGCATTTTTGCGCTTACGTAATCTCGAATTGAAATATAGTTTCAGAAGTCTGTTAAAGAAAAAGAACTTCTTGATGGAAAACATAGAAGTTTATGCTAACGGTCAGAATCTGTTTACTTGGTCAGACTTGCCAGATTCATTTGACCCGGAAGCTAATAAACTTGAAGTTTACCCTATATCCAAGAGATTTAATTTTGGTTTCAGATTAACTTTATAAAAAAAGAAGAATGATTATGAAAATAAAAAAATATATACTCTACAGTTTAGCAATAGCAGCCATGACCTCTTGCGAGGATTTTCTTGATGTAAATCCTGAGATGGGTATTACCAAGGAAGAAGTATATGGCGAATATTACAATTTTAGGGGGCTATGGACAGAGCAACGGCTTTGGTTCATAACTACGTATTTGACAGATTCGACTGGGACTGTGAAGTTGGAGGATTTTCGGATGAAGCTCAGGCTGCGCAAGGAGGTGTGCCTACAGTTAATTATGTAAATCCAGGATTATGGCTGGATTATAAAGGACGAGATTTCGGTTTTAATAATCAGAATGAATCTTCATCAACCAGTGAAGCAAACAGAGGATACAACAGAGAGCCTGCCGGTGAAGCTGTAGCTGCCATCCGTGCAGTAAATCAATGTCTTGCAAATATAGATTTGCTAACTGTTTTCCCCGAAGAAATTGGTTATACTCCCGAAGAATTGAAGAACCAGTTATTAGGACAATGCTATTTCCTAAGAGGATGGCATTACTTCCAGATAATAAACAGATATGGAGGTATGCCTATAATGGACAGAGTTTTCGATAATAATGAGGACTTTGATATAGCCAGACCTACATATCTGGAATCAGCTGAATGGATGATAAGCAATATGGATGAAGCCATTAAATATCTTCCTACAGAATGGAAAAATGCAAGTGATAAAGGTCGTCCCACTCAGGCTTCGGCAAAAGCGCTAAAAGCTATGATGTTGCTTTATGCGGCAAGTCCTAACATGAATCCTGACCTTAATCCATACGGTTCCGACTCAAAATTATATAATATAGATATGGCTAAACGCGCTGTTGAAGCATCAATAGAGGCTATAAAGAGTCTGGAAGGTACAAGGTATAAAATGTATGACAAGGAAAACTATTTTGAGAATTTCTATTCAAAAAATTCATCCAATAAGCGATGAAGCACTGTTCCAACCACCTTTGACACCAAGTACAGCTATTAATCAATGGGGTGGAAGCGGTACTGGATGGTATCTTCCGTTCTTTGACGGGGATGGACAGTATTCAATTCTCCAACGCAGAATGCAGTTGACTGGTTTGAGACCTCTACAGGATGGGATGTTAATGATTCACGCGGTGATTTCAACCCTGACGATCCATACTCAAACAGAGACCCAAGACTGAAAATGTTTATCTACTGTCACGGAGATGATATGTATCCTTTGAAAGATAAGACTGATGCCAAACATCCTAAAACACTTGACGCAAGTGAAGGTTCATGGCACTGGAATCAGTTTAAAAATAAAGGTTTGACTTTTACAGGTTATATACATCACAAGCACCGCTGGAACGGAAACAATAACCTGGAAAATGTGACTAAATATTATAGAATTTTTCCATTTATAAGAGTCGCACAGTTGTACCTTGATTTTGCAGAAGCCGCAAACGAAGTATACGGACCTACAGGAGCTGTTCCAAATACAGACTTAACAGCTGTGGAAGCTATAAACATTGTCCGCAGACGAGTAGGTATGTGTGACGTAAGACCTGAATATACCACTGATAAAGAAACTTTCAGAAAAAGGATATATAACGAAAGAGCTGTAGAATTATATCAGGAGTTCCACAGATGGACAGATATCAGAAGATGGAGAATAGCTAAAGATTTGTTCAAAGATGTAAATTGTATATACGGTGCATACATCCATAAAGTAAACGGCGAACTCAAATATGAGAAAAGATTATTGGATGTAGCTGTCAGAGTATTTGAGGATAAACATTACTGGTATCCATTTGATATTGCTACAATGAATATGATGTCAGTTTTCAAACAGAATCCAGGTTGGTAATTTATAAAAAGTATTATGAAAAATATATATTTATCTATACTGATGACTTGTTTTGGTACAAGTGTCATATACGCGCAAAATAATACTCCTGTATCTTTCGACGGACAGCAGGATAGTATTATATCGCTCCCATATACTAAGATAGACAAAAGAGACATGTGGGAGCTGTAAGCACTGTTACGGGAGAACAGCTAAGTCATAGCAATAAATTCGGATTGAACTCAGCCATAGACGGACTGGCTACAGGTTTGATTATAATGAACGGCTCTTGTAATCCCGGCGCAGAAGGATTTACCTGGAAAGTAAGAGGACTTTCCAGAGGAAACGATGGAGACGGACCATTGATTGTTATTGACGGTATGAACAACCGTTCGCTTTCAAGTATAACAAACGAAGAAATAGAATCGGTGCAGGTACTGAAAGACATTACAGCAAAAATGCTGTATGGAAGCAAAGCCGCCAATGGTGTTATTATGATAACTACCAAACGAGGTAAAGGCAAAACTTCGTATAAGGCAACCGGTGAATATGGTTTCAAACAGGCTACAAGAACACCTGAATATCTTTCTTCATACGACTATGTTAAGTATTTCAGACAGGCAATGATTAATGACGGATTGACTCCACGCTATACGGAGGAAGATATGATTGGCTATGCTGAGGGTGTTGATCCATTACGTTATCCGAACGTGGATTTTTATGATACGTTTGTAAAACCTAATACAAGTTTTTACAGGGCAAATGTTCAGGTTAACGGTAATAAGAACAACGTAGGATACTTTCTTAATCTAGGTTATTATGGTGAAGGTGGTCTGGAAGCCGTAGGTAAATCAACATCGTACGACAGATTAAATTTAAGAAGTAATCTTGATTACAAGATTAACGATTTCATGTCTGCGTATCTGGATATTGCTGCACGCTGGGATATGTGGTCACGCCCTAATATAACATATAATAACTTTTTCAACGCTATATCGACCCACAGACCTAACGACTATCCTTTGTTTATGGGAGAATATGGTGATGACACTATGTTGGGATGGAGTAAAAACCAGGATACTAACCTTTATGGAGAACTCACCAGGAAAGGTTATGCCGATGATGAGAACTCGTATGCACAGACCAACATCGGTTTAAATTTTGACCTATATAAAATTACCCGGGACTGAAAGCAAAACTGTTTATGTCGTACGATGCATTTTCTGCTTTGTCAAAAGGTAAGACATATAAATATTCCAGACTACGCCTTGAAGATGACGGAACATTTACAAAGGTTGGTGAAGATGAAGTAAAAGGTAGTGAAGCAAAATTCAGTGATAATATATACAGAAATTTTGGAGTCACAGGGCAAATAGACTACAGCAGAGGATGGGATAAGCATGAGGTGCTTTCAAACCTTGTTTATAACGTACAGAGAAAGATGGACAAAATGCTTCTTAACGGGCCTAAAACCGTACAGGATGACAAGAGTATGAATATAGCTTTACGTGCCAACTATGCTTACGACAGAAGATATGCTGTAGAAGTAGACGGTTCACTGATGGGTTCGGACAAATTTACGAAAGAAAACAGATGGGGATTGTTTGGAGCAGCTGGATTTGCCTGGAATATATCTAATGAGGAGTTTATGAAAGATATTGAATGGATAGACTTCTTAAAACTGAAAGGCAGCTTTGGTGTTATGGGTTATGACAACAGTTTTGCCTATATGGTTTATGATAACTTCTATACAGCCAACGGTAACTATAGAGTAGGCGAAAATAACTCAGAAATTGAATATGGATTCAAACCCAGCCAGATAGGTAACAAGAATTTCACTTTCGAAAAATCAAGGGAAACCAATATTGGTATTGAAGGTACGTTCTTCAGCAACAGATTGAGCATGGAAGGTAACTTCTTCTATGAATATAGATATGATATACCAACAAATGTTCAAACCTTAATACCGGGTTATGTAGGGTATGGCAGTGTATATCCTATGCTTAACTATAATGAAATAAGTAACAGAGGTGTTGAAGTGGGTATGAGCTGGAAAGACAGAATTGGTGAACTGAAATATCAGATAGGTGGTAATTTTATGTTTACAAGAGCTATACACGAAGTCTATGATGAAAACAATTTGTATGAGCACCAGAATCGAACTGGAAAATCGACAGATGCCATTATGGGTTGGGTTTCGGATGGTCTTTATAAGAACCAGCAGGAAATAGATGACCACAGCGTTTCATCATTGTACGGAGAAATTAAACCTGGTGATATAAGGTTCCTGAATGTTACAAACGATTTGAATGACAATGTTATCAATGATTATGATAAAGTATTTATCGGTAACTCATTCCCAAGAGTAAACTATGCGCTCAATATTAATCTGGAATATAAAGGTTTTTCTTTATATATGTTAGGTCAAGGAGTTGCAGGATTTGACAGAATGATGACTAATTCATACTATTTCTGTACAGGAGAAAACAAATACTCTGTAAATGTACTTGGAACAGCTATTGTAAATCCTGAAACTGGGAACATCCAGGACAATGCAACATACCCACGTTTGACCAGTCTTTCAACAGGTCACAGTTATAGAAACTCTGATTACTGGATGGAAAATGGTTCATATTTCAAACTAAGGACAGTAGAACTGGCATACCAACTACCTAAAAAGTTTGTAAGAAATTTGGTGCCAATGGCTTGAAATTCTTTGCAAAGGGTGACAATTTATTTACTCTATCGTCAATAAAAGACGTTGACCCAGAGGATATAAATGCCGGTATAACCGGTAACCCTATGTTCCGTTCATTCTCTTTTGGATTTGATATAACTTATTAATTTATATACTAAAAGAAAACAATAATGAAAAAAGTTTATAATAACATCTTGCTGCTCACTGTTGTTATTATCATCGTGCGACAGTTTCTTTGACACAAAACTTACAAACGAGAAGACAGAACAGCAATTAACAGAACAAACAGGAGTAATCAGAGGACTGATAACTTTTGCCTACAGATCAATACCTACTAATTTTGATTCATTTGGAAGTGATTTTCTGGATTGTGCAACAGATAACGCATTATCAAATAATCTGAACGGAAATATGAACAAGATGAGTGGTCAGGATGGATACTGGACAGACGTAAACAGCCCACTCAACAATTGGAATGCCGCTTACGAAAATATACGAAACTTAAATGAGTTCCTAAGAATTGGAACTGATGAGGATCTTGTATATATGGCTACAAATCCGGAAGAAAATGAGGCATACCGCAAAAGAATTATGGGTGAAGCTTATTTTTTAAGAGCATGGAACGAATTTGAACTTCTAAGACGTTTTTCCGGTATTGACGTAAATGGTGAATTACTGGGTTTCCCTATTGTAACAGAGAATATGGATATCGACAATATAGAAATGAAACCTAGAGATTCATTTAGTGACTGCGTTAAAAAGAATTGTTGAAGATTTGGATCTGGCTTTTGAAGCCGGCTTACCAATTGAATATACAGGAGATAATGCTATTTTGGGTAGTTCACAATTGGGACGCCCACGCAAGATAGCTTGTATGGCTCTTAAAACAAGAGTTCTGCTCTATGCGGCAAGTCCATTATACAATCTGGACAATAAAAATGAGCTTTACGAAGAAGCAGCAGCTGCCGCAAAAGCTGCTTTAGACATGATTGGTACAACATTGCCGGATATATATGATTTGGGTAATATCTCCAGCAAATTTTATAATAATATAACCACCGCAAACAATGAAGTTATATTGCGTAGAGTTGCCGGTGATGCAACAGGAGAACTAGGTATGGCTCAAAGAAACTTTCCTCCAGCTGTCGGACTTATTGGTCAGGGAAAATGTAATCCATCACAGAATTTAGTAGATGCTTTCCCTATGGCAAACGGTTATCCCATTACAGCCGACCAAAGCCTGAGCAATTATAATCCTGAAAATCCGTTTGCCGGCAGAGACAAACGTCTTTCAATGACTGTACTGAAAAACGGTGATGTATTTAAAGGAGTAACAATACAGACATACAATGGCGGTAACTGTATGCCTGGAGCTGTAGGAGTAGACGATAAAAATACTACAAGAACAGGATATTTCTTAAGAAAATGGCAAAGTTCAAAAGCAAATCTGATTGCAGGAAATCAGATTAAGGACTTTTCTACTATGCTCTTATCCGTAAAGTAGAAGTTTTCCTTAATTTTGCAGAAGCAGCAAATATGGCTTACGGTCCTGACAACAATGTTTTGGGATATACAGCAAGACAAGCTATAAGAGAAGTGAGAAGAAGAGCTGGTATAGCCAGCTCGGGTGATGATAAGTACTTGAGCTCTCTTCGTACGAAAGAAGAACTAATGGAATTGATAAAAAACGAGAGACGCATTGAACTTTGTTTTGAAAATCATAGATTCTTCGATTTAAGAAGATGGAAAGAAAACCTTAACGAACCGGTAAAAGGTATTATTTATAGCGATGCTAACGATAAAAAGGGTACAATATCTATAGTGCAGTCTCCTGTATATAAAGATTATATGTATTATGGACCTATACCTAAAGCTGAAATTTTGAAATGTCCTGCAATAACACAAAACCAAGGATGGTAATTAAAAACTTAAAAACATGAAGATCTCATTAAAACTATTTGCAGTTGCATGTATGGCTATGTTATTCCAGTCATGCTATGAAGATTATAAATTTGATTATGACCATACTACCGCTTATTTCGCACGTCAGAAACCTCTCAGAACTTTAGTTGACGAGGAAAACAAAGATATGAAATTTACTTTTGGGACAGTATTGGCAGGAGTCTACAGTAATGAAAAAACTGGAATGTTTATTATGAAGTACAACCTGAACTGTTAGAAGAATATCCTGATAAAGAACTTCTTCCTGAGGAATATTATACTTTATCCAACAGTAATCATATCGTGGTGCCTGAAGGAAATATTTTAGGAGAAATAGAAGTGAAGATTGACAAAGATAAATTCATGAGCGACCCGAAAAGCTTAAACGGAACTTATGTTTTACCTGTCAAGATTACATCGTGCGACATGGATTCTATTCTTGAAAACAAGGATTATTCATTGATAGCATTGAAATATTTCAATAAATTCCATGCTACTTATTTCCTAAAAGGTACAGATACTAAATTCAATGCTGACGGTACAGAAGCAGATAAAGTGGAATATAATTCCGATGACCTTGTTCAGAACAACAGAATTCATGAACTTACTACACTATCAAAAAACTCATTGAAGGTTCCATTCATAGGAAGATTTAATGTAGAAAAACATTTTATGAAAATTTCGGTTGATGAAGATAATAATGTTTCTGTAGAAGGTATGGATGGTTCCGTCATATCATCGGTAACAGGTAGTGGAAAATCCAATTATGATGAGAATAATCATCCACATTTCAACCTGGAATATGAATATACTGATGAGGATGGTCTTAAACATAAAGTTCAGGAAGAACTGATATATCTGAAAACAGTACTTAAACTTGAAGAATGGTAATAATATAAATGAACCTGGTTTTTATTGGATGCGATAATTTATAGCATCCAATAAAAACCTCAAGAAAAAAACTATGAAACATATTAAGAATATAATTGCATTATCCTTATTTGCTGCTATGACGGCAGGATGTGAGGATTATAACCTCAGTCAATATAAAGATGTTCCACCTGTACCGAAAGAAGGTGAGAAAATCGATATGGTCTTCACTTCAGAAAACAGCAGCTTCAGTAGAACAAACATCTATGAAGGAGATAAGATTTCATGGAGTAAGGATGACATGATATCAGTATTTGCGAAACAGGTTAATTCTATGTTTACAATTGACAATGAAGATGAAGAAAATGTTGTCCTGAGTGCAAATTTTAAAGGAAAAGCTTTATTTGATAATTCATATTTTGCGTTATATCCATTTAATGTTGATGCAAAAATATCAGAAACGCAAGTAAATGATAATGGATTATCAACAGCTACTATATCAACTGTACTTAGCAATGTTCAAAAAGCTGTGGCAGGTTCTTTTGACAACAGACTTAATCCGTCTGTTGCCATTGAAAATATCTATTGAGGAAATCAAATATCCTCTTGCTATGAAATTAAAATTTACCAATGCAGCTAGCTTTATAAAGATTAATTTAAATGAAAACATTGGCAGTGAAGTACACAAAATAACTCTTAAAGGAAACAATGGTGAACTTATTGCAGGAAACATTGATATTACAGTGAAGGAAGGTGCTGAAACCGATGGTGTAATCAGTACTGAAGCATCAACTGTCATCAATGAGGAAGGTGCAGCTACGGAAATTATGGTTTTACCGGCAAATGCAAGTACTGATATTGTGAAAGGTTACGATTATTATGTTGTAATTGCCCCAACTACATTTAAAAAAGGTATTTCCATTATTCTGGAAGATGAAATAGGACTAAAGAAATTCGCCAACATAACAGGAGAAATAAACTTACAATCAAATCAATGTTACGACATTGCTTTGTCTTCAGAAAATCTTGAAGAAGAAGTGGCACCTGAAAGTGAAACTGTAAATATTACTTCAATAAAAGCAGTTGAACCACAAAAATTGGAATTGAAATTAGATAAAGAGATTACAAAAGCTACAGAATTTGATGATAAGTTCTTTGCTGCATTCTCTCTAGATGTCAAGAATAAATACGAAATTCCTGTTATGATGCCAGACATAGCAAATATTGAGTATGTTGATAGTAAGACGCTTAATCTCACATTAACCGATGTTGTATATGCAGATGATGTAATAAACATTATTTATAACCTTACAGGATTCCATCCTGGATTTAAGATTGGTGACAAGCATGTGAAAATTTTCACACCCGAAAATGTTCCTTATGAAGGTTACACTGAAACTGTAATAACACTTGATTTCGAGGACGGTAATGTTGGATTCAATGCTGTTTCAGGAAATAACAATCTGCCAATTGATATTTTAAGTGTAGAAAACGGCGCATTAAAAATTGACATGCCTGATAACAGTACTGATAAGATGGTTAATTTCACAAGTATAATAAGTTATCAACTACCAAGTGACGCTGAATTTATTTTTTACCTTTGACGCATTCAGAAATAAAACTGAAAACGCACCAATAAATGATATGTCTTTAAGATATGCATCTGGAATTGCAAGTGAACATGGAAACGGTGATATATTTAAGAAGTGGCAAGGCTTTAATACTTTAAAACCACACCATCGACATATACTTCAGTTGTATCAGGACATGGAGGGGTCTTTGAATTTGTTGAAGGAACAAAAGTTACTAAAGGAGTAATTAATAACTCTGGCAATTCAAACATTTCACTAAATTTCAAATCAAAACCAGGACATGTTCTATACTTTGATAATATAACTCTCAAACAAAGATTATACCGTCCGGCTCAGTGATGAATACTAAGAATCATAGTTCATATGAAAAACATGAACTATGATTCTTTTAATCCTAACAATTATAATACAAAAAACATGAAAAAAAATTATCTATTATACGTACTTTTATTCTCATCAGCATTGCTAATTACAGGATGTGACGATGACGATTATAACTCAAGCCCCGATCCTATTATTGTTCCCAGTATATTTGATGAAAGCGAACCTATAAATTCGATTCCACTACCTCCCGATGGACAAAGATGGGTACTGAACGAACAGTTTTCTGACGAATTCAATGGCAGTCAACTCGATGAATCAAAATGGGTAACTCCACATCCTACATGGATAGGGCGTGCTCCTGGACTATTTGAAAAGGAACGTGTTTCATTTAAAGACGGATGTATGGTTCTTGAAGGTATAAAAATGGAGGAACCTAAAATCGTCAATGGAACAGAATTTAACATATCTTGCGCAGCAGTAGTGTCAAAGGAACAAAAAGCACACTATGGTTACTATGACTGTAGATTCAAGGCCAACAAGACTACATTATCATCTACATTTTGGATGTCTACACGAACTGGTACATTTCCTGTAGAAGGAAAGCAACCAGAAGGTTCTGCACCAGGGAGATTTAGTCAAGAATTAGATATATGCGAAACAATAGGCAGAACAGGTGATTTCTCCGGCAAATATTTCTATGAAGGAATGAATTCAAACGTTCACTACTGGTTTGATCCTGCAGACGGAAGCGAAAAGACAAGATATTAGAGCAGAAGAATCAAAACTCAGCCTTCCCGATGGAAAAGTTCCTTCGGATGACTTTAATACTTACGGATGCTGGTGGCACGACAAAAAAAGTTCTGCAACATTCTATCTAAATAATAAGCCAGGAAAGACTATTCAATTCAAAAATAGAAATACTAATGCCCCGTTCTATTTAACAGAACCTATGGGAATTAATATGGTAGTTGAAACTTACCCAACTCCTTGGATCGAATTGCCGAATGATGAAGAACTGGCTGATGATAGTAAAAACAAGACTTATTATGACTGGATACGTTCATATATCCTTAAGGATTTAAATGAAGAATATCCTGAACATACAGTTGAAAAAAGTTTTCGGTTACAAAGTAAATCTCAACAATAAACATGCAGTAATGTTCTATAAAGAAAACAATAAGTATAATTTCAGTTTTACTTATGCATCTGACAAAAAAACTGTAAAGTTGTCTTTGCTTTATATGATGTTAACAAAAATGAGATTACAAGACAATCATATAATTTATATGCGGGATATGCAAAAATAAATCTTTCTGATACAGAAGCCATAATGTCTGTTGATAATATATATTATGCTGTTGCGTATATACTTCCAGCTGCTTCTGACGATTTGAATTCAGCTTATGAAATAGACTCATACGGTTTCAAATGTATTAAATAATTAATTAAACTTTGTCAGATTATATAAGGTACATCTTCATATAAAGGTGTACCTATTTATTTTAAATACTCTTTATGTCATAATATGAAAAACAAGAAATTATTATATTCTTATTGCTTCCTAATATCTGCCAATTCTTATTTACATGCAGAGAACAAACCTAATATTGTAATTTTATTTGCAGATGACATCAGCGCAAGAGAATTTCCGGTGTATGGATCATCTGTATGGTCGAAACCTGATGGGGGTGACACACAAGATTTAAGGTTCAGAGCAGAAACCCCAGTTATGGAAATGATAGCAAAAGATGGATGCATGGTAAAGACATGTTGGGCTGCTACTGTATCTTCACCAAGTAGAGCTATGATGATGACGGGAAGGTATGCGCATCTGCATAAATGGTGGCACAATAAAGATATAGGTACATATACAAATGAAAAAGGTAAAAAGGAAAAATGGCCTCTATATGAAAGTTCACCTATGTTGATAGGACATATTGCCCAAAAAGGAGGTTATGCCACTATGTGGGCAGGAAAAACTCAAATGCCCAACTGTACGGATATCGAAAAATACGGATTTGACGAAGGATGTTATACTCCCGGCGAATTAAGCATGGATAATCCGCACACAGATTTTACTATGGAAAAGGCTAAGGGAAAATCTATGTATAAAATAGTGGACAACGGTAGAATTGTAGATACATATATGCAAACTTCGTATTACTGGCAACCGTCGGTAGTGCTGGTTAACAACCCTGAGTCAAAAAAGAAAGTTACTTTCTGGCCTTTTAAAGATAAAGATAAAAAGAATACGGTGTGAATACTTATGGTCCGGATGTTGAACAGAAATTTATTTTCGACTTTATGGAAAGAAAGGTGAAAGACGGTAAACCTTTTATGATTTATCATACTTCGCACTTGGGGCACGATGCATACAACTTTATAAACCCTGACAGCAAAAATCACTGGCCTGCTACACCTAAAGTAGAATGGAAAAACGGTAGGTATGTAAGAACTGCTCCTCAAATAACAGGCGACAATGGAGAATATAATCTTAATAATTCTCTTTCTGACGAAGGCATACACAATCACATAAAATATCTTGATTATCAGATATGGAAGTATTTGCAGAAATTCAAGGAACTGAAAATTGAGAATAATACCATTTTCATTATTTGTGCCGATAATGGTACTTCAAGATATGGCAAAGGAAGTCCTATTTGCCAGAAGGGCTGTCACGTTCCGATGATTATATATGCCCCTTGTATGAATATTAAACATAAAGGCGAGACAGATATACTGATGAATATGGCTGATATTCTTCCTACTATTGCAGAAATTACCGGGTAGAAATACCTGAAAATTATGAGATTAACGGTGAAAGTATTGTACCTTTCCTTACAGGCAAGAAAGACAATCACCGTGAATGGATTTATGCTTATAGAAACAATATGCAGCTAATTAGAGGTAAATATGTTCTTAAAGACGGAAGAGGTACCTGGTATGATGTATCTAAAACACCATCAGACCTTATCAGTTTTCCGGTTATTAAAGACTGGAATAAAGTATCAGAAGCTCATAAAATGGAAAAGAAAAAACTGGAATCTATTTTACCACATTTCAACTTACATAAAACTGATCATGATGATCCTGTAAAAATAATTTAACTTATGAATCGATTTATAAAAAATAAAGTCGGATTAAAATCCGGCTTTATAATTGCCGGATGTATGGCCGCAACCATTAACTCTATAGCGGATGAAAAACCTAACTTCATCTTTATAATAACCGACCAGCAATCTTACGATGCAATCGGAGCCTTAAAGGATGTGTATCCAAACTGCAATATGGATTATGTAACTCCAAATCTGGACAGACTGGTTAAAAATGGTATATCATTTACAAATACTTATTGTGCTAATGCCGTATCAATGCCTTCAAGATTTGCATTATTTACCGGTCAATATGGTAGCAGTTACGGAATAAGACATAACGGACAGGATGAAACAAAGCACAAAGCAATAAGAGATATGCTGCCATCAAGCGCAATGGGTAATTTATTCAAGTCGGCCGGGTATGACACTTACTATGGGGGAAAAGTACATCTGCCCTGTTCTTCGGAAGATATTAAAAAAATAAAAGTATGTACGAACCTCCAAAACTTACGGATTCGATGTATATTACACTAAAGATGAAAGGGATATTGTGGGTACTAAAGCCGCAGAAATTATAAATAAATGAGCAGAGGACAGCAATAAACCGTTTTTACTTGTGGCATCATTCATAAATCCTCACGATATCTGTATGGAAGGTATTTGGGGTGAAAAAAAGAAATGCCGGCTGACCAAAAGAACGAAAAAAAGAACGAAAGAGCTGCATGCGTTCAAGGTGTAAGGGACAAGGCTGACGCCATAGATGAAAAGGATTTCTTTATGAAACATTCACCTGAACTTCCGTTCAATTTTGAAGAAACAAGAAATTTGCCTCAAAACATAAAAATGCCATCAAAAAACTTTTCTGAAAATTACTGGAGAAGATACAGATGGATTTACAGAGAGCTTGTTAAACTTGTAGACAGCCATATTGGTGACATTCTTGATGCGGTTGATAATAATCCTAAACTGAAAGAAAATACTTATATAATATTTACTTCTGATCATGGAGAAATGCTTGGAGCACACAAGATGATTACAAAAGGATATCCTTACGAAGAATGTCAGAAAGTACCATTTATTATTTCGGGACCCGGAATTAAACATGGCGATAAAGACAATTCTGTGGTATGCAATGGAACAGATATATTACCAACTATGAGTGAACTGGCAAATATCAAAGTCGGAAGAACAGACGGTATTTCACTAGCAAAAGAATTACAAACAAAGGCGATATTCCTGAAAGAGAGGCTATAAGAATAGAAAACAATAATTTCTACACTATAGTAAGCGGCAGTTATAAATATTCTTATTACGATCGTAAAAGGATGAAAAAAGACATTATTACTCTAAATGAAAAAATGAATTCTTTGTAAACACTGACAAAGATCCGGGGAAATGCGAAATTCATTAAACGAAAACAGAAAGCATGCAAATGAGCTAAAAAGATTTGTTCCTTTAACAAAATAAAAGTACTGTAAAAGCGTTTTTCATATTCTCACAATCTGAATATAAAAAACGCTTTTACAGTATATAAAAGAAAAATCCACTTAAATGAGTATTTTTTCTCCCCTAAATATGTAGTTTTCGTTCATTAACTTTGTTGCCATAACAAATACTTAAATTCTCAAACTGACAATTATGAAAAATTACATTAAATCCATTTTACCTACTGTAATGTGCATAGTAACATTAAACACCAATGCACAAGTAAATCAGAACCCACACAGTGAATCTACAGGTCTCACTATACCTAAAAAATTTTATAAGGACACAATAGATTTCAGTAATGTGCCAAAAGAATTACAGATAAGTATCCTTTATCTGACCAAAATAATGAAGGTAATTGGGTCTTGGACAAAAAGGCATCAGATGAATTCAACGGGAAAAAAGTAAACGAAAATAAATGGTTTCCTAATAACCCGAAATGGAAAGGAAGACAACCAACTTTCTTTTGCAAAAGAGAACACAACCTTAAAAACGGATGTGCGGTAATGAAAACATATAAACCTGAAGTCGGTACACTACCCGAAGGTTATACTCATACAGCCGGATTCCTTGTAAGCAAAGAATTGTTCCTTTATGGATATTTTGAAGCCAGACTAAAACCTAATAATTCGCCTTGGGTATTCGGATTCTGGATGTCAAACAACGAAAGAGACTGGTGGACAGAAATTGACATTTGCGAAAACTGCCCTGGAGTTGCTGCAAACAGGCATGACTTAAACTCAAATGTTCATGTATTTAAGGCTCCGGCTGATAAAGGGGACGTTAAAAAACATATCAGTTTCCCGGCAAAATACTATATTCCTTTCGAACTACAGAAAGACTTCCATGTTTGGGGACTCGACTGGAGTAAGGAGTATATCAGACTGTATATAGACGGAGTATTGTATAGAGAAATAGAAAATAAATATTGGCATCAGCCACTTAGAATTAATGTTAATAACGAATCGAATAAATGGTTCGGAGCTCTTCCAGATGACAACAGAATGGACTCTGAATATTTGATTGATTATGTAAGAGTTTGGAAGAAAAAATACTATATAATATAAAAACCGTAAAATTATGAAAGCACTTACAACCCTACTTCTTACCACATACACTGGTTTGGAAATATTTTCACAAAATATAGAAAGACCTAACTTCGTGTGGTATATGACAGAAGACTTATCAAAACATTACTTGAAACTATATAACGAAGATGGTAACGGTGCACCTTCGCCTAATCTGGAAAAAATGGCAAAAGAAGGTATTATATTTGATAATGCATTCAGTAATGCACCAGTAAGTTCTGCTGCAAGGTCTACTCTTTTTACATCATGTTACGGTACAAGACTGGGAATAAGTTTACATAGAAAATCTCGGCTTGTAGATTTACCTGAAGACATAAACATGTTTCCTACTTATTTGAGAAGAGCAGGATACCACACCTCCAATGCATCCAAAACAGACTACAACTGCCAAACAGACAATGAGGCATGGGACATTATTAACGGTAAAATAGGTGATTGGAGAAAACGTAAAGATAAAAATCAGCCATTTTTCCATGTAAGAACAAATGCTGTAACTCACGAAGGTCATCTTCATTTCACTTTAGATGATTTTAAAAACAAAAAACAGAAACAGACCCCAATTCAGTGAGTATTCATCCTATACATCCTGATACTCCGTTATTCAGATATACTTACGCAACTTTTTATGACTGCATAATGGAATCAGACAGAGAACTAGGGAAACTTATAAATATGCTTAAAGAGGATGGCGAACTTGATAATACATTTATTTTCTATTTTGGAGATAATGGAGGTTCGTTACCAGGTACAAAAGGATATACCAATGAGTTGGGGCTGAATGTTCCTTTAGTAGTTTATGTCCCGGAAAAATGGAGAAAACTTTTACCTGTTAAAATTGGCGAACACACAAAAGGATTCGTAAGTTTTGTTGATTTAGGACCAACTATTATGCATCTGGCAGGTATTGACATTCCTCAGAATATTGACGGTACCCCTGTTTTGGGTAAGGACATATCAAAAAAGATATGGAGTCTAAAAACACAGCATACTGTTATGGCGATAGATACGACGAAGCTTACGCAATAAACAGAACATACCGCAAAGGCAATATAAAATACTCCCGAAACTTTTTGCCACATCACCCTAAATCGCTGTATGTAGGTTACAGATATAAGCAGGCTGCTTTCAGAGAATGGAGTGATATGTATAATGCCGGTAAACTTAATAAAATTCAAGAAAGATTTTTCTTTCCTCAAGGTTCTGAAGAATTATACGATCTGAGTATTGATCCGTTCGAAACGAATAATCTTATAAATAATCCTAAGTACTCTGACGTATTAAAAGAAATGAGGAATGAACTAAAAAATAAACTAACAAAAGATCTTGACTTAGGATTTATTCCTGAATGTGTATGGATAGAAAAAGGGTATAAAGATCCTGTAAAATATGCACAAAGCAGAAAAGATGATATTAAAAGATATTCCGATTTGATTGATCTGCAGATAAAACCAATTGCTCAAACTAAGGATGAAATAAAAAAGGCATTACATTCGGAAGATGATGTTACTAGATATTGGGCTGCAACTGTATGTGCATCGTATGGCGAAAAAGCAGATATATTCAGAAAAGACCTTGAAAAACTTCTTTCGGATAATCATCCATTTGTATCTAGCCGTGCATTGGCCGCATTAAATAATTTCTCTAAACAGGACAATGTTACTGTTATTAAGAAATTGCTTAAACAGGCAAAATCAGGACCTGAATCATTGTCTATTTTAAATGATGCCGCATACATAAAATGGAAAACAGGTAATAATATAAATATCTCAATGTCGGATATTGTAAAACCTGCAACAAGTATTGAATGGCGAATAGATTATTTAACAGGTAAGTCTCAATTATAAAACATGACTATATTAGTATAACAACAGGATAATGAGATATGACTTCTTGTTGTTATACTAATGTCTTTTAAGAGTATTTAAGAATAAAATTCAACAATCATTAATTTAAAATATGAAAAGCTCAAAAGAAAAATTATTAGGAACACTTTTTCTGTTATCAGCTGGAAACTGTGTTATGGCTCAAGAAAGACCTAATATTGTTTTTATTCTTACAGATGACCAACCATATTCATTGTTACACTGTACTGGCAATAAACTCATTCAGACACCTAATTTGGATAAACTTGCTAAAGAGGGAGTTTTATTCACAAATGCACATGTAAGCTCTGCCATATCTACACCAAGCAGAACCTGTATATTAACAGGAAGATATGAACGAAATCATGGAGTAAATTTTAATTCCGGCACTTCATTATCGGCCGAAGCATGGAGGCTAGCATATCCATGTATACTGAGAGCAAACGGATATTATACAGGATATGTAGGAAAAAATCATACACCAATCGGTGACAGAGGATATGAAACCGGACTAATGGATAATTCATACGATTACTGGTACGGCGGACACGAGCACTTGGGATTTTATCCTAAAGAGAAGCATAAAATTTTCAAGAATGCAAAAAATAATACTCAGGTTGAAATACTGGAAGAAGGAATGCTTGACTTTCTTAACCCTAATGAAAGATCGCTTAAAGGAGCCGTCTCTTTTTTGGAAGGAAGGCCCAAAGACAAACCGTTCTTCCTTAACTTGTGCTTCAATCTGCCACATGGAAACGGAACAGGTTCAATGAAACTTAAAGAGTCTGACCCTGATATATATAAAACTCTTTACAGGAATCTTGACATTCAATTACCAGAAAACTACATAGCCAAAGCAGATATTAAAACTCCTAAATTGCCGGAATCAGTACATCATGCATCAGACAGACAGAATATTTACAATTACTGTGATAACCCAAAAACTTTACGTAAAAGAAATATCAGAGAAATGCAAGCTGTAACTGGTATTGACAAACTTGTAGGAAAGCTTATGGATGAACTGAAAAAACAAGGCCTGGATAAAAAAATACAATAATTGTTTATACATCTGATCATGGAATATTCAATGGTGAATTCGGATTAGGAGGCAAAGCTTTATGCTATGAATATTGTACTCATGTTCCTCTTATAATATACGACCCTACCCTACCTAAATCTTTAAGAAGTAAAGATAACAATGAGCTGGTTCTTGCGCTTGACCTGGCCCCAACATTTCTGGATTATGCCAAAGCTGAAAAACCTGCCAACTATCAGGGATTCAGTTTAAAACCAATGCTTAGTGGTAAAATTAAAAGTGTTCGTGATTATCTTTTCACCGAAAATTTGTGGTCAACACATTTCGGTAATCCAAGGTGTGAGTCCATACAGGACAAAAAAATGGAAATATATTCGATATTATAAGAATGAAAACTTATCAGCAACAGAAAAAATCAAACATCTGAAGAGTTTTGGACTATCACCTAATAATGTCTATAAAACAGATATGACAGATGTTCTAATGTACAGAATATTCGTAGATGCCGGTCTTAATGGAGAAAATGCAGAATATGAAGAATTATATGATTTGGAAAACGACCCAAAGGAAACAACAAATCTGGCAAATGATAAAAAGTACAAAGATATTCTTGAAAATCTGAGAACAGAATGGTTCAAAGCACTTAAACTAGCAAGAGGCAATGGAAAACCTATGGTTGATATTATATGCGATGGTTATAGCATACCCAAATAATGAATTATATAGTTAACATTATAGTATTTAAACATTACCCGACAAGCATCATAAATATATATAATGTAAAACACTAGCAATAAATAATATGAAATGTAAAGTTGAAATACTTCCTTCCGGGAAAATATATGACGTGGAAAGTGGCACATCATTACATGATGTACTGAAAGAGAGTGAAATAGAATTTCCTTGTGGGGGAAAAGGAACATGCGGCAAATGTAAAGTCAGACTTATCAAAGGAGATATATACACAGACGAAAAGCATAAAAGAATGCTCGAAAAAATGGGACTATCAGATGAATGGAGACTTGCATGCCACAGTAAAGTTCATACAGATATAACGATTGAAGCAGAAGAAAGCGAGATGAGAATACAATCGGATGATAATTTATTTAAATTCAAGCCTGAAAAAGGATATGGAATTGCAGTCGATTTAGGTTCAACAACCATAGTTGCACAATTGATAGATCTCAGCAACGGCAAAATAATAGATTCTAGAAGTACCGTAAATCCACAATCGCATTATGGAGCCGATATAATCTCAGAATATCATTTGCTATGGAATCAGAAGAAAATGCCGAAACATTAATGTGGATTGTAAGAAATCACATAGGTTCCGAAATTTCCAATATGATTAATGACTCCAATATTAAAGATAACGTCAAAATAATAGTAATAGCTGGCAACACAGTAATGCATCATCTTTTTCTGGCATTAACGTATCTCCATTGGCGGTTGCACCATTTGAATCGCCAAATAATGATACTCAAATATTTACTGCCAGCAGCTTGAAATGGGATTTGCCAGAAACATGCAGAATAGAATTCCTGCCTAATTTAAGCCATTTTGTAGGAAGTGATATTTTGTGTGGAATACAAGCATGCGATATGCAATCAAATGATGGATGTTCACTCTTAGTCGATTTAGGAACCAACGGTGAAATTGCTCTTGTAAACAACAATAAGATTATATGTACATCAACCGCAGCAGGACCGGCATTCGAAGGAATAAATATCTCATGTGGTATGAGAGCCACATCGGGTGCAATATATGCAGTAGACTGGGCAAACGACCAATATTCAGTAAAAACAGTCAATAACACTCAGGCAAGAGGATTATGCGGAAGTGGACTGGTAGAAGCCATACATTCCTTATTTGTAAGCAAAAGAATAGATTCTACCGGAACTGTAACAGACAATTCGGAGTATATAGACATTACAGAAAATGTAAAACTGACAATTGCCGACATAAGAGAATTTCAACTGGCTAAAAAGCAGCACTGGCTGCTGGAATATTCATGATTCTCAAAAAATGATATTAAACCTGAAGATGTGAATAGCGTATACATAACCGGAGGATTAGGCAACTATCTTAATATAGAGAAAATAAAACAGTTGGGATTATTCAATGAATTTGATGACAAAAACATCCATAAGATAAGCAATGCTTCATTAGCCGGATGCAGGGAACTTTTATTTGAATATAACAGAGCCAACATTGAAAAAATTAAAGACAATTGTTCATTCTGCGCTTTGGAAAGCTACCCTGATTTCCAGGAAGTATATTGCGACAATTTATTCTTCAACTAACACCATACATGGAATGAGGCTGCCTCATTTATGACAGCCTCCATTTTTCTTATCGAGAAAAATACTGAATCCATGTATACTATTTCCCCAACTAAATATTTATATCCGTTTCATCGAAAATAATATTACAGCTTTTATACTGCGAAGGTGAACACCCGGTTATTTTTTTAAACTGATGATTAAAATGAGATAAATTTGAATATCCAGACTCGTATGCTATTTGAGTAACAGTATATGATGTACTTCGCAACAATCGTGTGGCAAATCCAATCCTTATTTCCGACAAACATTCAAAAATAGTCTTTCCTGTGTTTCTCTTAAAATATCTGCACAAAGCAGCCGCACTGAAACCCACTTCTTCGGCTACTTGCTTTAGCGAAACTTCACTTTTAAAGTTCCTCATCAGATATTCATAGGTTTTTACAACAGGAATATCTGATTTGTCGGAAGTATATATATTGTCGGAAACAGACAAAGATGAATAAGTAAAGTCATTCACATCACTTAAATAATCGAGTAATCCGTAAAGTTCAAGTAATAATTTCATACTAGAGAGCTGTCTCATTCTATGAAAAACATCCCAAACATGACTTTTTGCCTCTTCAGAATTGAAACTTATTCCACGCAAACTCCGTCTCAATAATTCCATAATTCCGGTAAACTCAAGCATCTCATCGGCATATTTAGGGGAAAATATTCAGTGTAAACTGAATAACATCACTTTGACAGTACAAGTCATTATCTTCATAAAAAACAGGATCACTTAAATGAAAATGTGGCACATTCTCACCTATCAACACTACATCACCAACATTAAAATTTTCAATACCATCTCCTATGTATCTTTTGCCAAACCCTTTGGTGATTAAAATCAATTCGATCTCATTATGATAATGCCACTTTGAAGGGAAATGTTTGAAATCGTAGATACGCTTTGTAAAAAGATGAATTAAAGTTTGGTATTACCTTTTCATACAGCATTGTCCAATTCTATCTAATGTTTAACTTAAGTGCAAATATAATACAAAACACTGTAAATATAATAGTAGTCATGTCATTAATAATCAGCTAAATTTGTAAAAATAGAAATATAAAAGTTTATGGAAAAAAGAGAAGTTATTAAAATGGTTCTTGATGGGAAAAAGCCCCCATACGTTCCATGGTCATTCAAATTTACAGTAGAACCTAAAGTGTTATTACAGAAACATTATGGTGTTGAGGATCTTGACGTAGTATTAGGTAACCACATACTGCAGTTAGGAAGTGATATAGGATTCTTTGAACACTTAGGAGGCGACCTATATCAGGATGTTTTCAAAGTTGTCTGGGACAGAAGTATTGACAAGGATATAGGCGATGTAAAAGGCACTGTACTTCCAGAACCAACACTTGAAAGCTACACTTTCCCTAACCCTCTTGATCCAAGATTCTTTGCACACATTGAATCGGAAATTAAAGCTAAGCCAGATATGTTCCGCTGTTTCCAGATAGGTTTTTCATTGTACGAAAGAGCCTGGTCACTAAGAGGAATGGAAAATCTGTTGATGGACTTTATTATTAATCCTGATTTTGTACACGAGTTGCTCGATGCTATTTGTGATTACAATATAGCACAGATAGACAAGGCTCTTGAGTATGATATAGATGCTGTTTATTTCGGCGATGACTGGGGACAGCAAAAAGGTCTCATCATGGGCTATGATCTGTGGAAAGAGTTCATATACCCGAGATTGAAGAGAATGTACGGTCATGTACGTAAGGCAGGTAAATATGTAATGATTCACAGCTGCGGTGATGTAGACGAATTGTTTGATGATTTGGTAGACATAGGTTTGAACTGTTTCAATCCATTCCAGCCTGAAGTAATGGATGTTTACGAAATTCTTCCTAAATACAGAGGTCGTCTTGCATTCCACGGTGGTTTGTCAATGCAAAAAATCCTTCCTTTTGGAACTAAAGAAGAAGTTATTGCAGAATCCGAAAGACTACTTGAACTAGGAAAAGAAGGTGGATATATTTTCTCTCCATCACACTCGGTAGAAGGTGATACTCCATTTGAAAACTTATTGGCATTTATAGAAGTTGCACAAAAGCAATTAAAATAAAAAACATTAAAACAATATAAATATGGCAGATAGTAATAAACTTATAGAATTTATAGCAACAGGTAAGCTAGAAGATGCAAAAAATCTTTTTTAAATGAAACCTTGGCTGAAGGTGTTTCCCCACAAGAAATTATCGACAATTATCTTATTAAAGGTATGGAAACAGTGGGACAACGTTTTGAAGAAGGGAAAGCTTTTGTACCCAATTTGCTGATGGCAGCAAGAGCAATGAAAGCATGTATGGATATATTAAAACCTTTAATGAAAGAAGGCAGCCAGAAAACTCTTGGAACACTTGTTATAGGTACTGTAAAAGGTGACTTGCACGATATCGGCAAGAACCTGGTGGCATCTATGCTTGAAGGTTGTGGTTTCAAGGTTATAAACCTTGGTGTTGATGTATCAGGCGAACAATTTGTAAACGCTGTAAAAGAAAATAATGCACAAATTGTATGCTTATCAGCCTTGCTTACTACTACAATGAACTATATGGAAGAAGTTATTAAAACTATAGAAAAGAAGGACTGAGAGACAAAGTGAAAATCATGATTGGTGGTGCTCCGGTCAATCAGGAATTCGCTGATAAGATTGGCGTAGACGGATATAGTTCAAATGCTAATGAAGCTGTAATTCTAGCCAAAAAGGTTCTTAATATATGCTGATTGAACATTCGATAAAAAATAAAAGAATTAAATCTATCAAAAAAAGACATCTATATATCTATGGGGTATCGTAATGATACCCCTGATAAAGTAACCATAAAACTAATTGATAGCACTTTAAAGGAAATTTCTGAAATAACAATCGTAAGATACATGTATTTCATTTCAGAAGTTCAAATCTTATCTGAAACAGATATAAAAATAGGTGAAAACATTTTCTCGTTGGGGAGAAAAATAGGTCCTTATCTTGAAGGTATACAAAAAGCTTGCTTGTACGTTTCAACAGCCGGAAAAGAATTCGACGAATATCTTGGTAATTTAAAGAAAAGTGGTGATATAATGAAAGAATTTATTGCTGATTCTATTGGCACTGTGCTTGCAGAACTAAGTTCTTCATTAATAGCAAACGAATTGGAAAAAATCATACAATATGAAAGTTAGCTCACCATATAGTCCTGGATATTGCGGATGGGACATTAAAGAACAGAAAAAATTTTTCTCTATTCCCCGACAAACCTTGTGGAATAACTTTATCAGACTCTTTTTTAATGTTCCCTATCAAATCTGTAAGTGGATTCATTGGATTGGGAAACGATTCTTTTAAACGCCCAAAGCACTGCGACTTATGTAATAACCTGCAATGTTTTAAAAAGAATGGCTACAAAGTAATAATCTATAAATACACACTTTCTAAATACAGCAAACTATGAGCACTATTAACATAAAAGAATGGGCAAACAGTATAAAAAGCCCCAAACGCATAGCTATTCCTATCATGACACACCCTGGAATAGAACTGATAAAAGGATGCACCGTTAAACAGGCAGTAACAGATGGAGAAACACATGCTCAAGCCATCATAAAACTGAATGATGCATATCCTGCTGCAGCATGTACAGCTATTATGGACCTTACTGTAGAAGCAGAAGCTTTTGGATCAAATGTTGTATTTGAAGAAAATGAAATTCTAATGTAGTGGGAAGAATCGTATCCGATTATGATTCGGTTTCTAAGCTTCAAGTTCCTGAACTTACTGCCGGAAGAATACAGGAATATCTGAAAGCAAACAGAATTACTGCCGAGAAAATCACAGACAAACCAATATTTGGTGGATGCATTGGTCCTTTCTCCCTTGCCGGAAGACTATACGATATGTCAGAAATGATGATGGCCATGTATATGGAGCCTGACACAATCAACCTGTTACTGGAAAAATGTACTGAGCTCATCACAAAATACATTCTTGCCATGAAGGAAACAGGTGTAAACGGAGTTATCATGGCAGAACCTGCTGCCGGACTTGTCTCTAACGAAGACTGTATGGCCTTCTCAACAAAATATGTAAAACAAATAGTAGAAAAAGTTCAGGATGATAATTTCATGGTAGTTCTTCACAACTGTGGAAATCTTGGTCATTGTACTCAGGCTATGATTGAAAGTAATGCAGATGCATTGCATTTTGGAAATAGCTGTGACATGGTTCAGGCTCTTGAAGAATGTCCAGATAACTTGATTGTTATGGGGAATATAGACCCTGTGGGCATCATGAAACAGTCAAGTGCCGAGAAAGTTAAAGAAGAATCTCTCAATATATTAAAGAAGACTTCTGGATTCAATAATTACGTTTTGTCAACAGGTTGTGATGTACCACCTGAAATCCCAATGGAAAACATAAATGCTTTCTACGAGGCATTACATGAGTATAACAATAATTGATAATTCTTATGGGCAATAATAAATATCTATTCCCAATGATAGTAATGTCAATCCTCTTTTTATGGTTGGATTTATTACTACGATGAATAATTCATTAATCAATTTTCTTTCAACAAGTAAATGGATGCTCTCCTTTACCGAGAAACAATTGATTAATACTGCATTCTTTGGGGCATATCTTTTTCTGTTCCACTATCTTATTTACTCAACAGATTAGGATATAAGGCTTCGGCAGTTCTGTCACTTTTTATTATTACCATTGGATTTATTTCGGTCTATCCGGCTGTGTCCTTAGGATATTGGGCCTTTCTCTCGTCAATGTTTGTTGTGGCCATTGGGATAGCATTGCTACAGATTGTTCTTAATCCCTATGTTCTGGCTCTTGGCGATCCTAAAAGTGCCGCCAGCAGATTAAATTTTAGAGGATTTTTTCAATTCTGTTTCTACTGTTATAGCACCAATCTTTGTTGCTGCACTGATATCTACAAGCACCATAAGCGAAGATGCAACAATGGCAGAAAGACCTGATCCGGAAAATGTAAGAATACCTTTTCTTTTTATTGCGGCTATCGCTCTACTATTGGGGGTAGTTCTATTTAAGCTGAAACTTCCAGAAATAAAAGAACAGGAGACAAAGAGTATCAATTCTTCAAAAAAAAGCAGCCCTTACAAGTATCCTCACTTAATGCTTGGTGCTATTGCTATTTTTGTTTATATGGGGATTGAAATCGGAATACCAAGTTTCCTGCCAGACAGGATGAAGGCTTTGGGAATTGTGAATGTCAACATTCTTGGATATGACCTTAACTCTACAAGTATATTGTCCATTTATTGGGGAGGACTTATGATTGGAAGATTAATAGGTTCCGTACTTCTGCAAAAAATAAGTGCCCGTACAGTAACTGTGTTCTGTGCATCAATGGGTATTATCTGTTTAGGTGGTTCCATTATATTGGAAGGACAGACAGCTATAATAATGATGACCCTGTGCGGATTGTTCAACTCAATAATGTGGGGTAACATTTTCAATCTTGCCTCGGAAGATTTAGGCGAACATACTAAAAGAGCATCAGGTATTATCTGCTCATTTGCTATTGGCGGAGCAATTCTGCCTCCACTAATGGGACTGTTGCAACAAAGCTTTGGCAGTAATGCTCTTACTGTAGGAACTAAAGCAGCATTATGTTGTTTGTTTGTATACTACATCTACATTATACTTTTCGCAGCTAAGCTTTCAAAGATTAGGATATTACAAGAATAACGAAAAGTGACAAGAAAAAATAAAAAACATGAACTTATATGAGAATTAAATTAATAGCTATTATAGGTTTACTTTTTATGGAATGGGCAAAACTTTGCTCATTCCATAAATTGTAATAAGGATTTATATAAAAACCAGAATTTATCTTTCGAAACTCGTGCAAAGGACTTGATATCAAAAATGACTTTGGACGAAAAAATCTCACAGATGGTAAACGATGCAGCAGCTATTGAAAGGCTCGGTATTCAAGAGTACAACTGGTGGAACGAATGTCTGCACGGACTTGCTCGGGCAGGAAAAGCTACGGTATTTCCTCAATCAATAGGATTAGGGGCTACATTTGATCCAGATCTGGTATACAGAATGGCAGATGCAATTTCCGATGAAGCTAGAGCTTTCTACAGATATGCTTCAAAACGTGGCAACAGAGGACTCTACACCGGACTTAATTTCTACTCTCCCAATGTTAACATATACAGAGACCCACGTTGGGGAAGAGGTCAGGAAACATATGGTGAGGACCCGTTCCTCACATCACAATTAGGTGTGGCTTTCGTTAAAGGGTTGCAAGGCAATGACAACAAGTATCTAAAAACAGCGGCATGTGCAAAACATTTTGCTGTTCATAGTGGTCCGGAAAAATACCGTCACGAATTCAATGCCATAACAAATTTCAGAGACCTGCACGAAACATATCTTCCGGCATTCAAGGCACTAGTAAAGGAAGGAAAAGTGAAAAGTGTTATGGGAGCATACAACAGAGTTAACGGAGAAGCCTGCTGTGCAAGTCAGACCTTATTGGTAGACATATTAAAGAAACAATGGAGATTCAACGGGTTCCTTACAACAGACTGTGGAGCACTTGAAGACATATATCGCTACCACAAACTATGTGCTACAGCCGAAGAGGCAGCAGCACTTGCAGCAAAATCTGAATGAACCTTAATTGTGGCTCACTGTATGGATATGCACTAAAAAAAAGCTGTTGAGCAAAAGCTTGTAACGGAAAAGGAAATTGATGAATTACTATACCCTCTTATTCTTACCAGATTCGAACTTGGACTCTTCGACGATGAAAATAAAGTGGCATACAACAATGTTGACGTGTCCATAGTAGACAGTAAAAAGCACAAAGACCTTGCATATGAAACAGCACTAAAATCAATCGTTTTATTGGAAAACAAGAACAATGTACTTCCTTTAAAGAAAGAGCTGAACTATATTTTTATAACAGGACCTAACGCCAACAATAATGATGCACTTATAGGTAACTATTTTGGTACAAGCGACAGACTTACTACTTATCTTGAAGGATTCACCAATAGAGTAAGTCCAGGTGTTTCAATTCAATATAAGCAAGGAGTAATGATAGACAAGCCTAACACTAACCCCATCGACTGGACTACCGGAGAAAGTTCAAAAGCAGATGCAGTAGTGGCATGCCTAGGTTTAACGTGGCTTATTGAGGGCGAAGAAGGCGAAGCAATCGCATCCAATCAGGGCGGTGATATGATAAAGAACTCTATTCCACAAGCACAGATTGACTTCCTACGTAAGCTGAAAAAGGTTCTTGAAAAATCGGGTACACCACTTATTGTAGTAATTAGCGGTGGATGTCCTGTTCAGCTGACTGAAATAAAAGAACTTGCCGATGCACTCATACTGGCATGGTATCCTGGTGAAGCGGGTGGATATGCAGTTGCAGATATTATTTTAGGTAACGAAAATCCTTCAGGGCGCCTTCCTGTCACATTTGTAAAAGATGTAAATGATTTGCCACCTTTCGAAGATTATTCTATGAAAGGCAGAACATATAAATATATGACAAAAGAGCCCTTATATTATTTCGGTTATGGACTATCCTACAGCAATTTCGAATATACGAACCTTAAGATGCAACAAGAAGTAAAGGCAGGTGAGAAAGTGAAGATTAGTGTAGATGTAAAGAACACATCAACTAAAGATGGAGACGAAATAGTACAGGTCTATATTACAGACAATCAGGCATCATGTCCGGTTCCGGTGAGACAACTTGCAGCATTTAAACGCATAAGTCTGAAAGCAGGCGAAGCAAAAACTGTAGAACTTGTCATTAATCCTGAGAAAATGTCATTAATAACGGACAAGAACGAAAGAATGATAGAAGAGGGAGTCTTTACTGTTACTGTAGGCGGCGGACAACCGGTAAAATCCACACAATCATATCTATGCAGTGAATTCAATATAAAAGGCAATAAGAAAATTGAACTATAATAGATTAAAACTATGAAAGTAATAAAGATATTATTTTTAATCCAGTTAGCATTTATATTTAATGCCACAGCCTCAAAAGTTATTGATTTTAATTTTGGCTGGAAATTCGCTTTGGATGAGTCTAAAAAAGAATTTTACTCAATAAACTTTGACGACACTAAGTGGAACGATATACGTTTGCCACACGACTGGAGTATAGATTTGGGCTACACGCAGGAGAATACTGCAGGCAGTAATGCATATCTGCCTGGCGGTATAGGATGGTACAGAAAAACATTCAATTACTCAAACGAGTGGAAAGGTAAAAAGGTTTTCATATATTTCGAAGGTGTTTACAATAATTACACAGTATGGATAAACGGAAACTGTCTTGGATTTTATCCTAACGGGTACCTTTGGAATGAATACGAACTGACTTCATATCTGAAAGAAGGGAAAAATGTCATAACAGTGAATGTAAACAGAAAGGAATACGCCGATGCAAGGTGGTATGCCGGTGCAGGTATATATAGAAATGTAAAGCTCATTATCAGAAATGATATTTATATTCCCTCGCATGGAATATTTGTAACAACACCTAAAGTAGGTGCCACTTCCGAAATAAATGTGAACACAGAAATAGAGAACAAAAGTGCACAGATTGAAGAAGTAACAATCCAACACCAGTTAATCGACAACGGAAAAGTAATTGCCGAAGAATCTAACCGGTACTTAGCTCTAAGAAACATCAGAAACACATTTAATGATCATTTCATTGCAGATGAGATTAAGCTATGGTCAAACACATCACCTAAGATGTACAAATTACTTACAAAAGTGATTATTAAAAATAAAATAATTGATGAGAAGATTACAAACATAGGATTCCGCGACATAAAATTCGATGCAGACAAAGGTTTTTTAATCAATGGTAAGTCAGTGAAAATAAAAGGAGTAAACCTACATCAGGATTTAGGGTGTGTGGGAGTGGCTACAAACAACTCCTTAATCTACCGCCGATTAAACAAGTTAAGAGAAATGGGATGTAATGCCGTACGTACAGCACATCACCCACACTCGGAAGCATTGATGAACATGTGTGACACAATGGGACTATTTGTCATGGACGAATTTATTGATGAATGGACTGTACACAAAGGGAAATGGATCACTAAAAGAGGAAATGACGATGCCCCTGACTCTATATCAATTGGATATGCAAGATATTTTGATAAGTATGCCGAAAATGATACTAAAAAGTTTATAAAAAGAGACCGCAATCATCCATCAGTAATTTTATGGAGCATAGGAAATGAGATAGAATGGACATTCCCTTACTATTGGGCAGCAAGCAAAAATAATCAAGGATTTGGTGGTTTGATTCATACTGGCGACCCTGAAAAAACAAAACAGAAATTAAGAAAAGATTTGATGAACTATCCAAAGGGAAAGACCCTCTGGTTGAATCGGCCACTAAACTTACTACATGGGTAAAGGATATGGATATAACCAGACCGGTCACTTCTGGAGTGGTAATTCCTTCAGTTTCAAGAGTATCAGGCTATACTGATGTACTCGATGTTGTAGGGTATAATTATAAAGATAAGTATTATGAAACAGACCATAGCATGTATCCACATCAGTGTATTATCGGTTCGGAGAATGTAGGTCAGTTTTATGAATGGAATGCAGTGGCCGATAAGGAATACATACCAGGTATATTCGTATGGACAGGAGTAGATTATTTAGGCGCGAACGGACCATGGCCTCTAAGAGGGGGGGCATTATTCCTTCTTTGATTTCTCAGTTTTAAAGACACCCAGAGGTCATTTCTTTGAATGTCTTTGGAAAGACAGTCCTAAAACATATATAGTGACCACACCTGAAAATGAATCAGAGTTTAAGACCGATACTAATAGAGGATTCAGATATGAAGAACGGAAAGCCCCATTGAGAAGATGGGAGTGGTATAAGACCTATGATAAATGGAAGTACAGTAAAGGCGAAAACATTATAGTACAGGTATATAGCAATTCTCCTCAGGTGGAACTTCTGCTAAATGGCAAGTCATTGGGGATAAAAACTATTACTGAACTGCCTGAACATAACATTTTTCTATGGTCGGTTCCATTTACAGAAGGAAAACTCACGGCAAGAGGTATACGAAATGGAAAGATTGAGTCTGAGTATGAACTCTACACATATGGTAAAGCACAGAAGCTGAAACTTCTGCCAGACAAGAAAGCCATAAAATCTGACGGTTACGACACTGCAACCATAGAAGTTTATGTAACAGATAGAAAAGGAAATCTGGTAACAGACGATGTTAAGGATATAAAAATTAGCACTGACAATAATACGATTGTAATAGGAGTCGATAATGGCTCTACTGTAGTGACCGGTAACAACAAAGCCAATGTTGTAAAAACCTATAATGGCAAATGTATAATAACTTTGCAAGCAGCAGTAAGAGATATAAAATGTAAATCGAAAGTAAAGATAAGAACAAACGATGGCATATCATCATCATTTACTTTCGATATAAACTAAAAAAAAATAAATCAGGGGAGACGCTTATTCAGCGTCATCCTCTGATTTTCCTTTTAAATATGATGTAGGAGTTACACCAAAAATTTCCTTAAACCTAAGTCTGAAAGTATTGACATCATTATAACCAATCTCCCACGCAGTCTCGGAAACATTCTTCTCGCCAGACTGAAGTAACTGGGCCGCATATTTAAATCTTATATTACGAATAAATTTCAAAGTAGTATCACCTGTAATAGCCTTGATTTTCCTGTTTAAATACGTTCGCGAAACACCATACTCATCGGCAATCAGTTCTACACTTAACTCCGGATTACTCATTTCCCTTTTAATAATATTAATAATCTCGGTCATAAAATTGAGGTCAGTCTTTGTACTGGCAACCTTTTCAGGAGATATAATAGCATTTTTTGAGTATTGCTCCTGCAATCTGGCTCTATTGGCCAATATACTTTTTATTACCCCACGCAAAGTGGACATTTCAAAAGGTTTTTCAAGATATGAATCAACATTAGCCAGATTATAACTGTCCAGTCTGTTCTTGACAGAATTATTAGCTGTTAGTACTATAATCGGAATATGGCTTATCTCCTCATCTTTCTTTATCTCAATACACATGTCAATACCATTCATTATCGGCATGCGTATATCTGTAATTATCAGATTAGGATAAAACTCCTTACATTTTTCAAGACCTTCCTTTCCGTTTCCAGCAGTAATGACTTCAAAATCGGAAGAAAGATTCTCGGCAACCACATTTCTCATCTGGTCGTTATCCTCTACATTCAGTAAAGTCAGTTTATGAAGTTCTGAATCCTCCGACTGGTTAGTCTCCTGTTTAACTTCATTATTCGAAAAATCCATTGACGATAATTCGTCGTCAATAAGCGATAGAGTGTCTTTCCTTAATATATCATAATATGGAATCTCACTCAATGTCACATGTTCTGTAAGTTCTCTCTTCAGTATAATATTACATTTTGTTCCTTCACCCGATTTACTGAAAATTTCGATATTTCCTCCATGAACATCAATAATATTCTTACACATAGACAGACCGATACCCGTACCAGCCTGCTTGAGTTTATTATGCTCCTTGCCTTGATAGAATCTCTCAAACAGATGCGACAGTTCTTCCTCAGAAATACCTTCACCTGTGTCCTGTACAGACACTGTTATGGTATTGGCATCATTCGCTACATATACACTTATACTTCCTCCTTGTGGGGTATATTTGAATGCATTTGAAATTACATTTACAATTACTTTCTCAAATAAAGAAATATCTATCATCGAAACTGCAGCTTCTTCAGGAGTATTTATAGAATATATTATATTCCTGCTCTCTGAGAGACACTTAAACCTCGAATAAATATCTCCAACCACATCTGACACATTAACCGGATACGGATTAAACTGTAGCTTCCCACGTTCTATTTTTCTGAAATCCAACAACTGATTTATAAGAATTTTCAATGTGGAAACATTTTGGCGTATGAGGGTCAAATAATAAAGTTGTTTCTTGTCAGATCCACAATTATTGATTGCCGACTCCAAAGGTATCTCAATGAGAGTGAGAGGTGTTCTGAACTCATGCGACACGTCCGTAAAGAACTGAAGCTTGTATTGTGTAATTTCTTCAGCCTGTTTAGCCTCAAGATTTGCTGCAAGTACTTCTTTTTTCTTTCTATAGAAAGCTTTTAATATCAAATAAGATATATACATAAGGACGACAAACAGTAAGAAATAAATAAAGTATGCCAGTCCGCTACGTACAAATGGTGGCTTTACGGTGAAACTCAATTGGGCTGGATGTTCGCTAACAAAACCATCTTCATTACTGGCTTTTACAATAAATCTATAATCACCCTCAGGCAAGTTGGTGTATCTTGCATTTCTCTGAGTACTGTTAGTTAGCTGCCATTCGTTGTCAAAACCTTCAAGCTTATAGTAATACTTTAATCCTCCAGGATTGGACAACTGTAGTCCGGTAAATCTGAACGCTACATTCCTGTCATCATAATTCAGTACCAGTTCACTGTTCTCGGAATTAAATTTTAATGATGTACCATTAGTCAGCATGTCTGTTATAAAGACTTTTGGCTTTCTCTCATTTTTCACTATTTCATTACCCCTGAACACAAGGATTCCCCTTCTGCTTCCAAATACAAGTTCACCGTTATGACGTTTAACACCACATATTTCACTGAATTCTTCCTCGGATATGCCATTATCTTTTCCATAATGGATAATGCTGTTATCGGTTAGATTGACTCTGGAAATACCTTTGTTGCTCGATACCCATACATTATTATCCTGATCTGTCAGCACAGTTTTAATGGAATTATTGTGCAGCCCGTTCTTTGTAGTCAGTTTTGTACAACTGTTATTAATATAGTCGTATAATATTAATCCATTACCCATTGAGCCCATCAGCAGTTTTCCATTATATTCCTTTATATCAAGAACATAAAGATGATTGAACCAGTCACTATCCCCACTGAATGTTATACGGTTTACTTTCAGATTTTCATCATTGATATCAATAAAATTCAATCCACTGTCAGTACCTATCCATATTTTAGATTTATTATCAAAATACAAAGAACGGATTATATTCGAAGATAAATCAGAATTATATATAGTGAAATGTCTGTAATCCACAACATTTCCATTGTTATCAAGCTGTAATCTAAAAACTCCATTACTGTAAGTGGCAATCCACAAAACATTTTCCGAAGTTTTTTCTATTGAGAACACGAAGCCCATTTTAAGTGATGAAGGACAAGAGTAATTTACAATATCGGCAGTTTTGTTATCTATTGCAACAAGATTTGCCGGAAAACTTGTTCCTACCCATATCAGTTTACGCCCATTTTTGAGTTTTGTTTCTTCAAAAGCATAACCTCTATTCTCATATTTTGAATTGACATTTACAACTTGAAACAAATCATTATAATTTTTATCTGCAGAGAGCCTGAACACCCCTTCTTCTTCTTCACCTAACCACAAATTACCGCTCGGAGTCCTCAAAAACCGCACGAACCTGCATACATTCACTCTTCTGTTTTCTACCGGAAGGATCTTTATGAAAACCTTTGGGTATATAATTCTGAAACTTATGTGCTTTCTTGTTTAGTGAGTATAGTCCTCCACCTCTGATTCCAATCCATATATTGTTTTCAGAGTCAGTCATCAAGCATGACACATTATTGCTATTCAAAGATTTGACAAACTCCTTATTAAGGCTGAATTGAGTTGAATAATTTTCATTATCCTCTGATTGGGAAAGATATTCCAAACCCCTTCTATTTGCCACCCAAATATTATCAAAATCTTTTATTAGTGCAGATACAGGTTTATCGTATAGCAGGACAGGAGTAATGTTATCAAAAGTACCGTCATGAGGTTCTATTTTAAACAGTTTAGATCCACCTACAAGAATAGCACTCTTATCACCAGTTATGATATTGCCTGAGATGTGAATTTTATTTAAAACCAGCTTATCATCCTTTATACCTGTCACCAGTTCAGTATATGCATTCCTAGCAATCCAAATATTACCATATACATCCTGATATATATCCTTTATTGCGTCACTAGAAGCATTTCCCTCGAACTCAAAAAAATGTCTTTCTGTTATAATATTTTCCTTATGGTCGAATTTAATCTTTAACAAACCATAATTCATTCCTATCCATATATCATTCTGTGAGTCAACCATTACCGCTGTAATGTCCCCCCTTTAGATCTTTTCTGTTTATAAGTATCTCAATGGGAAAATTTATAAATTCACCTGTTTCGTAGTCAAAGCGTGACAATCCGCGTCCATAAGTACCAACCCACAGATTATTATAGCTGTCAATATCCAGACGCAGAATCATATTTGTACTTATAGACCCTTTCTGCCCGTCGCTCAAATATGCCTTATATTCATAACCGTCATATCTGTACAGACCATCAAGTGTAGCTATCCAAATAAAGCCATGTCTATCCTGAATTATATCATTAACTTCACTTTGAGGCAAATTCCTGGTGCGGAATTCATACTCTTCTCCATTTATTACATATTGCGGGAAAACCTTAATTACACAAGTAAATATTATACAAAAGATTAAATAAATTTTTTTCATATATTGTTTATTTAAGATGTTCTGGTTAATAAGCACAAAGATAATATTTACATATACAATATATTATGACCAGGGAATATAAAAAAGTTAATTAGAAATAGTACCGACATGTTTGATTAGCTTACACGTATCAGTACATAAAAAGGGGATAAACATATTGTTCACCCCTCCTGTAATATAGTCAAGTTTTAATAGAAATTAGCTGACGTTTTAACAAAACGAACTGACGATTTAATAAAATGAACTGTCATTTTAATTTAAACGTTTCGGCATATTTTTATAGTAATGTTGCATTACAAAACTATTAAACTTTATCAAAACCCAACCAATATATCAGACAATTTATCTATGCGTTATATTAACTCAATATTACTTACCATAATAATCATGCATAATGTACCATGCCTTCTTCCTGTTACCTTCCTTAGAAATCAGCCCTTTGAGATTCCATCCTTTCTGATAAAGTGAGTTACTACGACCTGGTGACAAAAAATCAAACAATATCCATGGTGATGTTCCTCTCAGATTCCGGGCATTGGAGAAACTCTTGATATCCTCCTTATACACCCATTCCATATATGTCTCACTCCACGAGTTAACAGAAAGAGTGTCAATATCATTCCCATAAACTGCTTCAGCTCCGAACTCAGACATTATAAGAGGCTTGCCAAGTCCAATCTCCCAATGAAGGTTTTTGCCATCACACGGAAATGGTTCGTACCACCTCATATATTTGTTATTTCCCACAACGTCAAGATGCTCTATAAGAGGATCGTCAAGACGCATCACGTATCTGTCTCCGTCCTTTACTGCCTTGGCACCATGAAGAGCTGAAGATACCAGACGCGTATTATCATGATTACGTACGGTATTTACAAAACACACTAGAGCCTCCAGACGACCTTTGGCAGAAGGGAATGTCTCATTACTTACACTCCAGATGATTATACCGCAACGGTTCTTGTCGCGCGAAATCATTTCATTAAGCATGGTTTCACCACGGCGGCGAACATCCAGATCATTAAGGCTGATATTTTGCCATACAGGTATCTCCTCCCACATCAGAAATCCCATCTCCTCGGCAAGACGCACCATATATTCGTTCTGAGGATAATGTGCAAGTCTCACAAAATTACACCCAAGTGATTTCGCTTCGCCTAACAGATAACGGGCATCGGCAGGGGGTACAGGCACGGCGACGCACCGAAGCTATCTCCTCATGGATATTTATTCCTGAAAGAAATACCGGTTTACCGTTCAGTAGAATATCCTCACCCTGAACTCGGACCGTCCTGAAACCTATCCTGTCGGCTACTGTATCGGATGCAGTTGATATATTTACTTCATAAAGCTTGGGATTTTTGTTCCGTCAGCGGTAGCCTACTATAAGGTGCATCTCCAGTGATGGGTTGTGCCAAGCTTATAGGACAAAGTACACTTTCCGAAAGGACAAGACTGAACCGTGAGGGAACGTTAAGGGCGGTTAGTATCATACCGTCGAGTGGCGAGGCTGGATAGCATGGTTAACGTAAGTGAACTGACTTTAGCCGTCGTAAGGTTTGAAGGAGCGCAAGATACTTTAGCTCTCACCAAAAGGTAAGCAGTCGGATAACCCTCGCCCATGTTGGGGTTACACGGACACAGCACTGCCGGCGGACTTGGCAGAACCTAAACTATCCGTTTGTCAATTGCGTGGAACAGGGCAAGCCTGTATCTCTCTCGTAATAATGCGAGTAAGCGAACCGCAAGGCAAGCCGAATGGGGTGCAGGTATGAGATAACGGAGAAAGCGAATGCCGCCCTGTAATGGGGAGGATACGGATTGAACCAACATCACGAGTTAATGAGGGTAACATCATCCGACACGAAAGTGGGCAGACTTCCGTATATGGTAACTCTTTACAAGATAACTTTTAGAACTTTCAAAAGGAGGAAAGCAAATGAACGAGATTAAAACATCGTGTGCGCCTGCTGACAGCAGGAATCTGACTTGGGACGGTATGAACTGGTCCAAGTGTGAAACCTATGTCCGAAAGCTACAAGCGCGTATTGTAAAGGCTCAGAAAGAAGGCAGACATAACAAGGTGAAAACCTTGCAGTGGATGCTTACTCACTCTTTTTACGCCAAGGCATTGGCAGTAAAGAGGGTTACTTCCAACAAAGGGAAGAATACGTCTGGAGTAGATAAACAGCTTTGGGACTCTCCCAAGCGCAAGTACAAAGCAATCGGTGAACTTAGACGTCGTGGCTACCATCCACAGCCGCTCCGTAGGGTTCACATCAAGAAAAAGAACGGTAAACTCCGACCGTTGGGAATACCGACCATGAAAGACAGGGCGATGCAAGCATTATATCTCATGGCATTGGAACCGATAGCCGAAACGACAGGCGACCGTTTTTCTTACGGCTTCCGAAAGAAGCGCAGGACAATGGACGCAATTCGTCAGATTGATACGGTTCTAAATCGCCAGCATTCCCCCGAATGGATTTTGGAGGGAGATATTAAGGGTTGCTTCGACCACATCAGTCACGACTGGCTTATTGAAAATATCCCTATGGATAAAACAATACTCAGAAAATGGCTGAAATGTGGAGCTGTATTCAATGGTAAACTGTTCCCGACAGAAGAGGGTACACCACAAGGAGGTATCATATCACCGACACTTGCAAATATGGCACTTGACGGACTTCAACCACTCTTGGCTGAAAGATTCAAAAGACGTTTCATCAACTATAAGACATTCCACTACAAAGTGAATCTTATCAGATATGCGGATGACTTTATAATCACAGGTCGAGATAAGGAATTATTGGAAAACGAGGTCAAACCAATGGTGATAGAATTTCTCAAAGAAAGGGGTCTTACCTTATCCGAAGAGAAAACTACCATTACGAACATATACGATGGATTTGATTTCTTAGGTTTCAATGTAAGGAAGTTCGGCAAAAGGCTGTACACATCCCCGTCCAAAGATGCACAGAAACGCTTTAGGGCAAAAATCAGTGACATCGTTAAAGGTCATAAAATGTGTAAGCAGGAATCGCTGATACGAATGCTCAATCCTGTGATAACAGGTTGGGGAAACTATTACCGATATGGTGCATCAACCAATGCTTTTCACGGTTGCGACAATCACATTTACAACCTCACAAAGAAATGGGCTTTACGTCGCCACCCAAAGAAACGCAAGTCTTGGGTTGCAGATAAGTATTGGCATGAAATTCGGGGGCGTAAATGGACGTTTGCATGGAAATATGAAACAAAAAGCAAGAAAGTGAACTACCTGACCCTTAAAAGGTTGTCGGATATACATTATACTCCGTACAAGCAAGTCAAGGGGGAGGCAAACCCTTTCGACCCGGAATACGATGATTATTTCTTTCAGCGAAAGGAGCAACAAATGCTGGAATCTCTCAAAGGACGTAAGTCACTCTTATATTTATGGAACAAGCAGAAGCGGACTTGTCCGTTATGCGGCAAGGAGATAGATTGTACAAAAGCATGGAACGTCAATGAAATATCTGTTGGTGGTTCAATTGTACGGCAACTTGTCCATAACAACTGCTACAAGCGAAATAAACGAAACTGTTGAAAGTATGAGCCGATTTCAATCTCCTTGAAAATCAGTATATTAGAAGAATAAAACCACTCATTGTTCTAATTATGATTCCCAAGGAGAAAGAATTAAAACTTATAAAAATATATATGTATATCTGCGATGTTTACGAGTCTTCACTCAAGTTCTACTGCCAGAGGTTCAGTAATAACAATCATCCAATCTTTACCGATCAGGAACTGCTTACTGTATATCTGTTCTGTGGAGCTTATCAACAATACTTTAAAATCAAAGACATACATACCTTTACCAAGGAATACCTGCTTTCATGGTTCCCTGACTTGCCTTCTTACCAAACATTCAATTATAGATTGAATTTGATGCCGGAAGCAATCAGCGAACTGGTCAGGCAGTTAATCCATTCATTCAAACCTCAAGATTGTGACAGTATGAAATCATTAGTTGACTCGATGCCTATCATTACTTGCGCAGGAAAGAACAAAGTAGGAAAGGTCGCCACTGAGATTACTTCCAAAGGATATTGTTCGACAAAGAACATGTATTATTTCGAATAAAACTCCATGCAGTGGCTTTCCGTAGAAAAGGAACTATACCTTTTCCTGAAATGCTCATACTTTCCGCTGCTGATGAAAATGACTCCACTGTATTCAAAAGAGAATGTGTGGGAAATCTGAACAATAGAGAAATATATGCCGATAAAATATATTCGGATATGCCATTCTATAAAGAGACGAAAGAATGCAAAAAACTCGAGCTATTTACTCCTGTAAAAGCTATCAAAGGAGAATCACCTGAAATAACAAAAGGAGAAAGCGGCAAGAGACTTGTTTTCAACGGCAGTCTCAAAAGTCAGACAACCCATTGAATCATTATTCAACTGGTTGAATGAAAAAACAAATATTCAAAGAGCGATGAAGGTCAGATCTACATCTGGACTTCTGGTACATACGATGGGAAAAATTGCCATCGCATTAATTACTCTAATTTTTAACTAAGGAATCAAATACTGATTCGCATGTATTATTGTGCGATAGTAATTTTATAGACAATGGCTGCCTGCCCTTCTTGAGGCATCACTTCTGGCTGATGGACCACAAGACCATCCTTTGTGTTTTCCCATTTAATCTTTTCATCGCTTCCCAGTACGGAAACATCCAATGCTTTAGCCTTATTATTGGTAAACACTTTAAGAACATGCTTCAGTCCACCATCTTTCCAGCCACACTGAATTGCATAGACAGTCCGTTGGTTATCATACGTATAGCGTATATCCTCAGGACATAATTTGTCCAAATTCTTGTTCACCCCTCCGTAAATATTCCATTCATCTTCAGGGTTACGTTTCAATACAGTCGGACCCTGTCCGTAAGATATAAATGGACGGGTATTGTAGATAGCCTCGCCATAAAGCTTGAACCATTTTCCCATTTTACGTAAGGCTTCTGCCTGCTCATCCGGAATTGTCCCGTCGGCCATCGGACCTACAGAAAAAAGAACCACACCATTTTTACTTACAATATCAGCAACCATCCTAATGGATTTATCCGGATTCATGGCAACACGTTTTGCCTTATTATAACTCCATGCACCTCCAACTATAAAATCCGTCACCCAAACATCAGGAGTAATATTCTCCATTGTGGCACGTTCTACGTTTACTACCGCTACTTCAGTAGGAAAATATGTTCCTTTAGTGTTTACAACAACATCTTTATTAAGCTGGGCTGCCTTACTAAAGTAATTACACAAAAATTTACGATGATAAGACTCTGGAATATACTCTGTACAAAAAATCCATCCATATATAGTCAGGGCAGTAATTATCTATTACTTCATCAAGTTTGGCAAGCCATAAATCATCTGCCTCTTGTTTTGACATGTTACTGTATAACTTTCGGTATTTTTCATCCTTTGGTACATCCGTCTTATCATAAATCCATGTATGGCGATTTATTATTCCTTTGTAGGTGGCACGCTCTTTAGGATAAAACAACTGATTAAATCCATGATGGAATGTTGCCATAAATTTCATATTTCTTTTACGGGTTTCCTCTGCTATTGCACCTACGACATCTATTCCGGGACCCATATCTACAGAATTAAACTCATTAACTTTACTGTCCCACAAAGAAAAACCATCATGATGTTCGGCTATAGAGCCTATAAATTTAGCACCTGCCGTCTGAAACAAATCAACCCATTCGGCTGCGTTGAAATTTGGTGCTTTCCATTGTGGTATGAAATCGTGATAATGAAAATCCTTCCCGTAAGTCTTTCGATGATATTCATATATTTCTTGCCCCCATCCCTGACGGTCGTGAATATACATCCATCGAGGATACCATTCACTACCCCAACCGGGAACAGAATAAACGCCCCAATGGAAATAAACACCCAACTTGGCGTCAGCAAACCATTCAGGTGCAGCCTCGTGCTTTAACAGACTACCCCACTCATCGGTAAAAGGCTGTTCACTTGAATTTGACTTTCCTGAAACTCCTATACAAGAGAAAAAAGACAGGCATATTGCTCCTAAAGATGAGATTATAGTTTTTCTAGTTACATTTAATTTTAAATAATCCATTTTCATCGTATTTTAAGTATTAATAATTTATAGGTTTAATACCTTGCTTAGTCATTCCAACAGTTTTTATATTACCTTCCTCATCATAATATAAATAATCTACACACACGCGACGCTCGTATGGCGAAGGTCCCTGAATATGGTAAAACAAATACCACTGTCCGTTTATTTCAATAATTGAATGATGAGAATTCCGAGATTTATTATCAAAGAATGCACCTTTAAATTCAAAAGGTCCCAATGGTGATTTAGATGTGGAGTATACCAAAAGTTGCTTAATATTACCATCTTTGTCCTTATAGTGGTTTGGATAAGTAAAGTAGTATATACCATTTCTTTTGTGAACCCAAATGCCCTCAGCATATTGTTGCAATGGTAGTTTCTTTATTTCACCGTCAATTTCAGTAAGATTGTCCTTTAACTTGGCAACAGCTACTCCTCCACCACCGCCATAATAAAGATATGGAGTTTCATCGGTGTCAATAAAAATACATGGATCGAACGAACGTACTCCCTTGCATTGACGGTCGTATATCAAAGGTTTTCCAAGTGCATCTTTAAATGGTCCTTGGGGTTTATCCGAAATAGCTACACCTATCTTAAAACTTGCCGGGAAAAAGAAATAATACTTTCCTTTCCACTTCACCGCATCGGGCGCAAATGCTGCGTCATCTGCCCATGAGATCTTATCTAAAGAAAATATCTCACCCTCACACTTCCATTCAGCCAGATTGGTTGATGAATAGCAGTGCCAGCGTTTCATTTGTCTCCACGTTGTGCTGCCTGGTTCGTCAGTAGACGGATATATCCAGTATTTCCCATCCCAATAATGTGCAGATGGGTCGGCATGAAAATCTGGCAAAATCTGTTTCTGGGCAACAACATTATTACACATAAAAAACAACAAGACTGGTATTATAAAAACAGTTCCCACTTTGAATCTAAAATTAAAATCAAATAAATGCTTCATGGTACTTAAAATTTATTTATTCAATCATATATTACACATAATAAGTTTAATTAATCCGTTGTATATAAATATAATATGCTCCCATCTTCTGATTATCACAAATAAATCCAGCCTGTATTTCTGCACGTCCACTATTTGTATCAACTATAAACTCCACCTCTTTCATTTCCGGTTCTATTCTCTTCATGAGACTTTTACTATTAAATGACAAATAGGCTTTCTCTGGGAATATAGCATTATAATTAAATTGGTTCTTAGGATTTATAGAAGGAATACCGCATATATTCCCCTGACATTCTCTATGCCAGCGCGATAAAGATATTCTGTATCTCCCTGGTCTGTCAAAGAAAACAACATGTTTATCATTCTTATTCATTACACCTTCGGCTATTTGTTCCGATTTCCATAGCGGTGTATCATCGCCTATAGCATGTTGGATGGTCAGCACTGTTACATTCTGTTTGTCACTTCCAGCAACTGGCATAACAAAATCCTTATATTCAGCCAGTTCTTTTGTTTTCTCAATAAAAACTGAATGGAAGCCAACAATTTGTCAACCAATTTAGTATTATTGGAAGCAACATTTCGTTTTTTGCTTACGGTCGGAAACCAAATCATAAAGTTTATTTCCATCAAGCAAGCGCCCTTCATCTTTCATAATACATGATTCTCTCACGTCAAAAGGCTGTTTGTAATCCTGTCGATGATGGACAAAAACTACTCTGTCATCAAATTTTCTTTTCTTTGTAATATTGCAATCATCAAATAGTAACGGTGAGAAATCAACTCCATCCAATTCTGCATTGTCAGGACATTTTATACCACACATGGAAGTCAAAGTAGGGAACAAATCTACATGTGCTGTAAGAACTGGAAGTTTACGTCCTCCGGCAATACGACCTTGCGGCCATCGCATAAAGAAAAAACTCTATGCCCACCTTCCAGCTTGCTGCCCTTGGCTCCGCTATAACCAAAGGTCCTGACATTATTACGAATACCGGCTCCGTTATCTGTCATCAATATCAGAATTGTATTTTCTTCAAGATTCTCATTTTTCAGAAAAGCCATCAACTTTCCAAAATTCTCATCTATATTGGATATCTGACCGTAAAATCCCGGTTCTAGCAATATTCCATCTTTTTTAAGATGTTCGTACGGCTCAGAATATTTCCTGTCTACATAATGAGGATCATGAGGAGCATTAGTTGCCAGATATATAAACATAGGTTTACCTGTCCCCTTATTTGCCTTCATGTATTTCATAGCCTGATCAAACCACACATCAGTACAATAACCTTTAAACTGTCTGGGCTTATTATTTACAAGATATACATCGTCAAAATAATTATTACCCCAATAATCAGACAGTTCCCCGACACCTCCTGAAAGATGTTGGACTGCATATTGGAAACCTGAATCTGTAGGCCGCTGAGGGTAGTTATCTCCTAAATGCCATTTACCGAACATAGCCGTAGAATATCCATTAGAAAAGAATACTTCAGCTATTGTAGGTGTACGACGTGATACAACATCTCTACCTTTAAAAGTTGCCCAAGCTCCGTTCCTGATAGGATAACGCCCTGTAATTATTGCAGAACGGGTGGGAGTGCTCATCGGACTGACATGAAAGTTTGTGAGACTTACGCTTTGTGCTGCAAAAGCATCCATATTAGGTGTATGTATCAATTCATTACCCATACATCCCAAACTACCTATACCCTGATCGTCTGTAAGCAAAACTATAACATTAGGTCTTTTATCTGGTTCTGCATGTGTGGATTCTGCCATAGCTGGAATATATGAAAACACACAAACAGAAGGTATAAAACTTATAATACATTTTTGTTTTTTATTCATAAGCTATTCTATTTTATTGTGACAGAACAGAAATCGGAATAATTATAATCTTCAGATATTGCTCTTATTATAACATTTCCACGGCCCACGGCAGTAACAACACCGTTTCCGTCAACTTTTGCCACGCTTTCATTTTCTGAAACCCATTTCACATTCTGTTTTGAAATTACATTTAAGGATTGACTCTCACCTATTTTAAGTTTTAAAGTCCTTCTTTCAACAGTGACCTTCTTTATATTATCGGTTTCCTTGAACTTTCCTTTATAGAAACCACACCCCAAAGTAGCAATCCACATTTCATCAGGATTAAATATATCAAATTTTATGTCCTCTATCTGATGAGGTATACCTATATTCTTATTACTTTTAACCCAAGTTTTTCCCCGGTCGGTACTGATGTATACTCCGGGATTATGTGACAACATACGTACACTTACCGCAATATAGTTCCTGTTAAAAGGAGATACTTCTATACATTCTGTTCCCTTGTGTGTAAATATCTGTTTCCAGCTTTTTCCCGAAATCGTCGGAATACCACACACCGGCACCACCTCCCCTATAACCCGTGGTAATGTACATCCTGTTGGTATAGTCGAAGGTAATAAATTGCACACTTTGAATCGGAGCAGGCAATTCAACTTTATTCCATGTTTTTCCCCTATCGGATGAGTAATACAGTCCACCTTCTGCTAAAGGTAAATCCTGATTGAAGTTTGATTTTTGGGCAGCCGCAAACAACGATTTTTTTGACATATCTCTTGGGTCGAACTTCAAATCGTTGATTCTTGCATTATTTGGCAAACCGGAATTACTCTGAGTAAAAGTCTTGCCGTTATTATCGGAATAATAAAAACCTGCCAAATGGCCTTTGTTCTTATCTACAATCTTTGTGATACCAAAGTACAAGTAATTATTGTCTATTGGGTCAATAAGAAAACCATTAGTATAGAAATCGTCAAGCCATTTGTTCGTGGCAGGAGTTGCGACTCCATATTTGCTCCATGACTCTCCACGATCAGTACTTCTGAACAGATACTGCTTAAATTCCTGACGGTTTGATATGGCATAAACTGTATTTACATCATAGGGATCGAACACCATACAGCTTACAGTTGGTTGAGTGGAATTTATAAATCTGATAGGAATATTACTTAGATTATTCCCCTTTTGTGGTAAACACTCAATTGGTTTTCAGGTATCCATAAATTATGTTCGCCCGAGCCTAACAAAGTTGTTTCCTCTCTTAAATCCTGAGCTATGGTCAGACCTGGTAAATTACTGTTTCCATGCCCTATAATGGCTCCCGTCTCTGTATAATCCTCATCCACCTGATTCCATGTTTTCCCCCTGTCTGTACTCAGCATTGTGCTATGGTCGGATACAATCATAACACTACCATCAACACCTACTGACAATGCTCTCATGGAGCGTAAAGCATAATTCTTGCCGAATCTCATGTGCGGAGAAGCATGTCCAACGTTCATATTCTCATTCCATGGGTTTCCTCTTTCTTCCCAGTATGCCTTATCTTGTTCCCATGTTTCCTCATACAGTCTGGCTGTGTTGATCCATAACTTGCCATTATCTTCTGTTTTCCATAGTCTTCCAGGCATAATTGAATTCCTGATCTGCGGATCTGCAAAACCTATATATACGCATCCTTCCATGCTTGGATCAGCAGCAATCATATAAAAAAGTCTGCAATGCACAGTGAGGAAGCTGCGGAAATTTTTTTCTTGCTTCAAAGGCTTTATTCCAAGCCATTCGGATATATATGAATAGTAACTGTCTGGCACTCCTCCCGATAGTCTGTTAAGGTCCAAGCCTAAGTTTCCATTCATTTTAATCCAACTACTTCCTTCATCTTCTGTCCTGTAAATACCTCCTTCACATCTGGTTGTCTTTCCATAAGGGATATAATTTGTCTGGTCTATTACATAAAGAATGAATTTTCCGGTTTCCTTATTATAATAAAAATCCATATCCATTATAATATTACTCTCCAGTTTACCTTCGCCAACATTTAACCATGTTTTACCTCCGTTATCAGACTTATAGATACCATAATTGGAACTGGCAAATACAATATCAGAATTATGTGGATGAACAATTATTCTTCCAATCTGTGCTTTTTTCATTTATACCTTTGTTTACAAGTTTCCATGTACGTCCGGCATTCTCCGTTTTCCAAAGTTTTCCTTGAAATTGAGCTTCAATACCATGTCTTTGCTTTGCATTAATAGTTTTATAGCACGAAAGCCATTCCTGTCCTCTGACGTTAGAACCACCTGACACATACCACACATCCTTATCATTAGGATCTATTGCCACTGCCGAGATTTTCTTTTTCCAACTCTCTTTATCGTAACCATCGCCCTTATATACATACCATGGACAATATTTAATTTTTTGCCAATTCTTACCTCCATTCTCCGATTTCCATAACAAAGAGGAAGTAGAAGCTATAGCAAAATCGGGATATTTTGCAGAATAATACAGGTCGCGTATATGCATAAAATCACCTTCACCATCGGAATCCGTAATGGAATACCATGTTTTACCATTATCTTCACTTTGATATGCATTCCACATATCAGGGCATAATATTATCTTTCCGGGAATCGTAGGATGATACCTTAGTAAATTGGCAAAACCGGCATTACCGGGTGATACTTGTTCCCACGTAATTAGGTCACCCGATTTAACTCCAGGTTTATCAAAATCGTTCGGATTTGAAGCACAAACAGTAAGGATATTAAAAGCTAAAGTACTAATTATTAGAAAGTCTTTCATTGTAGACTAATAAATAAGAATCATTTATACTCTAAAATTTTTACAATTAATATGGCATCATTTTTCATATGCCAAGGAGAAGCAGGCATAGAGAATATATCCATTTTATCTTCGGTTTTTACTGTACTATATTCACCTGTATGAGTATTAAACCACTGAAAACTAAGTCTCTTAGCCTTATTCATTATTTTACCTGCAGAAGTCTTATAACTTTCCTTTGGTAAATAGAACAAATAAGTTCCTTTACCATCAGTCATACAATAACCGCTATTATTATATTCAGGTTGTGGATAGAAATATTCATATTTATAATCATCGAAAAAATTCTGCATTATTTTATAATATTCCATTTTAGGACGATAACCTGTTTTTTGTTCATCCAGTCATAAACAATTACATTCCAGGAGCATCCCTGCCAATAATATGTTGAATAAACCCCAGCAAACAGGCATTCATAGTTCCTACGCAAACAATACTCGGCATTTATGTAATTCCCGCAAAATACTTCATAATCACATCCCTCATATCCGCCGTGCTCGATATTCATAACCGGTTTATCTGTAAACTCCTTATAGTTTCGAAGCATATCATCGTAAATAGGGAGACGCCAACATTGATGTGAAATAAAATCAACCTTTGACTTATTTCTCTTACAGAAGCCAAAATCATGGACTGTTATCAGTCTTTTATATGCGTCCAGTTTTTTTATGCGAGATATTCTCTCGTTTATATAATCATCGCCTACATTTCCGTACAATATTGCTTCCTTTGACACATCCCATATTATATTACTGAAAGACTGATATCTCTTAACCACGTAATCAAAATACATATTATCTGCTTCCGACATTGGTTTAGGCCAGTTGACATTCTTATTCCAGACATATATCATAAGATGCGATACTATATTCCTGTCATTGAGAGCCTTTATTACCCTGTCGAGATTTTTAAAGTACCGGATATTCAACGATGAATAATCGGGATTGCTGTTACTGCCATTAAACGGAAATATGTCATCGTTACCTCCAAACTCGTACTGTGGATTTTCCGATAAAGCAGGATCCTTATCCCATACCACATCATTTGCGTATACATTCATCACAATCTGATTGAAACCATTTTCAGATACTTTTTCCAGAAATTGATTAAGATTATCAGTCTTTTCACTATCATAGTCAAGAGCAAAAAAGAAAATCACATTCAAAACCTAATGAAAAATAACTTCCACCCTCGTCTGTCTGAAATCTGCGCGGATTATTATATATAGAAAGTGAACCTAAACGATTGTTATATATTTCTTCCTTAACAGTAAGTTCACCTTTTATATTATTCAATTTTCTGATGCTGCTTTGGGTTACATACTTCCATTTTCCGGACTCGGATGAAGAAAAACGGATAACCCATTCATTTCCACCATTATAAAAACCGGGAACAGACATCTGGGTTCCATTACTTGAAGTAAACAGTGCGCTAAATTCAACATCAAATGGAGCCGGAGATTTTGAAGACTTGAAAACTATATCGAAAACTTCGTATTTCTTTATCTCAATTGACGACGAACCTTTTGCCTTATTCAAGGAAGCAAAGGTATTTATTGAAACTGTAAAAAAGATTATTAAGATTAAATGAAATTTGTGTCCCATAAGCTTATGTTTTTCATTAAAAAAAAATTCCGTAATGGCTCTATAAGATTATAGAACCATATACGGAATATATAAACTAAATAAGATATTTCATTAATTCATATTCTGCAAATATCTATTATCAACTATTCTTTCAAGTTCTTTCTTGAGTTTTGCTGCTATTTCAGGATTCTTATCAATGACATTTACTGATTCACCTCTATCTCCATCTAATTTAAACAACTGGTCTTTAGGATCATTACCCAGTTCTGTATTAGTCTGTTTGTTATATGAAGGGCCATTATTTCCTGGAATAAATTTCCATTCACCGTCTGTTATACCCAAGAAGTTCTGAATATTCTGTGTTACAAAGAAGTCACGTCCTTTATCAGATTTACCCAACCATACATCAAGGTGGTTTTCACTGTCTGGAGCAACTCCTTCAGGCAAAGTAACTCCAGTCATTGCTGCAAATGATGCAAACCAGTCCAATTGAGACATAAGCAAATCATTAACTCCTGGCTTTACGTGATTCTTCCATCTCAAAATACATGGTACACGTGTTCCAGCCTCATAATTACTATACTTACCACCTCTTAAGTCACCTGCAGGCTTATGATCACCAAGTAATTCTATCGCCTGATCCTTATAACCGTCATCAACTACAGGACCGTTATCGCTAGAAAGAACAACAATTGTATTTTCATCAATACCTAATCTTTCAAGAGTCTTCATTACTTCGCCCACACCCCAATCAAAAGACAACAACGCATCACCTCGAGGACCATGTCCGCTTTTTCCAACAAATCTTTCATGTGGGTCGCGAGGAACATGAATGTCGTTTGTTGCGAGATACAGAACCAAGGTTTGTCTGAAGCTGATTTTTCTTCAATAAATCTCACAGCATTGGCAATAATACTGTCCTGAATATCCTGATCTCTCCATAATGCAGATTTACCGCCGCTCATATATCCTATACGTGAAATTCCGTTTACGATACTCATATCATGTCCGTGCGAAGGATGAAGTCTTAGCAACTCCGGATTGTCTTTTCCTGTAGGCTCGCCAGGAAAGTTCTTTTTTATAACTTACCTCAACAGGATCATCTGGTGATAATCCTAAAGCTCTTCCGTTTTCAATCCAAATACAAGGAACACGGTCGGCCGTTGCAGCCATAATATGCGAGAATTCAAACCCTATATCACTCGGATTAGGTGAAACATGTCCGTTCCAGTCCTGCTGACCAGCCTTATCACCAAGACCAAGATGCCACTTACCAATGACACCTGTGGAATATCCCGCATCAACAAACATGTCAGCCATAGTATATATGTTTGGCTTAATAATCATAGCTGCATCACCTGCCGCTATCCCGGTACCTTTCTTTCTCCACGGATACTCTCCAGTGAGCATTCCATATCTTGATGGTGTACTTGTTGATGCACCACAGTGGGCATTTGTAAACATTATACCCTCAGATGCCAGTTTCTCCACATTTGGAGTAATAATCGATTTCCCACCATAACAGCTCAAATCACCGTAACCGATATCGTCGGCATAAATAAACAATACATTAGGTTTCTTATTCACTTCTGCAGTGTCTTTCTTTCCTCCACAAGAAGACAGCACTGCAAGCTGCAATAGTAGGATAAAAAATTAAATTCGTTCTCATTTTATTTTTTCTTTTTTGGATTTATAAAATTATTATAGTCTTGCTCAGTTGCATCTTTCATAAAATTAGATTTTACACATTTTACTTCATTTATAGGAGTATTGTTTGCCGGATTATGCTTCAAAACATTATATTTAGGGTTTGCATCTTTTATCGGCAAGGCATCTATAAAAGCACCAAGCTCTTTCATTGCCTGTTCAACTTCTGCCTTATTTCCTATCAGATTATTCTTTTCAGTTTCATCCACAAGCATATTATAAACTCTCTCGACAGTCCTTTCCTGCGACAGATAAACCTTATACTTTGGCCCTATAACAACCCTATCTTTAAAATCCTGTCTATTGATAACCCTATCGTCAGAACTTATTGTTGCATTATAACATCCCATAGACATACCAATTTTCCCATCAATATAATCAACCTTATTTTCTAAAACAGGTTTAAAAGATTTTCCATCCATAGGATATTTACCATCATCTTTACAACCTGTAATATCTAATAAAGTAGGTCTGAAATCAGTAAAATCAACAACAGCGTTACTAATACGTCCTTTTTAGCTCCCGGTACATGAACAATCATAGGGCAATTTATACCATTCTCACTTAAATAAGTTTTTCCGCCTCTGATATATCTGTCATTTCTTTTTGCCCACAGCACCAGGAGTTGTACCATTGTCGGTTATAAGCATTATATATGTATTATCGTCTATCCCACAATCTTCCAGACATTTCATGAGTTTTCCAATAATAAAATCGGTATATTCAACCATAGCCTTATGCTTCTCATAATTTGTTTTAGCCTGCATTGCATGAGGAGTATGCACGAAAGGAGTATGAGTCAAAGTCATTGGATAGTATACAAACATAGGTGACTTCTTATTCTTTTTAATAAATTCGACAATGAAATCGGAATAAATATCAGGTCCGAACATACCTTTATAAACTTTACTTCCTTCTTTTGTATGAATATATGGATCCCAGTATCTTGACTCAGATATTTTTTCATTACCACCTTCACCACCTGTCCACATACAATATTCGTCAAAACCTATTTTATTCATTGCATCCGGCTCAAGTCTGAAATCGTTCAACTGCCATTTACCGGCGATACAAGTTCTATATCCAGATTTTTTCAGAGTTAAAGGAAAACTCGGGTTTAAATCAACATCAAAGTGTGCACCATGCCCCCATCTTGGCACATCATAATGATTTACCCAACCATTATTACAAGGATACTGTCCTGTCATAAGTGCAACTCTTGACGGTGTACTTTGCGGCATGGAATACGCCCTATTGAATATTATACTTTGTTCTGACAGTTTGGTAATATTGGGCAATGATATATTTTGAGCACCGTAACATTCTATCCATTCTTTACCTAAATCATCAACTAAAATAAGTAAAACATTAGGTCTTGATTCTAACACTTTTTCTTTTGACGGTATTGAATTATTTCCATTAGCCCAAACAGGAGAAAAACCTGTAGCTGCAAATAAACCACTGGCAAAACCAATACATGTTGAAGATCTGAATTTCATAATTATAGTATTATAAAATTACGGATATACGTTATTTAATTGTAACACTGGAAAAAATAACCCTCCTATTATCAGTTAAACTTTTTCTCCAACAATACTAACAGGAATGTTACATCTGATATCTACACTTGAAGAGCCTATTTTAAAAATAAAGTTTCCAGGCTCAGAAACCCATTTTCCATCATCATAGTATTCCATCATTTCAGGTTTAAGTTTGAAAGTTATCACTTTCGATTCTTTTTTCATTAAATCAACTCTTGTAAAACCCTTCAACTGTATTGGTCTGAATTTATCTGTTTGAAAATCAGGCGATACGTATAATTGAACTACTTCAGAAGCGTCATAATCACCGTCATTAGTAATCTCAACTGCAATTCTGATAATGTCGTTACCAAGTTCGGCTTTTGTGGTACAATCTTTTAAAGTATATTTAAAATTGGAGTAAGATAAGCCATGTCCAAAAGGATAGGCAACACGCTCGGACACTGGTTCTCCATAATTATAACATAAAGGTTCTCTTGATTCATCCGAAGGATAAGAAACACATAGCTTTCCGGACGGTGATTTTTTACCCATAATTATATCTGCTACGGCATTACCTCCTTCTTCACCGGGATACCATGCCGACAAGATAGCCATAGCACCATTCCTTATTTTTTTCACTCAAAACTTGTGCACGACCGCCAAAAACGACAAGAATGACTGGTTTCCCAGTTGAAATTAAATCTTCAACAAATTTTTCCTGATCACCAGGAAGTCTGATACCTTTTCTAATTCTGCCTTCCCCGCACAATGTAGCATTTTCACCCATCGCAGCTATTATAACATCACTCTTATTGCAAATATTGAAAGCTGCATTCCTATCTACCTTATCCGAACTGCTAACCAGCATTTTCTGTAAGCCTGCAATTCTTGAATCACCATCGGAAATCTTGTCTATCCCCCATTCATCACTATTACTCCAGTCGCAACCTTTTTTCATAACGAAGTATAAAGGAGATTTTACAATTCTTTCCAGCCCCTCTTTAAATGTATATATTTTGGGAGAAGTTGGATCTATTTTCCCACCCTGGAAAAACGCATACATAGACTGATAAGTATAATCACCTGTCATAGCCCAAAAAGAATTTGCATTTGGACCAACCAATGCTATTTTAGAATGACTTTCTTTCAAAGGCAAAATCCCATTGTTTTTCAAAAGGACTACCGATTGGGAAGCCAGTTCGTATGCTATATTTCTCGACTCTGGGCTGTCTAAAGAAATATTTCCTTTATCATATAATTCATTATTTGGAGAAAATAACCCCAAACGAACTTTCAATGCAAGACTTCTTTTAACTGCATTCTCAAAATCTTTTTCGTTAACCTTCCCTTGTTTTATCAGATCAGGCAAGACAGGATATGCTATACCATCGCATAGTTCAATATCCGTTCCAGCCGACAAAGCCTGAACTGCTCTTTCTGTAATATAATCATAATCATCTTTCTTCTTCGAAGAAGCTATTGCAAAATAATCGCTTACCATAACTCCATCGAAATCCAAATAATTCCTTAATATATCTTTTATAAAATAGATGTTTGCTACCGCATTTACTCCATTATATTTATGATAACCAGTCATTACAGTTTTCAAATCAGCACATCTGATAGCGGCCCTCATGAGGCAGTAAAATTTCTTCGATTAAAACCTTAGTAGGATTATTGGAACCACCTCCATATCCAAGAAAATGCTTACTGCATGCAGCAACACCAGTTGTTAAATCATCGCCCTGTAATCCTTTTTACAAAATCAACGGCAAAAGCAGCCGAAAGATATGCGTCCTCACCATAGCTTTCTTCTACTCTGTTAAAATGTTGCGTACGGATAACATCAACCATGGGCGACAAGGCCATTGTGCTTCCACAGCTTCGCATAGCTTCTCTTACCATTTCGTTCTTTTCACGTACAAGCGAAGGATTCCATGTACATGCCACACCTAACTGCTGTGGAAAAACTGTTGCACCTTTGGCTGCAAAACCTGTTATAGCTTCTTCATGAAAAATAGCAGGTATTTTACTTCTTGTTTCATTTAACAGATATGCTTGTAAATCGGCTGTAAAATCACGTAATTCATTTTCCTTTAAGTCCTGCATACATGCAAACTGCGAACTATGACCTACACCATAAGGTATGAGTTTACGGCACTTTGCTGCTTAATTTACCATTCTCAACAATTAATGCAGGTCTTATACCATGAATTTGCGCAGCACGTTCATCAGGAGATAATGAATTATAGACAGAATCAACAATGGCACGAATGCTATCATCTACAAAACAAGTCCTATTTTCGAAAGAAATATCTATATCTCCATCTCCAGACGATTTCTCTGAACACGAGAAAAAATAAATACAGGTAGAAAAAAAATAAGAGTTTATTCATAATCAGTTTAAAGTTTTTATATAAGCACAAAAATATAAATGAACTACCAAACTAAACGTGGATATTTCTTTCGAAAATTAGGGGGATATTTTTATTTTATCATATCTCTTTTTAAAACAACCTCCTTCTGCTTTTTAGTCAACCCCCTACGATATAACTCTTCCAACGAAAAAGGAACATCATTCTTTTTCATTTCCGGATCATTGAAATCAATACTCAAATCACAGTCAAAACGCAATAAAATACTTCTTCTGTTTGATCCCCACAAATTATAATGGCAAATACCCCATGTTATGCCCTTAGCAAACGGAACATCCGTAAATGCATCTGGATCATAAAGTCCAGAAGCAATTGGCATCATGGCACAAATACTTGCAACTTTGAAATTCTTGCCATCCTTAGAATATTGAATAGTATTATTTTCATGTCCGTCTTTAGCCATAATCGAAGCTATTCCCTCCTTGAAACGGAAAAACTGAGTCTCATGTCCGGAACTGATAATCGGGTTCAATTCGTATTTTTTGAATGGTCCCATAGGATTATCTGCTATGGCAAGACCCTGAGAACGGATTAAACCGCCATTCTCCTTACCGTTATAATCCGATTTATAATATAGATATATTTTCCCTTTATAAACCAATGGATGAGGGTCATGAATAGAGAACTGATCCCAATCACCGGGTTCACCGTTTGGAATAATGATTTCATTTACGGGTGTCCATGGTCCATCTGGTGAATCAGCATACGACATTGCTACAGGACAATCGTCACGCCCGGTGCTGCCGCTCATAACCGAAAATGCCTGGTAATATAAATAATACTTGCCTTTCCAAACCAATACATCTGGAGTAGCGACAGATCTCCATCCCAAAGCCGGCTTTTTAGGACGATGTACAGCTATCCCTTGTTCTTCCCAATGAAAACCATCTTTGCTTGTAGCATATGCAATATCACACAGATCCCAATCCACAGAAGGAATTGTATCATTTGCAAGTTTTGCCCCAACAAATGTTGTAGGAGTGCATCGTTTGGTATACCACATATAATATTTACCGTTAACCCTGATAATTCTAGACGGATCTCTTCGTGTTACTGTTCCGTCATCATTGTGATAATCAAAGCCCGTTAACGGTGAATATTTAAAATTTGTGTATAATTCATTCAACTGAGGAGTTGCTGCTCCATAATTATCATACACTCTGTTCATAGCACAACTCATCTTGAAAGTAGGTTTTTCGTTAGGCATAACATAAGGAAAAGGTTTCTGTGCAAATATATTTGCAGAGATACCTATAAATACAGATAACAAAAATTTTATTCTCATACTATTAAAATATTATTTCTAATTGCGAAAATATTGATATATTATCAGACATAACATATGTAAATCTCAAGAAGATAGTATGTATTTTAAAACTAAAACATTTTTGCTTTTTTTTCTTAGGCTAGAAGCATTTACCTTATATAAAAATCACAAATACACACTATAATTTTAGAATTATTACACGAAATTTGTAACGTTGACTATTAACCCTTTAAAAAAGAATATTTATGAAACTCAAGTTTTTTATCTATTAGCTCTGAGCCTAATTACATTGAACATCTATTCCTGCAATGAGGAAAGTATTTATGAGAATGAAACCGAAGAAGAAACTGAAGACCAGACCGACAATGACTCTGATGAAGAAGATGAAAACGATGAAGACAATACTCAGAATATTGTTTATCCTGAAGAAGACAATTCGATTAAGTACGTCAGCACTCATGAATTTAAAGAGAACTATATATATTGACGATGAGAATGGAAGTGACAATAATGACGGACTTTCGAAGAGAATGCAATAAAAACACTTAATAAACTCAGTGAAATGAACATCAGCAATGGCGACCAAATACTTTTAAAGGGCGGTCATTCATATAAAGGCAATATCATACTAAAAGATTTAAACAAAAATGCTGCTGATAATAATTATATTCATATAGGAAGCTATGGCGACAGCAAAGCAGAAATTGACTTCAGAGGCTATCCTCAAGGAATACTTGTCGAAAACACATCAAGGGTTGAAATAAGTGACATAAGAATTACAGCTAATGGAGGAGAATCTGACTATATGATAAATCAAGTAGATAAAAAACAAACTTTACAGATACGGAATATTCATTAATTCATACGGGAAAGATAATAAAAAGAACATATCATTAGTAAAGGATATTACTATCAGCAATGTAAATCTGTGCGACATCTTTTATTACAACAATTGGGAAACCCCACCTTCACGCCCATGCAAAGAATGGTCGACCAACAATGAACAAAAATATGGTTGGGGAATTAGAGCATTAGTACAGAACGGTTATGGTGTTGACGGAATAGATATATCCGACTGTTACATACGCAATATAAGTCATACAGGAATTAAGATGAATGCCTCCAATGTAAATACGGCTCCTGTTAAGAATGTCAGTATTTCAAGATGTCAAATTTACGAAGTAGGTGGTCCGGGCTCACAGTTCGGTCGTGTGAGCAATCTTAAAATGTCTGGATGCACCACAAAAAACTCCGGCAGCAGAAATGATCCAAGAAAATGGGGACGAGGAAGTGGAATGTGGTGCCACACTTGCAAGGATTTATTGTTCGAAAACAATACTTTTGAAGGGGCTGAAGGAATTGCCGACTGCTGTGGAGCCCATATAGATATAGGAAATGAAAATGTAGTAATACAGTATTGCTTCAGCAAAGGCAATGCAGGCGGTTTTATAGAAGTATTGGGTGAAAATAAAAACTGCTCCTACAGATATAATATCAGTGTTGATGATGGTTGGAGAAATTTAAGTGATGAAATTCAGAAACCTTATTGGGGAAATATTGGAACAAAAGGATGTATTATGACAATAAACGGACATACAACGAAAGAATTTGTCGGACCATATTATACATATATATATAATAATACTATCGTATGGACTGAAAATTTAAAATACAAAAATCCATTTATCTTTGAAATGGCGACATCAGCCACTGGCATTCTTGTAATGAACAATATATTCTGGGTACCTGAGAGGATGAATACAACATGGTCAGAACATTCTTATGATAATGGTACATTCATAAACAATGCTTTTGATTTTAAAGTAGCCGACCAGGTGAACGCACAGGGCAAACCTATAGTAAGAGACATGACTGAAGAAGAAATAAATAAGCTTAATTTCGTAGTGAAAAACAATTTATATAAGATTTACAACAATTCATTCAATGATATATTACCAGAGAAGTATTGGGATGAAAAACCTTTAAAAGGTAACCCTCAGTTTGTAAATGCTACAGGAATTAAACCTGAAGATTTCGTTCCTCAGAATTCCAATTTAATTAATTCCGGTATGAGTATCCCAAAACTTGAAAGTGATAATACTGCTTACGGAATAAAACTCGGACTGACGGTAAGCAAAGATTTCTTCGGGAATGATATAAGTACTCCCATAATAGGAGCTGTTATTCCCAGATAACTGTTTTTTGAGAATCCATTATGCAATATCATTAGTGTCCACTAAAAATCATAGGAGTTCTTTGAAATAATTGAAATTCAATTTGTTATAAGCGATTTTACATTCCCGAGACTTGAATTTAACTTTGCGGTCAAAATCAGACCGTTATGTATAAAGACGAGTACGTTTTCTCTCAGTTAGTGAAATTTCTTGATTACGAGAAATTCAAATACATTGTAAAGAAATACAATGGCAACAAGTATATCAAGAGTTATACCTGTTGGAATCAACTACTTACAATGATATTCGGTCAGCTATCCAATCGAGAGAGCCTCAGAGATTTGATTGTGGCAATGGAAGCCCATGCTGGAAAACTTTACCATCTCGGAATCGGGAAGTCTGTAACTCGGAGCAATCTTAGTAAGGCTAATGAACAACGTAACTACCGCATCTTCGAAGAGTACGCAACATTCATGATTGCCGAAGCCCGCCGCAAGCGTAGAATCAATAAAATATTCGAACTTGACGGTCATGTTTATGCATTTGACTCTACAACGATTGATTTGTGTCTGTCAGTGTTTGAGTGGGCTAAGTTTCGCAAATATAAAGGCGGAATAAAGTTGCATACGCTCTATGATATTGAAGCGGAAGTACCTGCATTTGTGCATATTACACCTGCCAATATTCACGATTCAAAGGCTATGCCTGAGATTCCATACGAATCAGGAGCGCATTATATATTCGACCGAGGGTATAACGATTTCAGAAACCTTAATACGATAAATCGTATAGGTGCTTTCTTCATTGTACGAGCCAAAACAAATGTACGGATTAAGCCTAAAACCTGGAAACGAAGATTGCCGGAAGGTGTAGTGTCGGATGTAATCGGATGCTTTACGGTTTATAAAAGTTCTAAGGATTACCCTGAGGAACTTAGAAAACTCATCATTGAAAATCCTGAAGACGGTACACGATACATCTTCCTGACAAATAATCTTGATGCATCTGCGGAGTTTATATCATTGCTGTATCGAAACAGATGGAGTGTTGAACTGTTCTTCAAATGGATAAAACAACACCTCAGGATTAAGAAGTTCTGGGGAACATCGGAAAACGCTTACGCATACAAATCTATTGTGCAATAATCACTTACTGCTTAGTAGCAATAGTCCAACACGATATGAAATTAGAACGCAGCATCTATGAAGTTCTCCAAATACTCGGAATTTCTCTGACTGACAAAACACATCTCAGTGACTTGTTTGACAAATCGAATTTCAAAAATGTCAAAGACCGATATGATTCAAGTGAACCGAATTTATTTAATTTTTAACCTTGTCCATTTTTTTAGTGGACAGTAGTGATGCAATATATTAAATTATGATGTATTGTAAACCACGAAATATAAATGGTAAAGGTAAACTGTAATCAAACACAATATATGAAATACTAGTTTACAAGCAACATAAAAAATTCGTATCAGTATCTTTGCATCAGGGTTTTATTGTATACATCATGACAAAATTAGAAAAAACTCTGCCAGGTTATGTAATATCAATATATAACACTGCAGAGTTTTTTTATAAAGCGAACTACCTAATATCATTCAATTTAACATACAAAAAGGGTTGTACATATATATGATAATTCTTCTTGGATATAGTTACTTCGTATTGTCTTCAGCCCGTTCCAGTTTATAAGTATGTATCCAGTCTACATACATAGTATTGATTCTGTCATCAAGAAGATCTTCCTTTTCACACAATCCCCCAGTCCAGGTTTCATCCGCAGTCCACAAATCCCATATAATATTCAGTTCAAGAGTAAAATCCTGTTTTGAAACCACCTTACCGGTAGGCTCACCGTTCAGGTAAAACTGAATATTGTTGGCATCTTTCCACCATACACCTATCCTTTGAAACATCTCATTCCACTTCACTCCTTTTGCCGGATTGCCATCCGAAAGTTTCCTATTATCGAAGTTACCGTTATTTCTTTCTGTAACACCATTCTTGACAACAAAGTATTGCGAATACATAGTGTAAGGTCGCGTGTTCTCTTGCGTCTTTATAGAAGGTTTTGAGTTATGCTCACACATGTCTATCTCATCCCTGTCATTGCTGTTACCATTATTCATCCAGAAAGTACTGAAAGCCGAAATATGTGCGGTACGCATATAACATTCCGTGTACATCGGGAATGAAATTCTCGTATTCGACATAATCCTCGAAGTCTTAAACCACCTATCCTTCCCCTCGTCAAGAGTAGCCTTAATCCAAAGCATACCATTATCAACTCCCGAATTTTCGGCAACCATCTGCACCGGTACCCCATAATTCCATAAAGCCTTATGCCATTTACTCTGATCCCATGAGTCAAACTCGTCGGAAAGTTTTTCCACCTTTACCCATTTAAAGCCTTTGGGCGGTTCAGGAAGATTCTGTGCATTGCACTCACCGTTCGCTAAAACAAAAAAAGGAAAAACACTCAACAAATACTTTTTCATATACCTCTTATATTATCTGAAAAATTAAACACTTGCATAGTAACAGTACTTACATGCCCGCCATTATCAGGGAATTTGAGTGAAATTACATTATTGGTTTTGAGTATACTGTAATCCACAGGAATCTCTATAACACCAAAAATGAAGTACGGTCCTTCTGTTCATCACCTCTATAGTTATCGGGAACATTAACTTTAGTACCATTTACAATAAGTTCAGGTTTTAGCGAAAGACCATGGTTCCTACCTATGCCAAGACGTATAATAGCCTCACCGTATTTACCCTTTTTCACATCATTGATATTGAACACCAAATCCTTGCCGGCAGCAATACTCTTCAGATAATCAGTAGCATAGTATTTCACTTCCTCCATAGTTTCATTGGTTTTCACCTTCTTATCATATTTATAGCATATAATGCAAGTAGCCTCGGCACCAACAGTAATACAGTCAAGTTTCTTAACATCGTAGACATCAAGTTTAGGAATACCATTTTTACCGCCTTCAAGATACATATGGCGCACCTCAATTTCCTTAGCACCTTTAGCCATACCATTAACGGCTATATTCAAGTCAACAGGTTTAAAGTCGAGGTTATTTATAATAAAATAAGCCACCTTGTTATCCACGTAGGCATCGCACATAATGTCCGGATTGTCAGAGTTGGTTTCAACGCGTGTACCTTTAACATCTTTCCAGAGCTGGTAGAACTTTATCAGTTCAGAGTAAACATATTCACCGGTAAAGCTTTCGGGTTCGTTTTCTCTCCTAAGCATCCTCGCTGTATGCGCAAGTCTTGTTTTAGGATTATACCCCCACTCCGATTTAAGCATAGCAAAAGGCATGGCATAACATATATTATCAGCTCTTTCCATAAACTGCATTAACATTGAGTTTGTAGATTTCAGTCTCAGCCAGTCTCTATATGGCGACCATGGCTTTCTGTTATAATCGTGTGTCTGGGCACTATATTCCGAAATCATAAGCGGTTTAACCTCTCCAAGCCTTATCATGCTGTACTGCTCAATCATATCCATAGTGGCCTCCATGTTACTGCCTTTTCTGTATCTCTGTTTACCGCCAATACAGGGAAATCGTAAAGATGAATTGTGAAGAAGTCCATATCCTTTCCGGCAATGTCAATAAACTGCTTCCATCTTGCGTTCCATCTGCCGAAATCCTGCAATTTAAAATCAGGGAAAGCAGTACAATAACCACCCACTTTCATATCAGGATTATATTTTTCACCTGCTCGGCAACAGTAGAATGGAATTCAAATAATTTTGTTATACTTGATTTGGGAGCTTTGGGTTTATCATAAATATCCCACAAAGGTTCATTTATAATCTCACAAAATTCCGGTTTAGGTTCACCGCTTTCTCCTCCTTCGCCAAAATACTCTTTAATGTACCTGCCATAAAATTCACCCGAAGCAGTACCAAAAAGGCTCTTCTTCAGTATCATTCTGCGATAAAGCCCAGCCTTTAGCCGTTTTTGTTCCGTCAGGATAGAACGGCGAGAACTGGTTGCATAATATCAGATTGCTATATTTTTCGTATGGATGGATCTTTGTATTTTTTGAATACCTTTGTTTATTCAAATTACATAATTCAGCCAAATCCTCAGGGTCAGCAAAACCAGGTCTTTTAGGATCTTCTTTTACATTTCGCAGTACAGTTTTAATCATACCGGTTTCACGACCAACATAAACATCATACTTTCTTAATAGATCATCTCTCAAATCATTTATTTTATTACCGCTATCCCAATAATTTTCATTTATCGTAGCATGAAAATTTATAAACTTAGGACGATCAAACTCAGTAACCTCACCAAGCTTATGTTTTACATTCAAATTCAATTCCACATGAGACTGTGCAGAAACTGCAGAAGAAACAGCCATAAAACAAAACAAGCCTACAAATCTGTTTTTCATAAATTATTGTATGTTAAAGAATAATACTAGTAAAGTCTATGAACATAATAATAAAAAATGCTCCGTTATTAAATATCATCTAACGGAGCATTCTATCAAAACAAAGAACTTTTATCTGGTTGGTTCAATCAATCTGTCTTTATCCATTACACGGATATTATCATATTTCTTAACTAGAATACCATTTTCATCATATTCAGTAATAGAACTTTCAAGATATGTTCCTTCTGGTGTTATAGTAGTTCTATCTTTATAAGATAAAACAACGTATCTATGAGTCTTTACAGGATTTCCGTCCTTATCAAACTCAAGAACACAGTCAAAAGCGAATTTATACGCTTCATCGTCTGTTGCATCTTCAAAATTAATTAAATCCTGGACCACACACTGTGCAAACTGTTTTCCTTTATAATAAGTCAATTGATTTGCCTCATCATAAACGTAAAACTCAAAAATACCATCAACAACTTCTGCGCCATTAGCCTTAGGACTACTTATCCAATAAGTATGGGCAGAAACCAAATCTGCAGGTTCATATGCCTCCTTTTGACAAGAAGAGAAAAAACTAACAGCAATTACAAACAGTAAAAAATTAAATATCTTTTTTCATAAGTAGTCAAATTTTATTCTACAATTACAGTTAAAGGTAAAGTTTTGGTTCTTTCAGAGTTCGGAAAATTCTGTATTGCAAGATTTTCTCTTTTAACATGCAAAGATACCTGATACTTTCCTTTAGCAGAGAAAATAAAAGCAGAAACCAGATCAGTAGAAGTGGATGGTATCACTCCTTCAAGATTATCACCCTCAATACAAGTCCAATTCCAGTCTCTTGAAGTTCCACTGTCATATTTTGATGTACCGGTAGCATCTTTAAAATAAAGAGTTGATCCTTGTGATACTGCTATCTGAGTAATTCCTTCAGGGGTCAGTGGTTTTCGATTGTGCATTCCGCATCTTCGAACACCTGAGCCTTAACATTAAGAGTGTCATAAATCTCAAATTCCAAACTATGATCAACCAGGAACTCATTATTATCAGTAGGCTGAGCTTTATAATACCTGTTAACATTATAACCTAAGATTGTATAAGGTTCTTCCATTATATAATCAATCTGATTGCGGTAGGTATTATTGATTGTAAGTTTATATTTACCACCCTTTTCAAATATAAAGTTAATCTGATCTTCAGAATTAACAGGCTTTATATTCAAATCATAATACGGAGTAAAATCCTTTATAGTCTGATAGCCTAAATTACTTCCTTCTTTCAGAAATTTAACTTCATCATTAACCAACACCCAATCAGGTTCACCTTCTCCGTTATTGACATCTTTCCAGAAACTCCACTCGTGTGAAAGGAATCCTTGAGAAATATCCATAATTCCGGCGTTCTTATATGTTTCCAAATAAGTAGGATTTATATTTGCAGGCCCGTCACCGTGCTTATACATACTTCCGTATATACCGAAAAACTCAGTTTTAAATTCAGGCTCTACATATTCTTTCTTACATGAGAAGAATGTAACAGCCATAAAAGCAAATAATAATATATTTATTTTTTTCATTTTTCTTACCGTTTAATTTAGAACTTTTACTATCGCAGGGTTTGAAATAGCTTCTTCATTAGGTATTGGGAAGTAAGCTTTATCATCATTATAATTAATAGCCGCCTGCTGGTATTGATATTGTGGACCGGACACATTCGGAGAAGCATCTATATTCTCCTGGTCATAGTCAAATGCCCAACCCCACATTACTTTAGCTTTATTCATTTCCGCACCCTTCAAGGAAACATACGGAATACCCCATGTTGTAAACGGAACTTGAGATAATTCCTGGAAACGCTGTTTAACAATACCCCATCTGCGCAAATCCATAAACCTGATTGCATAGCCTTCCAAAGAAAGTTCCAATGGTCTTTCCTTATACATAAGATGCTTCATAACTTGCTGGGCAGTCTCAATAATTTCAGGATCTTCCGAACGATGATAGAATGATTTATCAACAACATTTGTTTCAAGGTCAGGAGTATCCTGATATGTTCTTACACCCTTAAATTCGGCACCCTGAACATTTTCGCTACCAATCAATATTGTTCCGGCTCTTTCTCTAACTTTGTTGATGTATTTCAAAGCCTCAGGCACACCACTTTCATCAGTGCCACCCTTAATCAGACACTCAGCATACATCAAATATACATCAGCCAATCTGATTACTCGGAAGTTTATATCAGAGTCCATATTCTTAGGACTATCTTTCTCACTGGTTCTAGTATCCCAGTTTGTATACTTTCTATAAGCACCATACGCATTTGAATAAGCCCAAGCATCCATTGTTATTTCCTGACCATAATAATTCATATCCTCTTCGGTTGGCATTATTATAGAATAAGAAGCACGAGGTGAATGATTTAAGTAACGATAGTATCTGCCATCTTCTTCTTTATAAAGATTCCATGTACCATCCTTAGGCTGTGCCTTGAATGGTTTAACTTCTCCAACACCAGAAACTAACTTAACATATGTATTTTTCGGCAAACTGTTTCTATCTGTTATGACAGGATTTCCAGAAGCATCAACTTCTATTTTCTTTGTATAATAAACCATAGTTCCGTTCTTCTCTATACTGTCCGGATTTAGAACTACATAAGAATTATACAATTTACCATTTACCTTTGTTTCAACCTTATTCAACTTATTGCGGTATAATATATCACCATGAACGTCTGTATTCAGATAAACCTTATTCTGAGGATTTCTCTTATCTACCGGTTCGTAAGTATAGTCACGAGTTAACCACCAACTTGGAAAAGCCGTAGGTCCCCAACCTCCACAAGTACCAGGAGCGAATTGCATATTCAGAATATTCGACAAAATCTGCTGAGAATAGACATCATATTCAGTATTATAATCATGAGTATAAATTATTTCAAGAATAGATTCTGAATTCATTTCATTCTTTGTAGTGAAATTATCACCCGGACCGGCAAGTTTATAACTCGAGTTATTTATAATTTTCTGGAAATAAGCTTTTGCCTCATCATACATCTGGTCATACAGATAGCTTGTACCCAAAACTGCAGACGCAGCACCTGATGTCACTCTTCCCAAGTCACCGTTCTTACCCGACCACTCGTCAGGTGCTCCCACAACAGGCAATACAGACTCGGCATACTGAAGATCTGCACGATAAAGTTCTTTTACCTTATCAGATGGAGTACATGACTGGAAAAAGTCACTTTCACTTTTTGGGACGAAATCCATAAATGGAACATTGCCATTGTTATACGACAGGTTAAGATAGAAATGGAATAGACCTCTGAAAAATCTTGCCTGTCCCATTATCAGTTCCCATTTTCTCTGATCTTCTGGTGAAGTACAGGTTTCTTTAATTTTATTCAATCCTTCAATAACTTGATTAGCCCTGAAAATACCGGTATAAAGCTGTGACCATTTATTTACAATATCCTGCTCAGCATCATTAAATGTATGCAAATAAAATACATTTGTTGTTTGAGGATACTTAGGCCAAACTCCTGGCCACGTCAAATCAGAACGGTTACTCTCAGAAACGACAGCAAAGTTACTCTGGCTCTTAAATGAATTGTATACAGCAGTCAATCCCTTATTACAGTCAGATAGATTTGACCAAAATATGTCCGTAGTCATCTCATTCGGATTTTTCTGTGTAAGAAAATCATCACAAGATGCCAGCGTAATTGCAAACGCGCTGCAAAAAACACCTATAGTATATTTATTTAGTTTCATTGATATTTAATTTAAAGTTTAAAAATCCAGTTGAATACCTCCACGCATCTGGATAGCTATAGGATATGTACCCATATCCAATCCTTTGGTAGCTAATCCGTCGTTACCTACTTCAGGATTATATCCATCATATTTAGTAAATGTCAACAGATTATCTGCAGCTACATAAAATCTTAATTTACCCAATCCCCATTTAGTAACAAGATGTTTAGGTAAAGAATATCCAAGTACTATATTTTTCAATCTTACAAATGAGCCATCCTCAACCCATATATCAGCATAAGCTCTTGTATTGTAATGTTTACTGTCTGCGATACGTGGTATTGTTGAATAAGGATTATACATACTCCACTGGTAAACCTGATCCTTATTCACTCCATTCTGATATGATGTCACTTTAGATCCGTTAACGATTTCATTACCAATTGAAGCATACCAATTCATAGAAAAATCAAAACCATTCCAATCCAAACCATAATTAAGACCTATTTCGGCTTCAGGAGCTCCACTACCACAATTCACTCTGTCATCATCATTCAAAAGGCCATCACCATTTTGGTCAACATACATCAAATCTCCCATTTTTGCATCCGGACGTAACTTCTGATATTCTGCCAATTTCTGATCAGTATTGACAATACCGTTTGTAGGCATCATCATAAATACACCAGCTTCCATCCCTTCACACAAAAAAGTTATCTGGTCATTACTGTTTCCTGTAGAGATTGTACCCATTGGAGAACGCTTATTGGTACCTGCCATACGGGTAACCGTATTTATATTTCTTGTGAAAGTAGCATTTACTCTATAATTTACAGTTGATATTTTATCTCTCCATCCCAAAGCCATTTCAATACCTTTATTCTCCATGTCACCTACATTCAATACAACACTACCGTTGTTTCCGGTACCTGCTACTGGTGGTATTTTCAATGGGAAAAGCATATTTCTTTTCTTACTCAAATATAAATCTGTATTAAAAGTAAGTTTGTTTTGTAAAAATGCAAGATCAAAACCTAAATTAAACTGTTCGGTTGTTTCCCATTTGCTGTTGGCATTTGCATACACAGTTTGGATTGAACCATTATTTAAAAACCAGCCCATTACTTCCTATAAATGCATAATCATATTTCTGACTGATAGTAGCAGCTGTAGTATAATCACCAAAGTTCTGATTACCGGTTGTACCGTAACTTACACGTAGTTTAAACGAATTAACTATATCCTTTACCGGTTTCCAGAAATTCTCTTCTGAAATATTCCAACCAGCAGAAACTGAAGGAAATATCCCCATCTGTTATCTTTACTGAATCTTGATGAACCGTCGCGTCTTACACTGGCACTGAACAGATATCTGTCAGCATAACTATATTGAGCACGAAGCAACATACCTACAAGAGTTGAGACACGATCCTGCCCCCATGTCCCAGTACCTACACCAACCAGACTCTCGCCAGTAGCGGCACCAAGAGACGGAAGATCGTTACTAATTAAATCCTTTCGGTCTGCAAAGAACGATTTAAAAAGTATATTTCTCCATACTGAATACTGCAGTAGCCTTAATGTCATGCTTTCCTTTCTTTAATCCATAATTCAAAATGTTTTCCCATGACATATTTGTATTAACCTGATTAGTATTTCTAATACCTGAACGGGTTTGAGGATTGAGTACAAGATTGCCTTCTGAGTCATAAATTTCGAAAAAAGGATTAATCTTGACTATATTGTTTACATTATATCCTGCTCCAAATCTTGAAGTAAAATTCAAACCTTTTATTATTTCCAGGTTAGCCGAGAAACTTCCATTAAAACCTTTACCTTCTGAAGTATTTGTTTCCTTGAATTTAGCCAAAACATTACCCAAAGTAAGGTTTTCATTATTGTCCCCACCAGAACTGGAAATGGGGGCATCCAAATCAATGGCCTGCTGTGTTGGTTTATACTTATATATTTCCTGATATACACCCCAAGCTGGTGAATCCTTAGTGTCTACTTTTGCACTCAGACTGGTATTGAAACTCCATCTCCCTTTTTTGAGAGTACTATTTGCACGAACATTAAATCTTTCATAACCGGAATTAATAAGTATACCCTCCTGTTTATAATAGTTACCAACTATACTATATGTATAATTTTTGTTCCTCCTGAAAGCGTCAATGCTATATTGGTAACAGGCTGATTGTCTTGCTCAACAACTGGCATAAGATTTGTATTATTAAGGAACAGATTAGGATTTTGCCACAATGTTGACCATAAGCTGGAAGGCGCAATCAAACCATCCTGACCAGACAACAAATATTGTAAGTACTGTGACTGAGTTGCATTAGTCAACTCTAAACCTGATGTAATTTTCTGGATACCATAATTAGCGTCAAGCGACACTTTCATTTCACCGGTCTTTCCGGATTTTGTAGTTACAAGGATAACACCGCCGGCACCTCTAGTACCATAAATAGCAGCAGAAGCGGCATCTTTAAGTACGTCTATGCTTTCGATCTCATGAGGACTTAATCCAGGATCACCATCGTATGGTATACCGTCAACAACCCAAAGGGGATTATTGCTACCATTAATAGACGAAATACCGCGAATCTGAATATTGGCAGCAGCACCAGGAGCACCAGAACTTGCCTGAATATTAACACCGGCAATCTGTCCCTGAAGTGTAGATCCTACATCCGAAGAACTGATTTTCTGAATATCATCCGACATAACACGCGATACAGCACCTGTCAACTCTTTTTTCTCATCGTACCGTAACCTACAACCACTACCTCCTCCAAGACCTTAGTATCTTCCAGAAGTTTTATTACATACTGTTTGCCTGGTTTAATCGCTGTTTTTGTAGTTTTATAGCCTACATAACTCACCGTTAAGGTACCTTTAGCAGGAGCATTATTAATTACAAACACTCCATCCAAGTCTGTTATACCTCCTAAACTCGTACCATCAACTTGAACTGCAGCTCCAATAATTTCCAATCCAGCTGAATCTATTACACGACCTTTGATGGTCCGTGTTTGAGCAAAAGCTTGGAAACTAAAGAACAACATTAAAGTTAGTCCTAACATTACACTGTAAGTTTGCCTACAAGCGTAATTACATTTTCTTAATCGTTTTTTCATGTCATTAAATGTTGAATTTTAATTAAAACATTTGCATTATTATTTGGTTAATGTTTACAGTTCTAGATTTAGTATAGCAAATATATATCATACAAAAAGTATTTATACATGGCAAAATGTAATTCTAACATAAGTAAATGGAAATCCCCCCCATAAAGTTATTTTTTTTTCTCCATTATAATCAGAATAAACATATCATTAACTTTATAAAAGAAAAGAGAGGTTGTGTCAAAACTAAAATGACTACTCCCCAAAGTTATAGATTGTAACTATAATATTTAAAAGGGTCGTATCAAACTCTGTATTGAGTAATGATACGGCCCTTTCTTTTAGCCTTTTATGATGCTGAAATTTCAAATTATAAGTTCATATTTTCAAAAAATGAGTTTTGACGCACCCACTCCACCTTAATAATTATTTATCCTCTACTGGTTTATAAATTCTTATCCAGTCAACAAGGAATGTATTATTATCTTTATTATTTAATTCTTCATTTGTTGGCGACAAGCCACTTATAGCTCTCCAACTCTGGTCTTCCATGTTAATAATTATATCCATTTCTTTCGAGAGTCCGGTACCATTAGTAAAATCATTGGGATCAATAATATTTTTTCCAGACACCCTTCTTACCATTTTACCATCAACATAATATTCCAAATTAAAAGGATCTTTCCAATAAACTCCTACTCTATGGAAATCATTTCTCCAAATAGTTCCATTCACATCTCTATACCAACTTCCAGCATCTGTTGGCTGATAGTCCTGAAACGGATCTCTAATAAACACATGATGACTTAAATGAATTCTATCTGGTCCGTAAAATTTACGTCCATCATCACCTACAACCCTATCACCACCATATGCCTCAATAATATCAATTTCTTGAGTATCATCAGGACTTAACATCCATACGTCCGAAGCCATTGTTGAGTTAGCTATCTTGGCATATGCCTCAACGTATACAGGAAATACAACTCTGGTTTTAGAAGTAATACACCCTGTATAAGTACCAGGCATCATTTTTTCTTTATCTCCGCTTGTAACCTTAACCATTTTCACATCGTCAGGTCTGCTGGTTTCAATTCGCAAACAACCATCTGAGACAGAAATATGATCTCTGCCATATTGTAGGAGCTGGTCCCGACCAGTTGGCATGATAATAATCGGTCCATTTTTTTCAAACTCACCTTTGTTATTACTGTCAGCAGTATAATTAAAGTCATCCGACTGCCCCTGTAATTCCCATTTCATTCCAGTACCTGCCGAAACTGGTACAGGAAACTTGTCCCATTCATATTCAAATTCTGTTTCAGAATCATCCGGATCAGTATTTGAACCGTTTTCTGACTCATTCTCATCTCCATTATTATCTCCTGGCATACCAGAACTACAAGAAATAAATAAAAATCCTAATGATAAAAGCAATAATTTCAATTCCATTCTACAAAAAATTTAATTAATAATATCTAAGAAATAGATAGGAGCTAACCCTATCTATTTTTAATTTACTATGGACGTTTTTCTACTTTAGTCAATGAAATATCATCAAAATAGAAATTCAATGCTGATGATGATTTTTTCATTTGTAGTTCTAATGATTATTCCTGAATCTCCAGCTTTGGAAGATGACATTTTACATGTAACATTCACCCACTGACCTTTAACAAAATCATTATTAAACCATACACCAGTACTCCATTTTGTATCTATTGCAAAATCAAAAAGTAATATTAGGATATATTCCATTTACTGGGGTACCATCTAATTCTTGTACATTTATCCACATAGAAAGAAAATAATCAACATTTGCTTCTACAGGAATGGCATAAGCTCCTGCTACCATGGTATTGCAACCCATTATCATTCCTTTACCAGAAGAAATTTCTGCATATGCAACACCGTTACCAGAATGAGCATTATCATTTACCATAGATAATTTATAGTCGTCCCATAGAGTTGCTCCCCAAGAAACTTTATCCCAATCTTCTACAGTACAATTTTCGAAACCTACATCATATCCTGCTTCTTTCAAAAGATTTGGCATCTTGAAATCGAAACTTTCCGGTTCTGAAATAAAATTTGTAGCATAAACATAATCAAGGGTTACTAAATTACCAACAGAAGCATCGTATGAAACAGTTATATTATCTGTATTATAAATATCAGTGTCTAATACAAGTTTTACAATATTAACATCCGTACTTACTGATTGAATATTTGCAACTACAGGAATCATATTTTCCCCGTTGGTTATATTCAGTGAAAAAGCATTAACAGGACAGTCTGATGCATCTTTCATTGCACGGCTAAATTTCAAACCTATAGTATTGGATGATAATCTTTCAGCACCAATAAAATCAACAGGATCTTCCGAAGCTATAACATTTACCAACTCTGTATATTTTATGCTGCTACGTCCAAAATCACTTGATGACTCCAAGGTAACCTCATACAAACCCGGTGAGTAGAACTGATAAGATGCAATACCGTCAACTGCCTCAACTGTTTCTACCTTTCCATCTTCACTAACAAAAAGTGAAGACATTTTTATTAGGTGTACCTGTAGAAGTAACAGTAAAATCTATGTGATGACCACCTTGCAGCTCATTCTTGGCGCCCGAAGCTAAATTTATTTCAGTACCAGTTTCTCTACACAAAGCGGTAAATGACGCTCTAACACTATCCAAAACCGTAACTTCAACAAACTGTTCCTTTTCATTAGTAAGTCCATCCTCTGTTTCTATTTCCTTACAGAATATTTGTTTAAGAGAAATCTTATGAACTCCTGGCTTAATAAAACTTACTTTCAGGTTTTCGGCTGATGAGGTGGTAACTACTGTAGAATCCAAATTAATGGCAACACCTTCAGGGAAAGTCCATGTTCTGGATTCAACACCTCTTGACAAATCCAGAAATGACATCCAACCATTCACTTGCATCAAATTCGCTTTATTTCCAAAAGAAGTAGTAACATACTCCTGGACTACATCTTCGTTAAACTCATAGTCCTTTTGGCAACTTATTCCTAAAAAGGCTAAAATAACTAATAATATTTTATTTATTGTCTTCATCGTATTAAAATTTAATTCTGTAATGCTTTATTATTCTGAACTTCACAGCTAGGTATTGGGAAATAATCGTGAACATCCGACTGATATACCTTTGAACGCATCTCAAAATCAGGACGCACACGTTCCTTAACATTTAATGGTGGAACCTGTTCTGTAGAACTGATTGTTGTGCTTGTAGTAGATCCACATAAATTCAAACGTATACCTTGTTCTTCGCTCCAGCATTGTTCGAAGCACTCTTTAACCAATCCCCAACGAACAAGATCAAGCCAGCGGTGACCTTCAAAAGCTAATTCAAGTAAACGTTCAGCCATTCTTAAATGCATCAACACATTTTCCTTATTGGCAGGAATCATCTCAAAGTCTGTGTAATTATTTGCAAATTTAGAGACCCACAATTTAGGGAAAAATCCATTATTCTCTGTTATATAATCCTTAAGTTTTACTACCCCTGCACGTTCTCTTACTTTATCAATATATTCTATTGCCAAATCTACATCACCATCATCTTCAAGAATAGCTTCGGCATACATTAACAAAACGTCAGCATATCTAATAGCTCTGTAATTTATACCTGTTCTACATCCTGTAGTAGGATCCTCAGATTCCACTCTATCCCAACGTGTCCATTTCCTTACTTTAGAACTCTGACCATATCCAAAGTTTACTTTTCCTTTGGCAACAAGATTTCCATCAGCATCATATTCATCAACAAGAGGAGCCTTATAATAATCACCGTCACCTTTCTCAACTACAATTGTTGCGTATGTTCTCATAGAGTTCAAATGTCCAGCTTTTGTCCATTCAGCATCAGGATCCATAACATCTGCCGAAACAAACATTTCGTGGCAATGGTAGGTAGGTAACACTGTATTGTAACCACCTGCAAAAAGAGAAGCAAACTGGTTTGCAATAGATACACCTTCCGAACCATCTGTCTCGTCATGCAGGTTTCCACTATTTCCTGGCTTGTAGTTATCGGAGAAAGAGACTTCAAATACAGATTCCTTATTAAACTCATTATCAGTGGTAAAGTTATCCATATAATTTTCTTCCAGTTCATATAAGTTGCTTTCAACTAATTGCTTAAAGCATTCTCTTGCCAACTTCCATTCTTTCTGGAAAAGATAAGTCTTACCCAACATAGCTGTAGCCGCACCCCAAGTGATATGTCCGTCATTACCGTTGGGCCATACTTTAGGTAATATTTGAGCAGCCTGAAAATCCGGAATAACCATTTTATTTATTACATCATCCTTTGATGAAAAAGGAATGTTCATTTCTTCTGCCGAAGAAGCCATTTTATCATGTATTACGGCTCCACCATAAGTATTGGCAAGGAAAAAATAGTCATATCCTCTAATAAAACGTGCCTGAGCTATTATCTGTTCTTTCTTCTCTTGTGTAAGGAAATCTGCATTTTCAATGTAATGTAATATTTGATTTGCTCTGAAAATACCTACGTACAATTGTGACCAACGGTTTTCAACATATGGTGAAGAGCTATCCCACTTTAACTGGGTGAAGATATTTTGAGTACTATACCATGTTTCTGTACCTGCCAAATCACTTCTTAGCATTTCGAAAGTCAATCCGGAACCACTTACATATTCCAACTGTAAAGAACCATACAATGCATTTACAGCCATATCAAAGTCAGCTTCGGTTTTCCAAAACGAGCCATCAGTCAGAGAATTGGGATTAACTTGTGACAGCAAGGCATCTTCACAACTCGTAAAAGTTCCCCCAATAAGAGAGAAACATAATATATAAGCTAATTTCTTTATCATAGTTTTAAAAATTTCAGTTAATCAAATTAAAAATCAAGCTGTACACCAAATAAGAATTTTCTTGTTATAGGATAGTTGGCTTTATCAACACCTCGGCTTGCAACACCATCTCCACCAACTTCAGGATCATATCCTCATATTTAGTAAATGTAAACGGATTTTGTGCAGTTACATATATTCTTGCATAATCCAAAATACCTTTAAACCACTTTCTAGGTAAAGAATAGCCCAATGTTATATTGCGTAATCTTAAGAATGTTCCATCTTCCAGAAAGTAATCTAATCTAGGATTACAATTATATGGTTCAGGTACAGGTATATCTGAGTTGATATTGTTTGGAGTCCACATATCATATAATTCAACGTGTCTTACTCCTGCGTATGCAAACTGTTTTGCACCGTTGTATACCATATTTTTATGTGAATAATATAGCTGAGTAGAAAAATCAAAACCTTTATAATCTGCATTAAAAGTTAAACCCATTTCAAATTTAGGCATACTGCTTCCCTTATAAACACGATCCTTATCATCAATTATATTATCACCATTCTGGTTTACCAGCTTCAAGTCTCCCAATTTTGCATTTGGCATATAAGACTTAACAGCATCCAGTTCTTCCTGAGTCTGTATTACTCCATCTGTTTCAATTAAGAAAAATGAACCGGCAGGATAACCAACTTTCATATATGTTGTAACATTATCATTATTCAACCAGGAACCAAGTTTACTATTACCCAAAGGTATTTCGTTCATATCACCCAACGAAGTAATTTCATTGATATTTTTAGTGAATGTCCCTATCAATGACCAGTTCATGCCAAATTTTGTATGTCCTTTGTATGTAGCCGAGAACTCAAAACCCTTATTTACCATGTTTCCGATGTTAGAAGTAATGGAGTTATTTCCCCAACCTACATTTGTACCAGATGATGCAGGAATAATCACATCAAGCAACATATCCTTCTTATCATTCTTATACATATCAAAACTCAAGCTTAAAGCTCCTCTTAATAACGAAGCATCAAGACCGATATTCTTTGATACATTTGTTTCCCATACGATGTTAGGATTAGAATACGCTCTCTGAATAGCGCCCAGACCTAACTGATCGCCTGTTTCCGGTCCCCAAACATAATCAATCTGGTTGCGGATGTAAGATGCATATTTATAGTCACCAATACCTTCATTACCCACTTCACCGTAGCTGGCTCTCAATTTAAGATTGCTCAACCAATCTACATTTTTCAAGAACTTCTCTTCATTAATATTCCAACCCAATGAAACACCAGGGAAGAAAGCATATCTGTTATTCTTAGCCATTCTTGAAGAACCGTCGTAACGTCCACTGGCAGATAACATATAACGACCGTCATAAGCATATTGTAAACGGAACAACTTTCCTACAATTGCATGAGTAGATTTAGATCCTCCAATTGATGTAAGAACATTACCTGCATCGAAAACAGGTGTATCATTGCTAATGAAATCTTTTTTTTTAGACATTGCGCTCTGCACCCAGTCTGTCTTTTCAATAGTATAACCGATTACAGCACCTACTTTATGCTTTCCGAATGTTTTATCATAACTTAATACATTTTCCATAGTAAGTTTCATGCTTGAATTATCTTCCTGCAGAAGACTTGCATCAACTCTACTTGAAGCTGTGTTAAGGTTCCCGTTTTTATCATAAACCATAAACTGAGGTTCAAAGAAATCTCTTTTATATTGCCAATAGTTATAACCTAAATTCATCTGATAAGTAAGACCGTCAATAATCTCAATCTTAAAGTTTGCCGCTATATTATGAGAATTTTCAACTCTGTCATCAGAATTTGTCAATATACGCGCCAAATAACCCATGTGTTCCACGTTTGAGTCTGCATCAATCTGTACATTTGAGCCATCTTCCATATTCAATGGTTTCATATATGGTTTCTGATACTGTGCAAACTGATATACATTCCAAGGCTCAACAGATTTATCAGAATGATTTAAGCCTATACTTACAAATCCACTGAAACGACCTTTCTTAAATGTTGCATTTGCACGGGTAGAGAATCTTTCGTAACCGGAATTAATAAGAATACCATCCTGTTTGAAATAGTTGGCATTAACATTATAAGTCATAACATCACTACCGCCACTTACAGTCAAGTTATAATTTTGCATTGGGGCATTATCTAAAGTTACTGATCCATAAAATCGGTATTATAATCCATTGCATCAGGATTATAATACAAGTCGGAAGAGTTACCACCTAAAGCACGCTGATACATTTCATCAACATACAACTGCTGTGGAGTACTAAGCAATGGAGTTCCTGATACAATGTTCTGTAGACCATAATAACCAGAGAAACTTACTTTTTGCTTTACCTGCTTTACCGCGTTTTGTTGTAATCAATATAACACCATTTGAAGCACGTGTTCCGTATACTGCAGCCGAAGCACCATCCTTCAACACATCTATTGTTTCAATTTCTTCCGCAGGTAAATTAGGATTACCGTCAGCCGGTATTCCATCTACGACATAAAGAGGACTTGAATTACCATTAATAGAACCCAATCCACGAATTTGAATAACAGCTCCATCTCCAGGACGACCGGAACTTTCAGTAATATTCAAACCTGAAATCTTACCTTGCAATGTTTTTGTAAAATCCGAACCTGCTATTTTTAGCATTTCATCAGACTTTATCTGCGAAACAGCACCTGTTAATTCTTTTTTCTTCTGTACACCATAGCCAATAGCTACAACCTCAGCAAGCATAACAGATTCTTCTTTTTAAAGAAACATTAATTTGTGTTTTTCCATTAACAGAGATTTCTTGTGTCTCATAGCCTATGAAACTGAATACGAGAGTCGACTTACTATCAGCCTCCAAAAAATAATTACCATCAAGGTCAGTAATTGTCCCTGCGGTATTATCACCTTTAACAGAAACTGTAGCACCTATTACAGGATCTTTCATTTCGTCTGTAACTTTTCCACTAATTGTAATCTTTTGTGCACTAATTGCAGATACACAAAACAGAAGCATTACCAATAAAGGTAACCTCTCCCACTTTTTGTTTTTGATTTCCATAAATTGATTTTTTTTTTAGCAAACAATAAATTAATTTCATTGCAAACAAAGCGACATTTAGTGTTTTATGTATATCGGAAAAGAGTTTTTAATATGATGCATTTGTAAACAAAGGCATTTTATTAAATAAAAGTTCTCATTTACAATACTTATGCAATTTTAGACATCTAACGATAAAGAGAGCAAATATATCAATTACCAGCTAAAAAAAGCGATGAAGATACTACAGAGACATGAACCATAAAAAGAAATAAAATCATAATATCTTTTCAAATGCATTACATTTACCACTCTTTTTACCATGCAAGTTTTCAATACACAATACATATTTTTGTTTCAAATAAAAAACAAACGTCACATAAATATTATCCTTAAAATGAATAAAAGCATAATACTCAAAAATGGAAAGTCCATGCCGGTCATAGGTTACGGTACATGGCAAACTCTAATCGAGATGTAGCATACCAGGCTGTTACAGAAGCCATAAACTGTGGATATAAACATATAGATACTGCTGCTATCTACGGTAACGAAGAATTTGTGGGAAAAGCTGTCAACGAGTGTATAAACAAAGGTATCGTGACACGCGAAGAGCTTTTTATCACATCCAAACTATGGAACTCTAACAGAAGTTATGATAAGGCTATTGAAGGATTCAACAAAACCTTAAATGATCTTAAACTGACATATCTTGATCTGTACCTCATTCACTGGCCGGCAGCAGGACACCGTTTCGACAATTGGAAAGACATCAATGCCGATACCTGGAAAGCCCTTGAAACTTTGTATAACGAAGGTAAGATAAAGGCTATAGGTGTAAGCAATTTCCTTGTTTCACATCTTGAACCGCTTCTTGACATGGCAAATATACAGCCGATGGTAGACCAGATTGAGTTTCACCCCGGATATACACAGATAGATACAGTACTTTACTGCCAGAGAAATAATATTACTGTAGAAGCATGGAGTCCGCTGGGAAACGGACGTATGCTACAGCATCCTGTTCTATGCGAAATTGCATCAAAATACAATAAATCGGTGGCTCAGGTATGTTTGAGATGGGTACTACAGAACAACGTTGTTCCACTGCCAAAATCTCTGAACAAAGAAAGAATAATTCAGAATGCCGATGTATTTAATTTCGAACTTACAGATGAAGATATGAATTTAATAACGAATATGGAAACATGCGGGTTCTCCGGCTATCACCCAGACGAAAACATGGAATAATACGTTTAAACATAAATTTTCCTAAAAATTAAAAAGTATTTTATAGGAGAAGTACTCAAATACCATACTTTTTTTTCAAAATACCACTGATTAGTTTTCTTAAATGGTAATATCTTTGCCAATAAAGAAAAGGATTGTTTGAGTAAGTGGTATACATAATTAAGGTAGATTGTTTTCAAGAGATAACAAACAGAATTATTTAATGGTTGTTGCATTGCAGCAACCATTTATTATTTATGCGAATCAGCAGTTGATAAACATCTAGCCTTTTCGCTTGTTAAAATGTTATTATTCAGTTAATTATCTCATAAATTAATTTTCTAATCTCCTTGAAAATCAGTATATTAGAAGAATAAAACCACTCATTGTTCTAATTATGATTCCCAAGGAGAAAGAATTAAAACTTATAAAAATATATATGTATATCTGCGATGTTTACGAGTCTTCACTCAAGTTCTACTGCCAGAGGTTCAGTAATAACAATCATCCAATCTTTACCGATCAGGAACTGCTTACTGTATATCTGTTCTGTGGAGCTTATCAACAATACTTTAAAATCAAAGACATACATACCTTTACCAAGGAATACCTGCTTTCATGGTTCCCTGACTTGCCTTCTTACCAAACATTCAATTATAGATTGAATTTGATGCCGGAAGCAATCAGCGAACTGGTCAGGCAGTTAATCCATTCATTCAAACCTCAAGATTGTGACAGTATGAAATCATTAGTTGACTCGATGCCTATCATTACTTGCGCAGGAAAGAACAAAGTAGGAAAGGTCGCCACTGAGATTACTTCCAAAGGATATTGTTCGACAAAGAACATGTATTATTTCGGAATAAAACTCCATGCAGTGGCTTTCCGTAGAAAAGGAACTATACCTTTTCCTGAAATGCTCATACTTTCCGCTGCTGATGAAAATGACTCCACTGTATTCAAAAGAGAATGTGGGAAATCTGAACAATAGAGAAATATATGCCGATAAAATATATTCGGATATACCATTCTATAAAGAGACGAAAGAATGCAAAAACTCGAGCTATTTATAACAAAAAGGGAGAAAGCGGCAAGAGACTTGTTTTCAACGGCAGTCTCAAAAGTCAGACAACCCATTGAAGCATTATTCAACTGGTTGAATGAAAAAACAAATATTCAAAGAGCGATGAAGGTCAGATCTACATCTGGACTTCTGGTACATACGATGGGAAAAATTGCCATCGCATTAATTAC
>VOFG01004686.1_pt1 | contig 85301 bp, 106 predicted proteins | sample 5384171 | NCBI WGS metagenome assembly VOFG01 (sample SAMN12384726, study PRJNA508395) | human gut metagenome | isolation source: healthy gut F | host: Homo sapiens
CCGCATATGCCATAATTGCAGCAATGGTTTTCCATCCTGAATTTTCCCTTCATAGATCATATCGCACAACTCTTCCAGTGTGTAAATTTCCACATCAATGGATTCCGCTTCATCCAGATGCCGGGTTCCCACTTCCAGATCGGTAGCTACAAAAATATCAACCGCCTCATCACAAAATGCCACCGTCGTACGCAGGGGATAATAAATGTTTCACATTCGTGCTGCGGTATCCCGTTTCCTCTTCCATCTCCCGTGCCGCACAATACGCCGTATCTTCCGTCTTACTGTCCCGACAGCCGGCCGGAATTTCAAGTGTTTTCTCTCCAGCGCATTGCGGTACTGACGCACCATCACAATTCTTCCATCCTTCATAACCGGAAGAATGGCTGCGCCCCATACGATGGGATATAAAATCCCACTCTGCTTTGTTTCCATCCGGAAGTTCCATCGTATCTTTGTAGATATCCAGAATTGCTCCCTTTGTATACCAGTTCTCTCTTCAATCGTTTTACATGCTCTACCATATTTCAAACCTCACTTTCCTGTCCGGACATCATCCCGGATATTTTTCATCGTTCACAGTTTCTTCAAATTTGTAACATATCCATTTCACACTTTTCCGGTATAGTGAAATCATCAAAAGGAACCTAGATCATTTTTTTTTCTTAATCTGGCGGGTGCAGCAGGTGCTGTACTGGTCCTACTATTCTATACGTCCCGTGAAATCCCAATGTATTTATTTTTACAACACATTATGATATAAAAAGGCTTAATCCGCTTTCGCGGTCTTAAGCCTTTTTTAAGTTCATTTCACAATTACTTAGCGTAGTCAACAACACGCGATTCCCTGATCACATTTACCTTGATCTGACCCGGATATTCCAACTCAGTCTCAATCTGTTTTGAAATATCTCTGGCTAAAAGAACCATATCCGCATCGCTGATCTACTGAAATAGTAGTCTCAGACACATGGTCTGCTGCACATTTCTGAATAGCTGTAACCACGTAATCCTTAGCCTTACGGTTTGCCTCTTCCTTTGCTTTGTTTTCCATTTCCTTAATCATTTTTGCAGTATCAAGTTTTACATCTTCTTCAATGGTCTTTAAGAGATATTCTTTAGCTTGCTCGGAGGTTAATCCAGAGATTCTTTCAAGTTCCTGTAAACGCTGCTCGTTAAGCTTTGATATTTCAATCTTCTGCTTCTTGAGTTCCTCTTCCTTAACTGCAAATCCGGCTTCACGCTTCTCGATAGCTTCGAGCTTCTTGTCGACATTTTCTTCCTTCTGAACGATACGACGCTCATTACGGAAATCTCGTTTCTACGCTCTTTGATTTCCTTATCCAGATCATTCTTAGCCTTAATAGACTCTTCCTTGATCTCAAGCATAGACTCGCGCTTCTTTTCCTCAGCAGTCTTTACAGCCTCATCAATGATTCCTCTTGCCTTCTCCTCAGCATTTCCTATCTTGGAGTTAGCAGATTTCTTCTGGTATGAAGCGGCTGCAAACCATACAATCAATGCAGTAATAATAATAGAAACTACAGCAGTAATGATATACGGTAGCATTACAGGAGCACCTCCTTTATTAAATTTTCATTGTATTTCACAAATTACAACAATTAAATTCTATACTTTTTGGTGCAAATTGTCAAGGTAATTGTGACCTCATTGCTGAAAGAATCTGGCTGCTCTTAAAGCCTCTGCGCATAAGAAACTGGTATATCCTGCGAAACTCCTTTTCATCACAGTTATCAGGATCATAGTGTTTCTTTTCAAGCAGCTTTGCTATATGTTTCTCTTCATCAGCAGTGTATTCGCTGTCTATGGCACAATTTATATCATCTCTGCCTATGCCCTTTGTCATAAGCTTCTGCTCCAGCTGCCTGCGGCTTAAGCTGTCCTGATGATACCTGACATATGTGGAAGCAAATCTGTAATCATCAAGATAATGAAAGCTCTTGACATAATCTATCGCTGCATCCACACAGCAATCCGGATATCCGCCCTGTGTGAGCTTTTCCCTAAGCTTTCTTTCACTCCTGTCCATCTGTTCAAGCAGATGCAGTGCTCTCTTTTGGCTCTCTTTCCTACCACCTCAGTTATCAGCTTTTCGTAATCCGCTTCACTGATAAAGGCTCCCTCCATAATAGAGTACCGCACGGCCTCTGTACGATACAGCACACATGTCGTGCCATTATCAAAGGTCGTGCGGTATTTGCCTTTACCAATATTCTCATATCCTGTAATCTCTATCATATATAACCCTGCTCACTTATTGCTCATCTGCCTCTGACTTTTCAGAGTCTTCCTGTACTGCAGCATCTTCATCCTCAGGCTGTGTAAAGTAAAAATCCCTTACCTTTGCCTCAAGCATATCAAAAATGCCGGATTCTCATGGATATAAGTCTTTGCATTCTCACGACCCTGTCCTATCTTGTCTCCCTCGTATGCGTACCATGCACCGGATTTGTTGACAATGCCTGCATTTACTGCAAGATCAAGCACATCTCCTTCTCTTGAGATACCCTGACCAAACATGATATCAAACTCTGCCTCCCTGAAAGGAGGAGCTATTTTATTCTTAACAACCTTTACGCGGACATGGTTGCCGACTATCTCACCGCCCTGCTTGAGTGACTCAGTTCTTCTGACATCAAGACGCACTGATGAATAGAACTTTAATGCCCTTCCACCTGTGGTAGTCTCAGGATTTCCAAACATCACACCTACCTTCTCACGAAGCTGATTGATGAATATAACGATACAATTTGACTTGCTGATAACTGCCGTGAGCTTACGGAGTGCCTGGCTCATAAGTCTCGCCTGAAGACCCACATGGGAATCCCCATATCCCCGTCAATCTCGGCCTTTGGTACGAGTGCCGCAACTGAATCGACAACTACGATATCCACAGCGCCGGAACGTACCATTGTCTCTGTTATCTCAAGTGCCTGCTCACCGCAGTCCGGCTGTGAAATATAGAGATTGTCAATATCAACACCTATATTTCTGGCATATACAGGATCAAGCGCATGCTCTGCATCTATAAAGCCTGCGATGCCGCCTCGCTTCTGTACCTCTGCAACACAGTGGAGTGCAACCGTTGTCTTACCTGATGACTCCGGTCCGTACACCTCAATAATCCTGCCCTTCGGAAGGCCTCCGAGTCCTAATGCAATATCAAGGCTTAATGAGCCTGTAGGTACTGTCTCTACATTCATATTGGCTGAATTGTCACCAAGCTTCATGACAGAGCCCTTTCCGTACTGTTTCTCAATCTGCGCGATGGCAGCGTCTAATGCTTTTAATTTATCTTCCTTTGCCATAATAATCTCCTATCCTCTCACGAACAAACGTTCGTTCTGCTATTATAATAATACACTTCTATTCAATTGTCAACTAATAAATTGGAATAATTACAGAATCATATAGCTGCCCGTGCTGCTGTTTGCGCCTCACGCTATACGCTAAAACAGCTATAGCTAAAATACTCAAAAATATACAAATAAAACATAATTAAAAAAGACAGTTGCTTTCACAACTGTCTTCATTATACACATAATCTCTCACTAACGTCAAGTCCAAATTCAACCTTGAAATCCTTACCTAGTTTCTTCCAAACTCAGTAAGCACAAGTCCGTCATTTCTATCGAGTGTCATGCCGATGCTCCACTCATTGATGAACAGAAGAAGCGGATTGCCCTTCATGTCGACAACCTTCTTCATATCGCTTGTTCCGTTAATTGTATCTACATTGACCTCATCCTTGTTCTCAATCCATCTGATATGCTCATATGGCAGATTCTCAAGTCTGATCTGCACATTGTACTCATTTTCAAGTCTGAATTTAAGCACGTCAAACTGAAGTACACCGACCACGCCGACTATGATCTCTTCCATGCCGCCCTTGTACTCCTGGAACATCTGGATAGCACCCTCCTGCGCTATCTGTGTGACACCCTTTACAAACTGCTTTCTCTTCATGGAATCAACAAGTGATACCCTCGCAAAATGCTCAGGTGCAAATGTCGGGATGCCCTCAAACTCAAATTTATCCTTTGCTGTCGTGAGTGTATCTCCTATAGAGTATACGCCCGGGTCAAACACACCTATGATATCGCCCGCATATGCCTTGTCCACTATTTTTCTCTCATCTGCCATCATCTGCTGCGGCTGTGAAAGCTTTAGGCTCTTGCCTCCCTGCACATGGTATACCTCCATGCCGGCTGTAAACTGTCCGGAGCAGATTCGCATAAATGCTATTCTGTCCCTGTTTGATTTTTGTTCATGTTGGCCTGAATCTTAAATACAAATGCAGAAAAATCCTCTGAAAACGGATCAATCATTCCGATGTCAGATTGTCTTGCTGTCGGTGCATATGTCATCTTAAGGAAATGCTGTAAAAATGTCTCAACACCAAAGTTTGTGAGAGCAGAGCCGAAAAATACAGGTGAAAGCTCTCCCTTTGTGACAAGCTCCATATCAAAATCGGCACTGGCGCCATCCAGCAGCTCAATCTCATCCATGAGCTGACTTTTAAATTCCTCTCCGATCTCATCTGAAAGAGCCGGATCATCTATATGAATAATCTTCTCCGAGCCCTCTTTTGTACCCTTTTAAGGTATCTGCAAAGGTCATGACCTCCTTGCTGTTTCTGTCATACACGCCCTTAAACTGCTTTCCTGATCCTATCGGCCAGTTGATAGGACATGTCGCGATGCCCAGCTCTTTTTCGATGTCATCGAGAAGCTCAAACGTATCGTTGGCATCACGGTCCATCTTGTTTATGAATGTAAAAATCGGGATATGTCTCATGACACAGACCTTAAAGAGCTTTCTGGTCTGTGCCTCAACACCCTTGCTCGCATCAATTACCATGACGGCCGAATCGGCTGCCATGAGTGTACGGTATGTGTCCTCTGAGAAATCCTGGTGTCCCGGTGTATCAAGGATATTGATGCAATATCCGTCATAATTAAACTGTAATACAGATGAAGTAACCGAAATACCTCTCTGCTTTTCTATCTCCATCCAGTCCGAAACAGCATGCTTTGCCGTAGCCTTTCCCTTTACCGAACCGGCCTGGTTTATTGCCCCTCCGTACAAAAGAAACTTCTCTGTCAGAGTAGTCTTTCCTGCATCCGGATGGGAAATTATTGCAAATGTTCTTCTTTTTTCTATTTCCTGTCTTAAGTTATCCACTGATATTTCCTCCAAACAAAATCAGAGTATAGTATAGCTTAAAACGGTTTCCCATTTCAAGACACTAAAAATTTATGTATCAGTCCATCGTCGATATGACAATATTTGATGCCCCGATATTTGTCTTGCGCTTGATAATGTCCTCTATCTGAGCTCTCTTTTCATCAGTCACATCGTCCTTACCCACAATCACATCACAGCATTCATCACTGAGACTTACCACAGCATTCTTAAAGCCCTTTGCCTCCAGCATCATCTGGGCATCCTCCTCCATCTGGGCATTTTCTGTCAGCTTCACCATGGCATCGACCGCGCTCTTCTTCTCTGCCTCTGACACTCCTGCATCATCGATAATCTTCTGCAGAGCCTCCTTGTTCTTTGAACGCACCTGCTCGCGTCCCAGCTTCACCTGTGCCACACACTCCTCGCTCTCTGTGGATGCACTTGTCAGTACCGTTTCGCCGGCATTTAATATTTCCTCTGTCGAGTCTGTCTCAAGCGCAACCTCATCTGATGCCTGTGTATCCCCACATTCCTTAGACTCCTTTGTATCTGCCTTTCCATTTACAGCTTCGATTTCAGTGGAAAGCACATCCTTTGCATTCATAAAGGTATCCCTGTTATCGTAGCTTATGTAACCGACCACTGCCAAAAGAAGTGCAAGTGTCGTAATAATTATCTGATTTTTATGGCTGCCTTTCTTCACTTTTATTCCTCCCTGGATATCATTTTTGCTATTTTTATTTTATGCATGGGCACATCAAATAATGCAGAAACCGCATTAGAAATATCGTTGTTTACCTGTGGGCTTCCTCCGCCCTGCGCTACCACAAGCACTCCTGAAACAGTCGGTTTGTCCGTGCTTGTGACATAAGGTACGCTTGCATCCTCGTCATCGTATATGACCGTAGTCTTTTCAATGCTCTCCGAGGTCTCCTTAGTATCCTTATCCACTATCCTTGTGCCATCGTCTGACAGCGTAATCATCACAGATACCTCACCCACACCGTCCATCCTTTCAAGAATACCCTCAAGCTTTTTTTTTCAAGCAGCTTCTCATATTCTTCATCATCGCAGGTGCTTTCACTTACTGACTTGGCTTTAGCTTTCTTTTGTGAATTACTACAGGTCTTTTTATCCTCTTTTACCGGAAGCACCACAATAAGAAGCAGTACTCCAACAAGTAAAATCACTATGTAGTCAGTTTTCTTCAGCTTCGAAAGCCGTAAACAAATCTGTCGTATCCGCGTCATATTCATACGAAATCCCCTCTATTTTCTTTGTAAGCTCAGCAAATCTCATGTCATATTCATACCCTGCCGCAAGAGGCTTTAGAATAATGACCGCCAAAAACACCCCAAGCATAAACCTAAAATACCTCCTGTACTGCTCCTTTGGCGTTAAATATGTCATTACCATGAAAAAAATGCCAGATACAAATAACTCTTCATGCCCTATCAACCTCCCATAAAGCTTGTAGATGCACATACTATCGCAATCACTAAAAAACAATATAGATGCATCTCTTATCACGATATAATACAGATTTCCTGCCCTGGCAACGGCTTCTATGCCATCCACAATCCTGTTGTCTGAAACCGGCTGCAGCGCAGCGGAAAGCAATCTGTACATCAGCGAAAAGATTAGTGTTTTTACAAGCGGGGTCAGCACAATAAAAAAAGCACGATAATCGCCGCCATACCAACACTGTTTTTTATGAGCATCGCACAGCCAAGCATAATTTCACCTGCACCCTGCCCAAGCCTCCCCACACCCGGTATCGCCTGAAAACTTTTTAAGATAAGGCTTTCCGATATTTTGTCCTTTGCGGGAGCAATCATGGCCTGGACTATGCCTATGCCTGCCACTATCTTTATGGATGCCTTCATTATTTTTGTAACTGCTGATTCAATAAACTCTGCAAGCTTTTCAAGCTTCTTTTCACTTGATACGTGATTGAGCACCTCAAGCACCAGAAACAGATGAATTCCCGGTATGAGCACCAGCTTTATAAGCCATTCCACTACATAAATGAGCACAAATGCCAGCATGTAAAAGCCTGATGCCGAAAATCCTTTTCCGGACGCAAGAAGTACTGTCGCATATGCCGGCACAAGCGCTGTAAGATAAGTCAAAAGCACATCAATACAGCCCTTTGCCACATCAGACAACACAAAAAAAGATGCCATAAGCATTGATATGACTGATGCATACATAAACAGAAAACTTACATTGTATACATAATCCTGCCTCCAGAAAATAAGCCTTGAAAACACCATAAAAAGTATCGTATAGCACAGCACATTTATAATAACAGGCTTCACCGCCGCTATCTCATAAAAAAACAGCTCATAAATATACTCACAGATTTTTTTCACCGGCCTTTTGATCTCCTGCCAGAATGGCATCCACTATATCCGAAAACGATAGTCTGTCCGGCAGATAATCCTTTGAATATTTTTCAATCTCTGACATATCTATTTTTTCAAGCATCTGCTGCTCAATTTTATCTGTAATTTCGGTGTCCGACGCATACACAAAACACTGTGGCAAAAACACTACAGCCAATATGATTATTATCAAAATATATTTTTTACAAATCAAAACAGCTCTCCAATCAGCTCTATCAGGCACGACATCACCGGAATTGACATCACAACAATTGCTCCCTTCGCAAAAAGCTCTATCTGCGATGCAATTGCGCTATGACCACAGTCCTTACAGATTGAGGATGAAAACTCCGCAATATATGCAATCCCAAGCATCTTTACCATAGTGACAAAAATGCCGGTTCCACAGGAAGCTTTGAAAGAAGTCCTTTAAAAACTCAATTGTCGTGCCGAGCCGCTCCAATGCAAAAGCAAAAATTATAGTGCCGCAGGCCACTGAAAGAAGCATTGAAAGCTCAGGCCTGTCACGCTTTAAAAGCACTGCAAAAAAAAATACTGCCGCAATTCCTATTATCCCAATCTTCAACATATTACAAAGAAAACATATCCTGCATTGTCTTAAACAGCTCACTTATATATGGCACAATCCAGAACAATACAATAACAAGCCCTGGCCAGACTAAGCAGGAAAGTCATTTCCTCCCTTCCACTGTGTTTTAAGACCTGTCCGAGCACCGTAATCACTATTCCAAGTGCTGCTATCTTAAAAATAATCGAAATCTCCATCATCAAGTCCTTTCATCGCATACAACAATATGTTTAATCGGATTACCACATTTTTATACAAACATTTTTATATAAGCATTATTGATATCATAATCCCTCCCAAAATACCCACCGGACAGATCACCTTCATTTTTTCAACATAATCTTTCCTGTAAAAATCTATCTGTTTATGTATGTCCAAAGCACATTCCTTAAGCCGCTGCTCCATCGCAGCTGCATTTTTTTCAAAGAATGCACCTCCCATTTCAACTATCATTTTCTTTATTTTTTCATCAGATATCCTGCCGCAAAGCACGTCCCCCACACAGCCCTCCAGCCCTCCTCTCCGCTTTTACAGCTCCTGTTTGAAAGCACTTCTCCCATTCCCCTGCATCCCTCATTAAACACCTCGCTCTTTCCTCTTATGCTGTTAAAAAACTGTGGTGCCTTCATTCTTTCTCCTGCCAGATAAAATGCTCCCTTTTCAAGCAAAAGCATAAAATCATACAGCATCGCTATATCTGCCTTTTTTTCTTTTGCTGTAATCGTTTATCAGCCCCGATACCGCAAACAGTACTATACAAAAGCCTGTAAGCTTCATCATAAATGCTATAGCGCCTCACCCCTTTTTTCATCATGGTCTATAAACACAAACCGTTCTATGGCATGTGGCAGAATTTTTCTTCGCAGATCATCTGCATTGGTGCCATGCACACTGCCAAGTATCCTTATTCCACAGCTCACAAGCTGATTTAATGCCTCGATATCGCTTTCTCCTCCCAGCTCATCCACCGCAATCACATCCGGTGACATAGAGCGCAAAAGCATCCTCATGCCAAGTGACTTCGGACAGTTATCCAGCACATCACTGGAATTGCCTATATCGTTTTGAGCCACTCCCAAGTAGCACGCTGCTATCTCCGAGCGCTCATCAACCACCGACACCTTAAGAGCATTTTTTCCGTCACAGCCATCTGAAAGTATCCTTATGCAGTCTCTTAAAAATGTTGTTTTTCCTTCTCCCGGCCGTGATATAACCAATGTATTGTAAATGCTGTTTTCATCCCGGATATAAGGCATCAGTGGCATTGCAACGTCCCTTATCTGATGGGCAATTCTGATATTTAAGGACGCTATCTCACTGACTGCTGTAACCTTTCCTCCATCGCAGCCCATCTGCCCTGCAATTCCCACACGATGACCTCCCTCCACTGTAAAATAGCCTACTGCAAGCTGCGGTGCTATCGCGTGGAATGAATATCCGCTCAGATAATTTATCATCTCCTCAATATCGCTATGTGAGATATACACTCCGGCTCTACATCCTCCCGCAAACATATACTGCACCTGCTTTCCAGCGCGCACCCTGATTTCCTCCAGACCACACGGCATGTACGCTTCTGCCTCAGCCTTCATCTTTTGTGGCAGATAATCAATTATATCCATATTTTTCACTCCTTATCGCCACTTCTGTGGCAGGTCGGGATAGGGCTCACGCGTGTGGCTGCAATGTCGCAGAAGCGTATAGCGGAGCTATTTAGAGTCTGTTAAATTATGCTTTGAAGCACAGAAATGCCGAGGCATGGACGCCGAGGCAAGGAGATATCGAGCCCGGATGGCGAGTATCGACGGTTTCGTCGGCATAGAAGTACTTACTGCATAATTTATACAGAGTCTAAATAGCACCGCGTAGCTTCTGCGACATTGCAGCCACACGCGTGAGCCCTATCCCGACCTGCCACCGACAGTTATTCAAATTAAAAAAAGGACACAGACGATTCTGATAAATCATCTATGTCCTATTTATATTACATGTCCAATTGTTTTAGAACATGAAAACTATTAATATTACATCCTGTCAGGAGCTGAGAATCCAAGCATATCTATACAAGCCTCAAGTATCTCCTTTGTGAGCACAAGCAGTGAAATATATGACTTCTTAAGCTCCTCATTCTCCTCAGAAAGAATCTTTGTGTCATGGTAGAAGCCGTTGAATGCGTTGGCAAGCTCGTAGATGTATGCACATATCTTGTGTGGTGCAGACTCCTCGTATGCACTCTCAATTGTAGCATTGAACTTTGCCAGAGAGAGCATGAGATTCTTCTGTCCTGCATTGACTGCCGGCATGATCGCATCCTTCAGTGCGCTGATGTTGCCACCCTTTGCCTCATACTTTGAGAGGATTGACTTGATACGCACGATTGTATAAAGGATATATGGACCTGTGTTACCCTCAAAGGATGTGAATCTGTCGATATCAAAGATGTAATCCTTGCTCGCCTGATTAGACAAATCACCATACTTGACTGCTGCAAGCGCTACAGTTTTGGCTGTCTGCTCAGCCTCCGCCTCGTCTATATTTAAATTCTCTTTTTTCCTTCTGGTTTTCCTTAATCTTATTGAGCATCTCATCGTCAATTTCCTTGAGGAGGTACTCAAGACGCATTACTCCACCGTCTCTTGTCTTGAAAGGCTTGCCGTCCTTACCGTTCATGGTTCCAAAGCCGATATGTACAAGCTCTGTAGTATCAGGTACTATGCCTGTCTTTCTTGCGCAGCGGAACACCTGGATAAAGTGCATTGACTGACGTGCGTCTGCCAGATAAATCACACGGTCAGGGTTGTTCTCCTTCATACGCATAACAAGTGTTGCAAGGTCTGTAGTGCTGTAAAGTGAGGCTCCGTCTGACTTTAAAATGATACATGGCGGAATCTCTTTTGTATCCGTATCCTCTTTGACATCCACAACCAAAGCGCCCTCGCTCATATGTGCAAAGCCCTTTTCCTTCATCATTTCAACCATCTCAGGTACATATGGCTGTGCATCCGACTCGCCCTTCCACAGTTCAAAATGAACATTCAGATTCTCATAATTTCTCTTAAGGTCTGTTACAGAGACATTCATGATATGTGAAAGCAGTGCCTGATAGCCTCTCCTGCCTCCCTGAAGCTCTTTTGTGGCAAGAAGAGCTGCCTCCTTGAAGCTCTCATCTGATTTTGACTTACCGCTGGCTGTCGGATAGATATCCTCAAGCTCAGATATGGTAAACGGTGCCTCCTTCGGGTACTCTCCTGTATAGCTCTCATCAAAATAAACGAGGTCAGGCTTTCTCTCGCGAAGCTCTGTGATGATCAGTCCCATCTGAAGTCCCCAGTCGCCCAGATGAACGTCACCAATCACATTGTGTCCCATGAACTTTGCGATACGCTTAACGCTCTCTCCGATTACTGCTGAGCGAAGATGACCTACATGAAGAGGCTTTGCGACGTTTGGTCCGCCGTAATCCACTACTATAGTGAGTGGCTTTTTGCCTTCTCCAAGCCGTATCTGCCCTCGTCATCCTTCATATCGTTCATATATTTTGCCAGAAAAGCGGTATCCATTTTGATATTAAGAAATCCCGGCTTTACTGATTCTACTGACTCAAACATCTCATCTGACTCAAGGAGCGCTGCTACCTTGTCCGAGATCATAAATGGTGCACACTTATACTCTTTTGCCGCTGCCATTGCTCCGTTACACTGGAACTCACAAAGGTCCGGTCTGTTTGAAAGTGTAACCTTTCCGTACTTCTCGTCATATCCTGCACTGACGAATGCCTTTGTCACTTCCTCTGATATCAAATTAATCAGTTTTTCATTGTATTCCTCCTGATATATAGCTGTTTTGCGTCAAACAGCGAATATACTTATATTAGCACACAAATGAATTGCTTTCAATATCAACCGTCATTTTTGCCTTCTGAGTAAATATTAACCGGCAACGTAACCTTGCATTTGCACCCCCAAAGGAGTATGATTTCATATGAAAATTTAAAGGAGGTCTTATCAATGAAGATAAAAACTAAACAAATAACCGTTACTGCAATTATGCTGGCAATCTGCCTTGTCAGCCAGTTTTTTAAGAACTTAAGCGTATACATCACAGGTCCAATCATTAATGCAGCTTTAATACTTACCGTACTCTATGCCGGAATGGCATGTGGCATTATCCTAAGCATTATCACACCTGTCACATCATTTTTCATCACAGGAAGTCCTGTTATGGCGGCTATCCCTGCGATGTTTCCATGTATCATGATAGGAAATATCATTCTTGTGGTATGTGTGGGACTGCTTCGCAAAAAATGCGGCAAAGCTGCCGGTTTTCCTGTATCAATTGCTATAGGTGCCATACTAAAGGCTCTTTTCATGGGAATAGCCATTGCTCTTATCATTCTACCGACATTTCTGCCTTCTCCAATGCACAAGATGCTGCCGGTATTACAGCTTCAGTTTTCAGTGACACAGCTTATCACCGCTGTTATCGGAGGTGTATATGCAGTCATAATTGCAGCTGTGCTTAAAAAAAACTTCTTTAGCACAGGCAGACTAAATATTCAATTATCTGCTTATGCTTCCAGATATCCGTGCATATTTTTAAGCGCATTTTTCTCAAGCCTTGATACCTGTGCCTGAGAGATATTTATCTCCTCCGCCACCTCTATCTGTGTCTTGCCCTCGAAAAACGCAGCTTAATAATCTGTCTCGCTCTGTCATCAAGCAGCTTTAAGGCATCGTCGAGAACCAGATTTTTTACCCATGCTTCCTCTTTGTTTTTCTTGTCCGAAATCTGATCCATCACATAAAGTGTATCACCACCGTCAGTATATACAGGATCAAAGAGGGAAAGCGGTGTCTGGATTGCATCAAGTGCGTATAGTATATCGTTTTCAGGGATACCGCAATCCTTTGATATTTCCGCTAAGGACGGATCATGCACCAGCTTTCTCGATAGCTTTTCCTTTGATTTAATAGCCTGATAAGCTGTATCCCTGAGGGAACGTGGAATGCGGTATGCACTGTTGTCACGCAGATACCGTCTCACCTCACCGATAATCATCGGAACAGCATAAGTGGAAAACTTAACACCTATAGTCGGATCAAAATTATCAATTGATTTCATAAGTCCGATGCAGCCTATCTGAAATAAATCATCCATATTTTCATTATGGTTTGAAAACCTTCTGATTACCGAAAGCACCAGCCTTAAATTTCCACGAATATACTTTTCTCTTGCAGCCTTATCTCCCTTTTTTATTTTCTCAAACAGTTCTTCTTTTTCATCATCCTTAAGTACCGGCAGTTTTGATGTGGTCACTCCACATATATCAACCTTATATACAGACATGGGAATCCTCCGGATAAATTTCTTTATCTAAAGCATTCCCATTTACAGTAATTTTATTCAATTAATCCGCGTATATAATTCTACAGCACTGCCGCTATTTTTATATCCTTTTCATCCTTAAGCACCAGCACACTGTTGTCTTCAAGCAATGTAACTGTAGGCCTTGAATACTTCTCCGTCACAAAAATTATTTTTGGCCTTTTTGCCGTTTGTCAAAAGCACCGTGCTTCCGATATATGAGCTTGCAATCTTCTTCAAAAACATCCCTATATACTTCGGATGATACTTTGATATGCCATCATACTCAAAATCTTCTATCACATCAAACGGACACATCCCATCACGATAACAGCGCTTTGATGTCATTGCATCGTAGACATCGGCTATCGTAATAATAGCTGATATATCATCGATTTTATCTACTGTATATCCAAACGGATATCCTGAGCCGTCAAACTTCTCATGATGTAAAAGTGCCGCACGCTTCGTGCTTTCAAGAATCTTGAAATTATTAAGTATCTCATAGCCATATACCGTGTGCTTCTTTATCACCTCAAACTCTTCCTTTGTGAGCTTTCCCGGCTTCAATAATATCTCATCCGGTATCTTAAACTTGCCTATGTCGTGCAACAGACCTGCCATGGAAATCTCATCCAGCTTTTCTGTATCAAGCCCTGTCCATACACCAATAAGACGTGCAATAATTGATACATTCATGGAATGTGCCATCGTAGATACATCTGTCTGCTTTAATACCTGAAGTGCGTCAAATAGCTCATATGAAGTCTCAAACCTGTCAAAAATCTCTACCGAGTCCCTGATGAGCGTATTCTTATCCGGGATGATATTCCTGTATAGTATGTCATTCATATATTCATGCAGGTTATCGATGGAATCACGGTATTTTTCCTTAATGATGGCATATTTTTTATTCCATTCTTCTTTTTTCCTGTGCTGAGCTTCCTCAACATAAACCGAAGCTATATTGTAGAATCCAAACTTTGCTATATCAAATGCCGATACAGTCTGATGTCTTTTAAGGATAAGCTGTCCCTTTGGCGAAAACACATCTACTGCCGTAGTCATTCCCTCTTTTAGTTCATTAACCTTTATTTCTCTCATAATACTGTTTCCCTCTTGTCATTTATCTTCTCACTTGTACTCATTACATCATAAAGCCTTGCTTCATGATCAACATTCGTCGTTCGCCGAATGCATAAATGCATTCTTCTCACTTGCACTCATTATACCACAATCTCTCTAAATGGGCACTGATTTTATGTACTTCTTGACATTCAAAGCATTTTTTGTTAACATAGCAAGGCAAAAATAAATGCGTCAGTTCGAAACCTTCCTGACGTAAAACAAAACTAAAGGAGAACTAAATATGAGAAACAAAAAAGTATTATTTGCAGTACAGGCAGCTATGATTGCAGCACTCTATGTTGTGCTCACGTATATCACCAATCTGCTTGGTCTCGCATCAGGCACCATTCAGGTACGCTTTTCTGAAGCGCTTTGCATCCTTCCGGTTTTCACACCGGCAGCCATTCCTGGGCTTTTTCATCGGATGTCTGATTTCCAATCTTATCACAGGCGGCATCGTCTGGGATATCATCTTCGGAAGTATCGCTACACTGCTCGGTGCACTTGGCACTTACTTCCTCAGAAAAAAGAAGTTTGTATACACGCTTCCACCTGTCATCGCCAACATTATTATCGTGCCACTCGTGCTCAGATACGGATACGGTTTTACGACTGTATACAAGGGTGTTGATATCTCTCTTGTTTTCAATGCAGTTACAGTCGGAATCGGTGAGATCATATCAATATGTGTACTTGGAAGCCTGTTAAAGGGAATACTTTCAAAATACAGAAATGTCATTTTCAAGCAGGACGAGGCGTAGTTACATACATAGCACTTTTAATAAGCTGCGCGTCATAAAATAAAAAAGCTCTGTGTCATACACTTATATGTATGCACAGAGCTTTTTACTTTATTACTTTAATATGCTGTGATTACATTCTATCTATCCCACTTATCACACAGCGCATTTATCTGGTCTGCAAACTTGCTCAAGTCCTTATTAGCCATACCCTGGCACTTCTGGATAACAGATACAAGTCTCTGTCCTGCTGCCACCAGACGGTCAAATATAGTCTTCTCTCTGCTTGCCATGCCATATGCAGCCTTTTTCTCCACAAGCTTGCGGGAACCATCTGCCACCTTCTGATTCGTGATAAGGTCATAGGCATCACCACTGTATGGTGCCACTGCATCATAGCCGAAGGTCTCATGCACATGGTTGGCAAAGGATTCTGCTGTGGATTCCTCTCCATGAACTATAAATACATGCTCCGGCTTGTTTTTTATTGCGCCAAGCCACTCGGTAAGCTGATTTTTGTCTGCATGTCCACTGATACCCGGCAGATTTACTATGCTTGCCCTTACTTCTATTTCCTCACCAAAAAGCTTCACCTTTTTAGCACCGTTTAAAAGTGCATAGCCAAGTGTTCCCGGAACCTGATATCCTACAAATAAAACTCTTGAATCACTTCTCCAAAGATTATGCTTTAAGTGGTGTCTGATACGTCCGGCTCACACATACCCGATGCTGAGGTGATAACCTTTGGCTTCTTATCGAAATTAATCATCTTTGACTCATCCGATGATACTGCCACACGAAGTCCGGGGAACTTGATTGGATTGATGCCTGCCGAAATAAGCTCCATAGCCTCCTCATCAAAGCAGTCCGATACATTCTCATGAAATACATTTGTCGCCTCAACAGCAAGGGGGCTAGCGATGTAAACCTCAAAATTCGGATGCTCCGGCAGCAGATTCTCAGTCTTTATACGCCTGATAAAGTAGAGCATCTCCTGTGTCCTGCCCACTGAAAATGCCGGGATTACCAGATTTCCGCCTCTTGTAAATGTCGCATTGATGACCTTTGAAAGCTCCACGCGTAGTCAGGCGGCGTATCGTGCAGACGATTGCCATATGTAGATTCCATAACCACATAATCAGCACTGTCCACATACTGCGGATCCTTGATGAGTGGCCTGTTGTGATTTCCGATATCACCTGAAAAGACAATCTTTTTGGTCACATTCTCCTCAGTCACCCACATCTCAATAGATGATGAACCAAGCAGATGACCTGCATCCACAAATCTCACCTTAAGCCCCGGGCATATCTCATACACACTGTTGTAATCACACGGTGTAAAGTGCTGCATGACATTCTGTGCATCCTCCACATTGTACATAGGAGTCACTTCCGGTCTTCCAGCTCGTCTTGCCTTTCTGTTCTTCCACTCCGCCTCAAATTCCTGAATATGTGCAGAATCCTTTAGCATGATGTTACATAAATCTGTTGTCGCCTTTGTCGCAAAAATGGTGCCCCTGAAACCATGATTGTATATGAGTGGCAAAAGACCTGAGTGGTCAATGTGTGCGTGTGTGACAAACACATAGTCTATGAGCGAAGGATTGACCGGTATCTCCTGATTCACGTACAAATCAGCTCCCTGCTCCATTCCACAGTCAATAAGTATATGTGTGTCCCCAAATGTCAGATAGTGACAGCTTCCAGTAACCTCTCTGTCAGCACCGATAAATTCCAATACCATACTACCATCTCCTATTCTGTTTTATGATAAAAATATTATACCACACTTATGCCATTTTCTGTATTTCTTTCTTCAATCTTGCCATTATTTTTTTTTCGAGCCTTGATATGTATGACTGTGAAATTCCAAGGATGTCTGCCACCTCCTTCTGCGTCAGCTCCTTATTCTCCACACGGTTTACTCCAAATCGAAGCTCTATTATCTGTCTTTCACGCTCGTTCAATGACAGCATGGCTTTTTTAGCAGTGATATCTCAACCTCAGTCTCGAGATCCTTATATATGACATCCTCATCCGTCCCCAGTATATCTGATAAAAGCAGCTCATTTCCGTCCCAATCCGTGTTTAGCGGCTCGTCAAAGGATACCTCAAGCTTCACTCTGTTGTTGCGGCGCAGATACATAAGAATCTCATTTTCTATGCATCTGGATGCGTATGTGGCAAGCTTTATTTTCTTCTCAGGATTGAATGTGTTTATCCCCTTTATGAGACCGATTGTGCCAATTGATATAAGGTCCTCCACGCATACTCCCGTGTTTTCAAATTTTTTAGCCAGATACACCACAAGCCTTAGATTGTGCTCTATAAGCTGCTTTTTTGCCTGTTCCTTTGACATTGCCACATTTTTATCCACCAATGCAATCAGACAGCACTTCTCCTCATCTGTCTCAAGCGGAGGCGGCAGCACCTCCGTCCCTCCTATGTAAAACACCTCATTTGTGTGCGGCTTATTTCCCCAGAGTATTTTCCATACCCGTTTTATTACTAAAAACAGCTTCATTCAAAATCATATCATATGCATTGTCCTCAAATAAACTATCCGATGCTCTTCCCACCAGCACATTATGTAAAATCAGCTTACCATTTCCCTTCATGACTGTCATCTCATCAAATTCACACACTTTAATGCTTCCACCATCATTTCCCAGGCTCTTGTACGGCATCAAAAAAAGCTGACATCTTCTCCTACAATATCAAACAATGCACTCCCGCCTATGTGCACCGGAATCTGCTGTGGCTGTTTTTTAGCAGATTTCCCGTATCATACAAGGCTGTGGCACAAGCTCTTTTACCATCCTTTAGAGTGTGACCCTATATAGTCTTCTGCTCTCATTACTTCGCTCGCAGAAGCACTTTAACACTATGTATGATATGACAAAACCAAAGCATATCATAACTGTCGCATCAGAGCTGAAAAAGCTGTCCAAAGCTGTTACTATGCCTCCGGTCAGCACTGTTACAAACATACATAGTGCAAAAAGTCTTAGAAACGGGATTTTTCTGCCAGCCTGTCTGCCTATTGCAAGCCTTGCCGCAAGCGGTACGACCACCAGAACAGAGGTCCATTTATAAAACGCATAGCTGCCTGCCAGAAGAAGCAGTACACATTCACATACCGATGCACCCACCGCAGAAGCAATCAGACGTACCACCTTCCCGGTCAACGGGATTTTTAGCATATATATGACAAATATAAGTATGAGACAGTTGGTGATAAATGTACGAAGAAGAAAAATATCGAGATAAAATGCATAGATAATTTTTCACCTCACTTTCACAGACAAGAATAGCGTAAAAGCAGGTTTTTAAGTGCCGTAATATGTCGACAATAAGCAAAAAGACATGCAGCCCAAAAGCTGCATGTCCTATAAACTATCGTCTTGAATTCTTAAGGAAATCCGGAATATTAATCTCTACAGGCTTAACCGTGCTCTCAGGCTGGCGTGGCTTCTGGATACCTGTATATGCATGTGCAGGTGCTGTCTGCTGTGGCTGGGCAGCTGTATGAAGTCCGCTTGTTGCTGTTGTGTGAAGTCCTGCTGTTGCTGTGGATTGTGTTCCCATGCCTGAAACAGGTCTTGCTGCTGTCTGATTCGGATATACCATACGGTTTTGCATACCGCCTGCCATTCCTGCACCAGGCGCTGCCTGCTTGCCCGGCATATCTATCTTCTCTGAAACATCCTCCAGTCCTGTAGCAATAACAGTGATAGAAGCCTGATCAGTCATGCTCTCATCAAACTTGGCACCAAAGATAATATTGGCATTATCTCCTGCAAGTTCCTGAACGTAGCTTGCTGCATCGTTTGCATCCATAAGGGAGATATCTCCTGAGATATTGATAATGACATGTGTTGCACCATTTATCTTTGTCTCAAGAAGAGGTGAAGCAACCGCAAGCTTAACAGCTTCGATAGCCTTATCATCCCCCCTGTGCACTACCGATACCGATATGTGCCATACCCTTGTCCTTCATGACAGTCTGTACATCTGCGAAGTCAAGGTTGATAAGTGCAGGAAGATTAATAAGATCAGTGATTCCCTGAACTGCCTGCTGCAATACCTCATCTGCCTTCTTGAGTGCATCCGGCATTGTTGTGCGACGGTCTACTATCTCGAGAAGCTTATCATTTGGAATGACAATAAGTGTATCAACGCTCTCCTTAAGTCTCTCTATTCCTGAAACCGCATTAATCATTCGCTGCTTTGCCTCAAATTTGAATGGCTTTGTAACAACACCAACTGTAAGTATACCCTGATCCTTTGCTATCTTTGCAACAACAGGAGCTGCACCTGTACCGGTTCCGCCTCCCATACCGCATGTGACGAATACCATATCAGCGCCCTTTACTGCTGCCTGAAGCTCCTCTGCGCTCTCCTCAGCGGCCTTCTGACCGATCTCAGGCTGCGCACCTGCGCCGAGTCCCTTTGTAAGCTTCTCTCCAATCTGTATAAGTGTAGGAGCCTTACAAAGCTGTAAAGCCTGCTTATCTGTATTGATACCGATAAACTCTACTCCACCAATATTCTCATCAATCATTCTGTTAACTGCATTGTTACCGGCTCCTCCGACTCCAATGACAATAATCTTTGCGCTGTTATCAGCCTCGTTACTTCTTATCTCAAGCAAGGTGATTCCTCCTCTTTCTTTCCCAAAATTTAATTTTCTATATAAAAATATCTAATATTCTTAAACTCATTTATTCTATAATATAATTTTTCTCCAAAATAATCAACTATAAAATATGATTTTTTTATTTAGTTTTACATTATTCTGACTTGTCAAACACAATATTTGTTGTTTCTTCCGTCCAGCCCTCTAAATGTAGTGTACCGGACTGTCCCTCAAGCGATGGCATGATAGCCTTAAGCCTCTCTATTTTACGTGTAAGCTTTGTAGTGTCACCAATTATCACACTCACATTACCATACTTGACTACCGGTGCATTTTGCGCACCATAATCCACAGAATCCGGCACAAGGTCCTGCCTTTTTTAATCCCTGGGTAAGCTCAAGGATATCTTTTAGCATAGTCTGCTTTATAGGCAGCTTCTCATAAAGCACTACCTTGTCACAGCTTATGCCGTCTATACATGGCACACCCGGCACCGTGTCAGAGGATGTTTCCACCACAAAGCCATCCTTATCAAAATATGCATTCTCATTAATTCCCGGAATATATATGTATCCAAGCATTCCTTTTTCATAAACTGATATATGAAGAGTATGCGGACTATCCAGGCTTATGCTCATTGTATCAATAAACGGTATTTTTTAGTATCCTTTACCTTATATTTCAGATAGACATACAGTGAGTTCCATGAGTACTTATCATTAAGCACCGCATCCTCTATAGTCTTTTGGTCGTAAAGCTCATTGCCCTCGACAACTACCTTTTTACCGTAAACAGCTTAAGTGCAATGAGAAACAGTATCGCGAGCACTGCTATCGTAATTAGCAGTCCCATAAAAAAATGCTTTAATCTCTTTTTATGTTTTCTTTTTTTCTTAATCATTATATTTCACGCCTTAATCTACACATTTTCAAGCCTGATGCCTCTTGACACAGACAAAACAAGCCCTATTTCCGCCATCAGGAATATGATTGACGTACCTCCATAGCTGATAAACGGCAGAATAACACCGGTATTTGGAAGTGAATTGGTAACTACCGCAATATTCAGTATCACCTGGATTGCAATATGACTCATCACACCAATCACTAAAAGTGAGCCATACAAATCCCTTGCATTGTTTGCAATGACCATCATACGCCATATAAGCAGTATAAAAAGTAAAATAAGGCAGATAGCGCCAAACAGTCCAAGCTCTTCACAAATAATTGTAAATATCATATCATTTTGTGACTCCGGCACATTGCCAAGCTTCTGTAAGCTCTCTCCAAGTCCTTTTCCAAACAATCCGCCCGAGCCTATCGCATAAAGTCCCATCATAGTCTGGAATACTGCGTCTGTTCCCGCAGTCTCCGGATGCAGCCATGCCTCAATACGTGTACTTCTATAGCCTGCCAGCATGACAAACGCCACCGCAAACACAACTACCGCCACTGCCACAATAATAAACTGCAGATACTTTGGGCTTGCGACAAACAACATGCAGACCGAAATGCCTATGATGATAACTGCCGTACTCAGATTGCTGATTGCAACAACTATTATGAGCGGAATAAGCATAGCAAGCACCTTTACCAGACTTAAAAATTTATCAAACTGCTTGGGGATCTTGTCTATAATCATAGCCATAAACAGTATGACCGCAATTTTAGCCACTTCTGAAGGCTGGAACTGTATTGGTCCTATGCCAATCCATCTCGATGAACCATGTGAGCTTGAGCCTATTTTTCGGCACAAACACAAGCACACACAGTATAAGCGATGCTATATACGCAAAAAAGCCAAGCTTTTTCCAATATCTGTAGTCGACCTTTGCCAGAAATACCATAGGTATAAGTCCCAGTACAATATTTCGTATCTGAAGCTTAAGATAGTGCATGCTGTCATGATTTTTGATGGCCGATGTGTATGCACTCGAGCTATATAGCATAACAAGACCAAAGCAGAGCAGAAATATAACTATAAACAACAGGTTGTAGTCGAAATAAGGTATTTTTTTCTTTTTTTTCTTTATTCTTGCTACTTCTTCTACGCTTTCCTGCCAAAATATTTACTCCTTAAATCCTTTTACTATTTCCTTAAAGATACGTCCGCGCTCCTCATAGTTAGGAAACATGCCCCAGCTTGCACATGCAGGTGATAAGAGCACTGCATCACCTGAAACTGCATGCTCATAGCAATAATTTACTGCATCCTCAAACGTATCCTTCTTTACAGTATTCATGAATCCGTGTCTGTGTGCACACTCTTCGATTTTATCTGCAGTCTGACCGATAAGCACAAGCTCCTTTACTTTGCCGTCAAAGGCTTCTATCCACTCATCATACTCCGATTGCTTATCATATCCACCGCCAATGAGAAGTGTCGGTCTGTTCATGGCACGTATACCCTGAATGGCTGCATCAGGATTGGTGCCCTTTGAATCGTTGTAGAATCTGACTCCCCGCTTTTCGGTCACGTACTCTATCCTGTGCTCAACTGCCTTAAATACCTTAAGCACCTCGACAATCTTATCCATCGGTACCCCAAAGCTTATAGACATGGCACACGCTGCCATCACATTCTCAAAATTATGCTTTCCAAGGAGATTCAGCTCATTTACATCAATTACCTCATCGCGTACACCGTCGTGTGCGTATATGATGATATCTCCGTCCAGATAAAAGCCCTCTGAAAGCTCAGACCTACTGCTGAAAAATATAACCTTAGCCGGGCACTCTGCTGCAAAATCTCTAAGCACCTCGTCCTCGTAGTTTAACACGCAGTAATCATCTGCTGTCTGATTTTTTGTGATATCCTCCTTTGCCCTGATGTAATTTTCCATAGTATGGTGTCGATTCAGGTGATCGGGTGTGATATTTAAAATTGCGCTTACATGTGGCTTAAAGGTATCTATTGTCTCGAGCTGGAAGCTTGATATCTCTGCAACCGTTACTGTCTCACCTGTGCTTCCTGTGACCATTGATGTATAAGGGATTCCGATATTTCCTACCACTCTCACATCCTTAAAGTAATTCTTCATTATCTCACCTGTCAGGGCTGTAGTGGTCGTCTTTCCGTTGGTTCCTGTGATAGCGATGATCTCACCTGCCCCAAATGTGTATGCAAGCTCTATCTCACCCCATATTTTAACGCCCCTGTCACGTAAGGAATTGACCATAGGAATGTCTGTTGGTACTCCCAGACTTAGCACAGCCACATCAAACTCATCAATCTGTTCATCTGTCAGGTCGCCTAAAATAAGCGGCACCTCCTTAAGCTTTGGTGCTTTCTCATAAAGTGTTTTTGAATCCAGTTCTTTATTTCCATCAAACAATACTGTATCGATGCCATTTGCGCACAAAAGTTCAGTCGCTGCAATGCCACTCTTTCCTGTTCCGACAACAAGTACCTTTTTTCCTTGTAAGCTCATTTTTATTCCTCCATCTTTTATTGCATCCATCCGTATGGATATGTTTAACAAATCAAATTCTCCAAACGACTGCCTTAATCATTAAATTATAGTATACGTTATTTAGTTCTATTTCGCAAGAGCCCGTAAATCAGTTACACACTCCTATCTCCTGTGCATACGGTATGATTTCCCTAAATATTTCAGCTGCAACCGGTGCAGCGATTGTTCCGCCATAGTATGCACCGCCCTTTGGATTATTTATTTTCACAAGCACCATAAGTGCCGGATCATCCACCGGATAAAACCCAAGGAACGAGGCTATATATACATTGTCACTTCTCGGAAGTGTCTGCGATGTAGCAGTCTTTCCTCCTATCGCATAACCTTCAACCTTTGCATTTTTCCTGAGCCCTCTGCTACCACGCCCTCCAAAAGCTTTCGCAGTGTATCAGAGGTCTCTTCACTGCATATACCTGACGTCTGTTCAAAGGACAGCACCTCTTTTTACCGTGCCTTCGGTGCCATGAATCTCCTTACCTATATGAGGAGTAATTCTGTTACCACCATTTATAAGCGATGATACTGTTGTCATAAGCTCGATGGGTGTGAGCTGGAATGACTGTCCAAATGAAATTGTTGCAAGCTCCACCTGGCCTATCTTATCCGGCTGATGCATTATGGTGGCGGCCTCTCCCGGCAAATCAATACCTGTCTTATCAAGCAGACCAAACCTCATGAAATCAGCATAATACCTCTCACTGCCTATTCTAAGGCCTAAATCAATAAAGACCGGATTGCATGAATTCTGTATTCCCTGCACAAAGGTCTCACTTCCATGTCCTGTTCTCTTATGGCAGTGTATGCGTCTGTCCTCCACAGTAATATATCCCGGGCAGTAAAAGCGGTCATCAAGGCTCACCACATCCTCCTCCAGTGCGATTCCTGCCGTAATTATCTTGAATACTGAACCGGGCTCATATGTATCACTTACACATCCGTTTCTCCAGGCTTCATCATGGTTTTCACATGAAAAAGGATCATTCAAATTATATTCCGGGTAGTCGGTCATGGCATATATTTCTCCATTTTTAGGGTTTAAGGCAATTATGCTCACACTGTCTGCCAGGTTTTGTGCATATGCCATCATTGCATTTTTTCTCACATACTCTTTGTATATTTATGTCGAGTGTAGTGACAAGTGTGTCTCCTTTTTGTGGAGCTTCTCTTCTCTCCTTGTAGCCCTTCACCTCCACACCTCTGCCATCACATACAGTGTATATCCGCCCGGGTGTGCCACGCAGAATTTCATCATATGTGGTCTCAAGCCCAACAACACCCTGACCATCTGCTCCTGCAAAGCCTATAACCTTTGAAAACAACTCATTAAGCGGATAGTACCTGACACTTGACTCGTCAACCTTTACCCCTGCCAAGCCATATGATAGTATTTTATCGCCTGTTTTTTAGAAACATTGTTCTTTATTTTTTCAATGGATGTAACCTTATCCACCTTCCTGCGGATAGTCTTTTCGTCAATCGAAAGCTCACTGCTTAAAACAGAGATGACTGCTTCCTTGTCGGTTATCTGATTGTGTATAACGCTTATGTTATATGCAGTTTCATTTGTCGCTATTATCCTTTCATTTCTATCCACTATATCTCCGCGTATTCCTGCAATATCACGCTCTCTTTCCTGAAGCGCACTTGCCTTTTTACTGTAATAATCGCCTTTTACTATCATGAGATAAAACAGCCTGAAACACAAGGCGATAAGAACAGCTGTCAGTATACTGCAAAATACGCATATTTTTCTTCTGTAGCGCGTATTGTTAAGTATCATAAACAAAAATGCCTCAATATTTTTACACTAATATATGCAAAAAATATTGAGGCTATTCTCTATTCGCCCTGCTCACCCTCCTGTGTGACCTTTTCTCCTGTCGGAGGATTTGTGCCTGTTATCGTAAGGTCAGCATTTACACCGGTCTGTTCCTCATCAGGGTATATATTCATATACGGAAGTACTTCCTTTAATATCTCTCTGTTCAGGTTCTGTGCATAGTTACTGTGAGGCTGATCCTGTACATTCGGCTGGTCGATTACAGTGTAAATAACAAGCTGCGGATCCTGCGCAGGCACACAGCCTATAAATGATACAAGATAGCTGCCCCTCTTTCTAAGGTGCGTTGTCTCATCATACATCTGTGCTGTTCCTGTCTTGCCTCCCATTGAGTATCCGTCAACCTTTGCCACCTTACCGGTTCCGTTTGCAACTACGTTCTGCAGGTAGTTTTTAAGTGTCGCACTTGTATTCTCTGACACTGTCTTTTTTAGCAGTGTAGGCTCAATTGTCTTTACTGTATTGCCGTTATCATCTGCGATTTTCTTTACTACGTGCGTCTGATAATAATTTCCGCCATTCACCAGTGAGGAAAATGCACTGACCATCTCTATCATGGTACAGTTATAGTTCTGTCCGAATACGTTTGTCGCTAAATCGACAGGCTTTATATTGTCGAGTGTATACATGAGCGTTGATGTATTTGCCTCACCCGGCAGATCAACACCTGTCTTTTGACCAAAGCCAAATACACTCTGATAATACAGAAAATTTTCTGCACCAATCTTATATGACATCTGCATGAGTGCATCATTACATGAATCCATGAGTGCCTTTTCAAGTGTCTCTATGCCATGTCCGCTACGGTTGACGCATGATACCTTTTCACTGCCAAACATCTCGTATCCATCACATAAAAATGTCATATCAGTAGTGAGTGTACCTGTATCCAGTCCACATGCCACGGTAAAAGGCTTCTGTACAGACCCCGGCTCATATGTATGTGTAACACAGAAGTTCTGCCACAGCTTATTTATTGCATCCATCTCCTGAGTACTGTCCTTTTTAATGCCGCAAGCTGTTCCTCGCTGTAATATGCACTCATATCCCTTTGGATTGTTCAAATCAAAATTCGGATAATTCGCCATGGCCAGTATCTCACCATTTTTAGGATTTTCTATAACGACTGCAATATTTTCTGCGCCAAGTCCTTCTCTTGCATTATTTGCATAAGTATCTGAGAACAGTTTTATCTTATCCTCAACAATCGACTGGATATTTGCGTCTATAGTTGTGTACAGGGTATTTCCGTTTTGTGCAGCAATTACTGTTTTCTGGAAATCATTGTCTGCATTCAGATAACCGTACTCCCTGCCATTTACACCATTTAAGGTGTCATTGTAATAGTTTTCAAGCCCGGTTGTACCTACATTTCCGGCGGAAGTAAAGCCGATAACTGAGCTTGCCAGTGTTTTAAACGGATAATTTCTCTGATACTCTGTCTCAAACCACACACCCTTGATGTTTGGATTCTTCAGATTGCCTTTTTCGTCTGTTGCATCCTGCAGCTGTACAAATGGCTGAATTGCATCATATGACAGCTTTTTTAACAGTACAATATATTTGTTATCCTTGCTGTTCTTTGCATAATCCTCAAGTGTTGCCCTGTCTAAATCCGGAAAGCACTGTGTCAGTGCATCTATCGTCGAAGTTATATACTCTTTCTTACTGGTCATAACCGAGCAATCAAGTACAACATTATAAACAGCCACACTCGTAGCAAGCACTGTGCCGTTTGAATCTACAATATTTCCTCTCTGAAACGGTATTGTTTTGCTGTCATATGACTGTAATGATAGTACCTTTTTAGTATATGCGTCTCCGCTTGTATATTCAATAAACATCAGCCTGCCAATGAGTCCAAGCATGGCTACAACTATTAACATAAACAACGCAAACAGCTTTGTTTTCATTTTGCGTCCGATTTTTCTTACCGGTCTTTTTCTTGTCCTGGCTGCCAATATGATTCCTCCAATTTATTCCGGGATATCACTGTACTGATCCATATAGTTGTTCTTATCAATTGAGTAATAAACTATCTGATCCTGTGAAGCATATTTCATGCCAAGTCTGTTGATAGCTGCATCCTTGATTGCATTTAAATCGACAGATGTAGTAATCTGCTTGTATCTGGCATCATTATCAGCCTTCATATCATTTATCCGGCTCTCAAGTGCTGCAACCTCCTTCATCTGCTGTGTCACATTTGACCTTATCTGAATAAGTGAAACAGATACTAAGGCTGAAGCTGCCACACACGCTGTGAGGAAGGCTACAAATGCCCTGTTCATTGAGAGTGCTCTCTCCTGATTTCTTCTTGCAGATTTTCTTCTGTTTTTCTTTCTTCTTATTTTCTCAAGCTCTCTTGTCGATTTCTGTGGTCTTCTGACCGGTGCCGCCTCGTCAAGCTCTCTTACTGCATTCCCATTTATATAATAAGTAGTTTTATTCATTTAGCTGCTCCTTTTGCTGTCATTCTACAATTCATTCTTTTCAAACACACGAAGCTTTGCACTCTTCGAGCGTGAATTCTCTTCAAGTTCCTTTTCTGACGGAAGGATAGGTTTTCTTGTGATAACCGTTCCCTTCGATTTATTACCGCATACACATACCGGAAAACTCGGTGGACATGTACATGGATTTTCGTTTTTTTTGAAATTGGATTTTACTATTCTGTCCTCGAGCGAGTGGAATGTGATTATACATATCCTGCCGCCCGGATTAAGTAAATCTATCATGTCATCCAGGTTGTCCCTTAGCACATCAAGCTCATGATTCAGCTCAATCCTGATAGCCTGATATGTTCTCTTTGACGGGTGACCACCGGTAGCTCTGACCTTTTTGGGGTATCGCTGCCTTTATTATCTCGTTGAGCTCTCCTGTTGTCGTTATCTCTTGCTTTTGTCTTGCTGCTACAATGTGCTTTGCAATATTCTTTGCAAACTTGTCCTCACCATAATCCCTGATGATACGGTACAGATCATTTTCGCTGTAGGTATTTACTATATCCCTTGCAGTAAGGGCATTCCTGTCATCCATACGCATATCAAGCGGTGCATCCTCACTCCTGTAGGTAAAGCCTCTCTTTGGTGTATCAAGCTGGAAGGATGACACTCCAAGATCCAGCATAATACCATCCACCTTTTCAATTCCGAGTGAATGAAGCACATTCTTCATATCAGAATAATTGCTTCTTACTATCGTTACCCTGTCTCCAAACTCCGCAAGTCTCTCTCCTGCCGCCTTTATGGCATCCGCATCCTGATCTATGCCAATCAGCCTGCCCTTGTCCGAAAGTCTCTTTGCTATCTCATATGAGTGCCCGGCTCCTCCGAGAGTACCATCCACATATATCCCGTCAGGACGGATGTTTAAATTTTCAATTGTCTCGTCCCTTAAGACTGAATAATGCTTAAATTCCATGTGGTCTCTCCATTTAATATCAAATGCCTATGCCAAGCTCTGCCATATGATCTGCTATCTCATCCATATCGTCAAAATCAGAGTTCTCAAGGTATCTGTCTTTGCTCCAGATTTCTACTCTGCTGTATACTCCGACAGATACTACTTCCTTATCTATACCTGCGTATTCTCTTAAGTTCGCCGGTAAGAGGATTCTGCCCTGCTTGTCCACCTCACAGGTGGCTGCTCCTGCAAAAAAGAATCTCATAAATTTTCTTGCTTCTCTTGATGTGAGTGGTTTGTCGCGAAGATTTTCTTCAATGCGATGCCATTCTTCGTTGGAATAGACGAACAGACAGCCATCTAAGCCCTTGGTAACTACGAACTCATTACCAAGCTGTTCACGGAACTTCGCCGGGACAATCATACGGCCCTTGGCGTCTATTGAATGATTATATTCGCCCATGAACATGGCATCCATCCTCCTTTTCCTCATTTTGAAGCTTTCCACCACTTCACTCCACTTATATGGTATTTCGCTCCACTTTTCACCACTTGGTTACAATATTACACCTTACAGCCCACAAAATCAAGGCTTTAAGCCAAATTCCCATAAAAAAGCAACATAAAAAAGACGCTCAGTCTTTTCGTGGACTTTGCGTCTTTTTTATAAAATACATATGAAATTTACTCTTTAGTGGTGGATTGTGGTGGAGTGTCCACCATTTTGCCCATTTTCATTTGCTTATATCTGACAATTCCTATCCATATGGCTGATACTGCCACCAAAGTGGCGGCAAGTGCCATAGACACCGGATAATTGATATGCGGGATGAGAAGCTGGTCTGTACGCAGGCTTTCTATCCAGAATCTTCCTATACCATAACCTAATAAATATAGAAGAAACACCTCTCCGTCAAACCTTCTGTGCTTAAAATAAAGCATCAACAAAATAAACAGGCACAGGTTCCAGAACGATTCATACAAAAATGTAGGATGCACCGAGATATACTCCACTCCGTCTATCACAGTTGTATGTGACATAAGCTTTTCAGTCAAATCCGATGTCCTGACAGCTGATACCGGAAGCTGCATGGCAAAAAGTCCGTCATAATAATCGCCAAATGCCTCCCTGTTGCAAAGTTTCCCCATCGGCCAATCGCCTGTCCCAGTATCAGTCCAAGCCCCGCCGTATCACACAACAGTGGAAATGACAGCTTTCTAACCTTTGCAAAAATGAATGTGGTGATAATTGCTGCTATCACTCCTCCGTAAATTGCCAGTCCTCCCTGTCTGATATTGAATATGCTAAGCAGGTCATCCTTGTACAAATCCCATCTGAATACCACATAGTATATTCTTGCGCCTATCACCGAGCAAATGATTGCCACAAGTGCCAGATCAAAGTATGTATCAGGATTTTGTCCTGATTTTTTTTACCACATAGCAGGCCACGCCCAGCCCCACAAGCATACCACATGCTATTGTTATGCCGTACATCGCAATATCGAAGCTTCCTATTGATATGCTCTTTATCACATGCTGCAGATATATATGAAGATGTGGGAAGTTTATATTATCATCCATATTTTTCCTTTCCTGACTGTAATTGCTGTCTGGCACACCATAATATATACAGCAGCAATCACAAATTACGAAAATATATGTACCCGGAGCACCATAAACCTGATACTCCGGGCAACTGTCATTATGCGCTTCTTAGTCTACGCCTGACACTCAAAGCTTGCACACTCTGTACTGCACTTGTTTGGTGTACAGTTTTTCTTGATGCCAATCTGATTGGCCATGCAGCTATTGTGGTCATTGTACTTACACTTTGCCGCATCACAGTGCACATCTGTCTCCTTGTGAATAGCTAACTCTGCAGATACCTCACAGTCACAGGCCTTGTTTGAAAAGCTGCCACACTGTGTATCGCAGGCTTTCTTTGCCTTAGTTCCTTTCACATCGATTTCTCTGAGCTTACAGCAGTTATCTGCATTATACGCACATTTTTCAACATTACAATCAAGTCTTGTCATACTTTTGCCTCCTTTGCTTATGCATAGGCTAGTATGTCCTGATTGATTTTTTTTATGCTTTTTAATTGATTATCTGTGTTTTTCCTCTTCCGGAAGCTCCACTCTGATTTCCTTTGTACGGATTTCCTTGCAAATCTGGTCGATGAAATCTGAAAGTGGCTTAACACCCTCATTTCCTTCAAAACGGCTTCTTACAGATACTGTGCCGTCTGCCTCCTCGTCAGCTCCGACAACAAGCATATATGGAAGCTTATCCATACGAGCCTCTCTGATCTTGTATCCGATCTTCTCAGCTCTGTTGTCAACTGTCACATCAACATCATTGCGCTTAAGCTCATCTGCTACCTTTTTAGCATAATCAGCATACTTCTCTGAGATAGGAAGCACTCTAACCTGCTCAGGGCAGAGCCATGTAGGGAACTTGCCTGCGTAGTGCTCGATAAGCCATGCAAGTGTACGCTCATAGCAGCCGAGTGATGTACGGTGGATGATGTATGGACGGATTTTATCGCCGTTTTGATCAATATAGTACAGATCAAAATTCTCAGCAATAGCACAGTCGAGCTGTATTGTTACCATGGTATCCTCTTTACCGTATACGTTCTTGGCCTGGATATCAATCTTTGGTCCGTAGAATGCAGCCTCGCCGTCGGCCTCAACAAAAGGAACATTTTCCTCAATAAGGATGTTACGAAGAACCTCCTGTGTTGAGTTCCAGTACTCATCATCTCCTAAATACTTTTCTGTGTTCTTTGGATCCCATTTTGAAAGACGGTATGTCACATCATTCTCGAGTCCCAGCACCTTAAGGACATATCTGTTAAGATTGAAGCATGCCTTGAGCTCCTCCTCACACTGGTCAGGACGGATAACATTGTGACCCTCTGAGATAGTAAACTGTCTGACACGTGTCAGTCCGTGCATCTCTCCCGAATCCTCGTTTCTAAACAGTGTGGATGTCTCACCCATTCTGTAAGGCAGATCTCTGTATGAGTGCTGCTTTGCCTTGTATACATAATACTGGAACGGACATGTCATCGGACGAAGTGCCATAACCTCTTCCTCGCCGTCCTTCTCAGGATCTCCGAGAACAAACATGCCGTCAAGGTAATGATCCCAGTGTCCTGAAATCTTGTACAGGTCTGATTTTGCCATGAGTGGTGTCTTTGTACGCACATAGCCCCACTCCTTATCCTCGAGGTCCTCAATCCATCTCTGCAGCTTCATAATCATCTTTGTGCCCTTTGGCATCATAAGCGGGAGTCCCTGTCCGATTACATCTACTGTTGTGAAAAGCTCCATCTCACGGCCAAGCTTATTGTGATCACGCTTCTTAGCTTCCTCCATTCTCTCAAGATGTGCCTTTAAATCCTCTTTTTTATTGTAGGCTGTTCCGTAGATACGATGGAGTCTTGCCTTGTTTGAATCACCTCTCCAGTATGCCATTGATGATGATGTAAGCTTGAAGGCTTTTACTCCCTTTGTGCTCATAAGATGTGGTCCTGCACATAAATCTACAAATCCACCCTGGTCATAGAATGAAATCTCCTCACCCTCAGGAAGCTCCTCGATAAGCTCTACCTTGTATGGCTCATCCTTTTCCTTCATGAATTTGATTGCTTCCTCTCTAGGGAGTGTAAATCTTGTTATCTCATGACCCTGTTTGATGATTTTCTTCATCTCTGCCTCAAGTGCATCGAGATCCTCTCTTGAGAATGGCTGTGAATCGAAATCATAGTAGAACCCGTCATCAATTGCCGGTCCGATTGTGATTTTTGCATCCGGGAACAGATTCTTTACTGCCTGTGCCAGTACGTGTGATGCTGTATGTCTGATAACACGAAGTCCTTCCTCATCACTTGCTGTGATTATATTGAGTGTGCAGTCCTTGTCAAGAACTGTTCTTAAGTCAACAATTTCTCCGTCAACCTCTCCTGCGCAGGCTACTCTTGCAAGTCCCTCGCTTATATCCTTTGAGATTTCATATACGCTTTTTGCTTCGCTGTACTCTTTTGATGAGCCATCCTTCAATGTTATCTTCATGGTTATCTCTCCTTTATTTTTAATATAAAAATCCCCGACACCGCATTGCTGCGACATCGGGGACGATAAGCTTTGTTACCGTGGTTCCACCCACATTCTTTCCGCCTGAAAACATACTGCTTGTCTGTATCCGACAGAAACTCATTTGACTATAACGGTATCACCGGGCTTTATTGGAGCCACTCCAAGCTGGTGTTCGGTATATCATCCACCGGGGAGCTTTCACCACTCTTTGGACTTTGATTCTCGTCTTCCAAGGCTTCCCTCTCTGCTGCTTTTAATATACTTACTGTGCTCTTCAACGTATTGTTATTATGCTGTTGCACATATGTATGTAATATACGCAAACATGTGCCATACATATCTTTGGAACAATTAATGTTCCTTTCAAAAAATGATAATATACTTATTTTTCTAATCTGTAAAGTACTTTATGCATTTTTTCCACAACATTTTTTATATCTCTTGCCCGAACCGCATGGACATGGGTCATTTCGGCCGATTTTTCTTGCCTACTACTACTGTTCCTGACTTCTTCTGCTCGAGGTAAAGCGCATGCTTTGTCTCTGCGTCAAAGATTTCATCCCATGCCGGGAGATTGTAAAGCCAGTCTGCCTTTGCATCTACCATGTTCTTATAGAGCTTTTCTTTATCGAAAGCAAGGCTTACCTTTGTGTCCTCATCCATCTCCTCGATTGGGTTTGGTGTGACAAGGCTGTCATTGATTCCGTCTAAGAATCCTGTCATCTCCATGATTGATAACTCATATTTCTCAGCAAGCTCTTTGACTGTTCCCTCTACTGCCTCATCCGGATTTGCAAGGAGCTTCTCATATACCCCCTTCTCCAAGAGGAAATAATGCTGCCAAAAACGCTGTAACTCTCCCTGATCTGCTTTGTCATTGTAGGCAATCTTGTGCCACTCTTCTAATAAAGCCATTTTACTACCACCTTTATCTTTTATAAACTGATATGAGGCCAAACAGCCTCAACTTCACATATGGATGTATTATACCAAAATAACAGCTTGACGTCAATTTTGTTTTTTATATTATAATTATTAAATAACTATTCAAAAACCACGGAGAACAATTCATGAAAAAGACAAAACGTATTCTGGCACTGATTGGCGCCATCCTTTTATTACTTTTATATGTTGTGGCATTTGTTGCCACTGTGCTCGATCACACAAGTGACATGCGCTACTGGAAGGCTGCCGTTGCCGCAACTATCATTATCCCGGTGCTTATCTGGGCGTATTCATTTGTATACAGACTTTTAAAGGGCTCTGATAAAGAATCTGATGATGTAACCAAAATACCATGAAACGCAAAATCACACCTGAATTATCATCTAAAGACTGGAAGGAATTCTGCAGCCGTTTTCATTTTGATAACGATAAGCTGCCGCTTATCCGGGCAATATACACCGCAATGCTTCCATTGGTGGATGCTTTCGCATATTATTCCATAAAACAGGATTTGCCTGGGGTATCCTTAGCACACTATGCATACGGTCTCGTGACACTCGGAAACGGTGTAGACGAGCTGTCAGAGCTGTATTTAAACCATGAGCAGCTTGAGGAAGCATACATAGCAGACTGTTTAAGCCTCATGCTTTTGTCAAACGCATATGAGCAGTTTGCAAAGGCTGTCGAAGAAGAAAGCTCTCTTTATGCCATTGAGCTGTCATTTTTAGGTGATGAATATCCGCTTGAGCTGCTGCCTGAGATTTTTGAGCACGTAAGCCCTGATGGCATACATCTCACCGGTTCAAATATGCTCATGCCACTTAAGACAGCTGCCCTCATAATAAAGCTTGACTCACAAAAGCAGAAAAATATCAAAGAGCTCTGTAATACCTGCGCGAACTGTAAAAATCTGTCGTGCCCATCAAGAAAGGCCCCTGGTCCTAAGCTGCCACACACCTATGGTGCCATGCAGATTTTTAATATCAGACATTGAAGCCCTTCTTTTTTTCTCGTATGAGCCTCTAAGTTTCTCAACCAGAAGTGTCAGATTCCTAAACAGTGACTCAGCCGCAAATCCAAACACTATCATGAGAAGAATACATATATTTGACAAATCTGTCAGTGCAAACAGTTTCTTTAAGAAGAAACCCGAAAATACCAGACCTGCTATATTTCCGATAATAACAGCATATTTCATTCTATTGAGTGGCTCACTGATTTTAAAGAGAATCATGAAGCCCACTACCGAAAGTACAAGCGTCGCTATCGTTCCTATGCTTGCATCTGATATACAAAATACTTCTCCGCATACGACAAGCGCTCCGACAGCTATTACATCCGTAAGTCCACCCGGCAGTGCCTTTAGCATGACATTGGTGATAAAGTGCCCCTTTATCCTGTCCTTATTCTGCTCCAGTGCCAATAAGAATCCCGGTACTCCTATGGTAAACATACTGATGAGCGATACCTGTGCCGGCTCAAGCGGATACGTAACCATAAGAATAACTGAAAACAGTGAAAGTAACAGTGAGAATATATTTTTCACAAGAAACAGGCTGGCTGAGCGCTGGATATTGTTTACCACCCTGCGTCCCTCATATACCACATCCGGCATATGTGCAAAGTCAGAGTCCAAAAGGACAACCTGGGCTGCCTGGGCTGCCGCCTCACTTCCCGATGCCATAGCCACACTGCAGTCGGCATCCTTCATGGCAAGTATATCGTTGACTCCGTCTCCTGTCATCGCAACTGTATGACCTTTAGCCTGTAAAGCCTTTACAAGCTGCTTTTTCTGCTTTGGTGTCACTCGTCCGAATACAGTATATTTATTTACTGCATCGGCTATTTTATCCTCAGTATCGAGTGTTGCCGCATCAACAAAGCTTTCTGCACTTTCTATTCCTGCCTGTATGGCAATCCTTGAAACGGTACGCGGATTGTCACCTGAAATAACCTTTATCGCAACACCCTGACTCTTGAAATACTCAAACGTCTTTACCGCATTCTCTCTGATTGGATTGGCAAGTGCCACAAATCCAAGCGGAGTAACACTGCCATTTATGCCATTCTCCACGTTTTCTCCATCATACCTTGCAAACAAAAGCACTCTGTCACCTTTGTCAGCGTATGGTATGATTTCTTCCTCAATGCGCGCAAAGTCTTCGTGCATAATAAACTCCGGCGCTCCGAGCAGATATGTTCCATCAGAAAAAGTAACGCTGCCATACTTGAGGCTCGACGAGAAGGCCTGCTGTGAAACCGCTGTACGATGCAGTGCAGATGTATTATTTGTCAAAGCATCCGCCGCATATGCTTTTAGTGCGAGCATGGTCGCATTGTTGTCAACCGAGGCATTTGCATAATCTAAAATAAGACTCTTAAGCTCATCTAATGTCAAAGCTGTCTGTGTGCCATCTGCTCCACTGTTTTTACAGAGAAAAATTTCCTTAAGCTTCATATCGGGCTCAGTAATTGTGCCCGTTTTATCCACACAAAGCACATCCACACGCGCAAGCGTCTCAATACTTTTCATATCATGAAGCAAAACCTTTTTCCTTGCAAGCTTCATAGTGCTCAGGGCAAGAGCCACTGTGGTCAGCAGATATAAGCCCTCCGGTATCATTCCTATAATCGCTGCAACTGTCGATGTAACGCTCTTTGTGATAGACTCGCCATTCACAAAATGGCTCTGCCAGAACAATATAAGCCCAATCGGAATAATAACTATGCCAACCCATTTGACGATCAAATTGATGGAGCGTATCATCTCTGACTGCTCCTTGCCGCCCATTGATTTTGCCTCAAGGCTCAGCTTTGAGATATATGATTCATTACCGACCTTTTCAAGCCGTGCATAGCACTCTCCCGATACAACAAAGCTTCCCGACATGAGAGTGCTGCCCTCTGTCTTTTCTACCTCATCAGCTTCACCTGTTAGCAGTGATTCATTTACCTGTATATTTCCGGATATCACAACCGCATCCGCACAAATCTGCTTTCCTGCGGTAAGTAAAATCACATCGTCCTTTACAAGTTCCTCCGTACTAATCTGCTTTACGCTGCCGTTTCTGATGACATCCGCACGCGGAGCATTCAGTAAACTCATTTTTTCAAGAGTCTTTTTTGCGCGGATTTCCTGAACGATTCCGATTACCGTATTTCCAATAATTATAGGCAGAAATGTCAGATTTCTGAAAGAACCTACCATTATGAGAAGTATCGTTATGACAAGAAATATAAGGTTAAAATATGTGAAAACGTTTGAAATCACAATTTCCTTTGTCGTCTTGTCTGTAGATATATCAGCTCTGTTGGTAAGTCCTTCCTCCACTCTCTGCCTTACCTCTTCATCGGTAAGGCCCGTGATATTTATGCTGTTGCTGTCTTTGTTCATCTGATTCATGCTATTCACCGTTTGTCCATTATTATTCTACACAATAATAATGATACATTTTACAACATTATAATGGTACAACAAGCATGATTTCAATACCTATTTCATTAAAAAAAAGGATGAACTATTTCTTAAAGTTATCAATTTTTAAATTATTAATCCATTGCTACTCACTTTCAGTCTCAGTACTCTCACTGTCTTTAGTTGCAATCATATCATCTATAGAATCCGGAATTGTTGCAGGGATTGTGGTACCTGAAAGATATACATCATCATTACCTTGATATAGTACTCACCAAGCATAGCGTTTTTCTCGCCGATTGTGATGGTATATGTCTTGTCGGCAGTGCTTAGCTTTACGACATTCTGTGGCTCATCCAGTCCAAAATCAGATGTATCCGCATCTGAATCAAATTTCTTTGAAGCTGTGATGCTTGTAGCGTTTCCAAGCAGTGATGTAACCTTGCTTGTATTGATTTTAAGAGAGGTGTCATTATCGCAGACCCACTGGTCATCATCGTCTGTACTGCTTTCGGAATTGGTATCTGTTTTCTCAGACTCCGTTGACCCTGTCTCATCGGATGTGCCATCTGACTTTATACGGCTGAAGCTATACTCCTGACCGTCAATCAGAAATGAGAGTGAATTAACATCCGATGAGTCGAGCGAAAGTGCCTCAACACTGTCGCTTTCGCTCTCTGAATCATCGTCACTTTTATATTTATTGTAATTTAGAAGTCCCAGGTAGCCCGCCAGGGATGCTGCCAGAACTATCGCAAGTATCACAAAGGTGCGTTTCTGCTTATTCATTCATTTTTTCTCCTATTTCTTATACGCTTTTTTACCTGTAATCTACTTCTTTCTCCTCATTGCCCATACAACGATTCCTATGATAATAAGCAGTATTGGTACAGCTACCATTATGATAAGTCCCGTAATAACCGCCTGCAGCGTATTTATAGTGATATTGCTTAAGGTGTAATCCTTCACCGGTATCACACTTGATGCAAGCTCAACATTTCCGGTCATTGATGTGATAACATCCTTGAACATGTCTGCATTGTTGCCGGAAACGGCATTGTCATATGAATCATCAACCACATAAGGCGTACCAAACACAACAATCGATGCGCCGGTGCTTGAATCATTTACAGCAAGACCTGTAGTAAACGGTCCGTTCTCATCTGTGTCCTCTGCCTTCGATGTGGTGATATTCTTCCAGTCCTTCTTTAAAACTGCGCTATCTGATGTAGAAAGCAGCTTTGTATATGTCACATCATCTGTATCCTCAGGATAACTGATTGCACAGCTTCCTGCCAAAAATACATATCCGTCTGTTGCATCTGAGGTGTAATCTGTCGTCTCAACCGTTGGAAGCAGGTAGAGAGGATTCTGATAATATTTTGAGCTGTCATTTTCAGCTACCACACCGGTCTTGAAGCTGACATTGTAAGCCGCAAGTATCTTGTTAAAGTTTGTAAGCTCGTCATTATATGCGTAGCAGCCGATAATCATTGCCTTTCCACCGCCATTTAAATAATCAATCACCTTCTGTGCGTCTTCCTCGTTGAAATCAACAGTCGGAGAATTAATGATAATGGCTGTTGCATCCTCCGGCACCTTTTCCTCGTTAAAGAGCTCTAAACTCTTAAGATTTGCATTTGCCTTGCTTACAACACTCTGGAAATTGCTTCCTATTTCCGTTTCATTGTGTCCTGTTATCTGATAAATTACCGGGAGCTCATCTGCATCCATTGTGACATACTCTATGGCACTAATCTGTCCCTCGGCATCATAGCCTGTGATGCTAGACTGCGACTGGTATCCGTAATAATATGATGAGCTGTCATATTCATATATATCATTGTAATCAATCACCTTTGAACGGTTTTTGCTCTCGATGATAAGGCTGTTTGTGGTAGGTGTCGTGTCTGTGTAATCCTGATAAAACTTCGGGCTTGTCGCCGGGTCTACATATTTTACCTTTATATGACTCGAAAGATCCTTGTATCTGTTGATTGTCTCATCTATCTTCGCATCCTTTGATTTCTTGGAATTCAAAACATAGATTGTGATATCCTCATCGAGCTTACTTACCCTGTCCTTTGTATCGTTTGTGAGCGAGTACAACTTTGTAGCCGAACAGTCAATTGATGTGTACTTAGCAGGAAGCGCTGTCAGTACAAGATTTACAACCACACAGATTGCACACATTACGACAATCATTCCTGCTGAAAATGCCCCTGTGCCTATCATCTTCTTTGAAAATGCCCATCTTCTCTTCTGGATAGACTGCGTCGTAAGAAAGCAGAAAAGCAGAATAACCGTCACATAATAAGCTGCCGATGTGACACTAAAGCAGCCACTCACAAAATTCTCAAATGGTGTGTACAAATCAAAGCAATTAAGTACCTTTGTGAGCAGATTCCCACTTGACGAGATGAGCCCTGTGATGGACTGCGTCATGTATGACAGGAATAATGCCGCAAATGTAAGTATTGCAGATATTATGACACTCTCAGATATGGACGATATAAAAAGTCCCACGGCGATGCATGATAAACCGTAAAGCCAGTAGCCAAACAAAGCAACATAGGCTTCACTTAATGCCACCTTGCCGTAAATTGACAGCACGAGCGGTGAAAGTGCAAAAAGTGCTATGTCTATGGTGTATACTGCTGCCATCGCAAAATATTTTCCTGCGACAATCCTTCCGACAGATACAGGCGATGTCAGCATTAGCTGATCTGTCTTTGTCTTTTTCTCATCAGAAAGCGATCTCATCGTGAGGACTGGCACTGCAATCATCATAATAAAACCGATTCCCTTTAAATCATATGAAATATACGGATAACCGTTTTTCAGATTGTATACATAAAAATATAGGCCATACACTGCAAGAAGTGCTGCAACAAACAGCCATCCTATAACGTTTTGGAAATATGATTTGAATTCTCTTTTAAATATTGCAAGCATTATTTCTCGTCTCCTTCCCCTGTAAGCTCAAGGAATACGTCCTCGAGTGACTTCACAACAGTATGCATCTCAAGGATTGGCATATGCATTGCACTTGCAAGCTCAAATATTTCCTCACGTATATCGCAGTTTGCTTTTGCTATAACCTTAGCCTTCACTGTTTTCTCTTCCTCAGACTTTTCAAATGTGACCTTATCAACATTTACTATCTTCTCAAGCATTCCTCTTGCACCAATCTCGTCTGATTTGAGGACAAGGTTAATTTCCTGGTTCTTTGACATGAGATTAATCAGGTTCTCTGTGGCATCACTTGCTACAAGCTTACCCTTTGATATGATAAACACATGATCACACACCGCACTTATCTCACTTAAAATATGCGAGCTAAGTATCACCGTATGATTTTCTCCAAGCTTTTTAATAAGCTCACGAATCTCTATTATCCGCTTTGGATCAAGTCCAACTGTAGGCTCATCCAGTATGATGATTTCCGGGTAGCCAAGAAGTGCCTGGGCGAAGCCCACTCTTTGTCTGTAGCCCTTGGAAAGGTTCTTTATGAGACGGTTTTTCACCTCCGTGATGCCAGTCATGTCCATGGCATCTGCTATCATTTCTTTTCTCTTTTTCCTGTCGAGCTTTTTTGAGCTCTGCCACAAATTTGAGATACTCATATACCGTCATATCCACATAAAGCGGTGGTATCTCTGGCAGGTATCCGATACATTTTTTGCCTCCTCAGGCTGTGCAAATATATCATAGCCGTTTATCTTTACTGTTCCACCATCAGCACCAATATATCCGGTAACAATATTCATGGTGGTTGACTTTCCGGCGCCGTTTGGTCCCAAAAGTCCGTATATCTTTCCCGGCTCAACAGTCAGCGAAAGATGATCTACTACCATATGGTCGCCATATTTCTTTACGAGATTACTAATTTCTATCACAGTAATGCTCCTTCCTAAATTATTATGACATCAGAGTATAAAAAAAAGAGTGTTCAATTTGTGAATTCTGAACACTCTTTTGTACATTATTTATAATTTTAATACTATGATATTTTAGCTGTACTAATTGTCTGGGTACTAATTGTCTGCGCGCACAATCATAGCTTCTCTGTCAGCACCTGTTCCGATGAACTTAACAGGTACTCCGATGTATTTCTCTATGAAACTGATGTATTTCTGTGCATTCTCAGGAAGCTCCTCGAAAGTCTTACAGCTTGCGATTTCATCTCCCCAGCCGCCTTTTAGCTCCTCATATACAGGCTTTGCGTTGTTTAAAACCTTGAGATTTGTGGTAAAGTCCTCTGTTACCTCACCGTTTACATCGTAGCCGATGCAGACTTTTATTGTATCAAATTTGCCGATTGTGTCGAGATGGTTTACAGAAAGTGCTGTAAGTCCGTTAAGACGCTTAGCATATTTTAATGTGACAAGGTCTAACCATCCGCATCTTCTCGGGCGGCCTGTTGTGGTGCCGTACTCATGTCCGAGCTCACGGATTCTGTCTCCGGTTGCGTCAAGAAGCTCTGTAACATATGGTCCCTCACCTACACGGCTTGAGTATGCCTTGATGACACCGTATACATTTCCGATATCTGAAGCAGAAAGACCTGTTCCTGTAAGAATACCACCGATTGTAGGATTTGATGATGTAACATATGGATATGAACCAAAGTCGATGTCAAGGAGTGTAGCCTGTGCTCCCTCAACAACCACCTTTTTGTCATCCTCAAGTGCCTTGTGTAAGAGGGTGATTGTATCACATACATATGGCTCAAGCTGTGCTGCATAGTCACTGTACTCTGCAAACATCTTGTCGAAATCAAGCTCCTTTGTATAATCAGTCTCAGGATCATATACCTTAAGAAGTGCAAGCTTGAGCTCTGTCTGCTCCTTAAGGCGCTCCTTGAAATCAGGTGCGTATAAATCCTCCATTCTGATTCCGCTTCTCTCATACTTATCGCAGTATGAAGGTCCGATACCCTTTCCTGTAGTACCGATTTTCTTTGCCTGTCTCACCTTCTCAAGCGCCACATCAAGCTTTGCTGTGATATGGGAAAATGACATGCGTTTTTTCACTGATTTTTAAGTATTTATCTACATCATATCCGTGCTCCTTCAGGTTGTTAATTTCCTCTAAAAGAACCTGCGGATTTAAAACTACTCCGTTTCCGATCACTCCGATTGTATGTCCTGATAAGAGACCTGACGGAATAAGGTGCATTGCATATTTAACACCGTTTGCTTTGATTGTGTGACCGGCATTGTCTCCGCCTGTGCATCTTACTGCTACATCAGCGTCTGCTGCAAGGTAATCAATTACCTTACCTTTTCCTTCATCACCATAGAAACATCCTATTACTACATCTACCGTTGACATTTTACATGCCTCCCTTTGTATTTTCTGACACGACACATTGTGCCATGTTACTGCTTGATTTTTGTGGTATATTTATTATGCTTTGTAGATATTAATAATTATTTATTACAATACTCTATCTTCTTAGAGCAGGCTATTGCAAGCGCTCCGGGTCCTATATGGCATGAGACCGAAAGTGAAAGCGGATTCATGACTATCTCGTTATTTGGAAATGCTGCCTGAACCTCTTCCTTAAATGCCTCCGCTGCTGCAATATCATGCTTGTATGCCATTTCAAGATTTATCTGGCTGCCATCCGGATTATTGAAGCGCTTCTCAAAATCCGACTTCATGGCATCTATCATGATGCTTTTGCCTGCTTTACGGTACGTGCCTTTGCAAATGCATCAAGCTTCTCACCCTGAATCTGAAGCACCGGTTTAAGCTTTAAAAGTGTGCCAAGAGCTGCCGCTGCTGGCGTAATTCTACCACCCTTTTTGAGGTAGTTAAGAGTATCTACCATGATATATATGGAAGACTCAAACTTTGCATCCTCTAATATCTGCTTTATCTCAGCTGCATTTTTTCCTGCTTCTGCCAGGTTCTTCGCATCTATAACCGACTGGCGCATTGTAACTGATATTCTCTGATTATTGACTACCTGCACTTTGCCGTCATAATCCTGCGAGAGCATATATGCTGTCTCACATGAGCTTGAAAGACCTGATGACATTGGAATGTATACAATCTCATCATTTTCCTTTAAGAACTCATCCCATTTATCTGTTACATCACCAACCAAAGGCATAGATGTCTTGATATCGCCGCCTGCCGTAAGCTTCTCATAGAACTGCTCCTGCGTCAGATCGATATTCTCATAATACATCTGCTCATCGATGTAAAAAGGCATTGGAATCACCTCAACTCCAAGCTTCTTTGCCTCGTCAGGTGTGATACCGCTGTTTGAATCGGTAACTACTATAACCTTACTCATTAATTCTCACTCCGATATAAATTTTCATTGTCGTATTTTTTCCAACACCGCTCATTATACCATAGGTGTAATTGTTTGAAAAGAAGTTTTTGATGGACAGTGGCGTTATTTTACCTACATCGTAGACACGGCTGGCTTCTCCAGCCTCCGTATATTCTCATATCCGGACATTGGTCCAGAGGCAACAGTAGGTGCTTTTTGCTCATATCCGGACAGCGGCATTATTCCACCCGTACATCGTAGACACGGCTGGCTTACACCAGACCTCCGTATATTCGCAATCCGCACTTACGTGGCGTGCTACTTGCTCATATCCGGACATTCGTCAAATCAAAAAAAACAGAGGCAAGCGAGCTTGCCTCTGTTTTTTATTTTCCTCATTGTCTACGATTACATCATGCCCATTCCGGCGCCGGCTCCGGCTGGCATTGCTGGAGTGTCCTCTTTGATTGTAGCTACTGCTGACTCTGTTGTAAGGAGTGTTGAAGCTACTGATGTTGCATTCTGTAATGCACTTCTTGTAACCTTAACAGGATCAAGGATTCCGCTATCAACCATATCTACATACTCTTCTGTAGCTGCGTTGAAGCCTGTTCCCGGAGCTGACTCCTTTACCTTGTTGATGATTACTGCACCTTCAAGTCCTGCATTTGCAGCGATATAGTAAAGTGGAGCCTCGAGTGCTTTAAGGATAACCTTTGCACCTGTCTTCTCATCTCCCTCAAGTGTATCAACAAACTCTGCAACCTTCTTTGATGCATGGATATATGCTGATCCACCACCTGCGATGATTCCCTCTTCAACTGCTGCTCTTGTAGCGTTAAGGGCATCCTCCATACGAAGCTTAGCCTCTTTCATCTCTGTCTCTGTTGCAGCACCTACACGGATAACTGCTACACCGCCTGCCATCTTGGCAAGACGCTCCTGTAATTTTTCTTTATCAAACTCAGATGTTGTCTCATCAATCTGACCACGGATCTGGCTTACTCTGCCTGCGATAGCATCCTTGTCTCCGGCACCATCAACGATGACTGTGTTCTCCTTCTGAACCTTAACTGACTTAGCACGGCCAAGCATATCGAGTGTTGTATCCTTGAGCTCAAGTCCAAGATCAGAGCTGATTACCTGACCACCTGTAAGGATTGCGATATCCTCAAGCATTGCTTTTCTTCTGTCACCATATCCAGGAGCCTTTACAGCTACTACATTGAATGTACCACGAAGCTTATTAACGATAAGTGTTGTAAGAGCCTCGCCCTCAACATCCTCAGCGATGATAAGAAGTCTTGCACCGGCCTGAACAATCTTCTCAAGTAATGGAAGAATATCCTGGATGTTAGAAATCTTCTTGTCAGTAATAAGGATATACGGATCATCAAGTACTGCTTCCATCTTGTCCATATCTGTGCACATATATGCTGAGAGGTATCCTCTGTCGAACTGCATACCTTCTACAAGGTCAAGCTCTGTCTGCATTGTCTTTGACTCTTCAATTGTGATAACACCATCGTTTGTAACCTTTTCCATAGCGTCTGCTACGAGATTACCAACTTCCTCATCTCCTGCTGAGATAGCTGCAACCTTAGCTATCTGCTCTTTGCCTCTTAACCTTCTGGCTCATATCCTTAAGTGCCTCAACAGCCTTGTCTGTAGCCTTCTTCATACCACGACGAAGCACGATTGGGTTTGCTCCTGCCTCAAGGTTCTTCATTCCTTCCTGAATCATTGCCTGTGTAAGAACTGTTGCTGTTGTTGTACCGTCGCCTGCAACATCGTTTGTCTTTGTGGCAACTTCCTTGACAAGCTGTGCTCCCATGTTCTCGAAAGCATCCTCAAGCTCAACCTCTTTTGCGATTGTCACACCATCGTTTGTGATGAGTGGAGCACCATAAGATTTGTCAAGAACAACGTTTCTTCCTTTTGGTCCCAATGTAACTCTTACTGTATTTGCTAATTTATCTACTCCAGCTCCAAGTGCTGCTCTGGCTTCTGAGCCATATTTAATTTCCTTTGCCATGATTTATACGACCTTTCTATTTATATATTTGATATTTAATTCCAAAATGTAAGCAGCTATGACCGGATATGTAAAACGTACCGGTTCTTTAGCTTCTATCCGTAAATTAATCTTACTCTACTACTGCAAGAATATCATTCTGTCTTACGATGATATACTCTTCTCCGTCAAGCTTAACCTCTGTGCCTGCGTATTTAGAATAAATAACCTTCTGTCCGACTGTTACCTGCATCTTAACTTCCTTGCCGTCAACCATTCCGCCAGGTCCTACTGCGATAACCTCAGCCTCCTGTGGCTTCTCCTGTGCTGAACTTGTAAGGATGATTCCCGATTTTGTTGTTTCCTCTGCTTCTAACTGCTTTAATACTACTCTGTCTGATAATGGAACTAATTTCATTGTATTGCCTCCTTTTATCTCTGTTAGCACTCATTTCTTTCGAGTGCTAATTTCTTTCTGTAAATAAAATATCACTATTGCATTTCAATGTCAACAGTGATATTTCATTTTAATATTTATTTTACATTTTCTATATCAATCCGTAATGCTTTAACGCATTTTTCACTCCATCATCTGAAATATCCGATGTGACATATTCCGCAATTTCTTTAACCGGTGGCATTGAGTTGCCCATCGCGATTCCATGTCCTACACTCTCAAGCATTTCAAGGTCATTTACACTGTCGCCTATCGCATAGGTTTCATCAAGCGGAATATCCAGATGATTACACAGCCATTTGATGCCGGTTGCCTTTGAGGTTCCCTTCGGCACGAACTCCACGACATTTTCCACATGCTCAAGTATCAGAAAATCATCGGCAAACTCTGCCTTCACACGCTCATAATCAGTACCATCTATCACGTCAGCGGAGAATTTATTAATTCTTATCTCGCCGTCATATCCTCTTATTATATGTGCATGCTCACCAAGTGACTCAAAAAGGTAATCCACATACGGATCATCCTCAAAGCCCTCGTCATCTATCCAATAGTCTGTGGAGCCCTCAAGCACTACAGGCATTTTACACTCAGAAAGCACCCTTATGACCTTTTGTACCATATCTGCGCTCAGGTCATTTTCGTATATTACTTTGCCATCCATTTCAATATAGTTGCCACATGCCGCAATTATTCCATCAAACCCCATATTTAATAGCTTCTCTGACCTCACACTGGCTCTGGCACGTCCTGTACATATAAATGCCAGATGACCGTTTGCCTTGAGGGCCGCCACAGCCTCTAGGGTGCTTTCAGGAATTACCATGTCATCGTCCCATATTGTTCCGTCTATGTCAAAAAATACTGTTTTACTCATTTACTGCTCCTAATATCTTTATTATCATGTCAAACACTGCTATCTTAACATCTTATAAATCAAATTTCAATCAGTTTATCCACAGTACCAATACCTCTAGAAAGCAATAATTTTGTATGTCAAAAATCCCGGTGCAATGCACCGGGATTTTGATATAAAATGTATGAAATAAAATTTATTAAGGAGAATTGCTACAATGATTTGTTACTGTACTGAGAGATATGAGTATCCCATGAGACTCTCATCAACCTCTCTGGCAGCCTCACGTCCCTCTCTGATAGCCCATACTACAAGAGACTGTCCACGGTGGTTATCACCTGCCACGTATACGTTTTTACGTTTGTAGCGTAATGTCCCTCCTGTGTACTTACGTTTGTTCTGGCATTAAGCTCTACACCAAATGCCTTTGCCACGTAGCTTTCTGTTCCAAGGAAGCCTGCTGCTATAAGCACAAGCTCTGCCGGAAGCTTTTTCTCTGATCCCTCTACCGGAACCATCATGAATCTGCCTGTCTTCTCGTCCTTTTTACTCTCAAGACTTACAATTGTAAGCTCCTTTAGGTTGCCGTTTTTGTCCTTGTGGAACTCTTTTACGGTTGTCTTATAGATACGTGGATCATGTCCGAATACTGCAATGGCTTCCTCCTGGCCGTAGTCTGTTTTTAAGACCTTTGGCCACTGTGGCCACGGATTATTTGCGGCACGCTCTGTAGGCGGACAAGGCATCATCTCAAGCTGTGTGACTGATTTGGCGCCCTGACGGATTGCAGTTCCGACACAGTCGTTTCCTGTGTCACCGCCACCGATAATGACTACATTTTTGCCCTTTGCAGATACAAATTTGCCATCTGTCAGGTTTGAATTTAAAAGGCTCTTTGTATTCTGGGTAAGGTAATCAACAGCAAAGTAAATACCCTTTGCATCTCTTCCGTCTGCCTTTATGTCTCTTGGATTTTTGGCACCACAGCAAAGGATTACCCTGTCATACTTCTTGTAAAGCTCTGCCGGCTTTATATCCTTTCCGACATCACAGCCTGTGACAAAATGAATGCCCTCTTCCTTCATTATATTAACTTTTCTGTCAATAATGCTCTTATCAAGCTTCATATTTGGAATACCATACATGAGCAGGCCACCGACGCGGTCCTCTCTCTCATATACTGTAACCTCATGTCCTCTCTGGTTAAGCTGGTCTGCTGCCGCAAGTCCTGAAGGACCGAACCAATGATTGCCACCTTCTTGCCGGTTCTGACCTTTGGTGGCTTTGGAGCTGCATATCCGTTTGCATATGCAGTCTCTATTACACCATGCTCATTGTCCCTGACTGACACCGGACTGCCCCAGTGTCCACATGTACATGCCTTCTCGCACAGTGCCGGGCAGACTCTTGATGTAAACTCAGGGAAATTGTTGGTCTTGTGCAGACGGTTATATGCCTGCTCCCAGTTGTTGGTATATAAAAGGTCATTCCACTCCGGAACCAGGTTGTGCAGAGGACAGCCTGATGTCATGCCTGCTATTGTCATTCCCGACTGGCAGAAAGGAACTCCGCAGTCCATACAACGGGCAGCCTGTTTCTGCTGATTTTCTTTTGAAAGGAACACATGGAACTCGTTAAAGTTCTTAATACGCTCCTTTGGCTCTACAGACGCTGCTTCGCATCTGTCATATTCCATAAATCCTGTTGGTTTTCCCATTATCTGCGTCCTCCTTAGCCTCTTGTGCTGGCATAAAATGCCTCAATCTGTGCCTGCTCTGCGTTAAGACCCTTTTCTTCCATCTGTACAATAGCCATCTGCATACGGTTGTAATCGTAAGGAATAACCTTCTTGAACTTTGGAAGATACTCACTGAAATGATCAAGGATTTCCTTACCCTTTTCTGAGTTTGTAAGTGTTACATGCTCTTTTATCATTTCCTTAAGCTCTAATACATCGTACTTGTTTGAGACCTCCTCAGTAAATACCATCTGCTTGTTGGTTCTCATGTAAAGGTCATTGTCCTCATCAAGCACATATGCTATTCCACCGCTCATACCTGCTGCAAAGTTTTTTCCGGTCTTTCCAAGGATAACTACGCGGCCACCTGTCATGTACTCACAGCCATGATCGCCGACACCCTCAACTACTGCTGTTGCACCGGAATTTCTTACACAGAAACGCTCACCGGCAACACCGTTTATGAAGGCCTTACCGCTTGTAGCTCCGTAAAGTGCTACGTTTCCGATGATGATATTATCATCCTTCTCAAACTTGACTCCTGCAGGTGGATATACGATGAGCTTTCCACCTGAAAGACCCTTTCCGAAGTAATCATTTGAATCTCCGACAAGCTCAAGTGTAAGTCCCTTAGGGATAAATGCTCCAAAGCTCTGTCCGCCTGCACCGTTACACTTGATAACAAATGTGTCTTCATCCAGCGTATCGTCATATTTCTTTGTAATCTCAGAACCAAATATTGTTCCGAGAGATCTGTTTGTATTTGTTTCCTCAATCTCAATCGCGCGCTTTTGTCCGCTCTCAAGTGCGCTCTTAAGCTGTGTCATGATCTCAGTCATATCCTTTGTCTTTGAAAGCTCAAAGTCATATACCTGCTTAGGATCGAATATAACACTCTGCTTTTTGCCGTCAAACGGATTATTAAGTATGCAGTCAAGGTCAATCTTTGACTGTCTCTCGCTTAGATTATCACGCTTCTTTAAGAGATCTCCACGTCCAACGAGCTCATCCACTGTCTTTACGCCAAGCTTTGCCATATACTCACGAAGCTCTTCAGCGATGAAACGCATGAAGTTCTCAACATACTCCGGCTTTCCTGCAAAGCGCTTACGAAGCTCAGGGTTTTGTGTAGCAATTCCTGCCGGACATGTATCCAAGTTACATACTCTCATCATTACGCAGCCCATTGTTACAAGCGGAGCTGTCGCAAAACCGAATTCCTCGGCTCCAAGACACGCTGCTATTGCCACATCACGACCAGTCATCAGCTTACCGTCTGTCTCAATTCTTACTTTATTTCTAAGACCATTCATAAGAAGAGTCTGGTGTGTCTCTGCAAGTCCAAGCTCCCATGGAAGTCCCGCATTGTGGATTGAGCTGCTAGGTGCGGCTCCTGTTCCTCCGTCGTAGCCTGAGATAAGCACTACCTGTGCTCCGGCCTTTGCAACGCCTGCCGCAACAGTTCCTACACCGGCCTCAGAAACGAGCTTGACTGAGATTCTTGCATCTCTGTTTGCATTCTTTAAGTCGAATATAAGCTGCTCCAAATCCTCGATAGAATAAATATCGTGGGTGGTGGTGGAGAGATGAGTGCAACACCCGGTGTTGAAAGTCTTGTCTTTGCAATCCAAGGATAAACCTTCTTTCCAGGTAAGTGTCCACCCTCGCCCGGCTTAGCGCCCTGTGCCATCTTAATCTGAATCTCCTGTGCGCTTGTTAAGTATCTGCTTGTGACACCAAAACGTCCTGAAGCAACCTGCTTGATTGCTGAACAGCGGTTCTTTCCGTCTTTTCCGATTGTGAGACGATCCTTGTCCTCTCCACCTTCACCTGTATTTGATTTTCCGTGCAGATGGTTCATGGCAATTGCAAGTGTCTCATGTGCTTCCTTCGAAATAGAACCGTAAGACATCGCTCCGGTCTTAAAACGTGTCACAATAGAATCTACGCTTTCCACTTCCTCAAGCTTCACACCCTTCTTAGGATAGTTGAAATCCATGAGTCCACGGATGTTTGTATTTTTCTCTTCCTCATCCACAAGTGCTGTGTACTGCTTGAACAGATTGTAGTCACCGCGCTGTGTCGACTGCTGGAGCAGATGGATTGTAGCCGGATTGTACAGATGGTCATCAGCTCCGCTTCTCATCTTGTGTCTGCCCTTGCTGTCAAGTGTAACATCTGTCTCAAGTCCGAGCGGATCATAGGCTGCAGAGTGAAGCTCATTCACATCGTTCTCGATATCCTGTAATGTAATTCCACCGATACGGCTTACTGTATTTGTGAAATACTTATCAATAACACTCTTGTCAATACCGATTGCCTCAAAAATCTTTGAGCCCTGATATGACTGGATGGTTGAAATACCCATCTTTGCTGCAATTTTACGATACCTGTGATGATTGCATGGTTGTAATCATCGATTGCTGCATAATAATCCTTGTCAAGCATATGCTCGTCAACAAGCTGCTTAACTGTATCCTGCGCCAGATAAGGGTTAATTGCACTTGCACCAAAGCCAAGCAGTGTAGCAAAATGATGAACCTCTCTCGGCTCTCCTGACTCAAGAATGAGAGAAAGAGATGTTCTCTTTTTGTCTTTACAAGATACTGCTGCAATGCAGCAACTGCAAGCAGTGAAGGAATTGCAACGTGGTTCTCATCAACACCCCTGTCTGAAAGGATAATAATGTTGGCTCCGTCCCTGTATGCACGGTCAGCCTCTATATAAAGTCTGTCTACAGCTTTCTCAAGAGATGTGTTCTTGTAATATATAATAGGTAAAACCTCTACCTTAAAGCCATCGGCCTTTAAATTCTTAATCTTCATAAGGTCGGTGTTTGTAAGGATTGGATTGTTAATCTTAAGTACACGGCAGTTTTCCGGCTTCTCCTCAAGCACATTTCCGGCCTCACCGATATAGAGTGTGGTTGATGTGACAACCTCCTCACGGATTGAATCGATAGGCGGGTTTGTTACCTGTGCGAAGCGCTGCTTAAAGTAGTTGAATAATGGCTCCCTGTTACCGGATAAAGCTGCAAGCGGTGTATCAGTACCCATTGCTGCTGTGCCCTCAACACCATTTTTAGCCATCGGAAGGATTGAATCCTTGAGTGACTCATATGTGTAACCGAAGGCTCTCTGCATTCTCTGGCGCTCTTCCTTTGTATACTCAGGTACTCTCTGGTTAGGAATCTTTAAATCCTTAAGATTTACCATGTATCTGTCAATCCACTCACCATAAGGCTGCTTGTCTGCATATCTCTCCTTGAGCTCATCATCATCTATGATTTTTCCTGCAACAGTATCCACAAGAAGCATCTTTCCCGGACGGAGACGATCCTTTTTCACAATCTTTGTAGGATCGATCTCAAGTACTCCGACCTCAGATGAAAGTATAAGATAATCATCATCTGTCACATAGTAACGTGATGGACGAAGTCCGTTTCTGTCAAGCACTGCTCCGACTAAATCACCATCTGAGAATACGATTGAAGCCGGACCATCCCATGGCTCCATCATTGTAGCGTAATACTGGTAGAAATCCTTCTTCTTCTGAGTCATGATTGAATTGTTTGCCCATGGCTCAGGAATCATTATCATAACGGCAAGTGGAAGCTCCATACCACTCATTACCAAGAATTCAAGCGCATTATCAAGCATTGCTGAGTCAGATCCTGCCGCATTGATAACCGGCAAAACCTTCTGGAACTCTTTTTTAAGCTTAGGAGACTCCATGTTCTCCTCACGGGCTGACATCTTGTCAGAGTTTCCAAGAATAGTGTTAATCTCACCATTGTGCACGATAAATCTGTTTGGATGAGATCTCTCCCAGCTTGGGTTTGTATTTGTAGAGAATCTTGAATGTACTGTGGCGATTGCTGACTCATAATCCGGATCCTGTAAATCCATGAAGAACTGTCTGAGCTGCTCTACAAGGAACATTCCCTTATATACTATTGTTCTGCTTGAGAAGGAAACCACATATGTATTGTCGTTTGACTGCTCGAAAACACGTCTTGCAACATACAGCTTTCTGTCAAACTCAAGTCCTCTCTCAACATCCTCAGGTCTTTTACAAAGCACTGCATGATGCATGGCATACAGTCTCTGGCTTTTTTAGAAAGCTTATCAGGCTCTGTAGGCACTTCTCTCCATCCGAGAAATTCAAGGCCTTCCTTCTCCACGATAACCTCAAGCATCTTCTTTGCCTGAATAGTCTTGAACTCATCATTAGGGAAGAAAAACATTCCCACACCGTAATCTCTCTCATCTCCAAGCTCTATTCCAAGTGGCTTTGTAACCTTCTTAAAAAACTTATGGGAAATCTGAAGCAGGATTCCTACACCGTCTCCGGTCTTACCGTCAGCGTCTTTTCCGGCTCTGTGCTTTAAGTTCTCAACAATCTTTAAAGCATTCTCGACTGTCTCATGTGTTTTGATACCTTTGATATTTACTACTGCACCAATTCCACAGTTATCATGCTCGTAGCGAGGATCATATAATCCCTTAGCTGTGGCTGTGCTTTCATTCCATTGTTTACTCATAGGTTCTTCCTTTCCTAGTGTAAATTTGTTAACGGATAACTTATTAAGAAGTGAATCATTTCCTGTTTATGATTTTACAACTATGAAAGCTCAATGTAAATAGTTTTTTTCTCGCTATTGTCTGATTATTTGATAACTTAATATTATAAAGTTATTTTTCTGACTATATTTGTATTTTCATCTTTTTTATAAGGGCATACGCACAATTCGCTTTTTAAAATCCCACAACTTTTTTCAATAAAGCAAGGTATAAAACACTGTTTCAGCAAATTGTGTCTGAATTGTGTATGTGTTACAGTAGCTTTTCATGTCTTATATCAAAAAAAATCAGCTATACTTTTTTTGTATAGCTGATTTTTATAAACATCCAGTAACTATCCCTAAATCGCATTGATCATATTCGTAAAACTGCACGATACTTGTATTTTGTCTGCACTCCGTTTCGGTCCATGCTAAACAACTCACTCTGAGTGTTTTACATAATAATAAAATATCACAGCACCAATACCAAGGCACATGACAGATACCACCCACGCCATTACACTGCCATCGACAGTCCACTTCAAAATACCGGTCTCTGTCCTTATGACTGCAAACGCATTTGCGGTGATATGCCCAATCATGGCCGCATACACATGCCCTGACTTATACATAAAAGCTGCAAGCACAAGGCCAAGTAAAAAAGCATAAACAAACTGCACTATATTAAAATGAATGAGCCCAAACAAAAGCGCCGACAAAAATACCGCCTGTGGCACACTCATTATTTTGCGCATATTTCCAAATACAATGCCTCTGAAAACGAGCTCCTCCATAATCGGAGAAAGAATTGCCGAGCCAATCAGCTCAATTACAAGAGTACTTGCATAAAAGCTCTCATTCGCCCTGGCATATCCTTCTGAGAGCCCGATAAGCGGTGACATTGTGATGATATTATTGAGCGCAAATGAAATAAAAAGTGTAATCACAATCACCCAGAGCACATTTATAAAAAGTGCCCTGTCTATCTTTGGTTTTTAACAAACATCTGCTGTGTTGGCTTATAGCTTGCAAAATACATAAATGGTATTGTAATTGCTGCAGATATTATCTGCGCTATCATGTATGTCGAAGCTGTGTGTCCGATAAACGCAAAAATAAAGTACATTGCGCTCAGAAAAACAATGTAGTAAAGCACAATCGGGACAATTATTTCCCACACTATCGCTCTTAATTTTAAATTCTTATTCATGAAATCCCATTCCTATCTACTGTTTATAACCTCAGGTCTCAATGCATTGCATTTTCATAAAAGCTAATCGAAAAGCTTGGAAAGCACATCAGGAAGCTGCCTTATATCATCTATCACAGCTTTTTGCACCGGCACTCACCATCTCGTTAACATCTCCAAATCCAAAGCTTACCGCTATGCTTGGCACATTAACACGATTTGCTCCCTCGATATCAAACATAGTATCTCCGATTAAACACATCTCATCCCTAGGAATGTCTGACCACCGGCGCATCACCTCATTAAGCACCTCTTCCTTTGGTATCTATCCTGCCGTCAAACGTAGCTCCGACCACCTCATCAAACATATCCAGTATTCCAAAATGCTCCAAAATACGCTCACACGATTTTTCCGGCTTCGATGATGCAAGTCCTATCCTATATCCGGCTGCTTTAAGCGCCTCTATGCATTCCTTTACTCCCGGAAAAAGCGAACATTCAAATATACCTATTTTGTTATAGCGCTCTCTGTACTTTTTGACCGCTTCAAGTGCTCTCTCCTTAGTAAATCCGTAATGCTCCATAAATGTGTTTATGAGCGGCGGTCCTATAAAGAAAAACAGACTGTTTCTGTCCGGCTCAGATATGCCAAAGTGTGAAAGTGCATATTGTGCCGACTTTGTAATGCCCTCTGATGAGTCAATCAGCGTTCCGTCCAAATCAAATAATATTGCTTTCATTTGTTATCTCCATTGCTCTAAATTTATTGTACTTTTAATTAAAATGCTAGTTCAGTATCTCATTTAACACGCGTCCGACAGCATCGGCAAACTCGTTTATACTCTTTATCTTCACGAGACTTCTGCCGAATATCTTTGTTGCAAGCTCACTGTCATGCGCACTTCCCATGAAGATGCCAATTACGTCTATTCCATGGTTTTTAAGCCTCTGCACCTCATTTACGGTGTCCTTAACAGCAAGAGCATCAGTGTACTCCCTATCCTTATAGAATGCACCCTCCCCTGCTATCTGATCATCCTGAGGGCTTGCATCCGAAAACATGAAAAGTAACTTCTTAGGCTTTGGACTTAGCTCCATCAGATGTGATGCCGCGCGCAGCGCAAGGCCATCCCTGTTATTTCCTGCCGCAACAAAATGAAATAATTCATCCTCCACACCATAATCATCATATTCCTTAAAAATATGCATCACCGTGTAGCCTCTTATGCTGCAGTATGAATAAATCTGCACCGGTATGCCACAATTTGTCAGGCTCTTTGACAGTACATATGCCTGTGCCGCTATTTTCTGCTGCATCTGTTTTCTGGAAGAAGACGCATCCATCAGTATGTCGACAGAAAAGCCCGGCGTCTCCACCTCATCTTTTCTCTCAAAAACACGCGGATTGTCCAGATACAGAGCCTTCCATACTCTCGCAGGCTTTATCCTGCCGTGTGTGGAAGCATCCATAAATGTCTCATCTGCTGTCTCCAGGTGCATTCTAAGGCTTTCTGTAAGTCTCCTTATACTGTTTTGATACACTGCCATGTTTTTTTTTCAAAATGCTCTTTATTCTTGTCGTATTGCATGGCTGCCTCTTTTTAAATGCAAGAATTTCCCTGCGTTCTCTTTTGTTGTCAATCTCATCAGGTACAGTCTGCTTTTTCTCCGATGAAATACCTCTGGTAAAAAGCAAATGACAGTTTTTGTGATTTCCTACACAGAGCTCTTTTCTCCAGCTCGGCCTGCTGCCTGTCAGAATACATGCTTTTTCCAAAGCAGGCTGTCACATACCGCTTCGCTTCTATTGGATCTTTCTGCAGTGCAAACTGCAACAGATATCTCTTTGAATGCTCCATAGACAAAGCTGCTGTATCCGAGGCCATATTTTTATCATAAAAGCTATTCGCTCTGACATACTGTGTGCTGACTTTTCCTATTGAGTGAAATGCTCCTGCTACCTTCTGTAAAAAATATATGCCCTGTGGATTTACCACCTTGATCGGCTTATACGAGAAATACTTCCATAGATTTTCTCGCGTTTTCACTATAATCTCATCCGTTGTCATATCAGGTGTAAAACAAAAAGCATGTAGTATCTCTTCATCCTCTTTGCAAAGACCTGATGGCTTTCCAAGTATCCTTCTGCAATGTGCATTTCTGATTATATCAATCCTCGAATACTCCCTGTTTTTATTGACTCCTGCAAGGCTCTTTTTCGCGTACTCAAGCCTTAAATCATATAAGGCAGGTCTCGTTTGTCTCTCCTTTTCATACAGGGCATTTTCCAAACCTATCCATAAAAGACCCTCATAAAGCATGGCGTTTTTTTCCTGTCAGCTGATTGAATAAGGCATCTATCTTGTCATGCTCATACCACTTGTATTCAAGCCCAATAATCAGATTAAGGTAAATATCCGCAGTGCCATCCGGTGCAAATGCCAGAAAAAGCGGCTCTATGTCATAATCACAGGCCGCCATCCATATGAAGTTTCTTGCTCTTTTTGCTTCCTTTATATCCTGTTCTTCGATATGTTCCATTCCTTCATATGTCACAAGCTCATATCAACAAAACAGCTGCTCTCTGCTCATTTTCCTTGAGATTCTTGCACGGATTGTATCACGGATAAGCGTCTGCTCATACTCATCAAAGCTCTTGTTTGTTATTCCCATATCCAGAGCTGTATATATATTTAAGCCCTTTTCCATCATACCAATTGAACCGATGAGACCACGCAAATCAAGTGCCTTTGATGATATCTCGCCATTTTTGCACTTGGTATGCAGTTCAAGAAATACCTCCGCAAGCTCATTTGCTCCCGCTTCACGTATTGCAGGATAATGCTCCTTTATGAGCTTCACAAGGCTCTCTTTTTGAAATCATAGGCATCCGGATTACCGCAAAACGTGATACAAGAGCCTCATTTAGCTCCTTTGTACCTGCATAGCCGTAATTCATCGTGGCAATAAATCTTGTTGCCGGATGAAGCGACAGTCTGTCATAGCCCGGCACATCTATTGTACGTCTGAAATCCAGTGTGGCATGAAGCACTGCCATAGCCTCACTTTTTGCCATATTTATCTCATCAAGCACCGCAAAGCCGCCGGTTTTTGCGGCTGTATACACAGGTCCCGGCCTGAATGTTACTTCTCCGGCGCGAAAAGTATCGGTTCCGATAAGTGATGCTGCATCCATATTTACGTGAAATGACACATCCCAGCGTGGTCTGTTAAATACACCTGCCAGATTCTCTGCGAAAAGATTCTTTCCTGTGGCCTTTTCTCCGACTAAAAGCAGATTTTCTCCACACAAAACAGCTGTTATAGCCTGTTCCCACACATCGCTTCCGTAATAAAACTGTGTAGGCACGGGGATTCTTGACTCATACTCCTTGTCCACCGGATACTGCGAGCGAAACTTTTCAATTTCCTTAATCAGATTTTCTGAAATGCCAAGCTCTCTTAATTTGTCCAACAAGCTCATCGCTTCCTTTCATGTCAGATATTTTAACTGTTATAAGGCCATACATACTCAAAACCGTACACAGTTTATGCTTTACGTTATATTGTCATGCGACATATTATTTCTTCACGCCCTTAGTGTCACGGTTTGCAATGTGCAGCCTGTGAAGCGCCACCTGCTTACCCTTTACCTCGACCTCTTTTCATCCTGGTCATCAAGCAGATAAATATCAGTAAGCTCATCCTCTCTGTCAAGCCTCATTCCCCTGACACCTACTGCTGCCTTTTTCTTTTCAGGAATAGTGCCACAGTCGATTCGAAGGAACATCTCCTTCTTTGAACGCATTCCCATTGTAGCATTCTCTGAAAGCATGTCAACAAACAACAGCTCATCATCATCCATGAGCTTTGTGCCTGCGAGGTCTTTCGTGTCACCACAAACTCAGCACCATCCACGAGTTTTATCATGGCTGACTTCGTTCCAAATATAAGCTTGTGCTTTTCAACATCCATAAGAGGTGCTATAAATACTATATCCTCCTTGCTGCTGTCATAGTTGCTTACATTGTCAATAGGTGTGCCCTTGTCACGGAATTTGCCGTAAGGCAGGTCTAACACCTTGACAAGATGCATGTTTCCGTTGTTTGTGAAAATGCACAGCTTATCTATATTTTTGACCTTTAATATCAGCTTGTTCTCTGCGTCAGCTGTATCTTTGTTTCTATCATAGGTTGAAGTATCTACTGTCTTCACATAGCCGAAACGATCCATAAGCAGCACTACATCCGATACCTCAAGCTCTTTTTTTGACCACAACAGCTTCCTCGAGATTGTCAAGCTCCGTGCGTCTATCCCTTGCATACTCCTTGCGGAACGCTTTAAGCTCCTTCATAATGACCTTTGCCATGGATGAGCGATGCTCTAAAATATCGCTGTACTCTGCAATCTTTGCCCTGGTCTCCTCGTGCTCCTTAATCAGAGCCTCAATTTCGAGTCCAATCAGCTTGTACAGGCGCATTTCAAGGATAGCAGCTGCCTGACGCTCAGTAAAGCAAAGCTGGGCTGCCATGGCTTCTGAAGCCTTTGACTTGAATTTAATCCCCTCTGTCTCTCCGTTTATGAGACATGCCTTTGCCATTTTCTGGTCACGGCTTCCTCTTAATATTTCAATAATCAGATCTATCACATTACAGGCCTTTATGAGTCCCTGCTGTATTTCTTCTTTCTCCTGCTCCTTTGCAAGAAGTGTCTCATACTTTCTTTTTGCAATCTCATACTGGAAATTGACATGGTGCCTTATTATTGGTACAAGACCAAGCGTCTCAGGTCTTCCATTTGCGACGGCCAGCATATATTTACACCGAAAGTGTCCTCCAGCTTTGTCTTTTTTATACAAAAGGTTCTTAAGTGCCTCAACATCAGCACCTTTTTTAAGCTCTGAGACAATTCTTATTCCCTCTTTCGATGATTGGTTGGTTATGTCCACAATATCCGTTGTCGCCTTTGACTCGACAAGTGAATAGACATCATTTAAGAATTTTCCTATATTGGCACCAATCATTGTGTATGGGATTTCCGTAATGACAAGCTTGTCCTTTCCTGCCTTACCCTTCTCTATTTCGATTCTTCCACGGATTTTTATCTTTCCCTGTCCGGTCTCATATATTGCTGCAAGATCATCCTGATTTGCAACAATGCCTCCTGTCGGAAAATCCGGTCCCTTTATATACTGCATCATCTCGGCTGTGGTGATATCAGGATTTTTCATATAAGCAATCACGCCGTCCACCACCTCGCCAAAATTGTGTTGCGGAATGCTTGTAGCCATGCCGACGGCTATACCCTCATCTCCATTTATCAAAAGTTTCGGCACCTTGACCGGAAGTACCTCTGGCTCTTTTTCTGTCTCGTCGTAGTTTGGAATGAAATAAACCACATTTTTGTCTAGATCAGCAAGATATGCTTCCTGTGTGATTTTTTGAAGTCTTGCCTCAGTATAACGCATGGCAGCGGCTCCGTCTCCTTCAATTGAGCCAAAATTACCGTGTCCATCGATAAGCGGCATGCCCTTTTTGAAGTCCTGTGCCAAAACGACCATCGCATCATAGATTGATGAATCGCCGTGCGGATGATATTTACCCATTGTATCACCGACTATACGCGCACTCTTTCGGTATGGCTTGTCGTACCTGATGCCCAGCTCATGCATATCATAAAGTGTACGCCTTTGCACAGGCTTAAGCCCATCGCGCACATCCGGCAGGGCTCTTGCTATAATGACACTCATCGCATAGTCAATATATGATTTCTGCATCAGCTCCGAATATTCGGTCTGAATTATATTGTTGTCTACATTGTTATCTATATTTCTATCCATGTCTTTCTCCGATTATAAATACTGCTTAACTATTCAGAACCACTGAGAACCAAAAGCAGAAGCGTCATGCTTATACATCAAGCTCCGCGTCATGCGCATGCTCGTATATGAACTCTTTTCTCGGTGGCACATCACTACCCATAAGCAGTGATGTCACATCATTTGCCAGGCGTCCATCCTCTATTTCAATACGCTTTAGCATCCTTGTTGCGGGATTTAGTGTGGTATCCCAGAGCTGATCCGCATCCATCTCTCCAAGACCCTTATATCTTTGCAACGTAAACTTTCCTGTATGTGTCTTTCTGTACTTGTCAAGCTCCGCATCGTCATACAAATATTTTTCCTCGCCCTTTGACGGAATAGCCTTGTAAAGCGGAGGCATGGCAACATATACATGTCCCTCTAAAATAAGCTCAGGCATAAACCTGAAGAACAGAGTCAAAAGCAGTGTGGAGATATGAGCTCCGTCCACATCAGCATCGGCATAATGATGATTTTGTCATAGCGAAGCTTTGTTATATCAAAATCATTTCCATAACCTTCCGAAAATCCGCAGCCAAACGCATTTATCATTGTCTTTATTTCAGCGTTTGCCAGTACCTTATCAATACTTGCCTTTTCAACATTCAAAATCTTGCCTCCAATCGGCATGATTGCCTGAAACATACGGTTTCTTGCCATCTTTGCCGAGCCTCCGGCCGAATCTCCCTCGACTATGAAAATCTCGCACTTAGAAGCATCCCTGCTCTCACAGTTTGCAAGCTTTCCGTTTGAATCAAAGGAAAACTTCTGCTTTGTGAGCAGATTGGTCTTTGCCTTCTCCTCAGCTTTTCTAATCTTTGCGGCCTTCTCAGCACATGATATTACAGTCTTTAAGACCTCAAGATTCTTGTCAAAATAAAGCGGTACCTCGTCATTTGTCACTTTGGCAGTAGCACGGTTTGCATCCTGATTATCGAGCTTTGTCTTCGTCTGACCCTCGAATCTAGGATCAGGATGCTTTACTGACACTACAGCAGTCATGCCGTTTCTGACATCTGCTCCGTTGAAATTCGCATCCTTGTCCTTTAATATACCAAGCTCTCTGGCATATGAATTGATAATACCTGTAAACGCAGTCTTAAAGCCTGTGATATGCGCTCCACCCTCAGAATTGTATATATTGTTGCAAAAACCAAGTATATTTTCATGGAACTCGCTTGTATACTGGAAAGCCACCTCAACCTTTATATTCTCACTCTCTCCTGTAAAGTAAATGACATCATGCAGCTTTTCAATATTTTTATTTAAATCCTTTACAAAACCGATAATACCCTCAGGCTCATGATACTCAATATGCTCTGTCTCATCGCCTCGTTTGTCCTCATATATGATGGTAAGCTTCGGATTGAGATACGCTGTCTCCTTCAGTCTGTTCTTTACATCCTCTTCCTTGAATCTTGTCTTCTCAAAAATCTCCGGGTCAGGCAGGAAATTAATCCTTGTTCCTGTTTTTTGGTTTTGCCTAAAGTAGGGAGCAGGCCATTTTCAAGCTCCACAACAGGAACACCCTTTTCATATCTGTCATGGTGGATAAAGCCATCTCTGCTTATCTCCACATCCATATATGTGGATAATGCATTTACAACCGACGAACCAACTCCGTGCAGACCTCCACTGGTCTTATATACAGAATTGTCGAATTTACCTCCTGCGTGCAGTGTTGAGAATACAACACGCGCCGCAGATACACCCTTAGCATGCATACCTACCGGTATTCCACGTCCGTTATCCTCCACCGTACACGAACCGTTTTTCTCAAGAGTTACCCTTATGGTATCACAGGCACCTGCGAGATGCTCATCTACTGAGTTGTCCACAATCTCATATATCAGGTGGTTTAGTCCCTTTGTTGTGACACTTCCTATATACATACCCGGTCTTTTTTTCTGACCGCTTCAAGTCCCTCTAAAATTGCTATGCTCTTCTCATCGTATGTTTGCTTCTTGGCCATACTTGTCTCCTACTTCTTTAAATTGCGTAATAATTATATTATCTGCCCTGCCTGCTATCCTTGATATGCGCTAACACCATCGTAGCTATTTTAAATATCATAGCATCATCAAAGGTTCTGATATCAAGACCTATCGACTTCTCAATACGCTCTAGCCTGTACACAAGCGTATTTCTATGCACATAAAGCTGTCTTGCAGTCTCTGAAATGTTCAGATTGTTCTCGAAGAACTTGGAGATTGTAGACATTGCCTCCTCGTCATCAAGTATCTGTGGCACCTCATCACCAAAAACCTCACGGATAAACATCTCACACAGACTCATTGGAAGCTGATAAATAAGTCTTCCTATGCCCAGCCTGTCATATGCCATAATTTCCTTTTCCACATAAAACAGCCTGCCGACCTCAAGCGCCATTTTTGCCTCCTGATAAGACTCTGCAATCTTTGGAAGAACATCCGTCGGATTGCCATAGCCCACCCGTACCTTAATCATAGCCTCTGCAAGCAGATTGTCAACCAGACTTCCTGCAATAGATGAAAGCTTTTCCTGAAGCTTTGGTGAATCTATATCCTCAACATCCTTTACCAGCACTATATTATGCTCATCCATCGCCACCACAAAATCACCGCTTCTGATATCTGCCAGATTCTTTACAAGCTCAACTGCTATCTCATTGCTGTTCTTTCCGGTATCTATAACATATACTACTCGTTTTCTGTTTTCTATATGTAATTTCTTGGCACGATTTATTATATCAGAACCAAGCATATTGCCAAGAAGAATATTCTGAATAAAATTATTTCTGTCATATCGCTCTGACTCACCGAGCACAAGTGTACGAAGCTGACAAACTGCCATCCTGCCTATTACAAGATTCTCACTCGTATACGGACAGAATATTACGAGCACATACTCAAGCTCTGAATCAATTTCAACCGCAAATGCGATTGCATCGTTTTTTTCCCTAACATCCTCTTCGGATACTATAAACTCCTTCACAAAAATGTCGCTATGTTCCGGCTCTTCCACCGTACCTGTCAAATGCTTTCCCTTGGCTGAGTATAAAATCGCATCAAACGAAGTAATATTTTTTATTTCCTCAAGTGATTTTTTCAGTTTCTGATTCGTAATCATATTCTTATCCTCTCATTACTGTTCTGACGCAGGCAAGTAAAAAGCCTCTACAAGTCATAAGCTGTAACCCTGTTATAATTTAACACCGTAACTTAACTTTTCAGAACCTCACATACATTCGCAAAAAGAAAACCGGGTGTAAATTATACACCCGGTCTGTCAATTTACAACTATATAATTTTAACGGACTAGTTGGTAATTGTCAATTCTGTTTCCTTATCGAATACGTGAATCTTATTCGGATCAAATGCAAGCTTGATATGATCACCATAACGGGCAGGTGTATCAGAATCAACTCTTGCTGACATATTTGCGCCTGCAACTGTGAAGTATAATAATACCTCTGCACCAAGTAACTCATATCCTGTAACATCTGAATCAATCTTGCATGTAGCAAATTTATCAAGATGCTCTGCTGAATCGTAGATATCCTCAGGTCTGATACCGAATACAACGTTCTTTCCTGCATAACCGCCATCGATAAGTTTCTTAGCCTTTGCCTCTGGAAGCTCAACCTGGTATTTATCGAATTTAAGGAATGCCTTTGCTCCCTCAACAACACACTGAGCATCTACAAAGTTCATCTGTGGTGATCCGATGAATCCTGCAACGAACAGGTTGTTTGGCTGATTGTAAAGCTTCTGTGGGCTGTCTACCTGCATGATTACACCATCTTTTAATACAACGATTCTGGTTCCAAGTGTCATAGCCTCTGTCTGATCATGTGTTACATAGATGATCGTAGCACCTAATCTGTTATGTAAAGAAGCGATCTCAGATCTCATCTGTACACGAAGTTTTGCATCCAGGTTGGATAAAGGCTCATCCATAAGGAATACCTTAGGATTACGAACGATTGCACGACCCATGGCAACTCGCTGTCTCTGTCCACCTGAAAGAGCCTTTGGCTTACGGTCTAATAATTTCTCAAGGTCAAGGATTCTTGCTGCCTCCTCAACTTTTGCCTTAATCTCATCCTTTGGAACTTTTCTAAGCTTAAGTCCGAATGCCATGTTATCAAATACTGTCATATGTGGGTAAAGAGCGTAGTTCTGGAATACCATTGCGATATCACGATCCTTTGGCTCTACGTCATTCATAACCTTTCCGTCGATGATAAGCTCTCCTGAAGAAATATCCTCAAGACCTGCGATCATACGAAGTGTTGTTGATTTTCCACATCCGGAAGGTCCTACGAAGATGATAAACTCTTTATCTGCAACCTCCAGATTGAAATCTTTTACTGCCTCAAATCCGTTTGGATATACTTTGCAAACGTTCTTTAATGATAAACTTGCCATTTAAAAAATACCTCCTAAGTATTATGTACATATATGTAACTGTTCAGTGCCCTGACTGTCTGTTACCTTGTTTCTTTGTATCTTTATAATACAAAACATATCGTCAATTGGCTATAGTCAATCCGCCAAATAATTTAACGTGTTGTTGTCATTATGACGAAACACAGTCTGATATCGAAACAATTACAAGACAATTACTGCAATAAACGTACTAATTACAGCTTAGAATATCCAAAGCCATTGACCATAGCCTCAATCGGCAGCCCCTTCTTGCAGAATGGACACTCTGTAACAGGATATGTCTGGTAATTTACCACATCATCGTCATCAAACAGCTTATCAATCTTTACTCCATTGACCTCATCTATGGTTGAGAATATGGACGCAACACATGTGACCATACCGCCATAATAGTTGATACACTCCATCGCTCTTCTGATTGTCTCACCTGTTGTGGTAGTTGCCAGAAGAAGTACAACATGCTTGCCATCTATAGCACCCTTATTATTATCTCTGAAAAGCATCTGTCCGTTGTTAATCTCAGGCGATACAACGTAAATTGTCTCGTGCTTATTCACAGACATAAGTCCGTTTCGCTCAATCTCCTGGCTTAAGAATGCACCAATCATTTCTGTTCCATCCATACATACGATTGTATCTATATATGAATGATGCGGTACCTTGTTGTAAAGAGCCTTTGCAGCTTCCTTTGCCTCGGACACACGGGTCTTGATGCTTGTCACATCTACATAATAATTAATATGCGAATGACTTGTAGCGAAATGTCCCGGTATAGCGTGTAAGTTTAAGCCTGCACTCTCCTTTGATTTAAATTTTACAATACGATTTTCCATGGTAAGTCCCCCTTTTCAAGTAAAGATTTGTTTTAATTGTAACTCATTTGTGATTAATTAGCTCCTGTAGAACCGAATCCACCGGCACCACGCTTCGTATCAGAAAGCTCTGACACCTCATTAAACTCAACAGCCAGATATGGCATGACCACAAGCTGTGCTATACGATCTCCGGGATTAATAGTGCGTGCCTGCGTTCCATCATTGTGAAGAGCCACAATATACTCTCCCCTGTAATCACTGTCACACACACCCACGCAGTTTGCCGGGCGAAGTGCCTGCTTTGCAGCTAAACCACTTCTAGCAAAAACTGCCCCAAAATATCCGTCAGGAATCTCTATCGAAAGCCCCGTGCCTATCTTTGCTGTCTCGTGTGGCTCAATGACAAGCTCCTTAGTAATGTCGGCATATAAATCATAGCCTGCTGCATATTCACTTCCCCTTGTAGGGATTTTGGCTGTGGTTGTCAATTTTTTTATATTTATTTTCATTTTATAATTTCCCTTGATGTAATTTTATATATGACTGTCTATAGCCATTTAATACCAAACCTATGTGCTAATTATTCCCACTCAAGACTTGAGTGCTCAATCTTCCTGTCACGAAGCATAAGCTCTGAGACAGCCTCCTTTGCCGGCTTATCCTCAAAAAGCACTCTGTTTACTTCCTCGATAATCGGCATCCTGACATCATATTTCTCTGCAAGGGCAAGTGCAGCCTTTGCTGAATAGATACCCTCTACAACCATCTTGACTTCTTTTTGTTGCTTCATCCATTGTGTATCCCTGGCCTATAAGCATTCCAGCCTTTCTATTTCGGCTATGACGGCTCTCACATGTAACAATAAGGTCGCCGATACCAGTCAGTCCGAAAAGTGTCTCCGCCTTTGCTCCCATCTCAATCGCAAGCACAGATATTTCTGCAATTCCTCTGGTAATAAGCGCTGCTTTTGTATTATCCCCATAGCCAAGTCCATCTGCCATGCCTGCTGCAAGTGCTATGACATTCTTGAGGGAGCCTCCAAGCTCCATTCCAAGCACATCAGGACTGGTATACACACGAAATACCTCATTCATAAAAAGATCCTGTACTATCTCAGCGGTCTTCTGTGTCCTTGCTCCTGCAACAACAGTCGTAGGAAGCAGCTGTCCGACCTCCTCTGCATGTGAAGGTCCACACATTACAGCTACATCAGCGCAAGGTATCTCACTCTCTACCACATCAGATATTGTCATAAGAGTGTTTTCTTCAATTCCCTTTGCCACACAGACAATTATCTGTCCTTCCTTCACAAAAGGAGCCATTCTTACTGCTGTGCTTCTGGTAAAAACAGACGGTACCGCAAGTACAAGTATATCGTTATTTTTGATTGTTTCCTCTATATCTGTTGTAAAGGTAATGCTATCCGGAAGCTTTACTCCAGGAAGCTTATCAATATGCTCATGCTTTTCTTTAAGCATATCAATCTCGCTCTCCACTATTGACCATATTTCAACAGAATGTCCGTTATTTGCAAGCACCAGGGATAATGCTGTTCCCCAGCTTCCTGCACCTATAATACCAACTCTACTCATTTTCTATGCCTCGTATTTTATATAATTTATTATAATCAAAAACTATTATTACTTTGCCTTCTGACCAAATTTATTTTCAGTTCCACTTAAAAGTCTCTTGATATTGGCTCTGTGTCGCCAGATAGCCATCGCCGTAAAACAAGCAGCAAGTATATCAAACTCGACCGCATAATTGCCACTTACTCCAAGCAGCCCCATATGGTTAAACACAATTGCCTGAATCAGAAACGATATAACGACCAGTATAGAACCAAGCGAGACATATCTTGTTATGGCTACAGCAAGAATAAACAATACCAGACATATCGGAGCCGCAATCGGACATACAGCAAGTATCACACCTGATGTACATGCTATTCCCTTTCCTCCCTTAAAATTGAGAAAGAACGGAAAATTGTGTCCAAGCACCGCTCCAAAGCCTGCATACAGCTCTATGCATTTAACAGCCTGTGGATATGTATTTCTATATATGAAATAAAATATCAAAACCGCTATGATTGCCTTGAACAAATCACCAAAGAAGGTAACTGCACCGGCCTTCCATCCAAGTGTCCGAAGCGTATTGGTGGTGCCTGAATTACCGCTTCCATGCTCTCTTACATCTATTCCATGTGCCTTACCATAAAAATATCCGGTCTGAAAGGTTCCAAAGAAATACCCTACGACCAATGCTAAAATCCTAGCCAGTATCATTTTACTCATTTTCCTTTCGTTCTCTTGTAATAAACTTAAGTGCAGTTCCTCTGAAACCAAATGTATCCCTGATTCTGTTCTCGAGATATCTGGTATATGAGAAATGCATAAGATTCTTGTCGTTTACAAAGATTACAAAGGTAGGCGGCTTAACAGAAACCTGTGTCACATAGTATATCTTTAGTCTCTTGCCCTTGTCTGTAGGTGGCTGCTGCATGGCAACTGCCTCCGTAACTATCTCATTTAACACTCCTGTTGCAACACGCATTGAGTTATTTTCTATAACAACATCGATGAGCTCAAATATCTTGTTGAGTCTCTGACCTGACTTCGCCGAAATAAACAGTATCTCTGCATATGGAATAAAGCTTAATATCTGTCTGATTTTCTCTGTGTGCTGCTTTACGGTATTATTATCCTTTTCAATGGCATCCCATTTATTGACAGCAATGATAATTCCCTTGCCTCTTTCGTGTGCAATACCCGCAATTTTAGCATCCTGCTCAGTAACTCCCTCTGTAGCATCTATCACTACAATGACAACATCAGCTCTCTCAACTGCGGAAACTGCACGTATAATACTGTATCGCTCTATATCCTCTTTTATCTTATTCTTGCGCCTGAGACCGGCTGTATCGATAAATATATACTCCTTACCATCATATTTTATGGCTGTATCGATAGCATCTCTTGTGGTGCCTGCTATATCTGACACTATCACCCTGTCCTCACGGGCAAGCTTGTTGATAAGTGATGACTTACCTACATTAGGCTTACCTACTATGGCAACTCTCGGTCTGTCATCCTCATCGTCCTGCTTAGATGAATCCGGAAAATGCTTTACAACCTCATCAAGCATATCTCCGAGTCCGAGCATCGAAGCTGCAGATATAGGATGCGGATCACCAATTCCTAAGTTATAAAACTCATACACATCCGTCATATACTTTTCAAAGCTGTCCACCTTATTGACAACCAATACAACCGGCTTGTGTGAACGACGAAGCATATCCGCCACCTTTGAATCGGAATCAACAAGTCCCTGCTTCACATCTGTAATAAAAATAATAACATCTGCTGTATCTATAGCAATCTGTGCCTGCTCTCTCATCTGTGACAGTATCACGTCTCCGGATTCCGGCTCAATACCACCTGTATCAATCATGGTAAAATTATAATCAAGCCATGATACATCCGCATAGATTCTGTCTCTTGTGACACCCGGAGTGTCCTTTACTATAGATATCCTCTCTCCTGCAAGCGCATTGAAGAGAGTAGATTTTCCAACATTTGGACGGCCTACGATGGCCACTACTGGTCTGCTCATATACTCTCCTGTTCTAAATTCATATTAGCTTATAGAATAATTGTAACTATTCAAAAATAATTATAAAATAATAAACAAAACATCTATAACAGAGTAATTATATCACAATACCATTTACAGAAACAACTATTCATATGTCAAAAGTGGTTCTTTTGATGAAATTAATCCATTTTCTTTAAGAACAGCTATCAGATTAGTACAGTTTTCGCCAAAACTAATGTTGACCGAATACGTTTCAATACCATCGGAACGGGCATCCCCAAAATCAGAATACTCCTTTGTCACACCCCCAGTATATCCAACAGCTCCTCATACCATGAAAAACCATAGTCATTCCATCTTTTTCCAATCCTGTTGCCCTTTGGTACTGTAAAATTCAGCATAAGGTTGTACATATAGCTGTTATCCTTATCCACTCCGTCAAGCATTCTCTGCAAATTATATTCCTGCATCACACCGGCCTCAACATCCTTCTTCACAGCCTCAAAAATATCCGCTGCAACTTTTCCGTTAAAGCTCTCATTCAGCACATCTACATATTTATCATTATACTGCTCTGCCGAGCCATTGATAAATGTAATGTCTGTCGTATCACACTGCATTATGGCATTAATAATATTCTGTGGTTTATTTTCCTCCGCCATAATCGCCTTGCACTGCTTATGTGGATTAAAATCATCCGTTGTATGATATACACGGTTGACCTTTTCTCCATTTTTTAATGTATATGAGATTGTAATATACCCGGAATCATCATATCTCTTTTTAAAATAATCTTTTTCTGCGCCATAAGTATCTTTTGAGTCTCTAAAATCTTTTCAACATCCTTTCCCTCCAGATTGACATCAAAATCTATGGCTATCCGGGCAGAATCAATATCCGCAAGCCTCGGTATATAATTTTCCTCCACATTTCCGTAAACCGTTATGCCTCCAAACACAACTACAACAAACGCACCAAAAGCAATAATTTCCTTAAATAGTGCTTTATTAAAAATTTTAAAATTCTTCCTTATAATCATCTCTAAAAGTAAGAAGGCTATGATTCCAAGCACCACTGCCAGCATCATAATTGCAGGAACACCAATGCTGATTCTAAGTCCAAGCAAAAGCGACGCTGCAACAATAGATAAAATCAATCCTCCCAGACAGCCAAGCCCCCATCTGAAAACCGGCTTAAGCTTTGGAATAGCTATAAAACTTCCTGCATTTTCCAAATCTCTATGCTTATAAATCTTATAAGAAATAAAGTATATAACTGCAGCCGCGATGACATAGACTACGATAGTATTTGTGCCTCTGAAGGTATATTTAATACAGTAATAATCATCTCCTGCTTTCTTCATGCCAGGATGAAATCCTACACGATTGAGGAGCTGCAACATGGGTGCAAACCACGTAACACTTATTTTCCTTACAAATTCCATATATGGAAGCCCGTATGATACATATGTGAGCACATTGGCAATGGCAATAACTGCTCCACCATACAGCAGATTGACAACCGCATACATCACTGCTACAGAAACCAGCTGTCCTGTAATCATTGCGCACAGACACACCAGGCTGTACATAAAAAAAGATATTCCCATTGTAGCAAGCAGATTGATTCCAATATGTACCACCTTAGTATTTCCATATGATATACATATAACAAACGACATAATGTACTTAATTATCTGCGGAATCCACATAAACAGCAGACCTGTCAACACATTGGTCGAAAAAAGCTGCCGCCTTGTCACAGGCATAGAGTGAATCATATTACAAGCTCTCGAATTATACAGGTAACTGAACATTGCCATGCCTGTAACCAATGCCATGACAAAAATAAAAATCATATCTGCCTCCATGCTGATAGCCGGGGATATTATATCAAGCATATACTTATGCCAGTTTTTGCCATAAATAAACTCTGCATTCTTAAATCTGCTCCACATGGAAAACGGACCGTTGAGTAATAGCACTATTGTATACAGTGTCCAGATTGGCCAGTAAAGCTTTACATTCTTTTGCAGCATTGTTCTATTAATAAATGATGTCTTTGACTTCATAGTCCTCTCCTCCCATCTCATAGATAAATATTTCCTCCAGAGTAAGAGGCAGTACATCCACTACCTGCGGACTGTCTTTGCCATCTGTAATAGCCTTTACAACAGCCTCAGGCTCTCCACGCACAATAACTGTGTATACTCTTCCTATATTTGACATATGAAGTACTTTAAAATCCTGTGGTATCTTAGGCATACCATACGGACATGCAATCTGAATCTTAGAAATATTGCCCTGCAGCTCTGTAAGAGAGCGCTCTATCATAATCTTTCCATTATTGAGAATACCTACATGATCACACACATCCTCCAGCTCGCGCAGATTATGAGACGATACAACCACTGTAGTATTATTTGCAACCACATCATCAAGCATGATAGACCATATCTGTCTTCTCATAACAGGGTCAAGCCCATCAACAGGCTCATCGAGCACAATAAGCTTTGGTTTACAGCACAGTGCAAGCCAAAAGGCAACCTGCTTCTGCATGCCCTTAGAGAGCTTTCTGATATTCCTTTTAACATCTATAGATGGAAAAAACTCCTGCATCCTGTAAAACTGCTTCTCATCAAAGCCCGGATACATTCCCTTATAATAATGCATCATATTAATTGTATCAGACTGCAAAAAATAAAACATATCATCCGGTATATAAGCCATCTGTCCTTTAATCCTTGCATTTTCATATACAGGCTCACCATCAATAAACACTTCCCCTGCATCCTGTCTCATTACGCCTGTAATATGCCTGATAAGTGTAGATTTGCCGGCTCCGTTTGGGCCTACAAGCCCATAGACAGCTCCTTTTTCCACGTTCATATTCACACCATCAAGTGCCGTAAAATCGTCAAATTTTTTCACTAAATTATTTATCTGTATCATCATTACCCTCTGTCACAACATCTTCTGTCTGCATATCTTGTGTTACAAATCTGACTAAGTCATCTTCCATGCTCAGCTGCTCTTTCGCATCATCCATTCTTGTTCTCAATTCCTCAACAGGTGTTTCAAGCACAAATAACTCTGTCACCACCTGATCAAAGAGTATTTTCAAATTCCTTGTCAGACTCTGCCTGGCTGTCTTAGCATCAGCAACAAAGGTTCCTTTACCACTTTTAGTATAAAGATAGCCTTCCTCCTCAAGTTCCCTGTATGCTTTTTTGCGATAGTGTTAGGATTGATTGCATACTTGCAGGCAAGCTCACGTACAGACGGTAGCTTTTCGTCCTGTTTAATAACATTCATAACAATCATTCGTCTGATGCCTTCCTTAATTTGTTCATAAATAGGCTTTGAATCTCGATAATTTAACTGCATATCGTTCTCCCCTGTTCATATACGCCAGTACCGCTGTGACTTTTATATTAACTCAAAGAACCAAAAACTGTCTGACAGCATCAGTTCCCGCACAGTGTACTATCCAACGTGATACACCTATTTTAACATATATAGCTTTAGGCATTTCTTATTATTTCCTTAATAGATTGTGCGAAAATTACTTAAGAAACATAAAAGCTCCAAGATTTCCACGCTTTCCATTACTTGCTCTATGCGAAAATAAAAAGAGGGATTACAACAAGTGCATATATTGCTTATGGCAATATTGTCTTCCTGCACTCCTGCCTCCATAAGCACTCTCCTGTTACATTCCCAAAGGTCGAGCTGATATTTGCCAGCTCCCTTATAAAGCAGAATATCACTCGCATGAGGATCGTCTGTTGTCGCAAACTCATCCACAAAATGCTCTGCAACATCCTGACTTATCTCATAGCAGTCCTGACATATTGAAGGTCCTATCGCAGCTATAACATCATGTGCCTCGGTACCAAACTCCCTGTTCATAGCAATAAGTGTCTGTTTTCCCATGCGATTTACAGTACCTCTCCAGCCCGAATGGCTAAGCCCTATTGCCCTATGTACCGGATCAACAAAATAAAGCGGTACACAATCAGCATAAAATGTGGCAAGCACAACATTTGGCTCATTCGTGATAAGTCCGTCCACATCTGTATATGGTCTTTTCTTGTCACCCCGATGCCACACTGCTTTTTTCCAACTCTCAAAACATTGGTAGTATGTGTCTGGTCTGTCGTAACAATCTGCCCTGCCTCTGCTCCGATTGCCTCCGCCACTCTTTTATAGTTTTCTAAGACCTTTTCCTCGTCATCTCCACGTGTAAAGCTTAAATTTAAGCTATCAAACATTCCTGTACTGAGGCCACCAAGACGCGTTGTAAAGCAATGCTCTATCATAGAAAGCTCATTTAGCTTCCTAAAATGTAACAAAGGAACAACACTTCCGCTTGAAAGGACGTGCTTTTTAATTCCAGAACATCTTTATCATTCTTTGTAACGAAATCATTTATAGTAATTTCATCAACATTTTTGTGTATGTTTTCAGCCTGCATATTCTTATCCATCTTTATATTCTTATCCTTCTTTATATTCTCATCAATCTTTATATTCTTATCAATGTCTTCATATTTATATCTATGCAACTATATATTACCGATAACTATTGCTGTTTAAAATTTTGATATTTATAGTTTTCATGAAACTATTCAAACGTACAGAAATATAACGGTTGTGTAATACCTGTCCGTAACTGCCAAGCCAATAGTTATTGACTGCCCTCAAATGCATTCTTCAACACAGTAACCTCGTCATCATCCACTGCTATCACATCAAATCTGCATGGTGTCCACTCATCCAAACCATGTTTCATAAGATAATACCTTGCAACTGATATAATTTTTTTCTGCTTGCTATAACCAACTGCTTCAAGAGGCCATGCCGCAGCCGTTATCTCTACGATATTTCACCTCACAAAAACATATTGTATCTCCATCCTTTGCTATTATATCTATCTCTCCAAAGCGGTTTCTGTAATTGCAGGCAAGTACACTATATCCCATATTTATTAACTGCTCAGCTGCAAGCTGCTCATATATACTTCCAACACTTCTTTTATTCATAACTGCCTCACATATCATATAACCTACACACTATCTTTGGTCAATTTTTGCCTTAAGCTTATCCAGATCATTAACAAAAACAAGTATCTCTGCAACAACCTCATACAACTCCGTTGGAATCATATCACCTATTTTAAGCCTAGACAGTGTATCAGCAAGCTTATCGTCCTTATATGTAGGCACATTGCTTTCCTTTGCCCTCTCAATAATTTTGTCAGCAATAACGCCCTTGCCTGTAGCCAGTATTTTAGGTGCTGCTTCTCCCGGCACATACTCTATAGCTACGGCTGTTTTGCCTGTGTCTATTCCATTATTGTTGCGATTATCATTTTCGCCATGCATACAACTCACCTGTCCTTCTGAAGTAAGTTTTAATCATCTGTGACTATTCGTAAATTATCTTATACACTGCTACGCCCTAATGTCAAAAGAATATCTATGCACCTGACCTGTAGGTGGCAAATCCTTTTTCAGAAATCCAGCGACAAAATTCATCTGTTTCGAACCACTATTTACATTCAATTCACAATTATAGCCCTTATCCTGTAATCTCTTTTCCAACACCGGCAGAAATTGCTTTACCAGTGCATATGACTCATCACTATCCAAATAGAAATTAGTTGTAACCTTCCTATGAAGCATTTTAATTGACACATCCGTCCCACCGAGATGCTCTAAATCCAAATGTAAAAATGCTGATAATTCTTTGTCCGGATTGGACATACTTTTCTTATTTGTATACACATTCAACTGTCCGCTGGCGTTTTTTTCATTCATCTTCAATGGAACCTGCACATATGTATATGCCTCGTTTATCTGATTCATAAATTCAATATTTCCACGGATATTATCTGCCAGTGCCTCTGCTTTAGGATTCACCACTCCTGATGTTTTCATAATAATTTCCATATTTGTTATCTGTTTTTCAGTTTTATCGTACAAGCCATCAAGCTTCTTAGGATTCTTCTCTAAATCTCCCGGTTTAATCATCCATTGCTGTTCTAAAGCCTCCTTCAACATAAGCTTAAAGGCTTCTCCTGAAAACAAATTTCTCAGTGTATTGACATTTGCCGGTGTATTTTCCAACATACTGTTTATATCGTTAAGTATTCCTACGACACTGCTATCCTCTGAATACAAAGGAAATATTGTTTTCCTGTAAATTCGGAAGCAGCATCCTGACCTGTTCATTAAGCTCTTCTATCTGCTTATCCGATAAAAGAAATCCAATAGTATTTGATTTTGTTTCATTCTCCTGTAAAAGGATGGTATCTGTTGCCGGAGCATTGTTTATTTTCTGCGTTGTGTAAATGTCCTGTGATTCACCTGAAACACTGTTTAATGATTCAAATAATTCAGCAATATTAAAGTGTTTTTTTACTACAGGTGCCGATTGATTATCACGCATTATTGCCTCATACTGTGACATATCAGAAGCTTCACTTGATATAAATGCCTCTTCCGGCAGCCCTTCTGTAACAATATTTAAAATATCCCTCGCCTGGGTTACAAGCTTATACATTGATAAATCTTCGGCTGAAAGAGCATTCGGCAGTTCATCTATCAAACTATCCATAGCAATTGTAATAGCCTGTTTGTCATTAGCATAATTTTCAAACTGAGCTGCATTTACCTGATTAATTTCAATTCCAAGCCTCTTTAACTCAACAAGTGTAGTCACATTAATATCCTTATTATCCTGCACAAGCTGATACATTTGGTTAAGGCTTGTCTTATCAATTGGCATCTGCTCTTCCATCATCTTGTTCACCATCGACAAATTTATGCCATCTACCGGCAGTCCTGCAGCCTTTAGCGCATCCATAAGTGTGAGGTTGGCTCCCTCGCCATCAACTGTATATGGTTTTATTTCTATAGTGCCTCCATCATTATTTTTCACCTGAAAAAACACAGACTGTCCCTGTTCAAATGAAAACTTTCCTGCCAGCCTTGCCAGAATCTGCTGACCATTTGACAAGGCAAGCTTAACCTGATTGCCACGGACACTGCTTACTGTTCCCTCAAATATCATCCCTTTTGACATTTCATTTAAAGAAGATACCAGCTTTTCAACGCCCTTCGCTCCTGTCATAGGCTCACCATTTGCCACTGAATTGTTGTATTGACTTACCAAATTTGATATCTGCATAGCATCACCCTGATGTAGCATCGTTATGTTTAAGTATACATGTATAAATTGTATCATTTATTGGTATTTCTGTCACTATATTACTGTTCACACACCACAGTGTAACCAGCAACAATTGATTTCTTTCAAAAATCAGGTAAATTCCACCATATTCTTCCTATACCACTTTGGACAAAGATTGCGCTGACATTGTGGATTGAACCGCTCCCTTATATCAGTGTGCTCAAAATACACCTTCCATAACTGCTCAAAACTGTCTGTCTTCACCGGCACACTTCTCTCAAGCTGTTTAAATTCACTTTCATTGATATAAAAGCACTCCTTAAGCCTCGGGTGGACCACTGCATACCTTCTTCTATCATCATAGATTACAAAATTTTCTCCGGGATACCTGTCCACAAAATGCCACATAACAACCGGTATCATATCGCATTTTGGTTCAAAGTGCGCCAGCAGATAGTTTCCATTATCACTAAAACGAATAAACCCTCTTATCTTATCAGCCTCTTTATTTACCTTTCTTGAAAGCTCAAATACCTCCATAACATATTTATCGGTCATATGCTCCATAATCCTTTGCCCACCTTAAATGCTCTGACAAGAAATCCAAGCACTATTGTTGCCCTATTACCAGAATAATGGCACAAAGCATCAAATACAGTCTCATATATCTTAAAACCAAGCTTCTTTTGAATTGTCAAAATTGTCTTTTGGACCTTTACCTCATCTGTTTCAATATCTATAATCTTTGAAAAAAAGTGTATAGTTTCCTCCAATGCCTATCTCAATAGAAATATTGTCCCGGTATACTTCGTGATTTTCTTTTTGCATTTGATTTTTGTATACAAAAGCATCATATATAGCGGTAAAAAGCCCATTTATATTATTATCACATCTAAGTATTATATTATCCATGCATACTTCTCCCTAAAGCTTTACAAAAATATTGTCTATTCAGATATAAAATCAAATATACTCATCTGCTCATAAGTACATGATTTATTATCAGCTAAAAGCATAGTATCCGGCCTTTCGTTATATATGAGATGCCTTGTAGTATAGCTTTCATCAAGCTTTGTATTGTACATCATACGACCATCACAGGTGATAAAGTACAGTGCTCTTTTGAGCACGACACCCATTTTCTTTAAATCTGTAAACGAAAGCTTTGCATGCTTTCTGGCTTTTATAATACGCCTGACACTGTTAGTGCCTATTCCCGGGACCCTGAGAAGTGTATAATAATCCGCCGTCATAATCTCACGGAAAACACTCCAGATGACCTACAGCCCACTGACACTTTGGATCAATATAATCATTAAAGCTCTGATTATCCTCCGACAAAAGCTCTCCTGCCTTAAAGCCATAAAATCTCATAAGAAAATCTGCCTGATAAAGCCTGTGCTCTCTCTTTAACGGTGGCGGCTGCCCGATACCCGGTAATGACTCATCCATATTAACATTCACAAAAGCCGAGTAAAATACTCTCTTCATATCAAACCTGTTGTACATTGCTTCTGCTACAGATATAATCTGATAATCACTCTCTCCGGTTGCTCCCACAATCATCTGTGTACATAATATCTGTCCGGTCTGCCTTCCGCCGGCACATAATATCTGTCCGGTCTTTTGATACTTAAGCTTGATTCCCAGCTTTTTTCTGCAAGCTTATCAGCCTTCCCGCAATCTGTAGCAACCCTAAGGCTTCTGTGATACTCTGATAATCTTGCAGTACTATCTTTTATTTCGGCCATCTGCTCATAATATGCCTGCTCATCTATATACATACGGTTTTTCATACTGCTATTGCCATGATACATTCGACTGTCCTTTATACCATTTTGAATAAATCTCATAGGTGTAAGAATGTTTTTACGCGCCTTATTCGGAGCAACTGCCCTAAGCCCTTCCGCTGTGGGCAACTCCAGATTAACACTCATCCTATCACAAAGATATCCAATCATCTCAAGAACCTCAGAGGAGGCTCCCGGTATACCCTTGATGTGTATATACCCATTGAAATGATATTTGTTTCTCAAAAGAAAAAAGCGTGGAATATAAAAGCTGCATGGTATGCTCGGGCGATTCTATGATACCGGAGCTTAAAAAAGTCCCTCTATATAATTGCGTCTGTAAAACTCAACAGTAAGCTTGCATACCTCCTCAGGCGTAAATGACACTCTTTCAACATCATTAGTGCATCTGTTGATACAGTATTTGCAATCATAAATACATTCATTTGTAAAAAGTATCTTGAGAAGCGATATACACCTGCCATCAGCTGTAAACGAATGACATATTCCACTGGCAAATGCACTCCCCATATCATTTCCATTACCCGAACGGGATGCACCACTGGAAGTGCATGCAACATCAAACTTTGCCGCATCAGACAGAATCTTAAGTTTTTCCATAATATCAGCACTGATTGACGTTAACATAAGGCCTCCTTATATTATTTCGAACATCTGTTTGCATTATACAACATATGTTCGGGTGAATCAAGTAAAAATTTTTGGAAAAATATTGTTATGGTTCATAAACACAAAAACCATAGATATCTTAAATGCATTAAGATACTATGGTTTTTATTTTTAATAATTATCGTAACTATTCAGTTGCAAAAAATATCGTAGCCTTTATAAACAGACTTTATTCCGACTAAAAAAATTTTCTTAAGAGCTACTGTATGACATGATTTTATCCCAATTTAGTCTTAAAAAACTCGATTATCCTATCCCACAGTTCATCCTGGAAAAACTGCAGATCCGCATGGTCAGCGCCTTCTAATGCAATCAAATCTGCATCACAGCCATTTTCAATAAGCTTGTCATAAAGCTCTTCACTCTGCTCAAACGGAACTGTCTGATCATTTATACCGTGAATAATCAAAAATGGTGGTGCATCCTTTGTCACCTTGGATACCGGTGAACTGTTGTATGCTTCCTTGATATTTCTCATAATATTATATCCGAGTAAAAGTGACTCCATAGATGCTGCGCATTCCTCGGCATCTTTATACTGAAATTTGCTAAGGTTAGTAGGTGGATACCATGGACATGCTGCCTGAATACTGCTTGATTCCTCAAGATAGTCCCCGACATCATGATTCTTATCATGATCCAATGCTGCCATACACGTCAAAAATCCTCCGGCTGATTCTCCCATCGCACCAAAATGTTCCATGTCAATTCTGTATCTATCCGCATGCGCCCTCAAATACCTGATTGCAGCCTTCACATCCTCTATCTGCATAGGATAGCAACCCTCATTTGATGTGCGGTATTCCACACTGCAAACAACAAACCCCTGATGAGCAAGCGTGCTAAGATATGATAGATGTGCTGACTTATCCATCCTCATCCATCCACCACCGCATATCCATACTATACACGGATAACGCTTGTCAGACATATCCTCAGGGTATATTAAATCCAGTTTTAAATCCCTGCGACAGTGATCATACCACGAATCCACCTGCGCATATGTAATATCAGATACCTGCACATATTGTGGCTTCGTCACATTAATCTTAAGCTTTTCCTTCATTTCAAAATCCCCCTTACATTTGTAATCCATTTTGAAATACAAAATTAATATCATTTAAAATAAATACTTTATGCCCATTATAATACATCTATTTTCATTTTTAAACATAAAAAAACCTTGAAACAACTATCTTGCTTCAAGGTTTAATAACAGGGGATGAGAGAATCGAACTCCCGCTAAAAGTTTTGGAGACTTCTGTCATACCATTTGACCAATCAACCCTATATTTAAATATTATATCAAATATTCAAAAAAAGGACAATCAATAGGAATTACGTCTTATTTTAATGTACCTTCAAAACTTCATACAAATCCGATTTGTCTTTTTCTCAGTTATTAACCAGATTAAGCCCTCGACCTATTAGTAACAGTCAGCTCCACATGTTGCCATGCTTCCACCTCTGCCCTATCTACCTTGTAGTCTTCAAGGGGTCTTACTCCATATGGAGGGATATCTCATCTTGAGGGGGCTTCACGCTTAGATGCCTTCAGCGTTTATCCCTTCCAGACTTGGCTACTCTGCCATGCCGTTGGTCGACAACAGATACACCAGTGGTCCGTCCATCCCGGTCCTCTCGTACTAAGGACAGCTCCTCTCAAATATCCTCCGCCCGCGCCGGATAGGGACCGAACTGTCTCACGACGTTCTGAACCCAGCTCGCGTACCGCTTTAATGGGCGAACAGCCCAACCCTTGGGACCTGCTCCAGCCCCAGGATGCGATGAGCCGACATCGAGGTGCCAAACCACTCCGTCGATGTGAACTCTTGGGAGTGATAAGCCTGTTATCCCCAGGGTAGCTTTTATCCGTTGAGCGATGGCAATCCCACTTTATACCACCGGATCACTAAGTCCTACTTTCGTACCTGCTCCACCCGTCGGTGTCGCAGTCAAGCTCCCTTCTGCCTTTGCACTCTTCGAATGGTTTCCGACCATTCTGAGGGAACCTTTGAGCGCCTCCGATACCCTTTCGGAGGCGACCGCCCCAGTCAAACTCCCCGCCTGACATTGTCCCATTGCCAGTTCATGGCAACTGGTTAGAAACCCAGTACTACAGGGGTGGTATCCCAACAGCGACTCCCTACAGACTGGCGTCCTTGCTTCTCAGCCTCCCACCTATCCTGTACATGCAGTACCGAATCCCAGTATCAAACTGGAGTAAAGCTCCATGGGGTCTTTCCGTCCTGGCGCGGGTAACCAGCATCTTCACTGGTACTTCAATTTCACCGGATGCATTGTCGAGACAGTGCCCAAATCATTACGCCTTTCGTGCGGGTCGGAACTTACCCGACAAGGAATTTCGCTACCTTAGGACCGTTATAGTTACGGCCGCCGTTTACTGGGGCTTAAATTCAAAGCTTCGCTTACGCTAACCTCTCCTCTTAACCTTCCAGCACCGGGCAGGCGTCAGCCCATATACTTCACCTCTCGGTTTCGCATAGACCTGTGTTTTTGCTAAACAGTTGCTTGAGCCTATTCTCTGCGGCCTGCATTCGTAGGCACCCCTTCTCCCGAAGTTACGGGGTCATTTTGCCGAATTCCTTAACAATGCTTCTTCCGTCGGCCTTAGGATTCTCTCCTCATCCACCTGTGTCGGTTTGCGGTACGGGCACGCATTACACAATAGCAGCTTTTCTCGGCACATGGCTCACATACTTTGCTACTTAATTTCGCTCCACATCACGTCTTCGGCTTATGTGACGGATTTGCCTGTCACACACCTGCCTCGCTTGCACCGGTTTTTCCATTCCCGGCTCGTGCTTTCCACATGCGTCCCTACAGTTCTGATAATGCGTGGTACAGGAATCTAAACCTGTTATCCATCGCTTACGTCTTGCGACCTGTGCTTAGGTCCCGACTTACCCAGAGCAGATCAGCTTTACTCTGGAAACCTTAGATATTCGGCCGAAAGGATTCCCACCTTTCTCTCGCTACTCATTCCGGCATCCTCTCTTCTTATCCCTCCACTGCTCCTTACGGTACAGCTTCGTCGGTTTTAAGAATGCTCCTCTACCACTCGCATTGCGAGTCCACGGCTTCGGTGTCGTGTTTCAGCCCCGGACATTTTCGGCGCAGGAACTCTCGACTAGTGAGCTGTTACGCACTCTTTGAATGTATGGCTGCTTCTGAGCCAACATCCTAGTTGTCTTCGAATTCCCACATCCTTTTCCACTTAACACGCACTTTGGGACCTTAGCCGGTGGTCTGGGCTCTTTCCTTTTGACTGCCCAACTTATCTCGTGCAGTCTGACTCCCGATCATCATCTACATGGCATTCGGAGTTTGATATTCTTTGGTAAGCTTTGACGCCCCCGCGGAAATTCAGTGCTCTACCTCCATAAGACTAAATCGAGGCTAGCCCTAAAGCTATTTCGAGGAGAACCAGCTATCTCCGGGTTCGATTGGAATTTCTCCCCTATCCACACCTCATGCCCACCCTTTTCAACGGATGTGGCTTCGGTCCTCCATTGTCTTTTACGACAACTTCAACCTGGACATGGATAGATCACCCGGTTTCGGGTCTGCGTATACTGACTTGACGCCCTGTTCAGACATGGTTTCCCTTCGGCTCCGCACCTTAAGTGCTTAACCTTGCCAGTACGCGTAACTCGCCGGACCGTTCTACAAAAAGTACGCGGTTGTTCATTTAAAGAACTTCCACAGCTTGTAAACACAGGGTTTCAGGTTCTCTTTCACTCCCCTCCCGGGGTCCTTTTCACCTTTCCTTCACAGTACTATGCTCTATCGGTCACTAAGTAGTATTTAGGCTTACGGGGTGGTCCCCGCTCATTCCATCAAGGTTTCTCGTGTCTCGATGTACTCTGGATCCCGCTCAGTCAGCTCTCCTTTCGCTTACGGGGCTTTCACCCTCTCCGGCAGGCTTTCCCAAACCTTTCTGCTAGAATCACTGAATCTTAAATGCGGTCCGAACCCCGGAGTGCACGCACTCCGGTTTGGCTCTTTCGCTTTCGCTCGCCGCTACTAACAAAATCGATGTTTCTTTCTCTTCCTCCGGCTACTTAGATGTTTCAGTTCACCGGGTTCCCTTCCATACGTTATGGATTGGCGTATGGATGACTGGAGTCCTTCCAGCCGGGTTTCCCCATTCAGACATCTGCGGATCAAAGATTATTTGCATCTCCCCGCAGCTTTTCGCAGCTTATCACGTCTTTCTTCGGCTCTTAGTGCCAAGGCATCCACCCTGCGCTCTTCTTTGCTTAATCTCTTCGATGCATAGCGTTGCATCATTAATAACTTAAAGAACTTTGTTGTTGTTCACAACTTGGTTTTGTTTCTCGGATGTCTTGATTGTTAGATATTCTTAAGAATAGAATATTTATTCATCAAATCATTTGTATGAAGTTTTCAAGGTACACTGCTGTGATTACCAGTTTTAGTTCTCACAGACTTTTTTGACTGTTTTATCAGTCATTAGAAATCTTAATCCCTTAAAATCTCTAATCACTGGTAAAACCAGCTATCTGAACAGCACTTCCCTGCTGATGTAGGTTAGCTCTTTCGAGCCTGTTCTATTTTGAAAGCATATATGCTATGCTGTTCTTTATAAATCCGGCAGCCACCTACCTTCCCATACCGTTACCAGTATAGTATTATCGGCCGCTTCAGTCTTAACCATCGTGTTCGGGATGTGGACGGGTGTTTCCCAAAAGCGCATCGCCACCGGAAAGATGCTGTTATCTATTGATAACTCAACAGTGAAAAACTCTCTACTCGATTTCCTTAGAAAGGAGGTGATCCAGCCGCACCTTCCGATACGGCTACCTTGTTACGACTTCACCCCAGTTATCGAGCCTGCCTTCGACAGCTCCTTCCTTTCGGTTAGGTCACTGGCTTCGGGCATTCCCAACTCCCATGGTGTGACGGGCGGTGTGTACAAGACCCGGGAACGTATTCACCGCAGCATTCTGATCTGCGATTACTAGCGATTCCAGCTTCGTGTAGTCGGGTTGCAGACTACAGTCCGAACTGAGACGTTATTTTTGGGATTTGCTCGGCTTCACAGCTTTGCTTCCCTTTGTTTACGCCATTGTAGCACGTGTGTAGCCCAAGTCATAAGGGGCATGATGATTTGACGTCATCCCCGCCTTCCTCCAGGTTATCCCTGGCAGTCTCTCTAGAGTGCCTACCGAACCGCTGGCTACTAAAGATAAGGGTTGCGCTCGTTGCGGGACTTAACCCAACATCTCACGACACGAGCTGACGACAACCATGCACCACCTGTCACTCCTGCTCCGAAGAGAAGGTACGGTTAAGTACCGGTCAGAAGGATGTCAAGACTTGGTAAGGTTCTTCGCGTTGCTTCGAATTAAACCACATGCTCCACCGCTTGTGCGGGTCCCCGTCAATTCCTTTGAGTTTCATTCTTGCGAACGTACTCCCCAGGTGGAATACTTATTGCGTTTGCGACGGCACCGAGAAGCAATGCTTCCCAACACCTAGTATTCATCGTTTACGGCGTGGACTACCAGGGTATCTAATCCTGTTTGCTCCCCACGCTTTCGAGCCTCAGCGTCAGTTATCGTCCAGTAAGCCGCCTTCGCCACTGGTGTTCCTCCTAATATCTACGCATTTCACCGCTACACTAGGAATTCCGCTTACCCCTCCGACACTCTAGTACGACAGTTTCCAATGCAGTACCGGGGTTGAGCCCCGGGCTTTCACATCAGACTTGCCGCACCGCCTGCGCTCCCTTTACACCCAGTAAATCCGGATAACGCTTGCACCATACGTATTACCGCGGCTGCTGGCACGTATTTAGCCGGTGCTTCTTAGTCAGGTACCGTCATTATCTTCCCTGCTGATAGAGCTTTACATACCGAAATACTTCTTCGCTCACGCGGCGTCGCTGCATCAGGCTTTCGCCCATTGTGCAATATTCCCCACTGCTGCCTCCCGTAGGAGTTTGGGCCGTGTCTCAGTCCCAATGTGGCCGGTCACCCTCTCAGGTCGGCTATGGATCGTCGCCTTGGTGGGCCGTTACCTCACCAACTAGCTAATCCAACGCGGGTCCATCTTATACCACCGGAGTTTTTCACACTGCATCATGCGATGCTGTGCGCTTATGCGGTATTAGCAGCCGTTTCCAACTGTTATCCCCTGTACAAGGCAGGTTACCCACGCGTTACTCACCCGTCCGCCACTCAGTCACAAAATAATCAGTCCCGAAGGAAATCAAATAAAGTGCTTCGTTCGACTTGCATGTGTTAAGCACGCCGCCAGCGTTCATCCTGAGCCAGGATCAAACTCTCATGTTAAAAAGTTGATCTCAGTCAAGTTAAACTTGGCTAATTCGTTCATTCAGATAACTCCTCAAACAATCTGAATCGCTTTCGCACAAATTCTGTTTTAAAGGTCTTCAATTTTCATTGAAGCGTTCTGATTGATTCTCAAAATCTTTCAAGGTTTCTCACTGTTCAGTTATCAATGTTCTTTGTTTTGCTCTCTTGCGACAGCTTGTTTATTTTATCAAATCGCTGTTCGTTTGTCAAGC
>VOFG01000575.1_pt1 | contig 85067 bp, 98 predicted proteins | sample 5384171 | NCBI WGS metagenome assembly VOFG01 (sample SAMN12384726, study PRJNA508395) | human gut metagenome | isolation source: healthy gut F | host: Homo sapiens
AAGAAACGCTTTGATGCGCTTGCGACGGAAGAATCACTTGCCGTGAGCAAAGCTCTCTATGAAGAAGGACTATCCGGCATGGAATCCGAGTACGCGCAGTACGCAGAAGCGAAAGCCACACTGGACGCCTGCGGCATTTCACGGCAGGCTCTCACAAAAGAAAAAGCAGACATCTACGAGCAGCTTGCACAGCTCAACAAGCAGATCCGCGCCGAGCGGCAAGAAAATCAAGCTGTGCCGCGAGATCGCCGACTCGGCCGCAGTCATGCAGCGCGATGTCGCTGCACAGGAAAAATCCCTACACGAGAAAGAATCGTCGAACATTCGACCACGAATAGGAGGTGATTCCCCATCAACGTAGGAAACAGCGAAGCCGCCGAGCAGGTCGTTCACATGATGCTCTCCGGCGGCGAGGTTGCAGTCAAGCTGGCAGGTTCTGCGGCGAAGAATGCTGCGGCGATGCTGCTGGCGTTAGCACGCAACCATAAAGAAGGTCTACGGCAAGACCAGCCTCAAGAAAATTCTCCAGCAAACGCGCGACATCCGCACGTTTTCTCTGACACCGGAGCAGTATCGGGAATTCAGCCATCAGGCGAAGGACAAGGTGCTGTTTGCGGGCATTCAGGACAAGGAGCAGCCGGACGCACCTGTTGATCTGGTTATTCCGACGACCGATCTGGAGCTGGCAAACGTTATTTTCGAGCGTCTTTTCGGTTCGCTCGAAAAGCCGCAGGAGGAACGCTCGCCAAAAAAAGAGTCTCGGTTGGAACGCTCCTCGGACGATACCGGCAGCAGCTCGCCTACGAGCAGGAAGAACTCGAAGAATGACTGCGGAACCTGACATCAGCATCGGAGCAGCCGACGAATATCGTGTGGACGGACAAAAGCCTGCCCATGCCATCCTCATCTGCCTTGCCGCTTACGGCATGGCAGTTTTGCTTTGCCAATCACCGGACGAATCAGGGCAGGACCCGCGACGGCGAGGAACATGGTTCCGCAGCGTGGGCCACGCCTGCCTCCGTCAACGCGCAGTTCGCGCAAAAGGAGAGCATTCCGCTGACGCAGCACGTCCGGCTCGGCCTCGATACGCACAAGCACCGCCGCTCCCTCAACGTGCTGGTCATTGGCGGCAGTGGCGCGGCCAAGACACGCAGCTTTGTGCTGCCCAATATCCTGACCGCAAACACCAATTATGTCATAACAGACCCCAAATCTGAAGTGCTTCTTGCCACGGGCGGCTACCTCAAAGAGCAGGGCTACGACGTGCGCGTTCAGCCAAACACGCAGTTTTGTGCTGCCGAACATAGAACAAGGTGGAGCGCCACGGGCGGCTCCTCAGCGCGCAGTATGAACCTTGTGAATCTGGAGCAGTCGGATGGCTACAATCCGTTCCGCTATCTGCGGGATGAAAAAGACGTACTGAAGCTGGTCAACAACCTGATCCAGTCCACCACGCCGAAGGGCAGCCATGAATCCGATCCATTCTGGACGAAGGCCGAAACTGCACTCCTGCAAGCTATCATCCTCATGCTGTTTCAGGAAGCACCGGAATATGAACAGAACTTCTCGATGGTCATGCGCGTGCTGGAATACGCCGAGGTGCGCGAGGAAGATGAAGGTCATGTGTCTCCGCTCGATCTGCTCTTTGAATCCATTGAACGCAGAAAGCCGGACAGCGTCGCTGTCCGGCAATATAAGGTGTTCAAATTGGCCGCGGGCAAGACTGCAAAATCGATTTTGGTGAGTACGGCTGTCCGTCTCGCACCCTTTAATCTGCCGCAGATCCAAGCCTTGACCAACCATGACGATATGGATCTTTACACGCTGTCATTCCCGACAACGACAACACGTTTGTGCGCCCGGATAGGGCACCTTGCAATGCAGAAAAATGGTACTGCCCCGCATGATAACGCGGGAGGCTGCCTGCCTGACCGAAAGGCGAAAGCTGACACGGGAACACAGCACGGCAGGAACGCGGTAAGTTGCCCAAAGGCAATCGGGCACGACTGAACCGCAAGGCCAAGTGGATATGAGGCTTAAGTTGGGTTTACTGAATGCAAGTTTCAAGTCTCTGTTGTGTCCAGGTGGGGGAAAGTGCCTGTAACCCCCAGCGCAGGTACGTTTACTACTTGAATGTTGGTAAACGGTTATCAGCAAACCTGCGCGACGAGCAGGAGAACCTGTTTTAACGGAACGAAAGCAGAGTCCGACAATCCACATTTACCAAGGCAAAGTGCTAACCGGGGATACCCTAAACAGGAATGCCGTGAAAGGGGGAAAGTTTGGCTATGGTTTAGAGCCTGAATATCCTGCATGGGTACGGAGCGCCCATAGTAGTCCGAGGACCCTGAATTGACAGGGATAGCCGTAAAAACGGAAGCGGTAACGCCGTCCACATGGCGAAGGGGCGCAGTCAATGCGTACTAAAATCGTAAATTGATTAGGGAGGAAAACCTCACGAATGAAACCAACAATGGAGATTTTAGCAAGAATCAGTCAGAACTCAAGCAAAAATAAAGAAGAAGTGTTCACCAGATTATACCGTTACCTTCTGCGTCCTGATATCTACTATGAGGCATACCGAAATTTGTACGCTAACAGTGGAGCGGCGACCAAGGGAGTAAATGAAGATACGGCGGATGGATTCAGCGAGGCAAAAATCAACCGTATCATCAAATCGCTGGAAACAGAAACCTATCAACCCAAGCCGGCCCGCCGCACCTATATCCAAAAAGCCAACGGGAAAATGCGTCCGCTGGGGATTCCCACCTTTACGGACAAGCTGGTACAGGAGGTGCTTCGGCTGGTGCTGCAAGCTGTGTATGAGCCGGTTTTTCTAAATTGCTCACACGGATTTCGGCCAAACCGGAGCTGCCATACCGCATTAGCACAGGCCAAACAGGAGTTCTCCGGCGCAAGGTGGTTTATAGAGGGCGACATCAAGGGTTGCTTTGACCACATTGACCACACTGTTTTGGTGGGGCTGGTAAACCGAAAAATCAAGGATGCGCGGCTGATAAAGCTGCTGCACAAATTTCTGAAAGCCGGATACATGGAGGACTGGCGTTATCACATCACATATAGTGGAACGCCCCAGGGTGGGATTATCTCTCCTATTCTGGCCAATATCTATCTGCATGAGCTGGACAAATTTGTGATGGCGCTGAAGGCTGGTTTCGATGTCTATGAGGAGAAAAAGTACACACCTGAATACAATGCGCTACTCAGTAAAAAGAAAGTGGTACAACGGCAAATCAAAAAGGCTGAGGGCGAGGAGCGCCAGCGGCTTATTGAAAAATACAGGGAAATTCGCAAGCAAATTCTGACGACGCCCGCAAAATCCCATACCGACAAGAAAATCAAGTATATCCGCTATGCGGACGACTTTTTGATTGCGGTGAACGGGAGGCGGGAGGACTGTGTGGAAATCAAGCGAAAACTGTCTGAGTTTATCGGTGGGATGTTGAAGATGGAACTCAGCGAAGAAAAGACGCTCATTACCCACAGCAGCGAATATGCCCGATTCCTGGGATATGATGTCCGGATACGGCGGGATGGGAAAATAAGGCGTGTTGGAAAGTTGAAACAATCAAAGCGCACGCTGAACAATAAAGCGGAATTAGTTGTACCATTGGACGATAAAATCCATAAATTCATCTTCTCAAAAGGCGTTGCGATTCAAGAGGAAAACGGAAACCTGCGACCCGTCCACCGGGCGGAGCTGCTACACATGACGGATTTAGAAATTGTCTCCAGTTATAACAGCGAACTTAGGGGAATCTGCAATTACTACAACTTGGCAAGCAACTTTTATAGGCTGAGTTATTTGGCCTACTTGATGGAGTATAGCTGCCTGAGAACCCTTGCCAACAAACACAGAAGCTCTGTACCGAAAATCATCCGCAAATTTCAAGATGGACAGGGCCAGTGGGGTATCCCCTATGAAACAAAAAAAGGCTGGAAATGGTGCTATTTTGCCAACTACGCCGACTGCAAGACAGTGAAGAATCCGACAGGCACAATTACGTTCGCAACCCAGCAGCATAGACTTTCGGTAAATACGATCGAGAAACGATTAAAAGCGTGTGAATGTGAATTGTGCGGCACGACGGACAGTCCCTGCTTTGAGATTCACCATGTGAACAAACTCAAAAATCTGAAAGGGAAACTGCCTTGGGAAGCCGCTATGATTGCAAAGCGGCGCAAAACTTTAGTGGTGTGCCATAATTGCCATGTCATGATTCACCACCAGTGAGTATCTGATTGAACAAGCAAAGACGGAGCCGTGTACAGCGAGAGTTGTAAGCACGGTTCTGAGGGGGGTCTGAGCAGACCTGCCGCCGCAATGCGGTAAGGCGGCTCTTTCCTACCCTACAACTTCCTTGTGAGCCTGCTTTACGCGCAGGCGTTCCAAGCCCTATATTACAGCGCAGACCAAATTCATCACGGCCCGCTGCCGCGTCACGTTCGCTTTGTGCTGGATGAGTTCGCAGCCACCATGCCGCTGCCGGGATTCACGCGCGAGCTTGCGACGATGCGCTCACGTTCCATTTCGGCAAGCGTTATCATACAAAATATGGCACAGATCAAGGAATTGTACAAGGATAGCTGGGAGACGATTCCCGGAAACTGCGATACCATTTTGTATCTCGGCGGCAACGAATCGTCAACACACAAATACGTTTCTGAGATGCTCGGCAAGGCCACGATTGATACGAAAACGCACGGACAGACGAAAGGCAAATCCGGCTCTTACTCAACCAATTTCCAGATGTCCGGGCGCGAGCTGCTGACACCAGACGAGGTGCGGAAGCTGGACAACCGCTATGCGCTGCTGTTCATTCGCGGCGCAAGTCCGGTCATGGACGAAAAGTACGATCTCATGCACCATCCCGCAATCTCACGCAGCTCGCTTGGCGGTGCAGCGCCCTATATTCATCATGGAACCAAACCGCCCATTTACACCGGCCGCCCGCTGCTTCGTGTGGGCGGCGCAGAAAATTCGAATCCATCAAAGGGGGAATTTCATTGAAGAAACCATTTGAATCCAAAGTAAAACGGCTCTACTCGATCTGCGCCAGCGTGTTTTTCATGCTGGCGGTTTTTGTTGTCCCGGCGTTCGCGGCAGACGGCGATCCGCTTGCGGTCGTCAACAATCTGAGTGACTTCATTTTCTCGCTCATTCGCGCGGTCGGCTTGATCCTGCTCGGCTTTGGCATTTTGCAGGTTGGCCTGTCTCTCAAGTCGCACGATCCGTCCCAGCGCGCGAACGGCATCCTGACTGTTGCGGGCGGCATCGTCATTACGTTCACCAAGGAGATCCTGACGCTGATCACCGGCTGATAACAATATGGGGAGAGCGAAAAAGCTCTCCCCGATACAACTGGAGGTGATACCATCTCAAGTGGAAACTGGATCATAGATAATCTCAATTCCTCGCTGGAAACGTGGAACAGCAAACTGCCGGAAATCTGGACGCTGTTGACCACCAGCCCGGAGAACTTCAAGGGCGGCGGGATCTGGAGTGTGATTGTCGGAATCAATGACGCGCTGAAGGCCATCGCGTATGCGCTGTTGGTGCTGTTTTTTGTGATTGGCGTCATGAAGACCTGCGGCAGCTTTACGGAGCTGAAACGCCCGGAGGTGGCATTCAAATGCTTCATTCGTTTTGTACTGGCACAGGCGGCGGTCACCTACGGCATGGAGCTGATGACGGCGCTGTTCTCGATTGCGCAGGGCACGATCCAGACGATCATGGGCGCGTCCGGTCTTTCGGCAATGGAAGCATCCACACTGCCAGCCGAGATCGCATCAGCGATTGAAGACGTCGGCCTGCTGGAGAGCATTCCGCTCTGGGCTGTGACGCTGCTCGATTCGCTGTTTATCTGGGTGCTGTCACTCGTCATGATTCTGACCGTCTACGGCCGCTTTTTTAAGCTCTATATGGCGACGGCGATTGCGCCGATCCCGCTGTCGAGCTTCGCAGGACAGCCCTCCAGCAGCATTGGCATGGCGTTCATCAAGAGCTACGCCGCCATCTGCTTGGAGGGCTGTGTCATTTTGCTTGCCTGTATTATTTTCTCGCAATTTGCATCCAGCCCACCTGTCGTAGCGGAAGGACTTGCCCCGGCAACGGTCGTCTGGAACTATATTGGCGAGCTGGTATTCAATATGCTGGTGCTCGTTGGCTCCATCAAAATGTCCGACCGCATCATCCGGGAACTGATGGGACTTGGATAAGAAACCTCCATCCGCAGTTGGATGGAGGTTGTGAGCTATTCAGCTAAAATTCTCGTAATCTTTTGCTGCAAATCCGGAAAGTCTGTCACAGCCGTTTCGTAAACGTCTTCCATGCGCAGCGTCTGATATTTGTGTGCAGCAATATCCCGGAATCCGGCGATTTCCTTCCATGCTACCTCTGGATGCGACAGGCGGCATTCCTCCGTCAGATTCTTTACTAGCTCACCGACGTTGATTACCGTCATGCAGACAGCGCGCTTGAGCACTCATTATCAAGAAATTCTGTCAGGGAACACCCCTTCATCATACCGGCGGCAATGTTCACCTCGGACAAAACCTTTTGAAGAATAATTCCGTCTCTACGATTCATACAACGCTACCTTTCTGTCGATCACGATCATGCTGTCTGAGGGCAGCGGACCGTGAATCACATCAACGTCCGTTTTCAGAATATCCTCCAGTCGGTACTTGATCGCGCTCAGTGTGAGCAGAGAAATGCGCGGGGATTTGAATTCCAGCAGAAGATCCACGTCGCTGTCTGGGCGGTTCGTGCCATTGGCATAGGAACCGAACAGTTCTGCTTTCTTGATCGGGTATTCCTGCGCAGCGAGTTGCACACCGTCTTTGATTTTTTGAATATCCAGCATGGCACAAACTCCTTTCTTGATTCTACTTCTATTATACCCATACTGTTGATAATTTCAAGTGGACTGCCTTTTCAGAAAAACACAGCCTTCACCATGCAGGCTTACCCGTTGCAATCAGGCTGTCCAAATCCATATACGCATTTTCAATCGCTTCAACATGGTACAGGTCATACATATTGTAGACGAAATCGGTAAGACCTTTCTCATCCAACGTTTTCAGCACGGCCCCGGCTGTTGTGTTTTTATGCTGAGCATAGCTTTCCAGCAGATAGGTAAAAAAACGAAATTGATCGTCCAAGTAATTACCTCGATTCAACGGTCAATGGTTGGTGTGTTTCACATCGGGCGCAGGCTCCGGAATCTCATAGCCGTCTTCCAGCGCGGCAACCAGCCATTCGCGTTTGCAGTCCTGCGCGTTTTTCAGCGCCGCTTCTGCCGTTTCGCCGCTGGTCAAACAGCCGCGCAGCTCTGGATACGAGGCTACAAAACCGCCTTCCTCTGTGTCTGGAACAAGTTCCAGACGATACGGAAGATTCATATAATACTCAATTGTCCTCACGGGTTATCACTTCCGCTTCCATGCAGCATAATGTGCTCATACAGACGCCCCATTCTAATTCCATTATACCCAAATTGCGGACAATTTCAAGTCAAACACATTAACGGATAACACTGCGGATTTTTCGCGCCAGCGACACAATCCAAGAAATCAGTCCCAGGACAATGAGTGCATACCAGATCCCATTCGCCAGCGCGTAGTGACTGTAATACCAGCCGGAAAACAGCGTTGGCACGATCAGCGCATACAAAAGCGGCAGACTAAGGTGCAGCAGCGACGCGGCATGAAATAATACGGACAGAAGCAAACAGCCAGCCCCAAATACGATCATCAACATGGCACAGCCTCCTTTAGAAAGTTTGTGCCATGTTAGCTTGGAACAAAGAAAAATTCAAGGGTCAATCCAAAAAAACTGAAAAATTGGAGGGATTCATCATCGAAGTTAAAATCAACAAAGAAATCCAGCGGTATCAGGAGAGCATTCTGTTCTGCTTATCGCTGCGGCAGATGGTGTTCGCGCTGCTCGCCATCGGCGTGGCAGTCGGCGCGTATTTTGGCTTGAAAGCCGCTCATCGGCGCGGCGGAGGTCGGCTGGGTGTGCATGCTGGCGGCGTTCCCGTTTGCCATGTGCGGCTTTTTTACCTATAACGGCATGCCCGCGGAGCGCTTCCTACTGGCGGTCGTCCGCTCGGAGATCCTCTGCCCGCAAACACTTTCATATCATCCGCAGAATCTGTACGCGGAGCTTTTATTGGACAACAGTACAATGCGGGAGGTGCTGACGCTTGATTAAAACGCTCAACAACACCATCAAGCAGGATCGAACGGCATACAAAATCCCGCGCAGTGTGCAGGATGTCATTCCCATCCAGCGAATCTTCGCGGATGGGATTTTTCAGTTCGGTACGAAATACTCTTGGACACTGCGCTTTTCGGACATCAACTATGCTATCGCGTCCAAAGAGGATAAGACGGCCATGTTTCTTGGATACAGTGAGCTGCTGAACGCTTTGGACAGTGGCTCGACCACGAAGCTCACGATCTGCAACAAGCAGGTCAACCGACAAGCGTTTGAAGATACCGTTCTGCTTCCGCAGCGCGGGAGACAACCTCGACGGATTCGTGGACGAGTTCAATGGGATGCTGGAAGGCAAAATCTCTGGCAGCTCCGCCAGCGTGGAACAGGAGCGGTTTCTCACGGTTTCCGTTCACAAAAGAATGTAGACGAAGCACGCACATTCTTTTCCCGTGTAACGGGCGAGGTGTCCTCCAAACTCTCGCGGCTCAATTCGTCCTCCAACGAGCTGGACGCCGCCGAGCGGCTGGATGTGCTGCGCGGCTTCTTTAGACCAGAAGAAGCGGCACTGCCGTTCGACCTGCAATCCGCCATGAAGCGCGGGCATAATCTCAAGGACACGATCTGCCCGGACAGTCTGGAATTTCATCGGGATTATTTCAAGATGGGAAGTCAATATGGCCGTGTGCTGTTCCTTAAAGACTACGCCAGCTACATCAAAGACAGCATGATTCTGGAGCTGACCGACCTCAACCGGCGCATGATGCTCTCCATTGACATGATCCCCGTGCCGACCGACGAAGCGGTGCGCAAAGCTGAGCTTCCAGCAGCAGGACGGCCTTGTAACCGCGCTGCTGATCGGTCTACGGCGCATTGGAGCTTGTCATTGAGGCCCTTGACATCAGCGCGAGTGGCGGCGATGGCCTGTACGTTCTCACCAGTGAGATGCCGCTTTGCCGTTTTTAAGCTGCTCCATTCACGAGCGGCTGTTTTCCTGGGTGATCACGGGCTGGAGGGCGGCGCGGAGGCTCGTCGGCGGTATCGGCGGTGCAAAGTCCGCCGCGCACCATCATATTCAGTACCGATTGAAGCGCCGTTTTCGGATCGCACCAGACATCCGGTTCATAGCCCTTAAAATCGACGTTTTCCGCTTTGAAATTATACTGCAATCCGGTGCCAAAGCATGCCCAAATTCCACTGTTTGGGAGGCAATAACCATAAGCATTTCCGCAAAGCTGATACCCGGAGGAGTTGCTGCCAACGACCAACACATTGTCCAGCGTCCGTATGTAGTTCAGCGCGCTTTCTCCCGCCGAGCCGCACAGATCATCCATCAGGACGATGACCGGCACGTCGTTTTCTGCCAGACCCCGCGGAAACCTCCGTTTATAAACGTTCCGTTTCTGCCATTCGTCGGGCATGTATCGGCAGCCTTGCCAAGCGCGCTGATTCGAGTGGCAAAACAGCACTTTTCCTGAACCCAACTGCCGGCAAATGTCGAGGTCCACTCTCGGGAAGGACCATCACTTCCGCCGCCGTTTGTTCGCAGATCGTAGATCACAAGCTTCGCCTTCCGCGCCTGCGTAGCGGAAGCAAGGTAATCGAGAAATTCCATTTTTCGCGCTTAAAGCTCCGTATGGAGACGTAATAAATCCCGTTTTCCTCCAATGCGTGGAAGTCCAGCCCGGGTTGGGGATCACAAAACGCTGTATTTTTCGATCCAGTGGATCGGCTCCGTCTTACTTTCCGCGCCGCAGGTAAGACGTACCGTGCAGTCTGTTTTTTCTGTGGCCGGGCAGAACAGCACCGGCGCGTAGCAGAGCGTGCCGTCCGCTGTCAGCGACGGGAGCATCCGCACACGCGCGTCTGAGAAGCTGTCAAATTCCCAGCGCTTTCCGCCCGCATATTTGTAGTAGACTTCCCCGTCGAGCTGGTAGGACTGCCCTCGCAGTAGAAATACTCATACCGGATCGCGCGTTCATTGTAGTAACCATACACGGAAAAATGCGCGTCCCGCACGAAGGAAAGCGATTTGGAAAGCTGCTCGCCGAACGCTTCTCCGGTAACGGGCCCTTTCCCTCCAGCCAGGTCAGGACCTGCTGCTCCGCGGTGTCAAACGCGTCCTGACCGAAATAATAATACGCGCCATAGGCACTGTGCAGCGCACGGAAAAAGCAGATCGACATCCGCCTTTGCAGCTGCCTCCGAGAGAACCGGCGTCAAATGGTATGCCGGGGTAAGAAGCGTTTTGATCTCATCCTGCGTCAGCAGATCCACGCTGCCGGGTCCTCCTGCCAGTATTCCTTTGGAAAGAGAGCGAACCCTCATTCTGCTCCTTGTGTACCTGGGAAGCCTGCTGCAAAAAGCGAGGTAAAATTCAGACGTGCAGGTTCGGTGCCGGTGATCTGCTCCTGCAGGGTCACGCTCTGTCCGTTGGGGCAAAGCAGCAATGCATTGTAGGAGATCACCGCCGCGTCGCCGCGCAGAAAGCGCGTCGTTTGTGCGCCGTACTGCCCATCGGTCAGACCGATGCGGTCAGAAAGCTCCCAGGCGGCGTTCCACAAGAAATCTTTTCCGCTCTCATAGCCGAGCGCGCGCAGCACAAACGTCAGATACTGCACCGCAGTGACGGTTTGGTTTCCGCCGAAGCGCGTTTCGCTCACGCCGTTTGTGAGTTTGTTTTCGTAGGCGTAGCCCACGTAGGGCTTTGCCCAGTCGGAAACGTCAGTAAACGGGATGTCCCATTCGCTGCTTTTGGCCTCTGTTTCTTGCCGAGCAGGCGGACGAGCATCGTCACGGCTTCCCGCTCGCGTCGGCGCACGGTCCAAATCGAATTTTGGGCTGCCATCCGCGTCCTTTCCTGTGCCCTGGAAAAGGCCCAACTGGTAGAGCGCCTCCGCAGCATCCTGCGCCTGCGAATCAGCAGCAAACGCCATTGGTACGGCCCGAGCAGCAGGACGAGCGTCAGCAGCAGACTCATGATTCTCCGATTCCTTTTCATTTTCATTTTTCTCCCCTTTTTGACACGTACAGCACCCCGGATATGCTCGAGGCAGCAGAAACGCGTCTGTATCCTCCATGCGGAGCTTATACGCCATAACTTCATTTTACTGTCTGTTGGAAGAAAAAGCAAGGCCTGCATCCGTCTGTCAATCTCGTCTTTTACGCGGATGACAGTCACGATGGGATCGTCTGCACCTGCGACGGCTCCGACGGTGCAGCCATCAGCACGGACTCTGCCAAGAGAAAACCGATTGTTTTTCTCCGCGAGAACCGCTTGCCACGCCAAAACGGATACCACACAGTTCGCGCTTCCTGCAATCAAGACGAAAGAGTACATCCGAAAGAAGCGGAAAAAAACAGAATCTTCTCAAAGAAGAAGCAAGCAGTATTGAGAACACAATCGCAGATTCCAAAACATTTTCTTCTGTCATTCGTACACGGGAAACTGTTCGTGAACAGCAAAAACTCCACGTTTCGCATAGTGCGGAGCAGGAGCAGCCGGTCATGCCGCAAAAGCCTTGCCCAGCAAAGCGTCGGCGGCTGCTCCCAAGCAGGCCGCAACTGTCATCCGCAAAGGGCAGGTACTTCGGGATACGGCAATCAAAACGGCGAAAGCCGCAAAGGAAGCCGGAAAGAAGGTTCTGCGGGCAATCGCGGCAGCGGCAGAAAAGCTGGCCGCAGCGATTGGTGCAGGCGGTGCGGCGGCAGTTTCCGTTGTCGTGGTGATCTTGCTTGTAGGGATGCTGTTTGCTTCGCCGCTCGGAATCCTGTTCGCAGGCGAGGATACCGGTACGGAAATCAAGATCCCGGACGCGGTTGCAACGCTGAACGGCGAGTTCACCGATGAAATCTACCGTATCATGGAGGATCATCCATACGACGATCTGGATCTGCAGGAAGGCATGGAAGCGGCCATGCTTCAAAATTGGCGAAACGTATTGGCTGTGTACGCAGTCAAGGTCTCGACCGACGAGGAACATGGGCTGGACGTTATGACGATGGATGAGGAAAAGCTCCAGCTTCTGCGGGGAATTTTCTTCGACGCCAACAAACTCGAATACGAATTGACGACCAGAACCGTAGACGGCGAACGGGTCACAACGCTGCATATCTCCGCACAGATCAAGGACGCCATGCAGATGGCAGATGAATACGGCTTCACCGACCAGCAGCGGGAAATGCTCGAAGAATTACTGAAGCCGGACTACGATGACATTTTCCTGTCCTTGATCGGTGATTATCAGCCGGACGGCATGCCCATCGGCCCCTGTCGACATTTCGGACATCAGGGCACGCTGCCGGATGATCTTGACCCGCTGCGAGAATCCATTGTCCTGACGGCGTATCAGCTTCTCGGAAAAGTAACGTATTTCTGGGGCGGCAAAGCCTCGTTCTCGGCTGGGACAGCCGCTGGGGAACGCCGACGACGGTCACTGCACCGGGCAGCGGTTCGACCGGCAAGGTGCTGCCGTTCGGACTGGACTGCTCCGGCTTTGTGGACTGGACATTCTATAACGCCACGAGCGGTGCATACCTGCCCGGACGCGGCGGTGGCGCAGCCTCGCAGCATGGGTATTGCACCAATGTCTCATGGGCAGACGCACTGCCCGGCGATCTCGTCTTTTACGCGGATGACAGCCACGTCGGGATCGTCTGCGGCTACGACAGCGTGGGCAATCTCCTCGTCATCCACTGCTCCGGCGGGCAGAATGGCGTGGTCGTGACCGGGCGCGAGGGCTTTGCCGTCGCAGCCAGACGATTTGTTTACGGATTAGTCAATTTGCTTCGTTTGTGCGGCATTCTTTGTTGGCTCTGGTGAATAGCTTTCTTTCCTCGTTTTTCCTGCGATACTTGGCGTACCAAAGCGAAAGGAGACTATAATGGAAACACGAAAAAACCTGTGTGCCATGCTGCCCGTCGCACTCCACGCCAGAGTCCGGCAGGAGCAGGAAAAAGCCGGGATGACCCTCGGTGAGTATGTGGAAGCCATGATCACAGAATATTACGACTGGAAGGACGGAAGAATCATGACCGGAGAAATGAGAACCTTAGCCGCGCAGATCCCCGCAGAGCTCTTTTGACCGCCTCGACCGCTACCTCAAGGAGCGCGGCATCAAGAAGAAGGACTTCTTGGTCGACATCATCACCCGCGCGCTGGAAGAAGCCGAAGCCGCCGAACCGGTTACAGAAGTATCGCCCCAGGACGAGCTGGAGGAACAGCCGGAAGCGGACGAAACCTGAACCAAAATCAAGCCCCCGCAGGTCAAACCTGCGGGGGTAAACCTTGTTGCAAGCTGTCAGCCGACACGCGCCCGCGTGTCGGCTTTTCTGCGTCCCGCTGGGAGACGCAGGACACCGGAAGCTCTAAAAACCGCGCGTTGGAGCGCGTGGGACGAAGTACAAAAACAGATGCACAAGGAGGCGCAGCACACCCAAATGTTATCTGAAACCAAAGCAAAAGCGCAAATTTCCTCCGGATTCTTTTGACGCTCCGCGCCCTGCGTCAGCGCGGAACCATTACGGAAGCAGAGTATCGCAGAGCGAAAAATACTATCTGCACCTGACCGGCGCGGACATTATCCTTGCAGACTGAATTAAACTGTCATTTGCACGGGTTTCCACAAAAACAACCGCTACTGATTCAGCGTTTGGTAGAATTCAAGGTCAATCGAAAGATATCAGTAGACTTGAACCTTTTTCCGAATATACTTGTCGTTGACAAAAACGCCGAAAGGAGGGAAAAACATGCCCATTGCAAAACTGATTCACTGGCCAACCGGCAGGTACTCTGCAAACTGCGTGTCGCGGCTTACTGCCGGGTGTCCTCCAATTCCGCAGACCAGAAAAATTCCTTTGCCAACGCAGGAAGCGCGTTTACAGGAAGCGGATCACGGAGAATCCGGATTGGGAGCTGGTCGATATTTTTGCGGACGAGGGGCTGAGCGGCATGAAGGCGGATAACCGCCCGGAATTCCAGCGGATGATCCGATGTGCGAGCTGCGCCAGATCGACCTCATCCTCACGAAATCCGTCTCCCGCTTTGCCCGCAACGTCAAAGAAGCGCTGAGCTACACGCGAAAATTAAAGCTGCTCGGCGTTGGGGTGCAATTTGAAGAAGATGGCGTCAACACACTGGCGATGGCCGATGAGATGCTGCTCAATACGTTCGCCGCCATTGCGCAGGAGGAATCCAAATCCATCTCACAGAAACGAAAGGCTATCCATTGTAAAGAGAATGGAACGTGGAGAATACATTGCAACCAACGTACCGTATGGATACCGCTTGATTGATAAAAAACTTGTAGTTTACGAACCGGAAGCAAAAATTGTTCGATGGATTTTTGATGCGTATCTGAACGGCATGTCTGCAACTGAAATCGCGCGAGAATTGACAGCTCAAGGAATTCCGACCAAAGACAATAAAGCAAACTGGAAATCAAACCGGCTTACATATATGCTTTCCAACGAACGCTATGCCGGTCATACGCTTCATCAAAAGTTTTATGGAGAGGCAACTGTCCCATTCAAACGCCATCGCAACTGTGGGGAGTACGATCAATTTTATGCAGAAAATACGCACGAAGCAATTTTAGCGCCCGATGTTTATGAGGCTGTGCAGCGTTTATTGGCAGCGCGAAGAAAAAAGACGGAAAGCGTCAAGACCACAAATACATATCCACTTACAAGCCGCATTCGGTGTTCCGAGTGCGGCTCTCTATCATCGCAAGACTTCCAATGGCGTAATTAAATGGGTATGCTCCAGACACGCAGCAGACACAGCCGCCTGCGGCTCCCACTATTACAGTGAAGCGCGCATTTATGACGGTATCATCACCATAATCAACAAGCTACGCTTCTGCGAGGAAGATATCCTCGGCCAGACAATTCAAAAGCTGGAATTTGCCGCCGCAGCCTATAAACGGAACAACAGAGCGGCCAGTCTGCTCAGTCAGAGCATTGCCGAACTGAATGCAAAACTGCTCGCGCTGGAGCGGCTACGCTCGAAGGGATACCTCGCCGCGGATGTTTACCATACGCAGGCGAGGGAGATTCGCCAGCAGCTCGATAAGCTGAAAACCGAGCGATACAGCAGCTTTGAGTCCAAGATCCTCACCATGCTGGAAGATGTCCGAAAGCTGAAATCGCTGATTGACGAGCTGGAGCAGCCACTGGAAGCCTTTGAGGAAAAGCTGTTCCATGAGATCGTTACCGACATTTGTATCAATAACCATGACGAAATGACGGTAACGCTGCTTGGCGGACTCAGATTTACAGAACAGATTTAAGAGGGACGGGTATGAAAAAGATTCGATATTTACCGTTTGGCTACACCATCCGCAACGGTCAAACCGTGATTGAACAGCAGGAAGCCGATGTTGTCCGCAATATTTTCAAAGCATACATTCAGGGTGCATCGCTCAAGGAAATCGCGGAAGATTTGACAGCGAAAGAAGATCCCATACACAGAGCGGACCTGTGTATGGGATAAGGCGCGGATTTCACGGATACTGGAGAATGCGAAGTACACCGGCGATGAAGAATTCGAGACGATCATCGACGAAAACATCTACGAAGAAGCCGTCGCGGTTAAAAGCGCACGGCGCTGGAATCAGGCAGCCCAGGAAAGCGACGGCATCCGGCAGATCCGCGACCGTGTCCGCTGCGGACAATGCGGTGCGCCCATGCTCCGGCACATCAACTCCAAGCGGGCTGTCCGGGAAAGCTGGACGTGCAGCAACGCAGACTGCGGCATTCGGGTGCGGATCAGCGACGGAGAGCTGCTCCAGAAAATCACGCTCCTTATGAACCGCGTCATCGCAAATGCCGATCTCATGCTTCCTCATCCGAAAGTGAAGCACAGGGATTCCGCAGTGGTGCTTGAATTGCAGCAGCAGATTTCTGACGAAATGGGGCGGGAACGCCCAAGCGAGGAACGGATCGTTGCCCTGCTCTGCGAAATCGCAAGTCAGCTTTACAAGGAGACAAACGCCAAAACGCAGATCGCCGCACAGATCGCCAGAAAGCGCGTCTCTCTGATGAAACCGCAGGATGTGTTCAACGCCGCATATTTTTCCGAACTGATCGATGCCGTCTTCCTTCATGTGGGAGGCAGCATCGTTCTGCATACAAAAACAGAAACCGATATTTGCGAAAGCGAGGATAAACCGAATGGAAGTCCAGAGAATCCCGAAACGGATAGTTTCCGTAATTGAACCCCAAAAGTCCATCCTTGTAGACAAGGAGAAATATCACCAAAAGCGAGTGGCGGCCTACTGCCGCGTCTCCACAGACTCCGAAGAACAGCTTACATCCTATCAGAACCAAATGCGCGTTTATACAGAAATGATCGCCGCCAGGAAAGAGTGGGAGTTTGCCGGCCTTTATGCCGATGAGGGCATCTCCGGCACAAGGGCGGACAAACGCCCGGAATTTCAGCGCATGATCCGCGACTGCCAGAACGGAAAGATCGACTATATCATCACAAAATCCGTCTCCCGCTTCGCCAGAAACACGGTAGAGTGTCTGGAATATATACGCTCGCTGAAAGCGCAAGGCATTGGGATTTTCTTTGAGGAACAGAACATTGACACGCTGAAAAGCGACAGTGAATTGTATCTTGTCATTTACGCAGGCTTTGCGCAGTCCGAATCCGAGAGCATCAGCAAGCACATCACATGGACCTACCGCAAAAACTTCGAGGATGGGAAAGTGAGCTTTCAGTACAAGCGGCTGCTGGGCTACCGGAAAGGCGAGGATGGCAAACCGGAGATCGTGCCGGAGGAAGCGGCCATTGTAGAACGGATTTTTGAAATGTTTCTCGCTGGGCAGCCAGTGGGACTTATCGCGCAGATGCTCCAATCCGAGAACATTGAGATTCCCGGAAAGGATCTCAGCTTCAGCAAGAACATGATTATGAACATCCTGCGGAATGAAAAATACTGCGGTGACAGCATTCTTCAGAAAACCGTGACCGTAGACTGCATTTCCAAAACACGCAAAGCGAATCACGGAGAAGCGCCGATGTACCTTGTCGAGAACAGCCACCCGGCGATCATCAGCCGCGGCATTTTCCACCGCACACAGGAAGAACTGGCGCGACGAAAGGCCCTCCGGCCAAAATCGGATAAGACGTCTATTACCCAAAGCGGGAAATACTCCAAATACGCGCTGAGCGAGGTGCTGCACTGCGCCGAATGCGGCAGCCGATACAAGCGCGTGACATGGAATATCCGCGGAAAGAGGAAAATCGTCTGGCGCTGCGTCAGCCGTCTGGATTACGGAAAGAAGTACTGCAAGGATTCCGTCACGCTGGAGGAAGCAGCCCTGCATGGGGCCGTTGTCCGGGCGCTGAACCGCTTTCACGCGGAGGACGAGTCCACATACCTGACGCTCATGAAAGCCACCATTGGAGAAGCCATCGGCATAAATGGCGGTTCGGAGGAAATCGACCTGCTCACGCGCCGCATCGATGCGCTGAACAAACGGATGCTGGAGCTGGTCAACGAAACCGTTGCGGCTGGAAAGGACGTGGAGAGCAGCGAGGATGAGTTCAAAGGTATCTCCGATCAGATCGAGCAGCTTAACCGTCGTATCGCAGCGATTCAGGAGAGCATCCCCAAGGACGGCTCCCGGCAGGCACGGCTGGAAGAAATCCAACGTATCATTGCCAACCGCAACGCAAATGAAACACAGTACGACGATAGCATCGTGCGCCAGATGATCGAGTGCATCAAGGTACACCGCGACGGGAGATTGACGGTTATCTTCGGCGGTGGGTATGAGATCGAAGAAACTTTATAGAGGACCTGCTCTTAAGGAACAGACAACTACCAAGGAGATCATCCCTGCATTTTAGGGACGATCTCCTTGACTGCCTACGACAGCGATGGGGTTGCGCTTATATTTTTGGACAAACCACTGAAAAAGAATTTCTCCATAATCTTTTGCAAATGGATTTTCGTAGGATGTCAGTTGCGTTGGATATGCGGCGCAAGCTGTGCGCTCGGGCATTATAAATAAAAACTATTTGTAGATAGAAAATATAACTGGTAGAGTTGCACATATACTTCTGAATTTGGTAGAATATAACCAGAACATTATTTGTGTACTCAAGTCAAATGGCAACCAGTGAGGTAATTAAGGCGAGAACAATAATGCTCAAAGCTAACGGCTTTCAATATCTAGGGAATCTATTTTGGCTATTCAAAGGGCCTGACTCAGGCAGGTATACAGGGTACAAAGACAGTGTTTGCTTATTACTGATAGGCCATTTGGGGTGGGGAAGATTATGATAAAAAGCAAGCGTAAATAAGAAACCTGCGCCGATAGAAAACGATACTAAAGGCGGGAGCATAGGGTACAATCGGCTTGATATGCAGGTAAGTCAAGCACTTCATATGGCAATTGAACTATATCCCAATTTGAATTATCTGTTAATCATGGATCATTATGATGATATCACTCTGTTCGACGATGAAGCTGCACCTAAAGTCGTTAGTTATTATCAAATGAAACCAGTGAAGATACAATTAGTATTGATACAGCTATTTCTGAAAAATGGCTGTCAAAGCTATATAGTCATTTGAGCAACGTAGAACTCATTGTGAAAGAGCTGGGGTTGATAACGAATACTCCATTGCGGGTTACTGTTAAGATTGACGGGGATGGCGGGAAAAACATAAAAAACTAGTTTATATGCTTCTGAGCACACACCATTTGAAGAGTTCGACTCCACCATAGTCACAAAAATTCAACATGATATCGCAGCGCGTTTTGGTATACCGAGTGAAACTGTGGATCTTTCAAAGTTTGTACATATGAGGACGACCCTTTCTATTCCAAAGCACAGAGAAATTGTTGAACAAGAAGTGGGTAATTTTCTCTATTCGCAGTATCCAAAGATTTCGATTGATTCAGTGAAAACAATATATCGTTCAATGATTGAGTTGCTGACAAGCCGCCAGATGTATGAGTTGCTCGATAAAAACAAGCCGCTTGCAGTTGTCAGAGAGAAGAAAGGCGTTTCTAAAAATGAATTTTCACGGATAATTGAGACTGCAATGATGATCGCTATTCCAAATTTCTCTGAAATTTGTCGTGTATACAATTATGAAGGAGAGGACAAACGTAATGCGGCACTTGAGTATACAACAATGGTGGAAGACTTCGAGAGAAAATCGGATTTGTTTACTGCCTTGTTTTTGGAGGTGCGTGGATTATGCTTGAGGCATCCACAAAGCGCTGGCGAAAGTCCACTTAGTTGTAGCAAGCGGATTTTTAATTCACTTTCAACACGAAGCCTAATCTATAGTGAAACATATATATCAGTCCTGATTGCGTGTATTCTAATAAATGAAGGGAGAAGGATGCAATGAAAGAAGTCTTTTTCAGAACATTCTAATTGCCGATATATCAAAAAAAGGTTGCCAAGTGGCAACAGTTTTCAAAAAGGACTGAATGTCGTTACAGGAATAGATAACCATGTAGGGAAGTCATCGCTTCTCAAATCGCTGTTTTACGCACTTGGGGCTGACGTGGCGTTCGATTCGGCGTGGGATGAAAATTCAAAGATCTATGTTGCAACAATAAATGTAGATGACAAAACATATCGAATTGCGCGATTTTCAGGACGATTTGCTGTTTTCCACGATGAAGAACTACTCATAATAACAGATAGAATATCCAGCGAACTAGCCCCATTACTTGAACGAATTTTTGAATTTGCAGTATATCTTCCCAACAAAGATACGAAAAAGTGGAGCTTGCACCACCTACATTTACATTTATGCCATATTATATTGATCAAGATAAAGGATGGAGCGGGTTATATAATAGTTTCAGGTCCGTTGCAAGATATAAAAGCGATGATCGGATTAAGTCTCTCTATTATCATCTGAGTATTTATACAAAAACTACGGTAGAGTTAATGGCGCGAAAAGATAACTTAACGGAACAAATACAATCATTGGATAAGAGCAGAGAACGCCTACTAACTATACTGTCGGCACTACAAGAAGAAACGAAAAGTCTTCTTCCAGCAGAGAATGTCCAAGAATTAGAAGTACAATTAACTATCCCCAAAAAAACGCATCGAGGATCTTGTCAATAGGCTAGGTCAAGCCCGAAATGAAATTCAGGAATATGAAGCGGAACTTATTCAACATCAGCACCGTTTGGAGGTCGTTTCGGAATACCGAGCTATTAAGAAAAAAGATGCACCAAAACAGATTGTGCAACCAGAAACACTTTTCTCTTGTCCGCACTGTGGATACATATTTGATGAGGAACTTTTTGACATGGTTCGCGCTAATTACAGTGCTGTCAATGAGGAGTATTTATGCCAACAAATACAGTTTATTATTAGTTCGACGCAAAAAAACTGGAAAGCGTAAAATCGAACTACGTTGAACTTATGTCTGAACTAAAAAAAGAAGAAACAGCATATCAGGATTCGAAAGATAGATTTGATGTCTATATCCGACAGCGAGGCTTGCGTGATTCAATACGACGGTTTACGAACGAATTGGGGGCTGTATCTGCAGACAAAGCAGTTATTGAAACGGAAATTAAAAAGATCAAAAGAGAACTTCTGAAAAATGCCAAGCAGAAAAGATACGGAAAATAAGTATATCGAGTTAGTTCGAGTAACATCATATCTTTAGGTGCATGGGATCCTGCTTATAACGGAAAAATTAAGCTGCTACGCCCAATTAGCGCACAGGGTACGCTTGAAAATAAAATAATTTTATCACAAGTTGTCGCGTTATTTCAAACAATGGACTACTATAAGAGTAGTGCAACCCGTTTCCCATTTGTTGTAGATTCGCCAAGAGGGAAAGAGGCTAGTTTTACAAGCAGTAAAGAAATATTGAGAATGATTGTACAACTAAATATGCTTCCACAAATCATTTTAGCAACAATAGATTATTCTGAATTTTCAAACTGGAATTGATGTCCCTACAAATATAATAACTCTAACAGAGCGTAAAAAGCTTCTACTTGAGCAGGATTATATTGAACATGAAAAGGAGATATCGACATGGTTTGAATTGCTGAAAAAGTGACAGTCAGGCCGTTGGTATAATATTGGTATAATAAGGGTACTTGTTCGCGCTGGCTTTGGGACACATTTAAGGGGGAGAAAAGTGATGAAGGCTGAACTAATTTATCTCTGGATCAATCGAGATAGGCATGGTTGTTTCCAGCAAGAGGGATTCAATTTCTCGCCTCATTACCGCGTATCATATAATCAAGGAACGAGAGAACTAATAATTGAACAATTAGATCAGTTAAATGTTTTTCAGAATGACCACATTGCAAATGTCAGTGCATTGATTGGCGAGAACGGAACGGGTAAAACCACGTTGTTGGAGTACCTGACAACGTTTGACGACGTACCACTCGCTGATGAACAGCGGCTGGAGTATCAGCTTTATCAAAAAAACCAGAACGAGCTCCACTCGTTTATTGCGGTTTACTTAGACCACGAGAATGACAGCCGCCGGATAATCAATATTACAAATGACACAATCTTTTGCAACGGCGAGAGTTTTGAGCCGTTAAGTATCGCTGAGTATAGCACAGGCCATAATCTTTTTAGAGAGCGTCTCGCGTATATATTTGTCAAACAGTTCAAATTCCCAAACTCAGGGTACGCGAACCCATGGAACAATTAGCAATATTTCAATCACAGATAATGAACTGCCAGCAATCTTTCGTGCTTTTTATATGAAAAAGTACGGGCGAGAATCAAGCCAACTGTTGATTCCGAATACGCCCTTTAATGCTTTAGCGACTATTTTAGGGGAAAAAGAAGACAGCAAAACAATGCAAATGTTTATTGATTTACTGTTCTATGCTTTTTTAGTTCAGAGCGGGAAGCAATTTCGCGGAAAGAACATAAATAGAATTCTGTTCTCTTTTAGGGATATACAAGAAATCCTTGTAAGAAATATAGCTATTAGCCATTCAACAGACTATGCTTCAAAGGAATACTTAGCGCAAGTAGCGGAAAAGTGGTTGCCGATTGTTCGGGCGGTTAATGAGGAAACAATGATGGGAACAATGGTGTGTAATCTCGCCTTTGAATTGTTTTTTGTTTTTAACTCATTTTCTATTGAAACCCCGCCAGGTGAGCAGTTGACTGCTGATAACCTTTTCTCTAAATGTGAAGCTTTTGTCAATACGCTAGATGAGTGTGTCGAACACACTTACTATAGTAACGCAATCAACGAGTTAAAAATTATCAAAGAAGTCATCGAGCAAGCAGAAATTACCGACGATTCAATCCCTGTTGGAGACGGCGGGCGAGAGCTTAAGGCCAAAGTGAATGTTGCTGATTTTCTTACAATAATTGACCGAATCAAAAATGGATACTCATTTGTTTTGAAGTACTTAGCTATCGATAACTTTGGCGTTTCTTCTGGCGAACGGGCGTTATTGAATTATATGTCAAGGCTTTACTTTGCCTCACAAATAAACGACTTCATCCCCAACAGCGGATTCGTATGGAATGAGAGCATTTTACTTCTCATTGATGAAATAGACCTTTACCTGCATCCTGAGTGGCAACGACAGGTACTCAACGATTTTTTAACTGCTATTCAAGAATACTTCCCACATAATTATTTTCAAATTATAATTACAAGCCATTCCCCAATTGTCCTTTCGGATATTCCGCATGAGAATTCGATATTTCTCCGAAAAGATGGTGATAAAATAGTACAGGATAAGCACACGGCTCAAACATTTGGCGCGAATATTCATACGCTATACAGAGATGCCTTTTTTATTAAAGATGGGGTAGCCATAGGAGCATATGCGAAAGATAAAATAAATGCTTGGATCACTGAATTTAAGGAAAACTCAATTAGCGAAGAAGAAATGCAAAAGAAGATCGCTCTCATTGGTGAGCCAATTATTCAAAGACGTCTCGAGCAGATTGCCAAACGACATGGAATAAATAGTATTGCGGAAAATATTCGACGTGATGAACGTCAAAGTATAATTGACTTTTTGAAAGCACAACAGGCCGCCCTTCAGCATCAAATTCAACTGTTGGAGGCGGAGCAGAGATGATTAAATTACCGACAATTAGTGCAGAGAATGTAAGCGCATTTCATAAAGATGTTTTTAAAAGCATAAAAGAACTGCTTGTGAAAAATTCAGAAAATCCTCTTTTTGAGAGAATAATTTGCTATTGTAGTATAGATGGACAGTTAAATGATTCAAGAATTGAACGGCTAATAATCGGGGATATCATGGTTCTTACCGACGCAATTAGTCAAATCGGGGCCACAGACAAAGCAGTTGCGGACAAATTTGACAAAGCCTATACGAATTTTTGCAACAGAAACTTCGGAAGGACTTGGGCACAAAGAATCGGCGTTACAACTTGTCCGTATTGTAATCGAAGTTATATATTTACATCAAGCAAGAGTGGCACCAGACCTCAATATGATCACTATTTCCCAAAATCGAAATACCCATATTTGGCATTATCTATGTATAATCTGATTCCCTGCTGTTCTATTTGCAATGGTTTGAAACGCGATGTAGATACATGCCAAACCCCGATTGTCTACCCTTATAAGGATTCATACGGCAGACAGGTTTCATTCAGAAGCGGCTAGCAGAGAAAGTGATGATATTACTGTATGGCTTGGAGCGGCAGAAGAATACCAGATTAAAATAAAATACTCCGATGAGATTGACCCGGAACTCAAGTGCAAAATCGGACAAGCTGTTACTTTGTTCAAGCTGGAGGACTTGTATAGTAAACACAGTGATTATAAACGCGATATTTTAAGAACTGCCTATATTTATAATGATGATTATTTTGAGGGACTGGCAGTACAATATAGCGACCTCTTTCATAGCAAACAGGAAGCGCAGGATTTCGTATTCTTCAACTATTTGGATGAAGCGGATTGGGGCAAACGAGTTCTGGCAAAGCTAACACATGATATAGCAGAAGAAGCTATGGGCTAGGTGATTTCGCTGTCACAATGCGTGTCGTTATGTTAGACGACAGTCCGCGGCGGCCATGAAGTAATGAGTTATGATGCGTGTGGGGAATATGTATATGAAAATAAGTCGTGTTATAATTGAGAACTATCGGAATCTAAAAAATGTTGATGTTACCCTCGGAAGCACTGTAACGCTTATTGGGGAGAACAACAGTGGGAAGTCGAACTTCATGCGTGCGATTTCCATTCCGTTACTATCCGATGACTCAGGAGGTTCTAAACGCCTATCTTGGCATGATATTAATCGAGACGCAAAAGAAAAATATTATGCCTTTTTATCCCAAAATAAAGAACGCATCCTTAACGGGAGTTTATCGGTAGAACAGTTTCTTCCTGCTTTGCCTGAGGTTACAATTAAACTGTATTTCCAGCCAAACGAAAATGAGCATTACAATGTAAGTGAAATTCTGTGTGAGGGTGAAGCAGAGCAGTGGGTCGGCGGTATTTGCTGTCGTTATTACATAAAAAACCGGAAGATCTGCTGAGAAGGGTTCGAGATGTCCTTAAGTCAGATTCATATAACGAACGGACAAAAATGAGTCTTTGCCGATGGCACTGTTTTCGTGTTCAATAACAGTACCAGGAAAAGACAAAAATCTTTCTTATGAAACTCTTGCTAAGTTTCGCTCTGTAGAACTCCCTGCAGAGCGAGATGGTTTTGCGTCCAACGCAGATAAATTGGGGTCGAAAGCGCTATCTGATTTACTACAAAAGGGTTAACACCTGATGCTCAAGTGAAAATTGAAGAAGATTATAACAAATTCTTTGATACTATACGAGAAGAAGGAAAATTGGATACAGTCCTGAATTGGCAGGACTATTCAGATATCCCAAATGCACAGGAGTTCTTTCGTAAAATCAGCATTTTGCCGAATATGCCACAAATGGGCAGCATCATCGGTAGTGTGCGCCTTGGGTACGAGACCGATAATATGTTTGCGCAGGGGTTAGGACATCGCAATCTCGTTCTAATGGCAGTCATCCTAAATTCCTATATCAATAAAGAACGTGATATTTCGTTTAGGTTGATGACCATAGAGGAACCAGAGGCGCATTTGTGTAGCAGCAATATTCAACTGATGATTAGCCTGATTTCTATTTTCTGAAAGGAAGAACCGCTATACGCAAATCGTTTACTCAACACACAATGCTGAATTTGTCAATAAACTTGGAATAGATAATGTGATAGTATTTCACAATGGCACGGCATTCAATTTGGTCAAAGAATTAACAAGCGAGGAATGTGATTATTTATCTGCGAACCCCAATACTGATATTTTCAAACTGCTTTATTCCAGAAAAACAATTCTTGTTGAAGGAATAACAGAAGAACTCCTCATAAAGTCGTATCTTCAAACACGAAGTGATTTAAATGAAATTAAAGTTCTATCATTTCATAAAGGGCTTTACCAAAATCATCGATATTTGGAAGAAAATAAACAGTGGAACAAAAAGCCGACTTGGTATCGTCAGAGATCATGATGACCAGCCGAATGCACAAGCAGATCATGAAAAAAGGCAAGATGAACAGGTCTGCGTAAAAACCACGCGAGGTTATACATTAGAAACTGATATTGTCAGCAAGAACTATGAATTGCTAAAGTCAAAATATGGGGAGGAGTATGGATGGAGTGCAATGACCGAGGATGAAATACAACGGGATTGGCGCAATAATAAAAAATCTGGTGTTATGCTTAGAATTTGCCATGACATGATTCAAGGTGAATTGGATGAATTTGTTCTCCCAACACACATCCAGCAGATTATTGATTTTATGCAAGGAGATGTCGCTGCGGAATGCCGATGATTGTGAATGTTGCTGGCGCGGGAGCCGGAAAAACTACAAAAATGGCTGATGTTATCATGGCTCATGATATTCCAGACGGAAAAGTTGTTTTTCTGCATCGCGTTCACGAATGCTGCCGCTGATAATATAAAAGAAAAGGTTGCAGAAAAAATGAGCGGCGTCCCAGATAATATAAAGATCAGCACCATTCACTCGTTTTTATATCAAGAACTGATTGAACCATACTATTACTTCCTTTACGGCAAACACTTTGGGCAACTTTCCACCATTAGCTTACCTCCAAACAATTGCTATAAATCAAAGAAGCTATCTGAGTTGGAGCAAGAAGGCACCCTACATATTACAGAGATTCCCGAAAAAGCAAAATGGGTGGCTTATCGAAAAAGCGCGGATACAAAAGGAATAAAGGCCGTTCGGGAAAAGGTGATATCCCACTTTAACAGCTATTGCTCTGCTATTTATGTGGATGAAGCACAGGACATTAATGAAGATATATATGCGATCCTTTCTGCTTTGGAGCATGCTGGTGTTGAAATAATATTGTATGGTGATCCTAAACAGGATGTTAAGGGGTTTGGTTGCTTTCGACAGATAATTGATAAATCATCCGATGTGCATTATTTTTCCGACTGTTATCGTTGTCCACAGGTTCATCTGGATTTATCAAATACATTAGCTCAGAAGAATGAAAAGCAGGTCGCGAGTTATGGAAACGCTGCCGGTAGCTTAGAAATCGTTTTTGAATCGGATGTTGACGATGTAAAAGGATATATAGAATCTGGAAATTATGGCCTCTGCTATATTAGCCAGAAAAAGAGGAAAATTTTATACGCACAGCTCAGAAACAACTGACGAACGTTTTGAAACACTACGCCACGAGGTATTTCGTGCAATGCAGGAAAAGTGGCGAGAAAAACAACAGAAATTGAGATTGAACGTGCAGCGTATTTTGTTACAGAAAAAATGCTGGAAAACTACGATCAAACAGGGAAGCCAGCAGTTTCAATATCACAATGGGTAAAAAACAACGCATTTGATCAGTTGAGCGGGAAGAAATATGCTCAAATGGTTGGTGCAATGTCAATGAAGAACGCAGAACCGACGAATGCCATTATTGTCAGATCTATTGAGATAATCAAAGGATTAGAAGCAAGCCGCTGCTTTTTTATTCTGACATCCGACCTAGCACCTTATCTATTCAGAACAAAGACAGATGACAATAAGATGAGCCACTTGCTTTATGTGGCACTGACAAGATCGAAGGATCATCTGACAATCCTGATCTCTCAAAATGTGGAATCGGCTTTCTCTAGAGATTTTGTACTTGCGTTCTTTGCACAGTACTCTGCTTCGGTACGGCAAATTCAATAAAAGTCTGCTTCCGAAAAGCCGTTGATAAAACAGAGAAAGATAGAATGGTATCTAAAAGGGTGCCGCTTGCCATCAAGCTGCACCCAAATAGATGCCGCTGCGAAAAGCCTAGAAGTTTCAACGACTTCCGGGCTTTTTTGCGCCCATTTTTAGAGGCGTGACAAAAAGATGCCAAAATGGACTTTGGCAAATTTGATGGACCTGTACCTTTACCCAAGGCTTTTTGAGCCGTTTTTCTGAGGACTTTTCGGAAAAGTGGCTCTTTTTTGTTCTCGGCAAAGTGTAGAATTTCGACCGGCGTTTTTGTTGGTTATGCCGAACACCCACTCCAAGCACAGATGCCAGCGCGTTAGCCGGCTGTGCGACATTTCAGACGTTAAGACCGCAGGCAAGCCCCATCCCACTCCAGGACGAAACCACAGCGTATTGGCGATGCTGGGACGCGAAAGCAAAAGCACCCGCTGCCAGTTCAGCGGGTGGTCGTTTATCTGCTGGCTCTCAGCAGAGCATCGGTTTTTAATGTCACACCCATCATGTCCTTGTGGGCTTCGCGGGTGTCCCGGCAGAGCGGCGACAGGAAGGTCAATGCGTTCTGAATGCGGCTCAGATCAGACGCAGAGAGTGTGTTCTCATGCAGATGGCGCAGCACCCGGCGATAGGATTCGCGGAGCTTTGCATCCACGGACGGCTGAAAGAAATAGTTTGAAATCAGGCCGCCAATCAATGCGGCTTCATTTTCGGTGTACTGCATGGTGATTGCCCTCCTCTACGATGTTCACGCAACAAACGCGGCAATCATATCCGAAAATGAAAAGAGCATGATCGAAGAGAAAATGGCGCAGGCGGGCATGACCAATCTCAGCGCCTATCTGCGCCGTATCGCCATTGACGGCATGATCGTCCGGCTGGAACTGCCGGAGCTGAAAGAAATGGTCTCGCTTCTACGCTATGCCAGCAACAACATCAATCAGATCGCGCGGCGGATGAATGAATCCGGGCGCATCTATGATACAGATTTGGAGCAGGTCGTCCAAAATCAGGAGCAGCTTTGGGACATGGCAAATGGGATACTGACGCGGCTTGCCGCAATCAAATGATGGGGTTCTGATTCCAACCGTTGTTCTCAAAAAGCTTTTGACATCCTTGCGCTTTATATCAACTCGTGTAGAATAGAATCAGAAAAGAAAGGAGCTGACGGCAATGAGATTGATCCTGAAAATTTTGCTTGCCCCGGTCATGCTTGTACTTGCGTTCCTGATCTGGCTCTGCACGCTGACCCTGCATATTTCCTCCGTGCTGCTGAATGTTCTGTCTGTGCTTCTCGTCCTTGTGAGTATTTTCAGCTTCATCGACCACGATGTAAAAAAACGGAGTAATCGAGCTGGCGGCGGCGTTTGCGCTTTCACCCTACGGCCTGCCGATGATCGGCGCTTGGCTCGTTGCACAGCTTCATCTGCTGCGAGACTGGATGAAAGAAAAAGTATATTGGTAAAGCACAGCGCGGAAGTGTAAAAGCTTCCGCGCTATCTTTTTTGCAAAGGGGCTTGCCTGTGGCGACCACGCGAATCATTCCCATGCACGTCAACAAGGGCAAGACCATTGCCCAATGCCTGACGGAACGGACGGACTACGCAAAGAATCCGGATAAGACGGAAGACGGTGAATATATTTCGGCCTATGCCTGTGATGCAAAGACAGCGGACAGCGAGTTTCTTCTATCCAAGCGTCAGTACCGCCAGCTCACCGGCCGGGAGCAGGCCAGCGATGTGATCGCGTATCAGATTCGCCAGTCGTTCAAGCCGGGTGAGGTCACACCGGAGGAAGCCAACCAACTCGGCTATGAATTTGCCCGGCGCTTCACCAAGGGCGACCATGCCTTTATCGTCTGTACCCACACCGACAAGCAGCACATCCACAACCATATCATTTGGAACTCCACTACGCTGGACTGCACGCGGAAATTTCGCAACTTCTGGGGCAGCACCGAAGCTGTCCGGAAGCTCAGCGATCTTGTCTGTATGGAACATCGGCTGTCTGTGATTGAGAATCCGAAACCGCACGGCAAGAGCTACAACAAGTGGCTGGGCGGCAATGCGAAGCCATGTCAGCGTGATCTGCTGCGTGCGGCCATTGATGCGGCACTTGCGAAGAAGCCGAAAGATTTTGAGGCGTTTCTGAAGCTGGTGGAAGCGACCGGTTATACCGTAAAGCGCGGCAAGCATGTCACCTTCATGCGGGACGGTCAGCCGCAGAATATCCGGCTCCGGTCGCTGGGCGAAGGCTACTCGGAAGAAGAGTTGCGAGCGGTTATTCTCGGTACACGGGTGCATACGCCGCGCAGGAAAAAGTCGTTTCCTTCCAAGGCATCAAGGCCGACGCTGATTTCGCAGATTGAAGCCAAAATCGGCAGTGGCAAAGGCGCTGCCTACGACCAGAAGCTGAAAGTCGTGAAGCTGAAAAGCATGGCTGAAACGCTGCTGTTCATCCAGAAGCATGATTTCGCGGATTTCGATGTGCTGGCCGATTATGCGGATGCTGCAAGCAGCAGGACGAAGGAACTGACGGCAAAAATAAAGGCGGCAGAGAGCAGCATGGCAGAGATCGCCGTTTTGAAAACGCACATCATCAACTATGCCAAAACCAGAGATATCTACACCGCTTATCGCAAGGCCGGGTATTCCAGAAAATATTACGATGCGCACGAGAGCGACATCCTCATCCACAAGGCAGCGAAGAAGGCGTTTGACGATCTGGCGCTGAAAAAGCTGCCCACCGTCAAGAGCCTGCAAGCGGAATATTCCGATCTGCTCGTGCAGAAGAAGCTCGATTATGCAGAGCTTTCCAAGGCTCGTGACGAAGCGAAGCGGCTCCAGATTTATAAGGCCAACGCCGAGATGCTCCTGCGCACGGATGCCGATGAACAGCGGCAGACAAGAGAGCATCAACAGGAAAAATAGCGCTGCTTTGCAGGGCGCAGCCGAACGGGAATCGTTCGATCAATCAGGGGTTTGGGGAGCTTCGCCCCAACAAGCAAAGGAGATTTCCGGTGACGGAAATCTCACTGTTCGTCAAGTTTTGTATAAACGCAGGCATTGCTTGCCAAGTGTTGATTCTTTCAGCCCGAGGTAATCACCTAAGGCTTCATGCTTTGTGCTCTTGGAGATTCTTACGGTACTGCACCGGCGTCTGCCCAACGTTCCTTTTGAATTGCGTCTGAAAATGACTTTGGCTGGAAAAGCAGAGATAGCTGCTGATCTCGCCAAGGGATTTTTCCGTGAATCGAAGCAAAGACTTTGCTTCCTGTATGCGACATTGCGCGATATAAGCGCCGATCCCCATTCCCAGCTCCTGCTGAAATTTCCGAAACAGATACGCCCGGCTCATTCCGGAAAAAGCAACGACATCTTCTGCCTGAATTGGTTCATTGATATGGGAATTGATAAACTGCATACAGTTGTATACTTCATGTGAAATATTGGAGGGAAGCTTTTGCTGAGCAACCCGGCGGGCAAAGTCTATAGGCATATTGTATTGCAGATTTTTGATGGCATCCTCAGACTGCATTTTTTCGCACTCCTGAATCTAAGTATCGATCAGCTGATAGGTCTGCTCAATGTCCAGGCCGCCGGGGATGGCAGCTGCCTTCCCAATCATGGTAGCCCATCCGATGAAAATGTTCTTTGCCTGTCGCAGAGGAGTTTCTGCCACTTTTCCTTCCTGAACCGTAGGCGAGCTTGCCGTGGCAAGAAAAAGCTGTTCCAGTTTTTCTGCGTCACCGTTTTGGATCATCGTCCGCATCTGCTGTTCAAATTGATAGGTGCCGTGCTGCCGACGTTCTTCCCGCTCCTGATAGGTTTGCCGGGAGTGACGCTGCGCGATCACTTTCTGAAACTGGGTATCGGTAATGCCAAAGGCCTGACCGATATCCAGTTTTTCGCCGGTAAAGGTAAAATGAAGAAAGAGCAAAAGATTCAGAAATTGATTATAGGTGAATTGGGGAATGCTGCGCAGAAAGGATGCAACTTCCTCGTAACGGCTGATGGGAAGCATGTTTTTCCGAATATAGGAACGAATGAATTCTTCTGTCACCGGCGTGCTGTATGCCGGCCCCAGAACAAAGGCGTGCAGCCCATCGCCGCATGTTACAAGTCCATAGTACCCCGTATCGGAGGAAACATAGACAGAAGGGCTTTTTGTATCCTGTCATCTTGGAAAAAACAAATGGGTAAGGGTCTCCTTCTTCATAAAATCCGGAGGCGCAGACAAAGTGCTCCCCTTCATACATGGCAATGGGAAGATAGTGGGAAGCATAAAAATCTCGCAGAAATTCTGATAGTTTTTCATAAAACTCGCCTCCGTAGATAAATATATAAAATTATAGACTATTATGCAATACAAAGCAATGGGCAATTTGTATAATATGAGTATAAACTTCCCGAATTATCTCTGGATTTTTGTGTAGAATTGCTTAAAGAAAGGACGAAGTCCATGACCATTGATTTGAACAAAGGATGGTTCTTTTGCAAAGAGGACGGTATACCAGTGGAAACGGATCTGCCGCACGACGCCATGCTGGCAGAAGCCCGTGACAGAATCTGTCGGAACGGGTCAATACCGGATATTTCCCCGGCGGAAAATATCAGTATGAGAAGCGATTTGTTCTGGAAGAAGCGGCGGTCGGGAAATCCATCGTCCTGCATTTTGAAGGCGTCTATCAGAATTGCAGAGTCTATCTCAACGGCCTTGCGGTCGGCGCGCACCACTACGGTTATACCGCCTTTGACGTGGACATTTCCAATGCCGTTCAGGCGGGAGAGAATCTGTTGCGCGTTACGGTGGACAAGTCGCTGGAGCCGAACTGCCGCTGGTATTCCGGTTCCGGCATCTATAGACCGGTAACGATGTGCATCCAAGACAAAAATCATATTTCCGGCGTGCATCTGGAAACTGTGGACATTCACCCGGCAAGGGTGCGAGTGGAGATAACAACGATCCGGCCTTGCGATGTGACCGTGGAATTTTACGACGGTGATACCCGTGTAGCTTCCGGCGCTCCGGGGTCTTGGAAATTCCGGATGCGAAGCTGTGGAGTGCGGAGAACCCATATTTATACCGCGTTCTGGTGAGAACCGATACGGATGAGCAAACGATTTTCTACGGGATCCGGAATCTCACCTGGAGCGCCGAAACCGGACTGACTGTTAATGACAAGCCAGTACTTCTCCGGGGCGGCTGCATCCACCATGACCACGGTGTCCTTGGTGCCTGTGAATATCAGGATGCAGAGGAGCGGCGGATTCGGATTCTGAAAGAAAGCGGGTTCAACGCCGTCCGCATGGCCCATAACCCGGCCTCTCAAACCACGCTGGAGATCTGCGACCGGCTAGGAATGTACGTGATGAACGAGGCCTTTGACGGATGGTACATTCCCAAGACCTACCACGATTATTCCCGGAGGTTTGAGACGGATTGGAGATCGGACGTAACAGCCATGGTGGAATCCTCACGGAACCACCCCTGCGTCATAATGTATTCCATCGGCAACGAGGTATCGGAAACTGCGACCCCCAAAGGCGTGGAGGTCTGCAAACGGCTGACGGAATTTGTCCACAGTCTGGATAACACGCGCCCTGTCACAGCAGGCGTGAATGTGCTGCTGAACGTTTATGCCAGTATGGGCATGGGTGTATACAAGGACAAGGGAGATTACAAACCGGAACCGCTTCCGCCAAAGCGGGGGTACCGGGAAAAAAGACCGGATCAGCCTTTTTCAACGCCATGACGCAGAAGCTGGGAAAGCTGATGTTCTTTATGGCCGCCGGGAAGCGGGGCGACAAAGCCTGCCGGGGCGCTGCTGAAAGCCTGGACATTCTGGGGCTGAACTACGCTTCCTCCCGATACGACCCGGATGCCCGGAAGTACCCGAATCGGATGATGGTCGGTGCGGAGACCATGGCGGCGGATCTGCCCTACAACTGGGAACGGGTGCAGAAATATCCCCAGCTTCTAGGGGAGTTTGTCTGGTCTGCCTGGGATTACCTGGGGGAAGCCTGCATGGGCTGGACCTATGAAAGCTACAAGGGGCTGCCGTTGCTTGCCAATCAGGGGATGATCGATATGACCGGAAAGCCTCTGGCGGCGATGGCGTATCTGCAAGTGGTCTGGGGACTTCGGAAGGAACCGTTTATCGGCGTGCATCCACTGAATCACGCAAAGGAGTCTCCGACAAAAGGCTCCTGGCAGTTTACGGATGCCATAGACAGCTGGAACTGGCCGGGTTACGCGGATACAAAAGCGACGATCGAAGTCTACGCGCCTGGGAATGCGGTGCGGCTGTTACTGAACGGGAAGGAAATCGGAACGAAAGGGCTGAAAGACTTCAAGGCAGTCTTCACCACGCGATATCAGCCGGGGACGCTGACGGCGGAGGCGCTGGACGCTGGCGGGAGGGTGCTATCCTCCTACAGCCTGTCCGGCGGAACAGGAGAAATACGGCTGTGCGCCGTGCCGGAAAAGCGGACGCTGCGCGCCGGCAGCACGGATCTGTGCTATCTGCCCATTGAATTTGTAGATGGGGACGGAAAGCTGCTTCCCACGATAGAGCAGCCGGTGGAAGTACTGGCCGATGGCGGGGTTTCTCTGATCGGCATGGGCAGCGCCCTGTACAAAACAGATGAGAGTTTCCTGCAAAACCACTGCCGGGCTTACCGCGGGCGGGCGCTGGCCGTGCTGAAAGCCGGAAGCAAGCCCGGAAAAGCAGCCGTAACCATAAACTCAGCCGGTGTGGAGCCGGTAACAATATACTTGGAGGTAGAATGAATGAAAACAAAGACAATACACAAGCCGCTTCTCAGCGGCGGCTTGTTCGACAAGCCCTTTATGGACAGCCGGGCAACCACCCAGACCGTATCCACAAAGGAATGGGTGTTGGGGCACCTGATCGGCCCGTTGGGACTGATTTTTTGTGGTCAATACCATTGCGGCGCTGGTTGAAAAGTTTTTCACCCAGCAGACCGGCGCCATGTATGGCGTGGACAATATTGCCATGATTATGAAGATGGGCGGCGTATATGAAGTCGTTATGACTGTGGCAAAAATCCTTGCCATGGGCACCGGTCTTCTCAACGGCTGGCTGATCCAGCATACCCAGTGCCGGCAGGGTCGTATGCGTCCGTGGTATCTGATTTTTGGATTTATTTCCATAATCATCGGCGGCCTGATTTTCCTGTTCCCCGGGAAGACGCTGGGAGAGAACTACTGGTACTATTTCTTCTTCCTGCTGATCTGCTATCATACGGTCGGTTCCAGCTATTTCTATCTGTTTCGGGACACGATCTGTTCCCTGACATCCCGCAGTCCCAGGGAGAAGGCGTTTATTCAGTATATCCGGAAAATGTCCTGGACACTGATCTCCGGCATTATTATCGGTATGCTGCTGAACATGGTGGCGCTTCCCATGTGGCTGGAGAAGGATATCACCGGCTACCCGAAGCTGATGCTGATTCTGTCGGCCATTGCCATTCCGCTGCTGCCGCTGGAATACTTCTATACCCGTGAACGCATCACGGAGGATGTGACGCTAGAGCAGAGCAAGCCCGGCGAAGAAAATATTCCCCTGAAGCAGCAGCTGAAGGCGCTCTTCAGCAACAAGTACTATGTGATTTTGCTGACTCTTACCACAATCGGCGGCATTGTGGATAATTTCAAGGGCGGCAATGTACAGTATTTTTACATCAAGTTCCTGCTGGGAGGCGCAGAAAACCCCTGATGTACACCATTTACACGGTGATTACCGGCTCCATGACCGGCATCGGCGCATTCATCATCTATCCCATGGCCAAAAAATTCGGCATCAAAAATCTGACGGTCGCCGGATATGCCATTGCATTGTTTGGAAGCGTTCTTGGCTGGATGTTCCCGGATCAGCTGGTGCTCGCTCTGATCGCGGGCTTTCTGCGGCAGGTGGGCTGGCTCCCCAATGCGTACATTTTTGCAACGCTCATGTGCTATGCCTTTGACAGCATCGAATACAAATCCCATCTGCGTCTGGAAGGCATGATGGGTGTTGCGGTGATTACTGCCATCCAGTGGCTGATCTATGCACCCTTTGCCGGCGGCTTTGAGTCCGGAATCCTGAAGCTGGGCTTTGTGGACGCCGTCGGCGTAGCACCCAGCGCAGAAGTGATCCGGTTTATGACGATGTCTTTCTATTTGTTCGATATTATTTTGGCGGCTGCGGTGGTTATCCTGCTGCCCTTTGTGGATGTGGAGAAGTATCTGCCGGAAATCAACACAGAGCTGCTGGATCGAAAAAAGCAGGCGGTGCTGGCCCGGGGCGAAGTGTGGGTCGCCCCCGATGAGCAGCAGCGGCTGGAGGATGAGGCGGCCGAACGAATCCACGAGGAACACAGAATCGAGGATCTAAAGGCCCGCTGTGCGAAAAAGGGGCTGGACTTTGACACAGAAAACGCCAAATATCTGGCGAAGCAGGCAAAGAAAGCTGCCAAAAAGAAAAAATAAGGGGTGATCGGTCATGCTGGAAATCCGGAATATTCAAATAGACGGCAAAGCTGACAACAGAACAGATCATTTGGAGCCGGAGCTGACGTTTGCTTTGGAAAGTGATGTTCCCGGAACCAGCCTGGCAGAAGCCTCAGTAACCGTCTGCGGTCAAACATTTGACTGCGGAAACGACCAGACCGGTTTTCCGTTAAAGGGTCTTGCCTTGCAGCCCTTTACGGAATATCCGCTGGAGATACGGGTACAGGATAACCACGGACAGGAAGCCGCTGCGGCGGCTTCCTTCCGAACCGGACGGCTGAAGCTTCCCTGGAAGGCATCTTGGATAACGGATAAGGATTACAGCTTCGGCAAAAAACAGTCTCCCCGTTCCCATGACCTTCCGCAAGTGCTTTCCCATTGAAAAGCCGATCCGGCGGGCGTACATCACAGCCACGGCCATCGGCATTTATGAGTTAAAGCTGAATGGCGAAAAAGTCGGAAACAGTTATTTCGCCCCCGGTTTCACCAGCTACAAAAAAGAATCTGCAATACCAGTTTTATGATGTGACGGAACAGCTGGCCTGCTCCAATACCCTTATCGCCGTTGTCGCGGGCGGATGGGCGGTAGGGCGTTTTACATACGAGAACAAAAATAAGATCATAGCACCCCGGCAGGCACTTCTGCTGGAGTTATTTATAGAGTATACCGACGGTACAGCGGAAAGCATCGTTACCGACAGCAATTGGGAGGTAACGCTTCAGGGCAACTATCGGAAAGCTTGCCTGTATGACGGAGAAATCTACGATGCCTCCGCTGGGCTGGAAGCAGTCAGCTGGAAGCATGCGGATGCCTCGCGGCTTCCGTTCCACCCGGAGATCGCACTGGAAAACAGCCACGTTATCTGCCGGGAGATTCTGCATCCCGTTTCCCATTTTGAAAACGGCGATGGGGAAACGATCTATGATTTCGGCCAGAATTTTGCCGGAGTCGTGGAGCTGGAGCTGGAAGGGCGGCGGGGACAGGTCATTACCGTCCGTCATGCGGAGGTGCTGGACGGGGACAAGCTGTATACAGCGTCTCTGCGAACGGCCAAAAGCAGAACTCCGCTACATATGCAAAGACGGAAAGCAGGTCTATTCTCCCCGGTTTACTTATATGGGGTTTCGCTACATTGCGGTTCAGGGCATAGACCCGGAGCTGCTTCGCGTGCGGGCGTTGGCGCTGTCCTCCGACTACGAGGAAACCGGCAGCTTCTCCTGTTCGGATGAACGGCTCAACCGTCTGCAAAGCAACATCCGGTGGAGCGGACGCTCCAATTTTGTGGACATCCCCACAGATTGCCCTCAGCGCGATGAGCGGCAAGGCTGGACGGGGGACATGGCAGTGTTTGCCAATACTGCGTGTTATAACTTCAATCTGAGCCGCTTTTTGGAAAAGTGGCTTCTGGATATGCGTTTAGAGCAGAGCTGGGGCGGTGGAATTCCCACAGTGGTACCGATCCATGGCTGTTCGACCCCGGTAGTGGCGACCGCCTGCTGGGGCGACAGCTGTATCCTTGTTCCCTGGGCAGAATATCGGGCCCGGGGAATCTGGAGCTTCTCCAGCGGCATTATCCCTGCATGAAGCGATACATGAAAGCAGTAAAATTCTGGGCATCTCTCTCCGGGTTCGGACAGAGGAAGTATATCTGGAAGTGGCTCTTTCAATTCGGCGACTGGTGTGCTCCGGAGGGGTATGTCAGGGACTGGATGGCAAAGGGTAAATGGGTCGCCACGGCTTACTATGCCAATTCCTGCGCAATCATGGCCGAGATCGCCGGACTTTTGGGAGAAACGAAAGATGCAGCGCACTATGCCGAATTGCGCAGAAGCATCTGCGGCGCGTTTCGCGCCGTCCTCACGGACGGCAGAGGAACGCTGAAAAAGGAGTTTCAGACCGGCTATGTGCTTCCCCTGTATTTCGGCATGGAGCAGGGGGAAAACCGGGAAACCATGGCAGCCAACCTCAACCGTCTGGTGGCGGAGAAGGGCTTCCATCTGAATACTGGCTTTACCGGCACGTCCTATCTCCTGTTTGCACTGGCGGATAACGGGTATGTGGATACCGCCTATCGCGTGCTGATGCAGGACACCTGCCCATCATGGCTTTACTGCGTCAGAATGGGCGCAACGACGTTCTGGGAGCAATGGAACACCATTACACCGGATGGAAAGGTGCGCGACCCCTCCATGAATCATTATGCCTATGGCGCGGTGGGAGATTTCCTGTATCGCCGCGTACTGGGACTGGAACCCACCGAGGGCGGGTACCGGCATTTCGGGTAAAGCCGGTACCCGGCGGCGGAATAACATGGGCGCAGGGCAGCGTCCGAACACCCTACGGTGAAATTTCCCCTCCGCTGGGAGCAGACGGAGGACGACTTCCGGGTGACGCTGGACATCCCGGTTTCGACAACCTGCACGCTAACCCTTCCTGATGGAGAGACAATCGAGCAATTGAGCGGTCATCACACGATCTCGGCCGCACGGAGAAAGGATGAAACAACATGAAATTTCAACTTCTTGGCGCTTCTTCGCCGGAGGAATCTGTAAGAGAGCGGGCGCACAGAGCCATTGCCCGCGAAGCCGCGGCAGAAGGCATCGTGCTGCTGGAGAATAACGGCGTGCTACCGATGCAGCCGCAGAAGATCGCGCTTTACGGCGCGGGCAGCCGCATGACCGTCAAGGGGGCGGCAGCGGCAGCGGCGACGTTCATGAGCGCTACAGCGTGACCATTGAGGAAGGCCTGAAAAACGCCGGATTTGCATTTCCGACGACGCTGTGGATGGATCGTTTCCAGGAAAAATACGAGGCGGATATTGCAGCATGGCGGCAGGGACTTGAGAAACAGGTTCAGAAATACAGTCCGGTGCAGACCATGCAGATGTTCATTTTTATCGGGGAGCATCCCATGCCAGACCCTGCCTGCACGCCGGTGCTGGCGGATGAACTAACGGATGAAACAGACACTGCCATTTATGTCCTTTCCCGGCAGGCGGGAGAAGGAAAGGATCGCAGAGTGGAAAAGGGCGACTATCTCCTGTCCAATGTAGAAACCGAAAGCCTGCGGCTGCTGCGGAAACACTACAAGAAGCTGATGTTGATCCTCAACTGCGGCGGCGTGATGGATCTGTCCATTCTGGACGAGATCCCAATGGATGCAGTGCTGTTTTTCGGACAGGGGGGCATGGAGGGCGGCAATGCGCTGGCGGACATCCTGACCGGAAAAACCTGCCCCAGCGGCTGCCTGACAGACACATGGGCGATCCGCTATGACGACTATCCCAGCGCCGATACCTTCAGCCACCGCAACGGCGATCTGGAAAACGAGGAATACGCCGAGGATATCTATGTTGGCTATCGCTGGTTTGATAAGCAGGGCGTGAAGCCCCGCTATCCCTTCGGCTACGGCTTGAGCTACACGGACTTTTCTGTGGAAGTGAACAGCGTGACCCAGTCCGGCGTGGAGCTTACCGTAACCAATACCGGCGGGAGCTCTGGGAAAAAGGTGCTGCAAATCTATGTATCCAAGCCGGAGGGCGCACTGGAGCATGAGGTCAGAGCCTTGGTTGGTTTTGCGAAAACCAAGTGCTTGGGGGCCGGGGCAGCGGCAGACCCTGTCTATCCCTTTCCGTTTGGAGGATATTGCTTCCTTTGATGAATCCCGCTCCGCCTTTGTGCTGGAAGCCGGGGAGTATCGGGTCAAGCTAAATGATACGGCGGCGGGCAGCTTCTGCGTGGAAGCGGAACGGGTGCTGGAAACGGTAGAGTCCATCGGCACAAAATCCGGAAAACCGGTTTCTCAGACGGTATCTCCCAAGGCGGCGGCTGTGCTGAAGCAGCTGGGCGATCGGGACAAGATTCGGCTGGTAGTGGGTGGCGGCTATGACATTCGGTGCTATAATAATGTCATGGGCGCGGCAGGGCGAACCTGTACCAAGCTTTTGAAAAAAGGCATTCCCAACATTGCTATGTCCGATGGCCCTGCCGGACTGAACGTCAACCAGTTGAGCACCCTGACGCGCAATGCCGTTCCCCGGTATCCGGAGGGGCTTCCCAAGGACTGGCAGTGGGGATGGCTGGCGAAGGCGAACCCCTTCCTCCGGAAGATCCCGGGAAAAGGGAAAACGGTCTACCGCTATATGACCGCATGGCCCAGCGAAACTGTACAGGCGCAGACCTGGAACACGGAACTTTTGGAGGAGATCGGCAAAGCAGTTGGCCGGGAGATGCTGGAGATCGGCGTGTCCGTCTGGCTGGCGCCGGGGCTCAATATTCACCGCAATCCCCTGTGCGGCAGAAATTTTGAATACTATTCCGAAGATCCCGTCGTGTCCGGCAAAATGGCGGCAGCCGTTACTCGGGGGTGTTCAGAGCGTGGGCGGTGTAGGCGTCTCCCAGAAGCACTTCTGCTGCAACAATCAGGAGGATAACCGCATGGAGGTCTCCGTTAATGTGTCGCAGCGGGCGCTGCGGGAGATCTATCTGCGGGCGTTCCGCATTGCCGTCACCGAGGGATAGCCGTGGACGGTGATGTCCAGCTATAACCGCGTGAACGGAAAGCATGTGTGCAACACCTATGACCTGCTGACGCGGGTGCTGCGGCAGGAGTGGGGCTTCGAGGGACTTGTGATGAGCGACTGGAACGCCACCGAGCAGTGCTCCTACGCGGAAGCGATCAACGCCGGAAACGACCTCATCATGCCCGGCACGGCTGCCATTTCCAAAAAACTGGAGGAAGAATTGAAAACGGGCAGGCTGAACCGGGAGGCTCTGAATATCTCCGCCGGACGGGTGCTGGAGCTGGTTTTCAAGAGCGAGGCGTGCAAAGCATACAGATAGGAGATTTTTATGAACCCCATTTTACCGCTTACGGAATATGTTCCGGACGGAGAACCCCATGTGTTCGGGTCGCGGGTGTACCTTTACGGTTCCCATGACAAGGCAAACTCCGACCGCTTCTGTGTGCAGGACTATACGGTATGGTCTGCCCCTGTACATGACCTTTCAGACTGGAAATGCCACGGCGTGACCTACCGGAAGGATCAGGATCCCCGGTCAAAGCCCGGAAAGCTGGTAGATTACTACGCCCCGGACTGCGTGCGGGGAAACGATGGACGGTATTATCTGTACTACTGTGCCATGGGGCCCAATACGAAGAATTTCGGTCCCATGTCCGTGGCGGTATCCGATGACCCCGGCGGTCCATTTGAATACCTGGGAGATATTCAATACCCGGATGGAACGCCTGTGCTGAAATACCTGACCAACGACCCGGCTGTCTTGCATGATGATGGCCGTATCTGGCTGTACTATGGTTGGGGACTGGCACGGGATTTCCGAAGCAGGGTGTTTGCGCCAATTTATAATTGGGTACAGAGCAAGCTGTTCGGGCGGAGTATTTCGGAGATCAAAGCAACAAAGCCCAGCATTCTTTCCTGCGCTGTTGTGGAGCTGGAAGCGGATATGATGACGGTAAAAGCGGCGCCAAAAAGCCGTGCTGGACAGCAAAACCACCGCCCCTAAGAGCAGCGCGCTTTACCATCACGCCTTCTATGAAGCACCGTCTATTCGCAAGATCGGAGATACCTATTATCTGGTTTATTCCTCCGGCGAGAACAACGAGCTGGCTTATGCTACCAGCCGTTACCCGGACAGAGATTTTGTTTACCGTGGTGTGATCATTTCCAATTCCGATCTGGGTTACAAGGGAAATACCGTGCCCAAAGCCCCTGCCGGCACCATTCACGGCGGCATCGAGAATATCAATGGGCAGTGGTATGTGTTTTATCACCGCTGTACCAACAATACGGATTACTCCCGGCAGGCCTGCGCCGAACCCATCACGATCCTGCCCGACGGAAGCATCCCGCAGGTGGAGATCACGACACAAGGACTTAGCGGCAGACCCATTCCCGCAGCAGGCAGCTTTCCTGCCGCGATCTGCTGCAATCTGACCACCGGAAAGAAAATGAAGCTGGGATTGGGCGACCCCAGACAAAACCCAGAGTTACGGAAGAAAATGGAGAAGTGTTCATTGCGGGCATAGCTTCGGGAACGGAGCTTGGCTATAAATACTTCCGCTTCTCTGGCGGGCAAGTTCTGAATATTCTGTGCCGTGGAAATGCAGAAGGAACATGGGAAGTGCGTGCCCAATCGGAACGGTTGGGAGAGATACCGGTGCTTCCCAGCCGGGATTGGACGGAAGCAAAAGCAAGGATCCCATTCCCGCCGGGTGACCATATGCTGTGCCTTCGTTACCATGGAAAAGGGACTTTGGACGTAAAGACAATCGGATTTGTGAGCATGTAGAGGGTCTGACCGGAAACCGTCAACACGCCCAAACAGCGGGTCTTTTTACCTGCTGTTGGCCATATTCCCGTTTTCAGATAAGCCCTAAATCAAGGAGAACAGAATAATGGCGAGAAACAGTAAATTTTCAAAGAACACCCTGTTCTATCAGGTCTTTCACAGCCCTGAATTTGCAGATTATCAAGAAGCGCTTTATCCGTCCCGAATGATTCGCTCCCTTTTGCAGATATATCCTCTTCGAGCATCCCGATGGCTGCTCGGTCTGGATACAACGGTACTGGTGGACACGCTGAATTGCCTTTCGGACAGAATCCGGCAGAAAACGGAGTTCTATGTTCCGTTAGGCGAAAGTAGCGGCGTCTATCCGTTTGTAATTGGTGGAAGAAAGCCCTTCGTTCTGCTGATTCCGGGCGGTGCATATGCGGAGGTTTGCACCCTGAACGAGGGGTTCATGATGGCTTTGGCGCTTAACCGGATGGGATGGAATGCCTTTGTCTGCAAGTATCGGGTCGGGAAAGAGGCGCATTTCCCCAACCCGCAGGACGATGTGGCGGACTGCCTGCAATGGATTTTTCAGAATGCTGCGCAAATGGAAGTCAACACCGAGGACTATGCAGTCTGCGGCTTTTCGGCCGGTGGACATCTGGCGGCAAGCTGGGGAGCAAAGGCTCTGGGATACCGGAAATACGCCCTGCCGCGGCCTAAGACAATCATCCTGGCATATCCTGTCATTACCATGGGCAGGAAAACCCATAATCTCAGCAGGAAAAACCTGCTGGGAGACAGGCAGGACGACCCGGAGTACCAGCGGCTGTATTCCATAGAAAACCAGGTCGACGCAGAGTATCCGGATACATTTCTCTGGGCTTGCGAGGCTGACAAGTGCGTTCCCTTTGAGAATACACGCCTGATGGCAGAGGCGCTGAGGAAAAGCGGCTGCCGTGTGGAGGTGCGTTCCTACAAAGGAACGGCGCACGGCTGGGGACTGGCGGCAGGTACGCCTGCAAATGGCTGGCTTACACAGGCGATCGACTTTTGGCAGTCGTGATTTTATACAGCAGAAGGGAGAAAAATATGGGATTTTCAAAGGATTTCCTCTGGGGTGCGGCGGCTGCCTCCGCCCAGATCGAGGGCGGCTGGAAAGATGGCGGAAGAACCCCAGTATCTGGGATATGGCGACAAAAAGCAGGTAAAGCACGGTGAAACCTGCCACACCGCCTGCGACCACTATCATCAGTGGAAAGAGGATGTGGCCCTGATGAAAGAAATGGGACTCAAATCCTACCGCTTTTCCATCAGCTGGTCCCGGGTGATTCCCGAGGAGGGCAAGGTGAACCCGGAAGGACTGAAGTTCTATTCCGATCTGGTGGACGAGCTGATTGCAAACGGCATCGAGCCGCTGGTGACGATTTTCCATTGGGATCTGCCCATGTGGGTCTACAAAAAAAGGCGGCTGGCTGTCGGAGGGCATCGTCCCGCTGTTCCGGGAGTATACCAAGGTGGTGGTGGAAGCGCTGTCCGACCGGGTAAAATGGTGGATGACCATCAACGAGCCGGGCTGCTTCATCATGAACGGCTATATGCAGGGCGCCCATGCCCCCTTCAAGCATGATTATCTGGCGCTGTCCAGGCTGAGCCGGAACTGTATGCTTGCCCACGCCGCGTCGGTCAAAGCCATCCGGCAGTATGCAAAGCAACCGGTGAAAGTCGGTATTGCATTTTCTACCGGCGCCTGGGTTCCGGAAAATGAAACGCCGGCAGAAATTGAAAAGGCAAGAAAGCTTAGCGTGGAGGAGGGCAACGGCCTCATGGGCAACCGCTGGTGGATGGATCCCATGCTGGCAGGCAAACCCGTCCGGGCTTACGGCATTTATGCCTCTCACGAAAGGGATATGGCGGAAATCGCACAGCCTTTGGATTTTATCGGCCTGAATATCTATACCTCCTTTAACTACGCCGACTGGGGCAGCAATCAGCGTCCCGCGCCCGGCACGCCCAGAAATGCCCTGGGCTGGGTCATTGACGAGCGGTGTATGTACTGGAACGTGCGCTTCATCTATGAAAGATACAAGCTGCCCATTATGATTACGGAAAACGGCCTTGCCGCTCACGATATGGTCAGTCTGGACGGGAAAGTCCACGATCCCAAGCGCACCGATTTTATGAAGCGGTACTTAGGCCAGCTCAAGCGGGCGGCCAATGAGGGAATTCCTCTGTTGGGCTATCAGCACTGGTCCGTGATGGATAACTTTGAGTGGGCGGAGGGCTACGATCCCCGGTTCGGGCTTGTGTATGTGGATTTCACCACGGGAAAACGGATCATCAAGGATTCTGCCTGGGAGTACAAGCACATCATTGAAACCAACGGAGCGAAGCTGTAACCATTTTGTGAGGAACTGACGTGACGCAAGTAAAGAGATACGACATTTTTGACATTCGCCTGCAAGCCAAAGCAGAAAAGCCATTTGATACCCCTTTGAAAGCGCGCTTTGCCGCACCGGATGGAACAAGAATTACGGTATGGGGCTGCTATGACGGCGGCGACAGGTTTCTTATTCGTTTTATGCCGGAGCAAGAGGGCAACTATACCTATGAAACCCTCAGCCCAGTGCCCGCTATGCATGGGATAACCGGTTTTTTCCAGTGCACTGGTGTGGACGGTCATGGCAAAGTAATGCCGGACGGATTGTACCTGAAGCACGCCGATGGAACCCGGCATTTCAGCGCAGGAACGACCTGCTATGCGTGGATCTATCAGCCGCAAACCGGCGGATACGATCGCCGAGCTTGAGAAGGGGTCCTTCAACAAGATCCGGATGTGCATATTTCCCAAGTGGTATCTCTACAACGAGCAATAGCAAGAGCTTTACCCACTTGCCGGAGAACCGGGGCGCTATGAGTTTGGTACGCCCAATGTAAAATTGTTTCAGCGGCTGGACGAGGCTGTCGCCCGGCTGCGGGAACTGGAGATTCAGGCGGATATCATTCTGTTTCATCCCTATGATGCAGATAACTGGGGCTTTTCCCACATGTGCAGGGTGCAGGACGAGAAGTATATCCGCTATGTGACGGCACGGTTGGGCACGTTCTCCAACGTCTGGTGGAGCGCTGCCAATGAGTACAACCTGTTTCGCAGCGGCTACAAGGCAAAAGAAAAGCGGATGGCAGCGCATTTTAAGCTGCATCCGCGAGAACGACCCCTACCCAGCCGCCACGGTTATCAGATAGAGATCGTCGATACATGGAGCATGGAGCGGCGGATTCTGGACGGGGAATATCAGGGCGTTTGCGAAGTGCCGTTGGAAGGGAAACCCTATATGGTGGTGTTTGCCCGAAAAATCCGCGCCACCCCGCTGCCGGAGAAATTCGATCCGGACTGCCTCCTGCGGGATCTCAGACATTATCCCGGCGGAAAAAATATCTACCGGCTGCTTACAAAAACGCCCCTTCTGGGCGGCAATACCTTTGTCCTGTATGATTCCCTTCGCCATTTGCAGACCATGGCAGGGGACGTTGTAACAGAGCGGATGATTGAGGCGCTTTGCGGTTATGCCAACGACGGAAAACTGCTGCACCATCTGTTCGGAATGCTGAAAAAGGAGTAATACCATGAAAATACAGATCGACCGAAACGGAAAACCATTCCTACCGATGATTCCTGGCAGTTTGGCATCGGCAACGACCACGCCTGCCAGATGCTCCGTGCGGACGTCTGCGAGCACGTCAAGCTGGCGCATGATGAGCTGGGGATCCGCTATATTCGCTTCCATGGAATTTTTGACGATGATCTGCTGGTGATCCAGCGGCTGACGGACTACTTTAACTTCGCGGCCATGCCATGGGCCGGGAAGGTTCAGGAGCTGAGCTTCCGGCAGATCGCCAACGTATTTGACAATGTGTTGAAGTGCGGCATGAAGCCCTTTGTGGAGCTGTCCTTCATGCCCAGCGCCATTGCGAAAGGGAAAAAAGTCGGCCTCCGCTACCGCAATCACATCGATATGCCGAAGCACATGGCGCGCTGGTGCGATCTGGTCGAAAAATTCATCCGCTTTCTGCTGGAGCGATACGGAAAAGAGGAAGTGGAAAGCTGGTATTTTGAAGTATGGAACGAGCCGGATCTTCCGATCTTCTTCCACGGAAAGCAGCAGGACTATTTTGAGCTGTACGCCGCGACGGCCAGAACCATAAAAAATGTAGACGCCGCGCTTCGAGTGGGCGGACCGTCCACGAGTGCCTGCTGGTGGGTGGGTGCGTTCAAGTCCTATTGTGAGAAAAACGATGTTCCCTTTGACTTTTGACGACCCATCACTATCCCGGCGACGGCTTCGGCAATTCCTTTGGCGTAAAGGATGCCTTTAAGATGATGAAGATCACCCATGACAACGCGAAAAACGGCGTTGATCTGGGCGATACCCTGACGGAGTATTTCTTTAAGCCGGACATTTACAAGACGTGGACAAAGGGGATACTCCGCAAGCTGGACGAAACGGCCAGACAGAAGGCCGGGGATACGCCCCTGTTCATGACCGAATGGAACTCCATGGCCGTATACAGCGCGCCTGTCCACGATGAAAAATACTCTGCCGCATTCCTCGTGAAAAGCGTCATGGATCTGAAGGGCATTATGGACGCCTATATGTTCTGGTGCTGCTCGGATGTTTTGAGGAGCTTTTCATTCTGGGCAAGCCCTTCCACGGAAGCTACGGCATCGTGAACAATGATGGTATTCCCAAGCCGAACTTCTGGGGCTTCAAACTGCTGAGCCAGCTGTATCCCGAACGGCTGGATCTGCCCGTTACCAACGATGCCGTGGAGTATTCTGTGTTTGTGGACGGGGAGAAAACCCAGATCCTCCTGTATGCGCAGGACTTCGACTATGCGAAGCATGACACCACCGAATTGGAGATCACGATCAATACATCTGCCCGTTCCGTAACAAAACAGGTCATCGATGACAACCATTGCAATCCCAAGGCCGAGTGGCTGAAGCTGGGAAAGCCCGACCTGCTTACGCCTGCACAGGTAAAGATGATCAAAGAGAGTACCAGACTCGTATCCGAGTCGCAAGCATTTACCGCAGAAAACGGCAATACAACGGTTCGCCTCTCTGTCCAGACCAACGACGTTGTGCTGCTGACGCTGGAATAAAAATCAGGAGGCCCAAATGCTTTATATCGGTATTGACTTGTGGACATCCGCCTGCAAGTTGCTGCTTGTCACGGAGGACGGCTCGATTTTGAATACTGTCACGAAGGAGTATCCTTGATCTTCCCGCATCCCAGCTGGTCGGAGCAGAAGCCCGAGGATTGGTGGGATGCGGTCGTGACCGGCGTTCCGGAGCTGCTGCACGGCTTTGATGCAAATGAGGTAGCAGGTATCGGCACAGGCGGTCAGATGCACGGCCTTGTTGCGCTGGACGCGCAGAACAACATCATCCGTCCGGCGATTCTGTGGAACGACGGACGCACGTCCAAAGAGGTCGACTACCTCAATAACGTTGTCGGCAAGGACAAGCTTTCTGCGCTGACGGCCAACATCGCCTTCGCGGGCTTCACTGCCCCGAAGCTCCTCTGGATGCGTGAAAACGAGCCGGAAAACTTTAGGAAAATTGCGAAGATCATGCTTCCAAAGGACTACCTGACCTACAAGCTCACCGGCGTTCACGCCTGCGACTATTCCGACGCGTCCGGTATGCTGCTTCTTGATGTACAGCATAAATGCTGGTCGCAGGAAATGCTGGAGATCTGCGGCGTTTCCGAATCGCAGATGCCGAAGCTGTTTGAGAGCTTTGAGGTTGTGGGCCAGCTGACGAAGGAAGCCCGCGCAGACGCTGGGCCTGCCCGAGACGGTCAAAGTAGTTGCCGGCGCGGGGCGACAATGCCGCGGCGGCGGTCGGCACCGGCACGGTCGGCGCGGGCGGCTGCAACATCAGCTTGGGCACGTCCGGCACGATCTTCATCTCGTCCGACAAATTCGGCGTCGACCCCAACAACGCCCTGCATGCCTTTGCCCACGCCGACGGCGGCTATCACCTCATGGGCTGCATGCTGTCGGCTGCAAGCTGCAACAAGTGGCTGTGCGAAGAAATTCTGAAGACCTCCGATTTCGCGAGCGAACAGGTGGATATCACCGACGAAAAGCTCGGCGAAAATCACGTCTATTACCTGCCGTACCTCATGGGCGAGCGCAGCCCCATCAACGATACGAATGCACGCGGCACGTTCACCGGCATGACGATGGACACCAGCCGCTCTGACATGGTGCAGGCTGTCCTCGAGGGTGTGGCGTTCGCCATCCGCGACTCGTTTGAGGTCGCGAAGTCCCTTGGCATTGCCATCCCGCGCTCGAATATCTGCGGCGGCGGCGCAAAGAGCCCCCTGTGGCGCAAGATCTTTGCCAACGTCCTCGGCATCCCCCTCGACATGGTCAAGACCGAGCAGGGCCCCGGCTACGGCGCGGCGATGCTGGCGATGGTCGGCTGCGGCAAGTTCGCCTCTGTGCAGGAGGCCGCCGACGCTCTCGTCGAGACCGCATCCACGACCGAGCCGGACGCATCACTGACCGCCAAATATGAAAATCGCTACCAGAGTTTCAAAATGCGCAGACGGCGGATGTTGTTTCCCGTCTCGATGAGATCGATCACGGGGTATGCTTTCATTCCCATTTTGCTTGCCTCCTTTAAGGTCAATGTCATTAAGTTTGCGCGCAAAACGCTCGATCACTTATAATGGTGGTTGAGCGTTTTTATTTCAGCACAGGGGGACATATAAAAGCAATATTTCTCAAAAAAACACTTGACAAATCAATAAAAATCGAAGGCTTCGCCTTGAAAATGATGACATTTTTTAAGGAGGCCTTCCAAGTGAACAGAAAATCATATCCAGAACGTGTTCGATCCGCATTGTTCCATGCAATAAAGAAAACCGCCGCAAATTTAGACGCATGCGTAAAGGTCCCGGGAAAAGATTTTTCAAGAAAGAGAAAACTTCCGCTGCAAACGATGCTGCTAATGCTGATCGGCATGGGAGGCGGAAGCCTTTCAAAAGAATTATATGACTGGTTTGGATACACACCAAGTACAGCAACTGCTTCCGCATTTGTCCAACAGCGCAATAAAATCCGCTCCAAAGCTGTCGAAATGATATTCAACGAATTTGTCGCATCGGCGATGCCGACTATGACCTTTCGGGGGTATCGTCTTTTTGCAGTCGATGGATCAGATCTACGTTTACCATCCGATCCAACCAATGATTTTTCTCTAATTAGGAATGCGGAAGGGCAAAAGCAATACAACCTTGCTCACCTGAATGCCATGTTCGATCTAATGAGCAAAGCCTATGTTGACGTTACTATGCAAGGCAAAAAAGGGATGAATGAGCACAAAGCTCTCATTTCGATGATAGATCGCTCTAACATTCCGGGAAAGGTAATTGTGTTAATGGATCGCGGATATGAATCCTTCAATAACATCGCCCACTTACAAGAAAAAAGTGGAATTTCATCATCCGCGCAAAAGAATCCTACGGCATGATTTCAAATCTTCAATTGCCAAATAGCGAAGAATTCGATGTCGATACAACATTGACTCTAACGCGTCGACAAACGAAAGAGACATTGGCACTGTTATCTGCTTATCCAGAAAGATACCGTTGGATCCAGCCACATACTACATTTGATTACATTGCTCCCAAAGATCCCAAGATGTATGATTTGCGTTTCCGCGTTGTTCGCTTCCGAATTTCTGGCGGATGCTACGAGACCGTCTATACGAATCTTGATTCAGAGACTTTTCCCATTGGAAAAATCAAAGAACTTTACCGTCTCCGTTGGGGAATTGAAACTTCCTTTAGAGAACTTAAATATACCATTGGGCTATCTTGCCTGCACGGCAAGAAAACGGACTTTTACTGCAAGAGGTTTTTGCCCGATTGATCCTATATAATTATGCTTCGCTTATTGCGCGGAAAATACCTGTCCCACAGGAAAAACAAATCAACTTTTCGACTGCTATACTTGTATGCAAACAATTCCTGAAAGGGAAAATCAGATCTGCTCAAATATTTGGAATATTGTCTAAGCATCTGTCGCCAATTAGGCCGGGGCGACAATATAAGCGTTATCAAAACCCTGTTTCCGCTGTAGCTTTCCAATACCGGTTTTCTTAAAACAACTTACAATATTAGGTAATTACAGATGGCCTCTGGACATCTGCTTTTGTCATGCGCAAAAAGGGCTGCTACCACAAAAATAGACCTTTCGCTTACTTGTGGCAGCTGCCTTGCGCTTTGTGCAGTCTTATCTTAATGACATTGCCTTTAAGGTCGTGATATTACAAAATATCAGAGATGGCAGCCGGATGCAAGATGACAACGCACTTTGTAATTCAAATGTAAAACTAGAGGGGGATGAAGTGTGATCAATACGGTACCGCTGAAGAAGCAGAGCAAGCGAGCGCAGAAGGAATATCACAGCAAACAGCGCGGAAGTTGGTACGGTATATCGCCCGTGACGCGCACCGTGCCTAGTAGAAGGCTTTATGACCGAAAGCGAATTAAGAGAGAAGATTGCTGGGCTCGTGGAGAATGAATCATCTGAAGCGCATCTGAGAAGCAAAAACCGGCGTAGGCTGCGCCGCGTTCGCGACATTCAAAAGAGTGACGGACTGCTGCACATTATAAATTATGGCAACCATGCCACGCATCGCAGATACATCGATTGGGGCTTTGACGGTCGGACGCTGCTGCACACAGGAAAGTATATCAAATATCCTAAAAACAGCCGCAGTCAGAGCTGGATCAAGCTAGAGACTAGCCGTAGGATCCGCAGCTGCCGAAATGCTCCAGCAAAGGGAATTTCTATCGCCGCTTATTTGACTATATAGTGATGACCAATTGCCAATTATCTTTGGCGAAGGGGTGTAAAGTTGAGAAAAAGTTATGAGTACAACGTAAAACTGTGTATTACTGCAAAATTGTCTTGCAATATGCAGAAAACGGCTTGGAGGTCGTCCTAACGTTTAGGGACGACCTCTTTAGCTGCCTACAGCGACTATGCGGTTGCGCTTACATTTTAGGACAAACCACGGCAAATTGAATTTGAACGACAATCAATTAAGAATCTTGACCGTGAGCTTTTTGCAAAGGAATTTTTGTGGGGAGCCAATTGAGTGGAATATGTGGCCCAAACTGTGCCTGTGACCATTATAAATAAAAATGTTTAAAAACGGGGATTTTAACTGTTAGAGTTGCGCATACGTGTTGAATTTGGTAGAATATCGTCAGAGCATTCTAAGAATGAAATGGTTTTAATAGGCGGTGTGTTATGAAAATCCTTTTTTTTCTTCATATTAGCGATGCGTATCCCCATAAGAGAAGAGACTAAATAGTGTGTGCTCTGCGCACTTGCAAATTGGTTTTACAAAATACAGTGGGAGGAATCAGAATGCTGGACGGAGAGTTTATTGAGCATGTATGTGATCATTCAGATCGTTCTGCGTGGAACTGCATGACATTGATTGCCGGAAAGAATGCGACAACGACCGGCCAGGTCCTTGTCGCACATAACGAGGATGACGATGTATATTGCAAAGTCTATCGCGGCGATGTCCCGCAAATGAATTGGCAGGCAGGCTCTGTGATCCCTGCTGAAAATGGGCGGGCGTTGATCCCTCAGATTGAACATACACATGGGTATCTATGGGTCGAAGTGAAAGCAGGAATGTACGGCTTGTCCAATGCAGATACCTATTTCAACGATGCGGGCATTCTTATTGTAAGTAACAGCTGTAAAGTCTCAAAGGAGAACACACGGGATCCGTCTCGCCTGAGCAATGGCGGCATAGAGGGAAATCTTCGCCGCATAGTAGCTGAACGGGCATCGACGGCGCGGGAAGCGCTGCAGATCGCTATCGAAATGGTCGATACATATGGATATGCGCCAGACGGACGAAGCTACACGTTTGCAGACAAGAACGAAGCGTTTATGATTCAGATCGTCAGCGGTCGACATTATATGGCAGTTCGCATTCCGGACGATATGGTGGCAGTAATGCCTAATCACTATACACTGCACGGGCTCAACGACTTCCCGGAAGCCTACTATTCGCCGGATCTGGTTGAATACGCCATAGAAAAAAGGGTGGTATAAACCCCGGCAGGATGGCAGTTTTGAGGATTTTGACTTTGCAAAGGCGTATGCGATAGAGGAAAAACAACACCAACCTTATAATGTATTGCGCGCAAAGCACGCTCTTCAGAAGCTGATGCATCAGAAATGCGGGAACACAACAAATGATCTGCCCTTTGTTTGCCGCCCGAACCATAAGGTTTCACCCCGTGAATTAGGCAATATCATGTCTGAACACTATGAGGGCACGCCGGATGACGCGGAACGGGTTGGCCCTGGGCGCTCTCCGCATTATTCCAGTATCCGCCGCATTTGCACCGGCTCCACTGTAGACAGCATCGTATGTGAGTTTTCCAATGAGGCATTGTTTACAAAAAATATGGACTTGTCTTGGGCGGCCCTGCCAGCTTCCCTATATGCCGACACACCCGGCCGCAGGACTTCCGAAAGCCCTGAACTCCATGGAAAAGCCTGTTGAGCGAGCCGCAAAACACTATTTATCAGCACCTGAAGAGATGGGATATTCAAGAAGTGTCTGGCAGAGATTCCGTGATTACCAAAATGCAATGGATCTGCTGTATTGTGACACCGCAGACGACGGCCGTAAGCTTCTGTCTGATCTTTGGAACGCCGACTGCGAGGCTATAGCAAGGGCGGAGAACGAAGCACGAAGCCTCATCCGCTGTGGTAAGGTTGAGAATGCATTGACGCTGCGTCGTGAAACAGATAATTTGAGAATATGCAAAGATTTGGATGCGCTTGAAATGTTTGCTTCACAAAAGACTCGGCGGATAGATGCTGCGCCGGTATATCTGGAATCCAATCAGAAAAAAGCATAACAGTTACCTTCTCTTGTCCCTTTGAACCCGTAGAGGAGAGTCTGATTTTTGGACTGAGCGGCCGAAGCACCAGTGCCAACTTTGCTTGTTGTCAGCAGGGAACGCTCAGAAAACATGCAAGCGGCCAGTATACGGCAGACTTTTCACTGGAACTGCTCAAACCGGATCTGTGCGCAGCCGCGTCTTTTGCCTGCCTTCTGGGAGGAACGGACACCACAGGCATTCCATTTGTTGGGCAAGTAATGCTTTCGCTCCCCAAAACCGGAGTGAACCGCATGTATGTTATGGCGGACACACTGAGAGATAAGAATGGCTGCAAAATGAAGTGATATATTAAATGCGACCATGTGTGTAGTTTTCATTGCAAAACAGTGCAATAAGAGCTATAATAAAGACAACAGAGGGCAAGCATCTATTTTGGTTCTACTCAGCCCTTGAGACTAAGCTGCTTTGACTTGCAGGAAACGCGAAAACCCTTGAGATTTCAGGAGATTTTAAGTCGAGGGATCTAAAAGGGTGCTGCTTGCCATCAAGCTGCACCAAAAAGATGCCGCTGCGAAAAGCCTAGAAGTTTCAACGACTTCCGGGCTTTTTTGCGCCCATCTTTTCAAGCGTGACAAAAAGATGCCAACTGCCGTGTCAGGCAAATTCGATGGACCTGTACCTTTACCCAAGGCTTTTTTGAGCCGCTTTTCCGAGAATTTTTCGGGGAAGCGGCTCTTTTTGCCCTCGGCAAAATGTAGAATTTTGGTTGGCGTTTTTGTTGGTGTTGCCGAATGCGCACTCAAGCACAGATGCCGGCGTGTTAGCCCGCTGTGTGGCATTTCAGACGTTAAGACCGCAGGCAAGCCTCCACCCGCTCCAGGACGAAATCACAGCGTATTGGCGATGCTGGGACGCAAGAAAGCAAAGCACCCGCTGCCAGTGCAGCGGGTGGTCGTTTAGAAAGCTAGAGAAGTAATAATATGAAGATTATTGATTTTCACACGCATCCGATCATGTATCAGGAACAGTCCCTTGTAATGTACAAGGATGCTGTGCAGCTTGATGCGGATGGTTTTCAGGCGTTTCTCCGCTCAAGGGGAATCCAAACATTTTGCGGCTCTGTGTTGCAGCCACAGCATATCGCCTCGAAAGAGGACAAGACTGCGATGTTCCTTGGTTACAGCGAACTGCTGAACGCTTTGGACAGCGGCTCTACCACGAAGCTCACGATCTGCAACAAGCAGGTCAACCGGCAGGCGTTTGAAGATACCGTCCTGCGTCCGCAGCGCGGCGACAGCCTCGACGGATTGGTGGACGAGTTCAATGGGATGCTGGAAAGCAAGATCTCCGGCAGCTCCGCCAGCGTGGAACAGGAGCGGTTCATCACGGTTTCCGTTCACAAAAAGAATGTAGACGAAGCACGCACATTCTTTTCTCGCGTGACGGGTGAGGTTTCCTCTAAACTCTCGCGGCTCAATTCGTCCTCCAACGAGCTGGACGCTGCCGAGCGCCTGGATGTGCTGCCTGGCTTCTTTAGACCAGAAGAAGCGGCACTGCCGTTCGACCTGCAATCCGCCATGAAGCGCGGGCATAACCTCAAGGATACGATCTGCCCGGACAGTCTCGAATTTCACCGGGACTACTTCAAGATGGGAAACCAATATGGCCGCGTCCTGTTCCTTAAGGATTACGCCAGCTAATGTCGTCGTTGGTGGACAGCGCGACGTTTGCGATGGTATTTTTCATTGCCACGGATTTGCCCGAACCGGACACGCCGAGATAGAACGCATGGGGTGAAATGAGCCGCTTGCGGTCACAAATCAGCAGGTTTTTGGAGATAGCATTGACCCCATAGTATAGACCACCGGGGTCTTGAATCTCCTGCGCACGGAACGGCATGAGAACGGCGCAGCCCTCCGTGGTGAGCGTCCGCAAAGCGTGGATGCGCCGCAGGCCATACGGGAGGACAGTATTCAAGCCGTCCTCCTGCTGGTAGCGGAGAACGGAGAAACCGCAGAGCTTTTCCTGCGCGATGGATTGCAAGGTCTGTGTATCTGCGTCAAGCTGCTCCAAGCTGTCCGCGATATGAACGAGCGTCACACAGGCGAACATGAGCCGCTGATCACGGGCGGTCAGATCTTCCAACAGGTCTTTCGGTTCGGTGCGCATTTGCTCCAAGTCATACGGCACGGTCGCGGTAAAATTGTTCTGCCGGTTCTGCCTTTGCTGCCAGCGTGTAATGTCCGTTTCCACGCCGAGGATTCGGCTTTGCACCTCACGCACCGCTTCTTCGGTTGGAATCGGAAGAATGTCAATGGACAGCAGCAGGTTTCTGGAGAAGTCAGACAGGTCCTTTATCATTTCGTCGCTGATAAAAGATGCGTAGTCGCGCATAAAAAGCACCCGTCCAAATTTGCCGCCCATTTCAAAATACCCGGCGCGGAATTGCAGCCCGTCCGGGCAGATCAGGTCGCGGAAGTCGATGCCGCGCTTGATATTTGCCGACAAATCGAACCGGAACGATGCTTCTTCACCCGGCCGGAAAAAATCATGCAGCAGCCGCAGCCGGTCAGCGCAGGAAATGGCATAGGCCCCGGAATCCAGCCGCCCAAAGCTGGCAGACAGGTTGGTATCGACGCGCCTGAAATACGCGCGGGTCTGCTCAATCTTCCGTAAGCCGATGGACAGCGTAATGTACTTTTCCTGCACCAAGTTATTACTTTCGGCGGCTTTATCCAGAATGATCTGGTTATACTCGCCGCGGTAATAATCAACCCGTCGCTGCACTCCGGCATGAGCATCGTGCGCTGGAAGTCAACCGGATTTAATCTTCGGTTAATGATCGTGATTTTCGCGGTCGCATCGGTCGGCAAAGAATTGAGAACAGCACCATACGAACGGAAGATACTGCGTCGGTCGTCTAACGACGATGCGGCGTAATTTATATCCAAAAGCGCCACGTTTTACTGTACTTCTGCCCGACCTGCCAGATACCGTCCGTATAGATGCGTCGGATGGGAATGGATTGCTGGACGCTGTGGGGAATCGAAAAGAATCTTTTTTCGCTGCGGTTTGCAGCCAACAAGGATTTCATCATTCCAATGTGTCCTCCATAATGCTTGCAAAGACTTCCTCATGTAGATTCACGGAATCGAATCGGCGCGGGCCTGCGCACAAGATTTCAGACTTGATGAACGCCCACAAGAATTGCTCTAAGGTCATGCCATTGTAGTGGAAAAAATCCTGCGATAGCGACTGGCGCCGCCACCAGCAGACACAACCAGCTTGCGGCTTCTTTTCCGATGATGCCGCCCAAGCCGAGGTAGATACCGGCCGCCAAACCGACAGCCAGCACCGCACAAATAAACTGCCGCGCAGACAGACCGAAAAAGATGGTTTCCCGGTGTGCGCGGATCTCTTTTGGAATTTTGACTTCGATATGGATTACCTTCTTTCTTATGAAATGGATATGGAAAAGCGCGTCGCCCATGACGGGCAACGCGCTTTTCCATACGCTGATATTAGATTTCCAACTGTCTTAAAAATTTCCTCGACGCTCCGGCGACCATAGATCAGCCGGAGAATATAGATGATGTGCTGTTCCAAGTCCGTAAGGTAATACATCACATATTTTCCAATCACCTTTTTCCGAACCGCCGTATCGGGAAGAAACTCATTGTTGACCAGAGAACCGCTCAACGGGAACAGCAGCGTTTCCTCAATCACATCCTGCAAGTTGCCTACAAAGTCGGATGCTGCTTTTGCATTTGCCAGCTCCAGCGAAAGATAGGAAACAATACCGTCCAAATCGGCTTCGGCCTTTTGCGTCAGCAGATACGTATATTCAGATGCCATATCTGCTCCTGATATTCTGGATCGCCGCTTTTCCATCAACGACTTTCCCGGCCTTCACATCGGCCAGACCATCCAGCACCGCCTTTGCTTCGTACATCTTCTGCATGGTGCGCTCATAATACTCAATGTCCATCACGACGAGCCGGCCGTAGCCATTCTTCGTGACATAGACCGGGCCGTTTTCCTCTGCGCAGCGGCGCTCGACCTCAACGGTGTTTTTCAAATCACGCATTGGGATGATACTCATAGCATCAGCTCCTTTCTGTGGCTATATTATACCCCATATTAAGCCACAGGTCAAGATTCAGACATTATAGCTCGATGGAAAAATATTTTCAATAAAAATGTTGAAAATTTGACAAGAAAATGCGGATATGAGATAATATTTACAGATAAATACTTGACAAAAGGAGAAATATTATGGCTTCTGCATTACCTCTGTTCCGTACCATTGGACACCAACTTCTAATCGTTTCCCTTGTGATCCTCAGTCTGCCGATTGTTGTTCGTATCCTCTGGAAATTGCGCTTGTTTCCGCTCGGCTGCTACTTTGTAGCTACAAAGCTGTTCTGGCCGCGCTGGGCAGCAGCACATCAAACAGTCTGCATCCTGCTTTTTATCGCTTGCATCCTGTTTTTTGCCGTGACATGGATTGTCCACTTCGTCCGTAAAAGGCGAGAAGAACAGATCATGGCAGAGCTGATACACCACTACACAAAGGACCTGAAGCCAGGCGAATCCAGGACACTGGAATTTCTCTGAACAGTCAGAAAGAATTGCGTCCCGACTTGGGACGCAATTCTTTTATGCACCGAGCATTTCATGCACCAGCCGGTCAGAGCCTTTGACAAGACCGGTCAACACCAGCATATTGAACATAAGCTGCCCGATGTACTGCCAGACCATTGTGACCGCAGGGAGTGATTTGTCCAGCGCCGTACTGCCACCTGACAGGAACGCCGAGTAGATCACACAGGACAGCACAATGACTGCGCCCTCCATGCAAACGCCAACGTAGCTTTTCAAAAACGTTTGCCCCGTGCGCGAGGTCGCTTCTCCGGCGAACGATGCTAACGGAAGCGGCGCAATGGCAGTGTAGATAAAGATTTTGAAAAAACGGCCATAGACGGTCAGAATCAGCGCATAGGACAAAATCGTAATCAGCAGACTGCCCAGCAGTGACACCAGCCAGAGCGGAATGGATTCCAGAAAACTCACGTCTTCAATGGCTTCGACGATTTTGTCAGGCAAAGTGGCTGTTGTAGAAATCGCAGAGCCGATACCACCCATGACGGTACTGACCACGCCGCCGCAGATTCTATAGATGGCAGTTATCAGCTCCAGCGACGAACCGACCGCCACTTTTGCCAGCAGAAACCGGATAAAATGCCGCAGGGCAAATTCCGGACGCTGCAACTCCCGAAAGCTGGCTGCCGAGCGAAACACACCCATTGCAAAAAACAGCACCAACAGACCATAGCCAAGGCCTACCAGAGCGTTGTGGATACTGACAATGACCGTCCATATCTCGCCGCCGCGAAAGGATTCCGGCGTTTGCGAAACGAGCGACCAGATTTCAGCCAGCTTGTCATTTCAGTTGCTTAAAGCATCTTCAAGGGTCGATACGACCCAGTTATCACTCACATGATTTCATCTCCAATCATCTTGCGCATAAAAAACCAGTCTCCAGGAAAAGAGACTGGTTTTATGCACAATGTAATCAATATAAAAGCTGCGGGTAGTCTGTCTTGCCGTTCACGATGCGGTAGATATAGATGGTCTTTTCGCTGTCAATGACCTTGTAGACACATACATAGTCTCGGCAAATGACCTTACGGAACTCTCGTTCTGCCAGCACCATATCCGGATGCAGCGCACCGGAGTACGGAAACGTCCGCAGAAGGGCTACGGTGTGCAGAATTTCATCGATGAATTTTTCAGCAGAATTCGCACCGGCCAGACCGAGATAAAGCTGCGCGATTCCCTCCAGATCACGCATAGCAGCGCGCAGATATTTAATCTGATACTCTTGCTGCATCAAAAATCTCCTTCATCCTGCCGCGCACCTGTTCCGGAGAATATGTCGGCGCACCACTCAGGCGGTCCAGTTCCGCTTCCAGAACGCTTGCCCGGTGTGCCAACATTTTTTCCCGCTGCTCATAGGCTTCAATGCTCTGAATGACCAGATCGGCTTCGCCCTTGTTCGTAATATAGATCGGTTCGCCGGACACCTTTGCAAGCTGCGAGATTTGCAGATATTCATTGCGCAATGCCGTGGATGCTCTGATTTGCATGGAACCACCTCCTGTATTTTCTATCCATAGTATATCAGGAATATGATATGTTTGCAAGCTGAATCTCATTCCTTTCGTTCTCAAATTGCGTATCACGGTGAGATTTATTACACCACACCGATAGCCGTCAGAATTTCCTTTGCAAAGGCAATCAGCAAACCGCCGAACAGACACAAAACGCCCTGCGTTCTCTGGGTCGCGTCGTGCGACTGCACAGACATACCGAGCTGCACAACGCCCCAGCCGAGGATGATAATGCCGATGGCCTTGATGCAAGAAAAGATAAAATCAGAAAGATTGTTCACGATGGTCAGAGGGTCAGAATCGGCGGCAAACGCCGAGGTCGTAAACAGTGCCGTTGTCAGCACAAGGCTGGTCCAGACAGCCATGATGCGGCGCTCCATACGCCGCGGGGTTAATTCATGTTTCATGTTAATCCTCCAAAATTCAATATCGTCGATGTTTTCAATGGGGAACGAAAGATCGTCTGCCGCGAATGCGCGCAGCGGCGTGTGGAGATACGGCGGCGCGCCGCCGTCCTCCGTGCGTTGAATATTTGGGTGCTTCAGGATGTCATACTTCTCGTCAATGACTGGTTTCTCGCCTCGAATCAGAACGATTGCGTTTTTATTATCCAAGCGCCGCACCTCGTCCGGGGTCAAAAGCTCACGCCCGGTCTGTTGGAAATTCTGACTGAACGAACCGTTCCTGCCCTTACTCTGGCTGGATGTCCGGGTATCAATCGTTTCTTTCCCAAGTAGCTCCGAAATATATTTGTGCGTCGATTGTTCGTTGCCACCTAAGTACACAAAGCTGTCCGCGTTGCCGATGATGCCCTCCCAATCGTCCTTGAACAGCGCCTTGAGTTGCGAAATATTTTGCAGGATGATGGTTGACATAATGTTTCGAGAGCGCATAGTCGCCTGCAATCGGGCATAGCCGTCGGGTAAGGCCACGTTCGCAAATTCATCAAACATCAATCTCACTGGCACGGGCAGCGCTCCTTGATGCACTTTGTCTGCCTGATAGTAAAGCTCCTGAAACGCTTGCGTATAGAGCATACCGACGAGGAAATTGAGCGATGCGTCGTTGCTGTCCGGGATGATGCAGAAGATGGCCTGTTTCCGTTCGCCCAGCTTGTCAAGCTCCATATCGTCGGTGGCGGTGATGCGCTGAATCTCCGGCAGCGTGAACGATGCAAGGCGGACAGCGGCGCTTACTAAAATCGATTTTGCGGTTTTGCCCGCAGCTTGCTTGAAAAATATGGTATTGCCGCACGGCAATGTGATTGGGCTGTTCTTCCTCCAAGGCTTCAAAGAGCAAATCCAAAGGCGATTGGTAATCGTCGTCCTCCTCTTTTGCACCGCCGTTTTCAATCATGTAGAGAATGGTTTCCATGTTCTGATCTTCAACCGGCGCTTCATGGAGCAGATAAAGCATGAGGTTTGGTTTTGCGAGGAATCGCGTCTTGCCCGAACCGGAGCCGCCGACGATAATTTGCAGAAGATTTCGCCGATGCAGCTTACCGTTCATGCTCATTTGCAGGTGTTGGGTCAGTATGACGTTTTTGCCGGCATCCTTGTCGCGGTACTTCTTGTCCAGCTCCCTGACGCTGCCCCACGACGCGGAGCCATGTTCCTCGCCGGGCCGCATATTCTTTTGTCCTGTGTAATAGAACAGGATCGCGCCGCCATAGAGTAGTAAAAAGATACCGATAAACTTTGGCGTGTACGTTGTCCAGTGCAGAGAAAACGGATTCTTTGTCGCGGCTGAAAAAGCATCCATCAGCGTGAAAATCGTCATGCCCGGTTCATAGCAGCTCGCCATCAGCACGGCCAACCAGACGATGGGTAGAGTAAACGCCGCCCACACTGGGGCGGCGCTTCGGAATGATTTCTTCTTGTGTATTACAGGTCAATACCCATGCAGGCAAGACCGCTTCGCTCGGCATGGTGCTTGCAGAAAACAAGCGTACCAGCTGCCAACAGCAGCAAAACCGACGGAATGATAAAAGCAGTTTTTTCATAGATGTTTTAATCCCTCCATTTTCAATAGAATACCATGCCCTGCATGGAAGGGGGAGCCTTTTTGGTATGCGGTATCCGGTGCATTTACGCCAGTTTGTATTTTTCTTCAAACGTATTGTACTGCATCAAAAACTCGTTGCTGCCGGATTTGACGTCGCCGAGGTACTTGTGCAAGTCGATGCGCTCGTTTTTCATGTCGAGCAGGCAGCCTGCGATGTTCGAGCAGTGGTCAGCCACACGTTCCAGATTTGTCAGCAGGGCGGACAGCACAAAGCCTGCGGCCAGCGAACATTCGCCGCGCTGGAGCCGGGCAATGTGATTTGTGCGCAGTTCATTCTTCAGCTTGTCGATGACCTGCTCCAGCGGCTCGACCTGCCGCGCAAGTGTCAGATCGTCCTGCAAAAATGCCCGGCTTGTGAGATCAACGATCTCGCTCACGGCGTTCAGCATCGTCTGAAGTTCTTTTTTGCAGAGTCCGTGAACGAAACGCCCTTTTCCTTTAACTCCTCTGCCGATTCGATAATATTGACGGCATGGTCTGCAATGCGCTCAAAATCGCCGATCAGATGCAGCAGCTTCGACGATTCCACGCTGTCCTGCTCGCTCATCGGCTGCGTGGCCAGATGCACAAGGAAGGTTCCCAGCGTGTCCTCATAGCGGTCGGTGTCGTCTTCGCGCTGCCGGACAGAGGCGGCCAGTTCCGGCGTAAAGCCGAGCACGGCCTGCAGGCTTTCGTGCAGCGCAAGTTCGGAGTCCGCCGCCATGCGCTTGGCCAGTTCCTCGCTCTTGACGAGCGCAATAGCAGGTGTTGCAAATAGACGCTCGTCCAGTTCTGTCGTCGCGTCTGCATGCTGTCCCTCCGGGATGACCTTATACGACAGCTTTTCCAGCAGCCCGCAGCACGGCAGCAGCATCAGCGTGCAGGCCAGATTGAAGATCGAGTGGATCAGTGCGATATGGAAGGTGTCAATGGCGGTGGAGACGAAGGCAAAGCGGAAGATCGCGTTCGCCGATTCAAACAGCGTCAGCCAGACAACTGTGCCGATGATGTTGAAACTCAGGAGCACAACGGCCGCGCGCCGCGCATTCTTGTTCGTGCCGACGGAGGACAGCATAGCCGTCACACAGGTGCCGATGTTCTGACCCATAATAATGGGGATTGCCGCGCCGTAGCTGACAGCCCCGGTCGAGGACAGCGCCTGCAGAATGCCGACTGATGCAGACGAGGACTGCACAATGCCCGTCAAAATCGCGCCTGCCAGAACGCCCAGAATGGGGTTCGAGAACATCAGGAAGAATTTTGTAAAGTTCGGGTCGTTCCGCAGCCCGGAAACAGAGCCGGACAGCGATTCCATGCCGAACATCAGCGTCGCAAAGCCCAGCAGAATCAGGCCCGTGTCCTTTTTCTTGCCCTTTGCGGTCAGATACAGAATAATGCCGATCACAGCCAGCACTGGCGTAAACGACGAGGGTTTCAGAAGCTGCACGAACAGGCTGTCGCCGTTGATGCCGGACAGCGACAGCAGCCACGCCGTCACGGTCGTGCCGATGTTCGCGCCCATAATCACGGGGATAGACTGCTTAAGGCTCAGAAGCCCCGAGTTGACAAAGCCCACAACCATGACTGTCGTAGCCGAAGAAGACTGAATGACTGCCGTGACGGCAAGACCCGTCAGAAGTCCGGAAAATTTACCGTTTGTCAGCTTCGCCAGAATGGCCTTCAAGGACCCGCCCGCACGCTTTTCCAGCGCTGTTCCCATCACGCTCATGCCGAACAGGAACAGACTCAGCGAGCCGAGCAATGTTAAAAAGTTAAAATCGTCATATCCGCACAGATCCCTTTCCAAATTCATTTCATCTGCAACTAAATATAGAAAGGGAATGTCAAATGCGCGTCCAGAATTATGTTAAATCTTCGTGATATTTCGCTGAGAACCTTAAATCCAAATCAATTCCCGGTTAAACAACGCACCAAAGGCTCCCCTGAAAGGGGAGCTGTCAGCGAAGCTGACTGAGAGGTCGCAGCACGCAAACGCGAAGAGCATACACCCGATGCAAATCCGTATACACTGTCAAATTTCATTGTAGGGGCCGATGCCCATCTTCGGCGCTAAGAGCCGCGCAAAGCGCGGTTGCGCCTCGAAACTAGCCTGCGGGCATCGCATCGGCCCGGCAGATTGCAACAGTTTTTCGGTAATCTTCGGCAAATTCGCAATTTCCCAACGGGCCGATGTAGACATCGGCCCCTACGAACAAGCAGGAACCTGCCTACCCCCTCAACAGAATAACATTCTCTTTCAGGAGGCCTTGCCGCGGTTGATTTTCCAAACCCGGCACGATATAATAAAATAATAAACAAAAAACGGGGGCCTTGAAATGAAAAAACACATCACACGGCTGCTCTTTGCCGCGCTTTTGCTGCTTGCGCTGTGCATCGGCGCGTCGGCGGCGGGGACGAGCGGGAAGTGCGGCCCGTCTGCCTACTGGTCATTTGACAGCAGCACCGGCACGCTGACCATCTCCGGCAGCGGCGCGATGGAGGATTATGAGTACGGAAACGAATTTCCGTGGATGGATTACCGTGATTCGATTCAGACGATCGTGATCGGCGATCAGATCACGCAGATCGGCCGGAACGCTTTTCCGTGGACGGCCTGCAGTACGATTCAATTTGGAAAAAGCGTGCGGAGCATCGGCGCGGAGGCTTTTTCCGGCTGCAGAAACTTGAACGGAGATCTGACGCTCCCAGACAGTGTACAGATTGTTGGAGACAGTGCGTTTGCAGGATGCACCGGCCTGACCGGAACGCTGACACTGGGAAGCAGCCTGCAAACAATCGGTGCCGGTGCGTTTTATGATTGTTCGTTTTCCGGCAATCTTGTGATTCCGGACAGCGTGACCTCGATTGGGCGCTATGCTTTCTACAGCCGGCCATATCTGCGCCCGGAAACACAGGGGACGCTGACACTCGGCAGGAATCTGCGCACCATCGGCGAGTCCGCGTTCTGCGAAAGCACATATACAGGCAGTCTGACAATTCCGGATTCTGTTGTGGAAATCGGCGAAAGAGCGTTTTATCAATGCGAAAATCTGAACGGCACGCTGACGCTCGGAAGGAGCCTGCGGACAATCGGCAAGGAGGCGTTCTACTGGTGTGCGTTTACCGGCAGCCTGACGATTCCGGAAGGCGTTGCGGAAATCGCAGACGGTGCATTTTCTTCTCTGCATCAATTCAATAGAGACGGATGTTTAACGGTACGCTGACGCTGCCGTCAACGCTGAAAACCATCGGCGCAGAAGCGTTCGCGTACACAGACTTTTCCGGCGAGCTTCTGATTCCGGACGGCGTGACGAGCATCGGCGCGAACGCCTTTGCCAAATGCGACGGCTTTGGCGGGACGCTATCCCTGCCGGACAGCGTCAAAACGGTAGGGGAATCCGCATTTTACCTGTGCAAGGGCTTTACCGGCCTGAAGCTTTCCGCCAGCCTGACCAAAATTGAAGAGCGGTCGTTTGCGCATATGTACGGCCTGAAAACAGAGGTCGTGATCCCGGAGGGGGTGACAGAGATCGGCGAAGGTGCGTTCTCCTGTTCTCACATGCCGTCCGTCCGCTTCCCGTCCACGCGAAAAAAAAAATCGGGAAGCAAGCATTTTGTTTGACATTTGGACTTACAAATTATAGCACGATCACATTCCCGAATGGGCTGGAAGTGATTGAAGACGAAGCGTTCGACAGCTGCTATTTTAAAAATGCAATCGTCCTTCCCGCCAGCATCAAATCGATTGGAAAAAAGGCGTTCTATGGATATTCCTATTATGGAAGCGGTACGCTCGGCGCGTATTTCCTCGGCGCAGCGCCCCAGATTGTCGGGACGGGGAATGCCAACTGCTCGTTCCCGTCGGACTGGACGCTCTATTACCTGCCCGGCACGTCCGACTGGACGGGCGATACCTACGAGGGCTACCAGATCGCCCCGTGGGACGGCGAAACACGCTGGGACAACCTGCGTACGAGTAAGTTTGGATACGGTTGGGATAACAAGGGGAACGAGATCGAAACGTCATGGAGCGTCAACACGGACACCGGAAAGATCACCCTGACCGACGATCTGACCGAAGGCTGCGCCGTCGCAGTCTCCTATGACGCGGATGGCCGCGTCACGAGCATCGGCGTCCTGCGTACCAAAACGGATTTTGTTGTACTCAACCTGCAGGACACCTGCCGCCTGTTCCTCCTGAACGCATCCTCCGCCCCGCGCCTGAACACGCCGGTCACCATCAATGACTACCTCCCAACCTGAGGCGCACCTAAGGCTCCCCCTGAAAAGGGCTGATTCCCCCTATCAGGGGAAATGGCCCGAAGGGCCAATAGGGGTAGGGACGCTGGCCTGCAGGGCCTGAGGGGATGCGAACGTCACAAATTTAGGAGTATGCAGAAACGCGTGCCCCATCTCCTCCGTCATTTTCTTTTGAAAATGCCACCTCCCCTTATCATGCAGGGCATGACAAGGGGAGGCATTTTTACGCTATTCCGCGTACCAATCTGCTTGCGGAACAATGGGCTGCGTGATGTCGTAATAGGTCAGGCCGGACTCGCCGATGATGGACAGCTGCACGGCGGTGATGCCGTCCAGCGCGCAGAGCGTGGCGGCAATGGAGCGCACAGCGTTTGCTGCCTGCTGCGCCGAGGTATCGCAGCCCATGAAATCGTCGGACAGCACGACGCTTGCCGAGCCGTTCGTAACGGAAAGGTCGAGCACCTGCGTCCGGTAGGGGATGGCCCGCGTCAGATTCACGGGAACCTCGCAGCTGACAAGCGCCTGAAGCGCAAGCAGCGGAAGCTGCTCCATGTCAGCGGTACGGACAACAGCATCGCGCGCGGCGAGCAGGCCATCTTTGTTGGGATAATACAGCCGCACGACATATTCCGGCTGGTCGGCAGATGTGTCGTACAGTAAAACTGCTCTGCCGTATAAGTGAGTTCCGTCTGCCGCTGCGTGCGCACGAGGCGCACGCGGTCTACGCCGTCCAGCTGGGTCAGCGTCAGCGTCAGACAGGCTGCCGCCAAAGACGCCTGAAGTCCTTCTGGCGCATTTTCATCTAAAAGCAGCGTCAGCGTACCGTCCTCGCAGGAATCGAAGGAGCAGCTGCCCCTGAGTCCGTCCGGAAGCGCGAGTCCTTCCTCCGCAGGAGCGATTAGATACTGCTGCAAAACGGCTGCGGGGCTGCTGTCCGGTACGGAGGCCGGGGTGGCTGTGAGCGCGCCGGTTTTTGCATCCGCGCTTTCGCGGACGCAGTAATAAAACTGAATCTGTGGTTCCTCCGGACTTCGGAGATAGACCGATGCAGAGCATCCGCACAGAAAGCACACTGCCAGCAGCACGGCAAGCAGGCAGTCCTTTTTTACGCATCCGGGTCGTCCTCCTCTCCGGAACCGAAGCTTGGGAACGTGACGGTAAAGCACGAGCCCTCGCCGACTGTGGAACGAACCGAGATCGTGCCGAAATTCCGCCCGACCATCTCATGTACGATGGAAAGGCCGAGTCCCGCGCCGCCTGCCTGACGGCTGCGGGCCTTGTCAACGCGGTAAAAGCGGTTGAAAATAGAGTCCAGTGCGTTTTCGGGAATGCCGCTGCCGGTATCCTCTACATCAATGACAACAGTATCTTCCTCATGCCGCACCCGAACATGGACGCTGCCGTTTTCCCGGTTATATTTGATGCCGTTTTCCACGAGATTGAACAGGATTTGATACGCATCGTCCTCAAAGGACAAAATCGTGCAGCCCTTTTCTACGCTGGCCGTCAGCTTGACCGCCTGCCGGTCGGCCAGCGGCACGAGCATGCGGAACACGCGCGAGAGCGTCTGTCCGACATCAACGACCTCATGCTCTCCGCCCTCTGTTTCATCGGCTGAGGCCCGGCTGAGTGTGAGCAGCTTCTGCGCCATGCGCGTCAGCCGGTCGGACTCCGCGCCAATGTCGGCGACAAATTCCCGCATCGTGTCCGTATCCATCTCGTTTTGCAGGATGGAGTCGGACAACAGCTTGATAGATGCCAGCGGCGTTTTGAGTTCGTGGGACGCGTCTGAGACGAACTGGCGCTCGGTGATCTCCGTCTGCTGGAGCTTGTCGGTGAGCTTGTTGAACTCGGTGGCGAGCGTGGCGTATTCGTCCGAGCCGCGCATTTGGATCTTGTGGCTGTATTCGCCCTCGCGCACGAGGCGCATGGAGGTCATGATCCGCCGCATGCGGCTTGAACCGGTCATGGTAAAGATGACCGCGCACAAAAAGATGATCCCGATCAGAACCAGCGACCCGCGGAAGATCGTCCGCTCAAGGCTTGCGATAATGCCGCCCTGCGAGGCATCGTATTCCATCAGATATACGCACCCAACGACCGTATCGTGCATCAGGACCGGCGACGCAGCGTAGCTTTTGAGCGTGTTGTTTTCATAGACGCAGGAAAAGACGTCATTACAATTCAGCGCCTGCACGATCGGCTCGAGCAGGACGAATTTTCCCTCTGCGTTCTGGCTGGGCACAGAATCGTAGAGCGCGCGGCCCGATGCGTCGGTCACGATGAGGCGCGTGACGTTCATATCGCCAATGACAGAGATGATCTGCTCCGCCGTCTCCTGCGTCAGCGCATCTACACCGGAAAATGAGGACGTGACGACCTTCAGCTTGTCCTGCGCGGACGAGCATTTTGCCTTGAACATCAGATCGCGCGAGGCGGAGGCAGAGTAAATATTCAGAAATACAAGGACAAGAACCGTAACGGCCATATACGCCAGCGCGTTGCGGATCTGCGAACTTGACGGCATGAGCCGCCTGCGCCGTTCAGTACTTGAAATAGTAGCCAACTCCCCACTTGGTCAGAATGTGTTCCGGCTGGGCAGGATTCTTTTCGAGCTTTTCGCGCAGCCGTCGGATGTGCACATCCACCGTGCGGATCTCACTGCTGACGTCGTAGCCCCAGATTGCGTCGAGCAGTGTCTCGCGCGAATATACGCGGTTGGGGTTGCGCATCAGAAGTTCCATGAGATCAAATTCCTTCGCCGTCAAATCAACCGGCACGTCCTCGCGGAACGCGCTGCGGCTGTCTCGGTCGAGCGTGATGTGCTCGCAGACGAGCGTCTGCTCCGGCGTCTGCTTTTTGCTGTTCCGGCCCGGCGCAGAAGCGCGCGGATGCGTGCCTTGAGTTCGAGAATGTTGAACGGCTTTGTGAGATAGTCGTCCGCGCCGTGCTCAAAGCCCAGCAGCTTGTCCATATCCTCGGATTTGGCGGTCAGCATGATAATGGGAACCTGCGAAAACTCCCGGATTTTCGTGCAGGCCTCCAGACCGTCAAGCCGGGGCATCATCAGATCGAGCACGATCAGATCCGGCGTTTCGCTCGCCGCCAATTCCACGGCTTCCATGCCGTCACAGCCGGTTACGACCTCGTAGCCGTCGTTTTCCAAATTGAACTTAATGCCCTTGACCAGCAGCTTTTCGTCATCCACAACCAGAATTTTCATTCGATTTCCTCCACATAGACATACGGCCGCAGCTTTTCCAGCAGCCCTTCTCCAATCCCCTCGACGTCCAGCAGCTGCTGGGTCGTGACAAATTTTCCGTATGTGTCCCGGTATGCAAGAATCCGCTCCGCCGTCTTTTCTCCCACGCCCGGAAGTTCCAGAAGTTCTTCCATCGTTGCCGTGTTCAAACAGACGCGGCCGCTTCCTTCAGCGGCGGAAGCCGCCTTTTTCTCGACTTGGCTGATCCAGGCGTCCTGTGCCGCGCCGCCGGGCGCAGCGTGCTGCGTTTCGAGAACTGGCCCGCGCACCGTTGCGCGGCCAAGAAAGAATGCGCAGGCGCACAGGAGAATTGCAGCGCTCCACAAGACAAGCGCCGGATCGACACGCTTTTTCCGCATACAGCTGCCTCCATTTGACATACCGGGCCAACCTGTTATATAATACGTTAAGTGTCAACTGATGCAATCAGTATACCATATTTTTTTGATTCTGTACAATCCGAACAGAATAAAATGGAGATAAAAATGAAAAAAACGAAGGTTCTTTCCCTGCTGCTTGCCGTGTTCCTGCTGCTGTCTTCCCTGACGTTGCCGCTTCTCGCGGTGGACGCTGAGACGGCGGAAGACCCGGAGCAGACGCAGAGCGACGGCGCGGATGCCGCAGCGGCAGACGACAGCGTGCCGGAGGATCAGCTGCTGTCCTCGCGGACAAGCTTTTCTGTCGCGGCCAAGGCCGCGCTCCTCGTCGATCTCAACACGGGCCGTACCGTCTATGAACAGGACGCGGACGAGCGCATCTATCCGGCCAGCCTGACGAAGATCATGACCTGTCTGCTGGCACTGGAAAACGGCAATTTGTCCGACGTTGTGACCGTTTCGGCATCCGCGCTCGAGGATCTGGACATTGATTCGAGCGTCGCAGGGCTTCAGGTCGGTGAGCAGATGACGCTGGAAAAGCTGCTGTACTGCATGATGGTCGTCTCCGGCAACGACGCCTGCAACGTCATCGCCGAGCATATTGCCGGTTCCATTACGGATTTTGTCCGCATGATGAACCAGCGCACCTATGAACTTGGCTGCCTCAACACGCATTTCAGCAATCCCCACGGTCTGCACGATGAGAATCACTATACCACCGCGCGCGATTTGTCCATCATTACGCAGGCCGCGCTCAAAAGCGAAAATTTCCGCCAAATCGTTGATACCTATGAATATCAGCTGCCCGATGATAATGTACGGCAGAACATCCCGAAGCTTAAAACGACAAACATGCTGATTTACCGCTCGATGTCCAACTCACTCTATTATTCGCGTGCGCATGGCATCAAGACCGGCTATACCAGTCAGGCGGGCCGCTGCGTCATTTCCGAGGCGACGGGAGACGGTCTTGACCTTTTGGGCATTGTCTGCGGCGCGGCCACAACCATCCTTGACAGCGGCGATCTGCTTATGGAGAACTTTACGGAGTGCGCACGGCTGTTTGACTATGGCTTTGATAATTACTCATACTTACCGATCATGTCACCGCTGTATCCGGTCGATCAGGTGAAGATCAACAACTCTGCCGGTGCGGAGGCGGTCGCCGTTGCGCCGCAGGACGAGATCAAGGTTCTGCTGCCGAACGACTATGACCCCGACAAGCTGGTCACAGATATCCAGCTTAACAGCGACAGCGTTGACGCGCCTGTCCGCGAGGGCGACGTGCTCGGCTCGGCCACCGTTACCTATGCCGGTGAGATCCTCGGTCAGACGAAGCTGCTTGCCATCACCGATGTGGCGCGTTCCGAGATTTCCTCCGCCGCTGCCGGAACGGGAGCCTATATCCAGAAAAACTGGTGGAAGTGGGTCGTGATTGCAATCTTTGTTGCCGTTGGTGTGATACTGGCCCTTATCGTGCTCTATCAGCTGCGCAAGCGCCGCTACCGCCGCATGCGCATGGAGCAGCGCCGCCGTGCGCTGGAAGATCGCCGCCGCCGTTTCCGCGAAGGCTACGACCTGCCGTTTGACGAACTGGAACGAAAGTAAAGGAGGGCAATCGCATGCTGAACTGGGAATCGCTTCAGGCTGCCTGCCTGTCCTGCACCAACTGTCCGTTGTCGCAGACGCGGCACAACGTCGTTTTCGGCGTCGGGCCGGAGGACGCGGAGGTCATGTTCGTCGGCGAGGGACCGGGAGAAAACGAGGATCTGCAGGGCGAGCCGTTTGTCGGCGCGGCTGGAAAGCTGCTCGACGATATGCTCTCCATCATCGACCTTGGCCGGCACAACTGCTACATCACGAACATCATCAAATGCCGCCCGCCCAAAAACCGGGACCCCATGCAGACCGAGCAGGATGCGTGTATCAGCTTCCTGCGCGCGCAGACGAAGCTCCTCAAGCCAAAGATCATCGTCTGCCTCGGCCGCATCGCCGCCATGCGCCTGATCCGGCCGGATTTCAAGATTTCCCGCGAACACGGACAATTTACTGAAAAGGGCGGCATTCTCTTCACTGCACTCTATCATCCGTCCGCGCTCCTGCGCGACGAAAGCAAGCGCCCGGATACCTTTTCTGACCTCAAGGCCCTTCAGGCCAAAGTCCGCGAGGTCTGTACCAGAACCCTGTAATGACAACAGGACGCGCCGCTCCCGGATGGGCGGACGCCTATTTACCGCTACCCCGTCTAGGACGCACGGATACAAAGCGAGGACAACCTGCCCGGCAGTGCAGCTTGTGCAAATTCGAGCCGTTGAAACGAGCGAGACTGATGCTTTCAAAGAAGGGGGATACCGTGGATAGATACGCTGTAAACTCATATCGCGCGGCATGAACAGGAAATCGCAGTGCCGATCAAAAGCGCGGGAGTGCATGTCCGAAAGCGGTTGAAAATCAAATATCCGCGGCTGCCAATCAAGGCAGCCGTATACTCCAAAAACGAGGTCATACCGCAGATGACCTCGTTTTTATTTCTATTTATTACCGGCTGAGAATCATGGCGCAAACAGGCCTCTTTTTTGGCGCGGTGCCGGTTTGACGGGCGAAATAAACGTATGCTATTTTCTGAACTGATACAATGTACAGACGCGAGCATGATTGAGGATTTAAATATGATATTTCTTCCCCACCGGGGGCTGGGAGCCGGTCACGCGCGTCCACTCGGATAACCACCTCTGGCTGGTCATGGACGCCTATCACATCGCGCTGGAAGAGGGAAACGTTTCGTACCTCGACACGCAGGCCCCGTATTTCGACGGCGGCAGCGGCACGATCTGGGAGCACATCAAGAAGTCTATCCGCTTCACCACGCAGAACATGGGCGCGCACGGCTTCCCGCTGATGCTCAGCTCCGACTGGAACGACATGCTCTACAAGTTCTGCCGCAAGGGGAAGGGCGAGAGCATCTGGACGGGGATGCAGTTTGCCGTCGCGCTGCGCATGATGCAGGAACTGGCCGAGCGTATGGATGAACCGGAATTTGCAGAGGAATGCAAAGCGCTCTATGCCCGCCAGCAGGAGCTTTGCCGCACGCTTGCGTGGGATGGCGCGTGGTTCCGCCGCTGCATCACGGACGAGGGCCGCTTTATCGGCTCGGAGTCCGAGCCGCAGGCAAAGATCTGGCTCAACACGCAGAGCTGGGCAGTCCTCAGCGGCCTCGGCACACAGGAGCAGCAAATACAGGCCATGGATAGCGTCAAAAATATCTCGATACCGACCTCGGCATCAAGAAAATTCATCCGGCCATGACGACGGACTACCCGACAAAGGAAGAAAACCTGACCTGCTACAACAAAGGGCTGCGGCGAAAACGGCAGCGTGTTCTGCCATGCCAACACATGGGCGATTATCGCAGAATGTATGCTGAAACGCCCGGAAAACGCATGGAAGTATTATCATCAGCTTCTGCCGATGGTTGCGCAGAAAACAGCGGGCGCGGAGCGTTATAAGGCGGAGCCGTATGTCTATTCCTCGAACATCTTCGGCCCGGAGAGCGATAAATTCGGCCTGGCCAACGTCTCGTGGCTGACCGGTACGGCGGCATGGATGTATCTGGCCGCAACGCAGTATCTGCTGGGCGTCCGCCCAACGTGGGACGGCCTCGAGATCGACCCCTGCCTGCCGGAGCAGCTGCTCCCGGCAAAGGTCACCCGCGTGTTCCGCGGCTGCCGGTATGAGATCACCATTACGAAAAACCAAAAGCTGTCCCTCCCGCATGTGGAAGGAAGAAAGCAGCTGAGCGTTCAGGTATAAGGAAAACCACCAGTCATGCGCAGTGCGCGTGGCTGGTGGTTCTGTTTTACAGATGGCTTTTTTCAGCTGTTTCCGGCTCAAGATTCTTCCTGCTCAGCAGAATGCCGATCGCAATGAGCGGGATCACGATCCAGCTGACAATGGTCGCCGTCCAGCCGCCCCACTGTGCAAGCAGTGCAAACAGATAGGAGGAGATTGCCGCGCCCAGATACAGCATACAGTCCAGAATGCCGCTGACGGTCGCGCTGCGGCCGACGGAGCCGAACTGAATGGGGATCGAGATCGTAAAGGAAAGGTCTGTGCAGACCATCAGGCACAGCATGACCGCCATGAAGCCTGCCGCGGCCAGCGTCCATCCGGCGAGATTTGCAAGCAGCACAATACACGCTGCGGCAGCGCAGCCTGCATAGAACACGATCAGCTGCGTTCTGGTTTTCGGGACTTTTTTCTGAACCGCCGGATGTACGGCAAGCGCCAGAATTTTCGCGGCGGGCAGGACTGCGGATAAGATCAGGGAAAGCGTCGCGTTCAGCGAAAATTCCTCGGAAAAATACACCGGCGCCCAGGAGGTCAGCCCGTCGCGGATCATGCCGGTCAGACAGGCGACGCCCATAAAATAAAACAGCCTTCCTCTGCGGAAAAACTGCCAGTTCAGCTTGGCCGCTTGATTCTTCTGCGTCTGCGCCGTCTGCGGCGCTGTGCAAAGCTCCCGCATCAAAGCCCACACAAGTCCAAGCGTCAGACACGCCGCTGCCGTGACCGTCATGGCCATTCGCCAGCCGCCCAGGGCCAATTCCGCAGGGACGATCAAAAAGCAGCTCAGGGAACCGGCGTGCTGGAAAAGCGAAACAATGCGCAGGGCACTTTCCTGCTGCTCTGCGGGCAGGTTGTCCGCCGTCAGCCGGACGATGCTGGGCCATACCGCAGACTGCGCATAGCCGTTGATGCACCACAGAACAATCATGACCGGCAGATACGGCAGCAGCCGGATGCCAAGATGCGTCGCGGCACAGCAGAACATGGCGGCGCAGATCATCAGCCGTGGATTTGTGCGGTCCGTCAGCAGCGAGTTGATCGACATCCCGACGGCATACGCGATATATCCGGCTGTGATCGCCAACCCCATCGCGTCCTTCGCAATGCCCAGATCGGGCAGCAGATCGACCATGCAGGCGCTCAGATCCGTGCGGCAGATCTGACAGACAAAATACAAAATGCCGGACAAAATGACCAGCTTCCAATGCTTCTTTTTCAATGCCTTGATTCTCCTTCTGATTTCTTTTTAAAATCGTAGCACAGGCGTTTTGGAAAAGCAATGATAATTATGGCGCAAATGCGTATGAAAATGTCTCGAAAACAGCCTATTCGTTATGAGCCACATCCTCTTAAAATGTGACAGTCAGGAGTTCTCAAGGCGCTGTGTTATGGCTGTTAAAGACAGAATGAAAGAGAAAGGATAGACAGGAGCCATGAAGATAGCCGGAATTTATTTGATAAAGACGGGACGCTGCTTGACTTTAACGAATTCTGGGTTCCTGCAGCACAACGCGTCATCAGGCGCATTTTTTCGGATTACAGGATATCAGATACAAGCATCCACGAGGAGAAAGCACTGCATTCGATTGGGATTGTAGAGAATAAAGTGCTTCCGGATGGTTCGTTTGCATGGAAGCCATACCGGGATATTGCAGATGATCTGAAACCTGCATTGGAATCCATGGAAGCGGGACTGTACGTCGATGCAGAAGACCTGACGAATAAGCTTGTTCGGTATTTCGAGGAAGAGAGCCTCGCGGGCAATGACAATATAAAGGGCACTGCCGATCTGCCGGTCATTTTGGACTAGCTGCGGGAGAAGGGCATTCAGCTTGGAATCGCTACAACAGATACCTATCATGCAGCGGTGAACTGTCTGAAAGAACTGCGTGTGCTTTCCTATTTTACTTTATACGCCTGAGATGAATCCCATCGAGCAGATATGGAAAGAACTCCGAATCACGGGCTTCCGCAATGAAGTGTTTGCTTCTTTGGAGAAGGTAGTAGATCGGCTTTGCGATACCATTTGCACCTTGACCTCTGATACGATAAAGAGCATTACACGGCGTAGTTGGATAATAAATTGTTTTAATTAGACTTTAGTATTATACGGTATTCTTCGGCAAATCCGCAGCTTCTCAGCGGGCCGATGTGGGCATCGGCCCCTACAGGGTACTGCGAGAATTCGCGGCTGCTCATCGGGCGGACAGAGGCGTCCGCCCCTACGCAGGCCTTGAAATCCTGCATGAGAATGAGGGGGACACCTGTTTTTGACAGTCTTAGGCCGGGGGCAAACGCCTCCGGCCCTTTGAATTTCATCCAATTGTTTATGGTTCAGGTGTTCAGCAGAAACGCAGGCGTAAAGGACTGCGGTGAAACAAGGTGCGCATACTGCGCGAAGGACTGCAGAAGGAACCGGCGGTCATGACAGTCGGAAGCGAGCATCAGCGGCAGGCGCATACGCTGCATTTCCTGAAGCAGGAACGGAGCCGGATAAGGCGTGCTGCGATAGCCGCGCGCGATCGCGCCGGTGTTGATCTCAAAAATCACGGGCGCGGAGCGCAGCCGCCCAACGCGCCGAGGGCTGCGGCCCGGTAGCGCGGATCATTTCGATCAAAAAGAGCGCGCCGTCCTCGTTGAATTTCTCAATCAGGTCAAAGTGCGCGATCACGCGGCAGCGCGTCTTTTCATAGAGATTCCCAATAAGCCCGTAATATTCCTCCGCCATCGCGTACCAGTCGCCGCCATACCAATCATTCACGATGGAGCGCAGAATGTCCGGCGTTCCGTCAACGCTGCGAAACTCGTTTCTATGCCGCAGATAATGTACGCCGCCGATTACATAGTCATAGCCGTCTGTCGCTGCGTCGGACCAGTAATCCTGCTCCACGCCGCAGAGAATCTGGATCTGCCCGGCATAGGCCGCCTGTAGGCGGTGAACCTCGGCGCGGTACTGCGCCTCGTGCTCCGGCGTCATGCCGGCGTAGTCATATGGCGCGACGCTGTGCCCGGAAAACCCGATGGCCGGACAGCCAAGCCGAATTGCCTCCTGCACGATCTGCTCCGGCGTGTCGCGCCCATCGCAGAAGGTTGTATGTGTGTGATAATTTGCAGAAATCATAATCTGTTCTTCTCCATTCCACAAAACCAGCTTTGGAGAACTTTTATTCATATAATGATAACGCGCATATATAAATTCAACAACCATTGCGGCGTAAAATTTATGTAAAATATCTGTCAGTCATCACAGGGCTGCAAAATATTCGGGCATGTGAGCGGGCTGGACACAGCACCGCAGGCGAATCCGACATCACGCCTTTACAATGGATGCGGCGGCGCTGAGCGTGGTATCGGACACGAAGTTCTGCGTGCCGTACAGCACCAGTGTATCGGTAATACCGTTCTCTTTCGCGTATTCTGCCACATCGCCCTTGAAAAAAAGCGCGGGTCGAGAACATGGACCTCCGCATAGTCCTCCACGGGGAATTGGGAAAACGTGTTGCCGTAGGAATCCTTGATGAGCAGGAGCTTGCCGCTCTTTCCGCTGCCGGAAATGACCGTCTGCGCCTGATTGGAGTTCAGAAACACGGCATACTGGTCGCTGCCATTAAGATATGGGCATGACGACTGCACTGATTGATGATTTTACAGAAGAACTGCTTTTCGAGGACGAACTGGCTCCAAAGACCGTGCATGATGTTCTCGTTGTGCTGCACGGTATCCTGAAATACACAGCAGCATGTTTCTCCGAAGGATTTCCGGGGGATTGACCTGAACTATCCAAAGCTGTGCAAAGAAGGAAATGCGGGTTTTGTCCCGTGAAGAACAAGCGCGCTTCGTTTCCTACCTGTTGGATGATATGGATACCTGCAAGTTTGGCGTGCTGCTGACGCTGTTTACAGGCATCCGAATCGGAGAACTTTGCGCGCTGCGATGGAGCAATCTATCCGTAAAGAGCAGACGATCCGTATCGACGCCACGCTTCAGCGACTGCGCGACACCAACGCTGCCGGCAACTCCGGTTCACGGACGAGAATTGTGATCGGTACACCCAAAAGCGATACTTCTATCAGGACGATTCCCATAACAGACTATCTGGATGGGGACGGAATAGAGCCAACAGAAAGACAACAGCTTCGCAAACGCACTTGCTGCTTCAGCGGCTTTTCAGCATATGACGGCGGCCCGCAGGAAAACCTGCGGGCCGCCGTCAACACAAATGAAAAAGAGGAATCATGAAATATGCTTTATTACTGTATCCTGACGCCGCTTTTGCGTCTCCATGTGAGCCGGAAGAACTTTACCGATCCGTTTGTTTGAGCGCATTATACGTGCGCCGCAGGCAAAAGTCAAGCGTTGCATGGGAAAAAACGGTATTAGAATTTCTGAAGGCAGTGTTCAGCAATATGAATAAATCAAATGGGTGAAAATTGTTGACATTAACGATACACATCACTAAAATAAATAAAAATCCTTTTATAAAGACATGTGTGCATGATGCGAGGACATATCCGGAGGGTACTTGCATTCCTCCAAATATGCAGTACAAAGCGGCACAGGCCTTACAGCGGAAGAGGGGACAGGAAAGCATGGAACAGGCACATCAGCATCGATTCACCGAACAGGAAAGCCAGCATGATGCCTGCGGCATCGGCGCCGTTGTCAATATCAGCGGACAAAGAACGCATCGGGCAGTAGACGGCGCGCTGAAGATCGTCGAAAAGCTCGCGCACCGCACCGGCAAGGACGCTGACGGCATCACCGGTGATGGCGTCGGCATTATGACGCAGATTCCACATGCTTTTTTTTGAAAAAACGGCGCAGCAGGCGGGGCAGACGCTCCCGGACGCGGGCGATTACGGCGCGCCCATGATCTTCTTCCCGCAGGACCCGCTCAAACGCATGCGCAGCCGGAAGCTGCTGGAGATGATCCTCTCGCGCGAGGGGCTGGGCCTGCTGTTCTGGCGGGATGTGCCTGCCTGTCCGGAGATTCTGAGTGAAAAAGCGCGGAGAAGCATGCCTGCAATCGCGCAGTGCTTCATCCGCCGCCCGGACACGGCAGCGCGCGGGCTGGATTTTGACCGCAGGCTGTATCTGGCCCGGCGCGAGTATGAGCACTCCGTCTCCGGCACCTACGTCGTGTCCATGTCCAGCCGGACGATCGTATACAAGGGACTGTTTTTGGTCTGGCAGCTGCGGAAATTCTATCCGGATCTGCAGGATGCGGAATTTGCTTCTGCTCTCGCGCTCGTGCATTCCCGCTTTTCCACCAACACCACGCCCTCGTGGAAGCGGGCGCATCCCAACCGCATCATTCTTCATAACGGCGAAATAAACACCATTCGCGGCAACGTTGACCGTATGCTGGCACGCGAGGAGACGATGGCCTCGCCGATTCTGGGCGAGGAAATCGCCAGAGCCTATCCTGTCGTGGAGACAGACGGCTCTGATTCGTCCATGCTGGACAACACACTGGAATTTCTCATGTACAGCGGTATCGAACTGCCAAAGGCAGTGATGCTGTGCATCCCGGAGCCGTGGGGCCGGGATAAGAACATGCCCCGGGAAAAGCGCGATATGTTCCACTATTATGCTTCCATGATGGAGCCGTGGGACGGCCCGGCAGCAATCATCTTCTCCGACGGCGAACAGGTCGGCGCTGTGCTTGACCGCAACGGTCTGCGCCCGGCGCGCTATCTGGTCACAAACGACGGCTACCTGATTTTTTGGCCTCAGAGGTCGGCGCGCTGCCGGTCCCGCCGGAACGGATCGTCCGTAAATCCCGCCTGCAGCCGGGGAAAATGCTGCTGGTCGATACCCGAACCGGCACCGTTCTGGAAGATCGGGAACTCAAGCACCGCTATGCGGCGGAGCATCCCTACGGCGAGTGGCTCGATCAGGAGCTGCTGCAGCTGGCCGATATCCCCATCCCCAACCGGAAGGTCCCGGAATACACGGCGCAGGAGCGCAGCCGCCTGTACAAGATCTTCGGCTACACCTACGACGAGATCCACTCGGCCATTTTGCCCATGGCGAAAAACGGCGCGGAGCCGACGGCCTCCATGGGCGCGGATATCCCGCTGGCCGTGCTGTCGGAAAAGCACCAGCCGCTGTTCTATTACTTTAAGCAGATGTTTGCACAGGTCACGAATCCGCCAATCGACGCGCTGCGCGAGGCCATCGTCACCGATACGACGGTCTACGCGGGTTCCGACGGCAATCTTCTTTCCGACTGCGCGGAAAACTGCCGCGTTCTGCAGATCAACAATCCCGTCCTGACCAGCCGGGATCTTATGAAGATCGAAGGGCTCCATATGCCGGGACTTCAGGCGAAGAAGGTTTCGCTGCTGTATTATAAGAATGCCTCGCTTGCGCTTGCGCTCGACCGGCTGTTTGTCGCCTGTGATAAGGCATATTACGCGGGGGCAAACATCCTCATCCTCTCCGACCGCGGCGTGGATGAGAACCATATCGCCATCCCGTCGCTGCTGGCGGTCTCCGCCGTGCAGCAGTATCTGGTGCGCACGAAGAAGCGCACCGCGATCTCTTTGATCCTTGAGAGTGCCGAGCCGCGCGACGTGCACCATTTCGCCACACTCTTCGGCTACGGCGCGAGCGCTGTCAATCCCTATCTCGCACAGGACTGCATCGGCGAACTCGTTGCCGAAGGGGCGCTCAACAAGGACTACTATGCCGCGGTCGATGCCTATGATCAGGCCATTCTGGACGGCGTGATGCGGATCGCATCCAAAATGGGCATTTCCAGTATGCAGTCGTATGAGGGCGCACAGATTTTTGAGGCCGTCGGCATCTGCAGGGATGTCGTGGACCGGTATTTCACAAACACCGTCAGCCGCGTCGGCGGCGTCGGCCTGCAGGAGATGAACGACGCTGTTGTCTGGCGGCATGACCGGGCGTTTGACCCGATGGATCTGACCGTCGATCTGACTGTCGATTCCTCCGGCTTCCACAAGCTCCGCTCCGGCGGCGATATGGAAGATCATATGTATAATCCGATGACCATCCTGACGCTGCAGAAGGCCGTCCGCACCGGTGATTTTGCGTGCTTCCGCAGGTACTCCGCCATGGTCGACGATGAATTGCTGCCGCATACGCTGCGCGGTCTGCTCGGGTTCCGGCTTGACGAGACAAAGGCAATTCCGCTGGGCGAGGTCGAGCCAGCCTCCAGCATCGTCAAACGCTTCAAAACCGGCGCCATGTCCTACGGCTCCATCTCCGAAGAAGCGCACCGCTGCCTTGCCATTGCGATGAACCGCCTGGGCGGAAAGTCCAACTCCGGCGAGGGCGGGGAGGAACCCGCGAGACTCGGTACGGAGGAAAACTCCGCCATCAAGCAGGTCGCTTCAGGGCGGTTTGGTGTTACAAGCGAGTATCTTGTAAGTGCAAGCGAAATCCAGATTAAACTGGCGCAGGGAGCCAAGCCAGGAGAGGGCGGCCATCTGCCCGGCAGCAAGGTCTGGCCATGGATTGCGCGCACGCGGCATTCCACGCCCGGTGTGGCGCTTATTTCACCGCCGCCGCACCATGATATCTACTCGATCGAGGATCTGGCGCAGCTGATTTACGATCTCAAATGCGCCAATGAAAACGCGGAGATCTCCGTCAAGCTCGTTCCGAGGCGGGCGTCGGCACCATCGCCGCGGGCGTTGCCAAGGCAGGTGCGCAGACGGTGCTCATCTCCGGCTATGACGGCGGAACCGGCGCGGCACCGCGCAGTTCCATTTACAATGCCGGCCTTCCGTGGGAACTTGGTCTGGCCGAAGCGCACCAGAGCCTCATTGCCAACGGCCTGCGAGGCCGGGTGCGGCTTGAAACAGACGGCAAGCTTATGACCGGCCGCGATGTGGCAATCGCCTGCATGCTCGGCGCGGAGGAATTCGGGTTTGCAACTGCGCCGCTGGTGTGCCTTGGCTGCGTCATGATGCGCGTGTGCAATCTCGATACCTGCCCGATGGGCATCGCAACCCAGAGGCCGGAACTGCGGAAAAACTTCTGCGGCAAGCCGGAGTATGTCATGAATTTTATGGAGTTTGTCGCGCAGGAGCTGCGCATGATTATGGCAAAGCTCGGCGTGCGCACGGTTGACGAACTGGTTGGCCATACGGAGTATCTGCACATCCTGCCGCATCAGATCACGCAGCGCGCTGCGATGGTAGACGTCTCCGGCATTCTGGCCCGCTGCGGCGAAGAAAACTGCCATTATGACCCTGCACAACGGTTCGATTTCAAGCTGGATACGACGCTGGATAAGCAGGTGCTTTTGCCGCTGCTTCCGAAAAAGGGAAAAACCGACTGTTCAAAAGGATTGCACCGTTGATATTTCCTGTTCTGATCGTGCGTTTGGCACGCTCTTCAGCGCGGAGATCACGCGCCGTTGGGGCGGTACGCTGGAGGATGATACTTATCAGATTCACTGCCGCGGCGGCGCTGGGCAGTCATTCGGTGCGTTTTTGCCGAAGGGCGTGACGCTTTCGCTCGAGGGCGACAGCAACGACTATTTCGGAAAGGGGCTTTCCGGCGGCAGGCTGGTCGTTTTGCGGATCGGGCCAGCACGTTTGAGCCTGCTGAGAACGTCATCATCGGCAATGTTGCACTCTACGGTGCAACAAGCGGCAGCGCCTTCATTTCCGGTATTGCGGGCGAACGCTTCTGCGTGCGCAATTCCGGCGTGACCGCCGTTGTGGAAGGGGTCGGCGACCACGGCTGCGAATATATGACAGGCGGTACAGTCGTTGTCCTGGGGCCTACCGGGCGGAACTTTGCCGCCGGGATGTCGGGCGGCGTTGCCTATGTGCTGGATCCGGAGCATAAGTTTTATCTGCGTGTCAACAAAGAACTTGTTTCTGTCGAGACCGTTACACAGAAGCAGGACATTTCCGTCTCCGGGAACTTCTGCAGCGTCATGTGGCATTCACAGGCTCAAAAAGGGCCGCGCCATTCTCGAACACTTCGACGAGCGGCTTGCGGATTTCAAAAAATCATTCCGTATGACTACAGCCATATGCTGCAGCTGATCGGCCGGTATGAGGCAGCCGGTATGACGCGGGATGAGGCAGAACTTGAAGCGTTTTTTGAAGCGGGGGGAATAAAGCCATGGGAAAACCGACTGGATTTCTGGATTATACGCGTGTTGACTGTCCGCTCCGCGACGCAGCAGCGCGCACAGGCGACTATGCGCCGGTCGAACTGCCGCTGTCTGAACGGAACCGCCGCCGGCAGTCCGGCCGCTGCATGGACTGCGGCGTACCGTTTTGCCAGGCGGGTGTGTCGTTTGAGGGAGTATTGCTCGGCTGCCCGCTGCATAACCTGATCCCGGAGTGGAACGATCTTCTTTGGAACGGGGATTATGAGGGCGCGCTGCAGCGGCTGCTGAAGACAAGCCCGTTCCCGGAGTTTACAGGCCGGGTCTGCCCGGCGCTGTGTGAAAGGGCCTGCGTCTGCGGCCGGGTCTCGCAGCCGGTCACGATTCGGGAAAACGAACTTTCTATCATTGAGTATGGCTTTGAAAACGATCTGATGCAGCCCATGCTGCCTGCCGCGCGTTCGGATAAAAAAAAATCGCGGTGATTGGTTCTGGACCGGCTGGACTTTCCGCTGCTTATTATCTCAATCGCCGTGGCCATCATGTGACGGTTTTTGAAAAAGACCCGCTTCCGGGCGGGCTTCTGATCTATGGTATCCCGGAAATGAAACTGCCGAAGCAGATTGTTGCCCGCCGCATTTCGCTTATGAAACGTGAGGGCATCGGATTCCGGACAAGCTGTTGTGTCGGGAAGCAGATCGGCCCGGAGGAATTGGCTGCGCAGTTTGACCTTGCGATCTTCTGCTGCGGCGCGCAGCAGCCGCGGCCGCTGCCGTTTGCTGAAACGGCCGGTGTTTTCTATGCGCTCGATTATCTGCGTGCCTCGGCGCAGTCCCTGCTTGAAAAACAGAACCCGCCGTAACGGCGTCCGGCAAGCAGGTCGTGCTGGTCGGTGCGGGCGACAGCGCCTCGGACTGTATCTCCGTTGCACTGCGGCAGGGCTGCCGGTCCATCACGCAGCTCATCCGCAAGCCGCGCACGGAGCGGACAGGAAAAACGCGACCATGCGCATGAGGAGGCGGAGGCCGTCTTCGGCGCGGATATCCGGCGCTATGAGACACAGATCGAACGGCTTGTCTGCGGCGATGACGACTCTGTAAATGCGGTGATTCTGCAGGGAAGCGGCGAACAGCTGCCCTGTGATCTGCTGCTGCTTGCCTCCGGCTTTTCCGGGTGTGAACCGGCGTCTGTGGATGCGTATGAAGCCGTCCGGAAGACTGGCGTGCCGGCCCTGACAGCGGGCGATATGGCTTCCGGCGCGTCGCTTGTCGTGCTGGCTGCTGCCAGCGGCAAACAGGCCGCTGCGCAGGCAGACGCAAGTCTTATGGGCTACACCAATATTCTTTGAACACGATACGAAAGGATGTGCTTGCTATGAGCAGGAAAAAGAAGTCTCGGTGTGATCGGTCTTGGCCATGTGGGCGCACACGTCGCGTATCGACCATAAATCCATTACCTGCTATATGCTGGGCGAGCACGGAAACCTGCAGTTTGCGCCATGGTCCTGCGTGAGTTTTCGCGGTATGCCGCTGGATGCGTGGGCGGAAACAGATGAACGCTTCCGCTTTGACCGGATGGCGCTGCAAGAAGCGTCCATCGGCGGCGGATGGGTCACTTTTTCCGGCAAACAATGCACCGAGTACGGCATTGTGACAACGGCGGCACGGATGGCGCACATTGTGCTGCACGACGAAAAGGCCATCATGCCAGCCAGCGCAGAACTTTGCGGCGAGTATGGCGAGACGGGACTGTTCGCGGGCGTTCCGTGCGTCCTTGGGGCAAACGGCGTGGAGCAGGTGATCGAGCTTCCGCTCAGCGCGGAAGAGCAGGCGCAATTCCACAGCTGCTGCGAGGGCATCCGCCGCAATATGCAGCATCTCAAGAAACTATAAAAACCGTTTAGACAGGAGGCTATGACGATGCATATCAGCATAACAAAAACAGCACATCCCGGCAAGCTGCCGCCCGCCGACCGGCTCGGCTTCGGCTCTGTGTTCACGGATCACATGTTTCTGATGGATTATACAGACCGGGAGGGGTGGCACAACGCGCGCATCATACCCTTCGGGCCGATCAGCATTTCCCCGGCAGCAAGCGTTCTGCATTACGGCACGGAGGTCTTTGAAGGCCTGAAGGCATACCGCCGCCCGGACGGCGAGGTGCAGCTGTTCAGACCCTGGGAAAATGTCGCACGGCTGAACCGCTCCTGCGACCGGCTGGGCCTGCCGCGTATCGATGAGCGCGACGGCCTGCAGGCGATCCGGGAGTTGGTAAAGACGGATGCCGTATGGGTCCCGTCTGCTCCCGGTACCTCGCTCTACATCCGCCCGTTCCTGTATTCTACGGATCCTACGCTGGCCCTGCACGGTGTGCATGAGGCGACGTTTGCAATCATTCTGTCTCCGTCGGGAAGCTATTTCTCAGACGGTCTGAAACCTGTGCCGATCATGGTCGAGACGGAGGAGGACGTGCGCGCGGTGCGCGGCGGAACGGGCGAGGCCAAATGCGGCGGCAACTACGCCGCAGCCAACCGCGCGGGTGATAAGGCGATGGAAAAGGGCTATTCGCAGGTCCTCTGGCTGGACGGCGTGGAGCGGAAGTATGTCGAAGAGGGCGGCGGCATGAACGTCATGTTCAAGATTTCCGGTACCGTCGTCACACCGATGCTGACGGGCTCCATCCTGCGCGGCGTCACAAGAAAGTCCTGCATCGAACTGCTGAAGAGTCTGCTCAGCGTGGACGAGTTGTTC
>VOFG01004217.1_pt1 | contig 85032 bp, 89 predicted proteins | sample 5384171 | NCBI WGS metagenome assembly VOFG01 (sample SAMN12384726, study PRJNA508395) | human gut metagenome | isolation source: healthy gut F | host: Homo sapiens
TGCCTGCCGCGTCCTTTCATGGAGCTAGATTCAAAGAAGGGAGGGAAAGACAGTATGAGCGTAAGTCAGCAACACTTGGCCTCCCACCTCAGGATAGCGGCTTCTGGGTATATCCAAGCATTGTTTGCCAATCCTCTTCGACTGGCTGGGCCTGCAATTTAGGATCACGAAAACCTCCTTCCATGGGCAGGTTTATTGGCCGTATCTGTTGGGTTGTCAACAAAGACCAGACCAGCAGCAGAATTTAGTTTTCCGAACGTTTATAGATATGGCAACCGCTCAAAAAGAGCGGTTGCATTACAATCTGTTTCTGCATGGTCATCTCTGTTTCATCATTCAGTCCATCGTTGTTATCCAAATTCTTCCCGTATTCGATAGTTTAATAAACAAAACCGAACAAAAGCACCCAGCCAGTGATCATACTGGTTAAACATCTCCTATTTACTGGTATAATCATAAACAATCAGATAGCATCGCATGGGCAGCACCTAAAACGGCAGCCCACGTGATACTATACCCATACGGCGACGGTCGAGGGCAAAACTCTACGATCAGGATGGCGTTCTTCGCCAACAAACCGACCAACATGATCAAGGCGATCTGCATATAGATATTGTTGGACATCGTACCTAAGATCATCTTCAAAGCCAGGATATTACCCCAAAGCAGTCCCCCCTGCACGAACAGGAAGCTACCCATCAAACCGAACGGAATGGGGAAAGCAATACTGCCAACGGCAGAATATAACTTTCATACTGGGCGCTCAGCAGCAAATAAACGGACGAAACAGAGCAGGAAGGCAACCGGTCCTGCCGCTGGTTTCAGCCTCTTCACGTGCCATACCACCCAACTCGTATCCGAAACCGGTCGGGCGTCGTACCGGCAACCTCCTCGATCGCTTTCAATGCCTGGCCCACTGGTGTATCCATCCGCCGGCGCAACCATCACTTTAATAGATGTATACATATTGGAAACGGCTGATGATATCCGGTCCATACATTTGAAACGGTTGAAGTTGGAGGCATACAAACCACCGTAATATCCCTGCATGGTTGCCAGAATATCACTCGGACTGATCCTACTTTCTTACAGGCAGCCGCATCGATATCGATCATATACTGCGGGAAGTTAGGGTTGAAGGTACTCTGTGCCGACTTGATTTCAGGACGCGCTGTCAAAGCAGCCATATATTGCTTCGTCACATCGAAGAATTTTTCCAGATCACCACCAGTCTTATCCTGCATGTTCAACTCGATATCACTGGATGCGGAATACCCTGGGATCATAGGCGGAGTAAAGAACAGCACCTGTGCATCCTTCACAATCTTTTGCGCACGCATGAACAAACTGCCATACACAATATCCGAACTCTGCATCATGGAACGTTCTTCCCAATCTGTCAACTTGATAATGAACGAACCGTATGAAGGCCCCTGGCCACCGATAAAGCTGAAACCAATAATGGCCGTACGCGATTTGACTGCCGGGTCGGCAGCGATCAGGCTGTCCACCTTGTTCATCACCTCTATCGTACGTTCCTGGGATGTTCCCGGAGGCAGCGTCACCGCTCCCATGATCGTACCGGTATCTTCATTCGGAACCATACCTGTCGGGGTCACATTCATCAAAACAACAAGCAGGACGATACATCCGGCAACGATACCAAACGAAAGCCATTTCTTTTGGATAAAGAATACAACACGTTTTTTATAGCTGTTCAGCAAAGAGTCGTATGCGGCATTGAAAGAAGAGTGGAAACGGGAGACGAAAGTCGATTTCTTCTCATGCCCTTCTTCGTGCGGCTTCAAGAACATCGCACACAGAGCCGGACTCAGCGTCAAGGCGTTCAATGCAGACAAACCGATCGAGATAGCCATCGTCAAACCGAACTGGCGATAGAATGTACCGGCCGTACCGCTCATGAAACTTACCGGAATAAACACGGACATCATGACCAACGTAATGGAGACGATAGCACCGCCCAGCTCGTTCATGGCATCGATAGAAGCCAGTTTCGCTGATTTGTATCCCTGGTCCAACTTGGCATGGACACCCTCGACGACCACGATCGCATCATCGACCACGATCGCAATGGCGAGCACCATAGCACAAAGAGTCAGCAAGTTCAAGCTAAAGCCGATCAGCGATAGCATAAAGAACGTACCGATCAATGCTACCGGGATCGCGATAGCCGGAATCAAAGTCGAACGTAAATCCTGCAAGAAGATATACACAACGATGAATACCAGGATGAAAGCTTCAATCAATGTCTTGAGCACCTCGTGAATAGAAGCGTACAAGAAGTCGTTGGCATTCATACCGACGTCGATCTTCAAGCCCGGAGGCAATATCTTTCTGTTTCTTCCAGTAGGTTCTGGATATTATTGATGGTTTCCGTCGCATTGGTTCCTGCCATCTGATAAACGATACAAGTTACGGCACTATGACCGTTTACTTTATTGACAAAGTTATAAGTCAGACGTCCCAATTCGATATCGGCGATATCTTTCATACGGAGCACTTCACCATCCGGCAAAGCTTTCACGACCATGTTCTCAAATTCGCTTACTTCCTGCAAACGTCCCTTATAACGGATCGTATACTGGAAACTCTGGTTACCCCGTTCACCAAACGAACCAGGAGCGGCTTCCACGTTCTGCTCAGCCAAGACACCTGCAACATCATTCGGAACCAGTTTATACTGTGCCATCACATCCGGCTTCAACCAAATACGCATGGAGTAGTCTGTACCCAACACGTTTGCATCACCCACACCCGGTACACGCTGTACTTCCGGAATCAGGTTGATCTTGGCATAGTTTTCGATAAATCGCTGGTCGTAACGGTCCTCGGCATCATAAACAGAGAACACGATCAACATGGAGTTCTGACGTTTCTGAGTCGTCACACCGATCTGAGTTACTTCGGCCGGCAGCAAACCTTGTGCCATGGAAACACGATTCTGCACATTGACGGCAGCCATGTCAGGATCGGTACCCTGTTTAAAATAAATGGAGATTTCGGCCGATCCGTTATTCGAAGCCGATGAAGTCATGTACATCATGTTCTCCACACCATTGATCTGGTCTTCCAGCGGCGCAATCACACTATTCAATACCGTCTGTGCGTTTGCCCCCGTATAAGTAGCTCTCACCGAAACGGTTGGAGGGGCAATATCCGATATTGGGTAATAGGCAAGGACAGCAAGCCTAATATACCCAGTATGACAATCAAGATGGAGATCACCGTTGATAGTACCGGGCGGTTTATAAATCTATCTAATTTCATATCTTCTGTTTTTAACGAACAAATGGAAGTTATTAATTAAAAGCGGTCTTCAGATTACCTTCGTTCTGGTCTTTCAAGGCCTGATCATATTTCGCTTTCTGCTGTTCCGGCGTGATCGGCTGGATAGCCTGGCCGTCATGGAGGTTCTGTACGCCTTCAATCACGATTTTATCACCGGATTTCAAACCATTTGTCACCAGGTAATTCTTCCCGTCATCCAGATTAGAGATCTGAATCTCCGTATTCTTCACGGAATTGTCCGCCTGCAAGACGAAAACAAACTTTTTGTCCTGGATTTCGACAGTAGCGGACTGAGGGATAATAATAATCCCATCCATCGTGTATGGGAATATGATGTTGCCGGTACCGCCGCTTCTCAATATATTTTTATCATTCGGGAAAACAGCACGCATGCTGACAGAGCCGGTTGACTGGTCGATTACACCGCTAACGGCATCGATCTTGCCTTCCGACTGATAAGTTGTGCCGTCAGACAGCTGCAAGCGGACAGCCGGCATCTTTTCCAGCTGTTCTTTCAAAGTGCCCCCGGCTCTTGTCAGACGCAGCAGCTCTTTCTCCGTCATAGAAAAATAAACATACACGTCGTTGATTTCGGATACGGTTGTCAACGGCTGCGAAACAGAAGGGCTGACCAGACTTCCGATACGGTACGGAAATGTACCGACAACGCCATTCGACGGGCTTGTCACCGTACAGAAAGATAAATTCTGATTTGCGCTTACCAAAGATGCTTCTGCCTGAGCCAGGCTTGCCTTGGCAGACATAAGCTGGTTGACCGCTGTCTGATACTCAAAATCACTGATAATCTTCTGATCGAACAAAGCCTTTTTATTCTTTTCGGTCAGGGTCAAAGTAGCGACATTGGCTTTAGCCATCTCGACAGCCGCTTTTGCCTGTCCGACCGCAGCAGCATACTGGGTCGGATCGATCTGGAACAAAGCCTGCCCTTTACGAACTGTTGCTCCTTCATCCACACATAACTTAACGATAAAACCCGAAACCTGGGGGCGTACCTCAATATCCTGCGTTCCTCTGATCGTCGCCGGATAGGAAGTTGTCTGGTCGCTCGTTGTCGAATTGACAGCAAGGACAGCAAATTCATTATCCCCTAACTTCATACCGCTTTGATTGTTCCCGCAAGCGGTTAATAAAGATACCCCTACTGCAAACAATGCAATTTGCCTTAATTGGGTAATAGTAGTTCTCAACATTTGTTTATCCATATTCATTATTATATATCTTCTATACTATTCTTGTTTTAGTCATTAGAAGGCCATCAAAAAGCCATCGCAACGGGTGAGATCCGCTGCATCCATAGTAAAAAAAATTCCACAACGATGCTGTCCTAAACTTATGGGTTCATAGCCTATTCCTCATAAAAAGCGTACAAATGTAGAATCTTTTTGTTGTACTTTTTCCGTTTATACAATCTTTTATACTAAAAAATTGCTTATTTTATATTTCTGTATCAGAGATATATTGAGAATTTGACCAATCGAAAATATATTCGTTTAAATTGATACATAATTTTAACACAGAATTTGTTTATTCAATAATTTATCCTAATTTTACGGCTTATATAACCTAAATAATCAATTCATATGGAACCAAAGTTTATGATATCGGAAGTGTTCGGCACTTCATGGAAGTACACTAAATCTCAGATCTGGGTACTGGTAGGGCTGTTTATCGGATATTTTATCCTGTCATCAATCATTAGTCTGTTCGGTATGCCAGCGCAAGGTTCGATGGTCGGTAAGATCATCGTGAATCTGATCAGTGCCGTCATATCCAGTGCTTTCATGTTGGGCTACATAAAAAATCTGTTCCAGACAATGGATGGAGAAGAACCACAGTTTTCCGCATACGGGCAGCAATCCCGTAAAATCTTCACTTATCTTATTGCCAGTATCATTATGGGGATCGCAGTGGCTATCGGAATATTCTTACTGATTGTTCCGGGTATCTATCTGGCTATCCGCCTGCAATTTTATTCTGCCTATATCGTAGAGGAAGACTGCGGAATTATAGAATCACTGCAAAAAGCTGGGACTTGACTAAAGGACAGGGGATGCCGTTGTTTTTATTACTGTTGGCCATGATCGGCACTGCGATCGTCGGTTGCATCTTGTTCTTCGTCGGACTCTTTGTCGCCGTTCCTCTTATCTATATGATGCAGTGCTACACATTCAGAAAATTAAATACGATTTCAACAGAAGAAGAAGAAGTACAACAACTATAATATCAAATCATAAATAGACAACAGCCCGCAAAAATAAACATTCTGCGGGCTGTATAGCTTTCCGATCTATGGGTAAGACATATAGAATCAAAGACATTGCAGAGATGTCCGGAGTTTCGACCGGAACCGTCGACCGCATATTGCACAACCGAGGCAAAGTATCCGAAGAGGCACAGAAAAAAGTAGAAAAAGTTTTAAAAGAAATAGACTATCACCCGAACCTGATAGCCCGTTCCCTTGCACTAAAAAAAGAACTACCATTTTATCACACTGATCCCTTCTTTTGCAAAAGGCGAATATTGGGATAAACTTTGCGAAGGAATAGATAAAGCAGAGCAGGAACTTTTCAGCTACAACGTGGAAGTCGAACGTATGTGCTTCAATCAATACGACAAAAGCAGTTTCGACGAGCTCATTCCCCGGATCGAAAAAGCCGACTGTCAGGGAGTCGTGATTGCAACACAGTTCCATGACAGTGTCGTCAAGTTGGCATCCCGGCTGGATCAGTTACAAATACCTTACATACTGATAGACGCATTCATTGAAAACACCAATTGTGTGGCCTATTACGGGACTAACTCGTACGATTCCGGATACATTGCCGGCCGTTTGCTATACGAACAAATCAACCCGACCGAAAATATCGCAATCTTCCGCTTTATCCGCAAAGGAGAAATGCAGGTAACCCAGGTCATGAAACGCGAGGAAGGCTTCAGGAATTATCTGGCAGAAAAGAACTATGACGGACGTATCTATTCCGTACAATTACATGCCGACGAACCGGAAAAGAACATAAGCATACTGAATACTTTCTTAGAAGAGCATAAAGAGGTGAACGCAGGTATCATATTCAACTCCCGTGCCCACTTACTGGGAAAATACTTCCGCGATAAAGGAGAGAAATTCAGATTGATCGGCTATGATGTGATAGACCCGAATATCACTTGCCTAAATGACGGTTCCATCACGCACCTGATCGCCCAACGGCCGGAAGTGCAGGGATTCAATTGCATACGGGCACTGTTCCGCCATTTAGTCCTCAAAGAAAAAGTGGAACAGATCAATTATATGCCGATTGATATCCTGATGAAAGAGAATATCAAATACTATAACAATTATATTTGAAAACATAAAAAGGTATTTGTTATCCTTTTTCTTTTTTTTTGATAAGTAAATACTATACTTTTGTGCCCAATGTGTGCGCGAGCACAATGAGATAGTAACAATGAAATTATCACAATCATAAACAATAAAAATATGGCTAATTTATTTTGCGTTAAAGACAAAGTTGTCATTATTACCGGTGGAGCCGGGATCTTAGGCAGAGGTATTGCTGGTCACCTTGCTGAAGAAGGTGCTAAAATCGTTATTCTTGACCGTGCAGCCGAAGTTGGTGAACAAATTGTAGCCGACATCAAAGCTAAAGGAGGAGAAGCAAGCTTCTTCCTGACCGACGTATTAAACAAAGAAATTCTGGAACAGAACAAAAAAGATATCCTGGCCAAATATGGTCGCATCGATGCATTGCTGAATGCAGCCGGCGGTAATATGGCTGGCGCGACCATCGGACCGGACAGCACGATTTTCGACCTGAACATCGACGCTTTCCGTAAAGTGGTAGACCTGAACCTGTTCGGAACAGTTCTCCCGACAATGGTATTTGCCGATGTAATGGCTAACCAAAGAGAAGGTGCTATCGTTAACTTCTCTTCCGAATCCGCTTTGCGCCCGCTTACCCGTGTCGTGGGTTATGGTGCTGCCAAAGCCGCCATTTCCAACCTGACTAAATACCTGGCCGGTGAACTGGCGATCAAATTCGGAGAAGGTTTGCGTGTAAATGCAATTGCTCCGGGATTCTTCCTGACGGAGCAGAACCGTACTTTGATGACAAATCCGACGGATCTTACACTCCACGTACTGAATCTGTCATTGCACATACTCCGTTCAGACGTCTGGGTACACCGGATGAATTATTTGGTACAATCCAATACTTGATCAGCGACGCTTCCAAATTCGTAACCGGAACAATCGCTATCGTAGACGGTGGTTTTGATGCATTCTCTATTTAATCTCACAATTAAAAACAAGACATTATGTATTTATGTGAACAAACATGGCGCTGGTACGGACCGAACGATCCTGTTAGTCTTTCCGATATCCGCCAGGCCGGCGCTACCGGAATTGTAAATGCCTTGCATCATATCCCGAACGGAGAAGTATGGACTGTCGAAGAAATACAGAAACGCAAGGATATGATCGAAGCAGCCGGCATAAGCTGGAGCGTAGTGGAAAGTGTTCCCGTACACGAACATATCAAAACACAAAGTGGAGACTTCCAGAAATATATCGACAACTATAAAGAAAGTATCCGTAACTTGGCTGCATGTGACATCCGTGTGATTACTTACAATTTTATGCCGGTTTTGGACTGGACCCGTACAAACTTGGCTTACACCATGCCTGACGGCTCTAAAGCATTACGTTTCGAACGTGCAGCTTTTATGGCTTTCGATCTCTACATCCTGAAACGCCCTGCTGCAGAACAGGAATATACAGACGAAGAAAAAGCAATCGCAAAAGCCCGTTTCGACGAGATGAGCGAAGATGACAAAGCACTGCTAGTACGCAATATGATCGCTGGCCTGCCCGGCTCCGAGGAAAGTTTCACATTGGATCAATTCCGGGCCGAACTGGATCGTTACAAAGACATCGATGCGGAAAGACTCCGCGCCAACTTGATTTATTTCCTGAAAGAGATTACTCCGGTTGCCGACGAAGTAGGCGCACGTATGGTTATCCATCCGGATGATCCTCCCTACTCGATCTTAGGCTTGCCCCGTATCTTGAGCACTGAAGAGGATTTCCGCAAGTTGATCGAAGCCGTACCAAACAAAAGCAACGGTTTATGCCTCTGTACCGGCTCATTCGGTGTTCGTGGGGATAATGACCTAGCCGGTATGATGAAACGGTTCGGTGACCGTATCGACTTCGTCCATATACGTAGTACCAAACGCGATGAAGCCGGAAACTTCTTCGAAGCAAACCTGCTGGAAGGAGACGTAAACGTTTATGAAGTAATGAAAGCCCTTCTTGAAATCGAGCAGGAACGCGGTTGCTCAATCGCAATGCGTCCGGATCACGGGCATCAGATGATCGATGACTTACACAAGAAGACTAATCCAGGTTATTCCTGTATCGGTCGTTTGCGTAGTTTGGCTGAATTGCGTGGTTTAGAACTGGGTATTGCCTGTTCTTTATTCAAATAATGAGTGACGAGTAATCACAAATAGTTTGGCATTGAAAGGCGTCTGATTCTTTTCGGACGCCTTTTTCATTTTACCTCTCTCCCGTTTCACTTTTTTTCCTATTTTTGTAGTGTCAATAATTTTACAAAATGTCTAAAACACACTACAGCATATTGTCAGTCATATTATTACTAGTGTTAAGCTCATGCCATTCTTTGTGGACGACTCAAACGCAGCCTGCCCCGCAGCAGGAATCAATCCTGGTCCTGCCAACAACGGATATTCCTCTTCCAAACACAGATTTTGCTTTTCTGTTTCCGGAAGAACCGAAACTGTACGAACAAACATCTCCCCGCAAAAATATAACAATAAACTTCTCCAACAGAGAAAAAAATGATATTGCCGTAACGGATCCGCTCCTGATGGCAGATGAGAATTCGATGCTTATCGATTTAAGCCTGATACAGAAAGAAGACTATGCTTTCCCTTTACCCGGCGCAAAAAGTAATCTCTCCATATGCCGGACGTAGAAAACACCATTCGGGTGTAGATTTGAAAACTTGCGCCAATGATACGATCATATCAGCATTCGACGGAATCGTCCGTCTAGCTAAGCCTTATTATGCATACGGAAACGTAATTGTTGTACGCCATTACAACGGATTGGAAACAGTCTATAGCCATAACTCCAAAAATCTGGTCAAGCCGGGAGACTATGTAAGAGCCGGACAACCGATTGCACTGACCGGACGCACAGGAAGAGCTACGACGGAACACCTTCATTTTGAAGTACGGGTAAACGGGCAACACTTCAATCCGAATCTGGTATTCGACCTGCAAGAACGGAAACTTAACAATCAATGCCTGGTATTCACCCAAAAAGGTGGCAAAATTGCAGTGAAGCCCGTCGAACTAATGCCTCATCAGTTCGCAGGCGACTACAGTTACTCACCTGCCTCCTGTAAAAACAAGGAACAGATAGAAAGCAAAAAGGAAACTCTGTAACCCCCTTTTCAATGCCCCTGCAAAGCTTCTATCAGAAGATTGATATTAACGGTAAACAAGCGGACTGATATCGCCAACAAAATAATACCGAAGAACTTCCGGATAATATAGATTCCGCCTTTTCCAAAAAAGCGTTCGATACGGGCTGTCATGCGAACGACAAAATAGACCCATATCATATTCAGTATTAAGGCTATCACAATATTGACATTAGCATACTCCGCCCTCAAAGATAATAATGTGGTAAACGAACCGGCACCCGCCAGTAAAGGAAAGACCAACGGAACCAGTGTCGCCTCCTTTATCGGTCCCTGATTTTTAAAGACTTCTATATCGAGTATCATTTCCAATGATAACAGGAAAATAACAAACGAACCTGCCACTGCAAACGATTCGATATCCACATGGAAAAGCCGTAGCAGGACATCGCCTGCGTAGAAGAACCCGATCATCAACAAAAAAAGAGATAACCGTTGCCTTCATAGCATTCACGTCCTTACCCTTTTCTTTCAAATTGATAATAATTGGAATGGAACCAATAATATCAATCACAGCAAATAACACAATGAATGCACTGATCATTTGCTGAAAATCAAAACTTTCAAACATAAGATACCCTTTTAATTGCTCTAAAGGTACAAAATCTTTCCCAAGAGTCGACTGACAAATAGTAACAATCGCTTCGATGGATAACGTTTTTTCATACTAAATCAGAATCTCTTCACGAAAAAAATAGCGACCTTTGCGTACACTTATATTGCTCCAAGCAAGAAAGTAATTAAATGTTGTCGGGAGATATGGATATAAAAACGATTTTAAAAAAGTATTTGGTATTTGTCATTGGATTATATTTTTTAGCTGCAGGAATCGTCCTGATTATACATTCCGCTTTAGGAACGACTCCTATTTCAAGTGTAAATTATGTGTTAAGCCTCAACAGCCCTCTTTCTTTAGGGACCTGTACCTTTATCGTAAACGTATTGCTGATACTAGGACAGTTCTGGTTAATCCGAGGGACGAAAAGCCGTCAAGACCAAATATCTATCCTGTTGCAAATTCCATTTTCGTTCATATTTTCAACATTCATAGATTTCAATATGGCACTCACTGAAGACCTGCATCCATCCAATTATATAACGTCGATTGCGCTGTTACTGTTGGGTTGTCTCATCCAGTCTATTGGTGTCGTATTAGAAATCAAACCCCAGGTTGCGATGATGAGTGCAGAAGGATTCGTCAACTACGCCGCCCGCCGTTACAATAAAGAGTTCGGAAAATTCAAGGTCATTTTCGATTTCACCTTAGTAACGGTCGCCATCATTTTATCACTGATCTTCACTCAACGGATCGAAGGAGTCAGAGAAGGCTCCCTGATAGCAGCCTGCATCACAGGCTACATCGTGAGTTTCCTGAACAATAAAATCATGACTCGAAAAATGCTTTCCAGGGTTTCTTCCATATCATCAAACCTCGCTTTCAATACGAATATTAATTGCATTCATTCCCCTCAGACCGCGTTCAAGTTCAAAAGTAACGATGTCGGTTTCCGAAATATCGGTCAGTGTATTATTACTAACATGAAAAAAATACTTCTCGCCGCTACCAAGGTCTTTGATAAAACCATATCCTTTGATTCATTAAAATAATCAACCCTCCCTTTCAGTACTGTAAGTATCTCTATATTTTCTTTTTTGGGGGTAGAGATAAGAATCTCTTCTTGCTTAATTTCTTCTTTATTAGGATTCAATTCGGGAGGAGTCGATGTAATCACGCCGTATTCATCCACATAAGCGATCATATCATCAAAACTATTTGCTTTGCCAAGCAATTTTCTGTCTTCTTTCTTTTTTTGTTTTTCGGCCCTTCGGGCTTGTTTCTTTTTTTCGTTTTCTCGTTTATTGTATGTTACGGATTTTGCCATTTATCTATATTTATTTATATTAATAATCAATCTATTTTGTAAGAATTCAGAGTAGAATGCCAAGATATTTCCGGTATATGGAAATGCAGGATATAAAAAACCAAATCCTCTGGATCTTCCTGTTTCTCTATCCATGATAACTTTTGCAGATGTAATTTCTCCATACTCTGCAAATAAATCATTCAAATCAGCATCATTAATGCTATAATTTAAGCCTGTAATGTAAATGTTCATTTAAAATTTTATTTTTAATAAATACTAATTAGGGTATGAGGAGGAAAATTAATGGAGAGGCCTACTTAATAATAAAGAAGAACTATACGCTAATAATACGTAACTCAAACTCTGACCCAAAGATAACACTATTAATCGAACCAACAACTATTACAACCTATAAATTCTCGTTTTTCTTGTTAAGACTGTCAAAACATAATTTCTATCCGGATCAGAGCTCCGTTTCACAGAGGTTGTTATCATCTCAAAAACTCCTAAACCGGACAATCAGCAAGAGTCTTTTTCCGACAAAGACACCCTACCAAATGATCATTTACAAACCCTGTAGCCTGCATATGAGCATAACAGATCGTAGAGCCAAAAAACTTAAACCCTCGTTTCTTCATATCTTTGCTCATCGCATCAGATTCTGGGGTTGTAACCGGAATCTCCTTCAACGATTTGAAATTATTTACAATCGGTTTCTGTTCAGGGAAAAACGATAACGTATAATTATAGAAACTGCCAAATTCCTTTTGAATCGCGATGAAACATCTGGCATTCGTGATCGTGGATGCAATCTTCAGCCGATTCCTGACAATCCCATCGAAAAGCATCAGCCGGTCAATATCATCCGAGGTCATCGCAGCTACTTTCTCAACATCAAAATTATAAAATGCTTTTTATACCCTTCACGCTTACGAAGAATAGTAATCCAAGCCAATCCAGCCTGGGCACTTTCCAGAACAAGAAATTCGAATAAGATTTTATCAGCGGTAACCAATTTACCCCATTCCTCATCGTGATATTTCACATATAAATCGTCCGTACCAGCCCATCCACAGCGTCTATTTACAAGATCTTCCATCTTTCATAATTTATGATCTTCAAAGATATTTATTAAAGATGAATATACAAGAAAGGTTGTCTAAAAAACTTATAGGCAAATACATTGAACATCACATTTGTTAATACAAAAAAATCCCGAAACTTTTGAATTTCGGGATTTTTCTTTAATTACTATTTGCTTTCGCGGTGCGTACGGGACTCGAACCCGTGACCCCATGCGTGACAGGCATGTATTCTAACCAGCTGAACTAACGCACCAAAATATTATATGTGCGGTCGGACGGGACTCGAACCCGCGACCCCATGCGTGACAGGCATGTATTCTAACCAGCTGAACTACCGAACCATTATTTTACTTAACTGCTATTCCTCTGAATTGCGATGCAAAAGTAGGTAGTTTATTTGAATTACGCAAGAGTTACACATATATATTTTTTACTATTTTTCAATCATCCCTGATAATAAACATCTTACATCTAAACTTTTTTTTTTTGTTCATACTCTAAGAGCCTGTTTAAATTTTGCATTTGTCGGTTGTAAAAGTTGTTTTGAGGATGTTTTTCTGTAGGAGATGCCGTCTTTTTGTTGAAACACGTGACTTATTTTGCTTCAAACAGGCAGAAAAAGTGCAGAAGATTCCCGTTTACAGGCTTTTTACACCCGGATGTGAACGGTCTTGACACCCGAGTGTCAATGATATCGAGACCCGGGTGTCAATGAGTTTATCTTATTATGTTATTGAAAATAAGTAATGTGAAAAAAATATCGGACAGGTGGTTAGTGATAGTATGATAAATGGAATAGGCATCCATCATACCTACTATCATTGCTTGTGTCTATTGATATTCAATTGATAAAAGGAAATTAGTGATAGTATGACAGTTGTTTTTCAAAATATATAAAAGAACAAAGCTGGCCGATGAAGACCATATTTTGCAGTATCCTTACAAGACAAAGTTACTATTTCTGGGCCAACGGGGATTTGAGAAAACCATACAATAAACCAGCCAGTTTATCACAAATAACATCTATTCTGCAACTTTTCATAAAGCAGACATCTATATGTCATGATAATTTGTTAGTTTTGCAGCTCAACATAAAAAAGGAAGCAACAACAATGGATGTCGCCATTATCAAATACAATGCCGGAAATATTTATTCTGTGAGTTACGCACTGAAAAGACTGGGAGTCGAAGCTACAATCACAGCAGACCCGGAACTGTTATGTAAAGCAGACAAAGTAATCTTTCCAGGTGTCGGTGAAGCACATACCACAATGGAGCACTTGAAAGAGCATAACTTAGATACAATTATAAAAGGATTGAAGCAGCCTGTTTTAGGAATTTGCCTCGGCATGCAGTTGATGTGCCGCCATTCGGAAGAAGGAGATGCGAATTGTTTAGGCATTTTCGATACAGAAGTAAAACGTTTCATCCCGCAGCAACACATGGATAAAGTTCCGCACATGGGATGGAACACGATTACGAACGTTAAAGGCGGGCTGTTCAACAAACAATTAGAGAACAAGTTTGTTTATTTCGTACATAGTTATTATGTACCCGTAAACGAATACACCGCCGCGACAACCGAATATATCCTTCCGTTCAGTGCTTCCCTGCATAAAGACAATTTCTATGCGACCCAGTTCCACCCAGAAAAAAGCGGTTCGGTCGGCGAGGTTATATTAAGTAACTTTTTAAAACTATAATGTAATATGATAGAGTTGATTCCGGCAATAGATATGATCGACGGAAATGCGTACGCCTCACCCAGGGTGATTACAACACCAAGAAAGTGTACAACGAAGATCCTCTGGAAGTAGCCAAGATGTTTGAAGATCATGGCATCAGACGTCTGCATGTGGTAGACCTAGACGGAGCGCGACAAGGGCGGATCATCAACTATCGTATGTTGGAACGGTTGGCGACACGTACTTCGCTGATAATTGATTTTGGAGGCGGACTGAAACAGGAAGGAGACCTGGAAATTGCTTTCGAAAGTGGTGCGCAGATGGTTACGGGCGGAAGCATCGCTGTGAAGAATCCGGAAATATTCACTTCCTGGATCAGCAAGTTCGGTCCGGAAAAAATCATCCTCGGAGCAGACGTCAAAGATAAAAAATCGCGATAAGCGGATGGGAAGAGACGACAGACAAAGAACTGATCCCTTTCATCCATGATTATTACGACAATGGTATCACGAAGACAATCTGTACGGACATCAATCGCGACGGTATGCTGCAAGGACCTGCCATCGAATTATATAAAGAGATACAGGAACAAATACCTCTGCTTTATCTGATAGCCAGTGGAGGTATCAGTTCTATACAAGATATTGAGAAACTGGCTGAAGCGGGTATTCCGGCTGTCATCTTCGGTAAAGCGATTTACGAGGGAAAGATACAGCTGAAAGACTTGATCCGTTTCACCTGATAAAAATAAAGATTATATATGCTTGCCAAGAGAATAGTACCCTGTTTGGACATAAAAGATGGAAAAACCGTTAAGGGAATCAATTTCGTAAACTTCCGCGATGCCGGCGACCCGGTCGAACTGGGTGCACAATACAGCCGGGAGGGAGCAGACGAATTGGTATATCTGGATATAACTGCTTCGCACGAAGGGCGTAAGACATTTACGGAACTGGTAAAGAAGGTTGCGGCCAATATCAGCATCCCTTTCACAGTTGGCGGCGGCATCAACGAGCTGAAAGATGTGGACCGCCTGTTGAGTGCCGGAGCCGATAAGGTTTCCATCAACTCGGCAGCCCTGCGCAATCCGAAACTGATCGAAGAGATTGCCAAGAACTTCGGCAGCCAGGTATGTGTGGTCGCCATCGACGCCAATTTCGAAATGGGCGACTGGATATGCTACTTGAACGGCGGACGTATTCCGACGGAAAAACATCTCTTCCAGTGGGCGGCAGAAGCTGAAAGCCTGGGAGCCGGAGAAATCCTGTTTACCAGCATGACACACGACGGTGTGAAAGACGGTTACGCCAATGAGGCGTTAGCTATGCTGGCCGACAACCTGCACATTCCAGTCATCGCATCGGGAGGAGCCGGAAAAATGGAACACTTCCGCGACACATTCGCCCAAGGGAAGGCGGATGCGGCGTTAGCGGCAAGCGTATTCCATTTCGGGGAAATCGGCATTGGAGCTCTGAAACAGTATCTCCACGAAGAAGGGATCAACGTCCGCCTCTGATGGCCACGGCAGAGAGTAACCGTTCCCTATAGAAGGAAACTCTCGTTCCAGGCAAGTGAAACTGTAGTTCCATGCCTATAAAACCAGAAACGAATGCCGAAGAACAAAAAGTTGCATACGGATGAATTAAGAACAATATAATAGTCAGATAAAAAAATGAAATTAGATTTTGAAAAAATGGGCGGCCTGATTCCCGCCATCGTTCAGGACTACAACACAAACAAGGTATTGATGTTGGGCTTTATGAACGAAGAAGCTTACGAAGAAACAAAAGCTACCGGTAAAGTGACATTTTCAGCCGTACGAAAAACCGTATCTGGATGAAAGGTGAAACCAGCGGAAACACTCTGCAGGTAGTCACCATTGCTGCCGATTGCGACAACGATACACTGTTGATCAAGGCTATTCCCGCCGGTCCCGTATGCCACACTGGCGCTGATACTTGTTTCGGCGAAAAGAATGTGGAAGACATCATGTTCCTTAAATATTTGCAGAACTTCATCGAACAGCGCCGCCAGGAAATGCCGGAAGGTTCCTACACCACTACCCTGTTTCAAAAAGGCATCAACCGTATGGCACAGAAGGTAGGCGAAGAAGCCGTCGAAACAGTTATCGAAGCCACTAACGGGACAGACGACCGTCTCGTTTACGAAGCAGCCGACATGATCTACCACCTGATCGTATTATTGACAAGCAAAGGACTTCGCATCGAAGACCTCGCACGCGAATTAAAAAGCAGACATAAAGGATAATAACAATGGAAGAGACAACCCTGCTCAAACTGGATAAAGTAGATATCTGCCGTGAAGAGAATGTGATCCTTCACAGGGCATCCTTTACACTCCACAATGGAGAATTCGTGTATGTGATCGGAAAAGTCGGTTCTGGCAAGAGCAGCCTGTTGAAATCCTTGTATTGCGAAATTCCCATCAATCAAGGGGACGCATGGTTGTTGGACTATAATCTCTGCAAGATGAGACGGAAAGACATTCCTTACCTGCGCAGGAAATTAGGGATCGTCTTTCAAGATTTCCAGCTTCTTACCGATCGTTCGGTACACAAAAATCTCGAATTCGTCCTAAAAGCGACCGGATGGAAAAAGAAAAGCGAGATAAACGAGCGCATCAACAACGTGCTTTTTCAAGTCGGGATGCAAGATAAAGGCTATAAGATGCCGCACGAGCTTTCGGGTGGCGAGCAACAGCGTATCGTGATCGCCCGCGCTTTACTGAACGATCCGGTTTTGATCCTTGCAGACGAACCTACCGGAAACCTGGACCCGGAGACAAGCGGACAAATCGTACAGCTGCTACACGACATTTGCCGCAAGGGAACGGCTGTCATCATGACGACTCACAACTACACACTGGTACATAACTATCCCGCGCGTATAGTAAAATGTGAGAATGCCTGCCTAAGTGATGTTGGAGAATAATTTTTATGTAACTTTGCACACGCATTTAAAGTGAAGAAGAACAAATTAATATAGTAAAAAGAAAATGAAAGTTTTAAAGTTTGGCGGTACTTCTGTGGGATCTGCACAGAGAATGAAAGATGTAGCAAAACTGATTACGGGAGAACGTAACATTGTAGTCTTGTCTGCCATGTCCGGTACAACCAACTCATTGGTTGAAATCTCGGATTACTTGTACAAGAAAAACCCTGACGGAGCAAACGAGGTCATCAATAAACTGGCTCAGAAATATTATGGCCATATCGAAGAACTCTACAGCACTGACGAATATAAGCAGAAAGCCAAAGAACTGATAAAACATCATTTCGACCATATCCGCACGTTTACAAAGGATCTTTTCACGTTGTTCGAAGAAAAAGTTGTCCTGGCCCAAGGCGAACTGATCTCTACCGGTATGATGAACCTCTATCTGAACGAATGCGGCATAAACTCCGTTCTGATTCCGGCACTGGATTATATGCGTACAGACAAGAACGCGGAACCGGATCCTGTGTACATTAAAGAAAAGCTTATCAAGCTATTAGACGGACACAAGGATGCAGACCTCTTCATAACACAAGGCTATATTTGCCGAAATGCTTACGGCGAGATCGACAACTTGCAACGTGGTGGCAGCGACTACAGCGCCTCTCTGATCGGCGCGGCTATCGGTGCAGAAGAAATCCAGATATGGACAGACATAGACGGCATGCACAACAACGATCCGCGTATTGTTGAAAAGACATCGCCAGTCCGCCATCTGCATTTTGAAGAAGCAGCCGAACTAGCTTATTTCGGTGCCAAGATCCTGCATCCGACCTGTATCCTGCCGGCCAAGCTGAACAATATTCCTGTTCGTTTGTTAAACACGATGCAGCCGGAAGCTCCGGGCACCATGATCTCCAACATGACGGAAAAAGGGAAAATCAAAGCTGTCGCCGCAAAAGACAATATCACTTCCATCAAGATCAAGAGTGGCCGTATGTTGTTGGCTACTGGATTCCTACGAAAAGTATTCGAAATATTCGAAAACTACCAGACTCCTATCGACATGGTAACGACTTCCGAAGTAGGTGTTTCCGTTACGATCGACAACCGCAAGCATCTGGGAAGAGATCGTGGACGACCTGAAAAAGTATGGAACGGTCACGGTAGACGAAGATATGGTTATCGTTTGTGTGGTAGGTGACTTGGAATGGGATAATGTTGGTTTCGAAGCTCGGATTGTCCAAGCGATGAAGGACGTCCCGGTACGAATGATCTCGTACGGAGGCAGCAACTACAACGTCTCGCTCCTTATTAAAGCCTCCGACAAAACAAGGGCATTGCAAGCATTAAGCGATCATTTATTCAACAATAAAGCATAAACAAAAAGGATGGCGTATCGAATCAATCAATACGCCATCCTTTTTCATAAGAAAATAAAAAAGAAAGGGCCGTCTTCACAGATGACCCTTTCCAACCAAAAACCTTAACTATGAAAAAAAATTTACGTGCTACAAATATAGATATACTTTTTTAATTACCAAAAGAAATTCGAAAAAATGATATTAAAAGGTACATTTCCTACAGAAAAGTTCAAATCACTGGCAACTCCGTTCTATTTTTACGATATAACGTTGTTGAAAGAAACACTCAATACGGTAAAAACGGAAGCCGGAAAGTATGGCTATCATGTCCACTATGCAGTCAAGGCAAATGCCAATCCCCGCATCTTGTCTATTATTGCAGAATATGGCTTGGGAGCCGACTGTGTGAGTGGTGGTGAAATACAGGCGGCACTCGATGCAGGTTTCCCTGCCAGAAAAATCGTTTATGCCGGTGTCGGCAAAGCAGACTGGGAGATCAATTTAGGACTAGACAACGATATTTTCTGCTTCAACGTAGAATCGGCTGCCGAACTGGAAATCTTGGAAGAATTGGCTGCCGCCAAAAACAAAGTGGCCTCGATCGCCCTTCGTATCAACCCGGAAGTAGACGCTCATACACATGCCAAGATCACGACTGGCATGAAGGAAAACAAATTCGGTATCAATTTGAGCCAGCTCGGACAGGTGTTAGATTTAGTCTGCCGCCTGGAACATATCAAATTGATCGGCATCCATTGCCATATCGGCTCACAAATTACAGATATGGCTGCTTTCCGTGGCCTGGTAATCCGTGTCAATGAAATTCAGGAAGAGCTGGAGGCGCGTGGAATAAAAGTTGAGAATCTGAACTTCGGTGGCGGTCTCGGTATCGATTATTATCACCCGAATCATTTGCCTATCCCGGCATTCGACAACTATTTTGCCGTGTTCAACAAACTATTGCAGCTTCGTCCGGGACAGCAGGTTCATTTCGAGCCGGGACGTTCCATCGTCGCACAATGCGGTTCGCTGATTTCTAAAGTACTATATGTAAAAGTCGGCGAGACAAAGAAATTCTGTATTTTAGATGCCGGCTTCACCGAACTGATCCGCCCGGCCATGTACGATGCATACCACCGCATGGAGAATATCACCAGCGACGAAGAAGTTGAAGTTTATGACGTTGTCGGTCCGATCTGTGAATCGTCCGACGTGTTCGGTAAAGATGTCGAACTGAACCGCGCCCACCGTGGCGACCTGATCGCCCTCCGCTCTGCAGGTGCTTACGGCGAGGTAATGGCCTCACAATATAACTGTCGGAAATTACCGACAGCTCATTACTCGGATACGATGTAAACCCTATTTCAACATTATAGAATGGTCCATGCAAAAATCTTTTCCATACAAGCTTTTGCATGGACCATTATTTTATCAAACCGTCTTTTGAAGTGGTATCCGTGGTCCGGGTGATGTATTTGTTATAAATATCCAAAAATCCTCCGTACATTTGTATCAGCAAAGACAATTTAATATCGATGAGCGAAAATTTACTTACATTCTCCGACCTGGAATTACTCCTAATCGGGATTACTGGCGTGTTGTTTATCATACAAATACTCTATTATCTGATCACATATTCACGCCCTTTACGTGCTGCAACAGCCAAAAGCACGGAACGTGTCACGGCAGACAAGGATGCCCAACCTGTCTCCGTCATTGTCTATGCCCATGGCGAACCGGAAGATTTACGCAATAATCTACCGGTATTGCTGAACCAGGATTATCCGGATTATGAGATTATTGTTGTCAACGACGGTTCCGATGCCAATAGCGAAGACGTTCTGAAACTTTTTTCAAATGAATACAAAAACCTCTATTACACATATGTGCCTGTAGACACTCAATACCTGAGCCATAAAAAACTTGCGCTCACTATGGGAATCAAGGCTGCCCGGCATGACATCCTCCTTTTCACCGAAGCGGACTGCCGCCCGATCGGTCCGAAATGGATCAAAGCAATGGCCGGTTCCTACAATCCCGAAACGGACATTATTTTAGGTTTCTGTGCGTATCGGCATACAAAAGGGTTCCTGCACAAGCTCATTGCCTATGACAACCTGACAAATGGGTTACAAATGATATCTTCAGCCCTCTCCCATCATCCTTTCACGGGGAAACGGCCGGAACCTATCCTATCGTAAGAAACTGTTCTTTGCCCACAAAGGTTACGCCAGATCCCTCAACCTTCACGCCGGAGCAGACGATCTGTTCATCAATGAAGTTTCGAATCCCGCCAATACACAGGTACAACTCTCGTCCGATTCCATCATTAAGATGAACAAAGTAGGAGATTCCGAAACCTGAGAGAGATAAAAACCTCCCGCGCCGCCACCAAACGTTTTTACAAAAGAGGTTCCTTAACTTTTTACCGAATGGAAACCATCGGTTATCTGTTCTTCTGGATTGCGGGAATCGCCACTTTCATCGTCGGGCTTTCAGGAAACTGGCTGCTCTCGATATTGGCCGGATTACTCTTATTCCTCCGCTTCACAGTCAAAGCACTCGTTTATAAAAAATCCGCCTTACTCCTGCAACAAAAGCCATTAACCGCCTGGCTTCCTTTGTTGGAAATCGCTCAACCGGTCTATGACATATATATCCACATTTACAGGATGTTCAACGGGAAAAAAGATTTTACAAATAATGTGGCATGAAATAATATGCCAATGTGCTAATTGGCATATTATTATTCAAATCGAATACTTTTTGCCGGATGGATTTTGGTTATCAGGTAGGAAGGCCCAAGCATCATTAACATAGCAGCGGCCAATGTACCGATGTTCAGCAAAACAATGGAAAAGACGGTCAGGTCGATAGGAACCGCATCCAAATAATAAACGGACGGATCAAGCTTTACGACACGGAAATAAGATTGAACAAGACAAAGTACGATCCCGATTACATTGCCCCATATCATCCCTTTGCCAATCAAGAAAAAGGATATATAGAGGAATATCTTGCGGATACTGGTGTTATTTTCACCCAAGGCCTTCAAAATACCGATCATGTTCGTCCGCTCCAAGATAATAATCAACAGTCCCGAAATCATGGTGAAGCCAGCAACAGCAAGGATCAGTATCAGGATCACCACCACATTAATATCCTGCACCTCCAGCCAGTCGAATATCATCGGATTCAGTTCTTTGATGGAGCGGGTATAGTATGTGTTACCATTCCGGTCTTGCTTCTCAGCAATATCAAAATACAAATCTTCAGCAACCCTGTCCAGGTGGTCATAATCATCCACTTGCAATTCCAAACCGCTCACCTCGTCAGGCGCCCAACCATTCAGGCGGCGTATTTGGCGGATATCAGCTATCACAAACAACTTGTCATAATCAACAAAACCCGTCTCATAAATACCCGTTATACGGAATTTACGAGCACGCACTTCGTCCTGCACAAAATAAGTCAAAAAGGAATCTCCAACTTTCAGCCCCAACAGATTAGCCAGATAACGGGAGAGCAACACATCCGTAGACACCTTATCGGTAGGAAGGATAAACAGCTCACCCTCTTTCAGATTATTACGGAAGAAAGTCCAATCATAGTCCCGGCCTACACCTTTCAGCACGATCCCCTGGAAATCACTGTCGGTTTTCAAGATTCCCGGCTTCGTGGCAAAACCTTCCACATGCGTAATGCCGGGAAAGGTTTTCAGATGCTCCAGGAGCGTATCGCTCACTGCAATTGGAGTCGATTCGTAAGAAGCATTATTATCAAAGTTCGTGATTTGGATATGTGAGCCGAAACCGATCACTTTATTCCGAATTTCCTTCTTAAAACCAATGACTATAGCCACCGAAAGGATCATAACAGCCAGTCCTAAGGCTATTCCTATCATAGCAATACGAACAACAGGAGGAGTAGCCTGCCGGTCCCCCTCTTTGCTGAAATAGATGCGTTTTGCTATAAAATATTCTAGGCTCAAAGCTATTGAGAATTAAGAATTTTGGATTGACTAGTTTTAATTGTCAATTGTTCATTGTAATTCATTTATACTGTTTTTCCCGGATATGCCTCCAGCGCCTTCTGAAGCACCACGAGTGCCTTCGCCAGATCTTCTTTTTTCAGAACATAAGCCATACGGACTTCATTCTTCCCCAACCCCGGAGTCGTATAGAAACCAGAAGCCGGAGCCATCATGACCGTTTGCCCTTCATATTCGAAGTCACTCAAGCACCAAGCACAGAACTTATCAGCATCATCCACCGGCAACTTTGCCACCGTATAGAAAGCTCCCATCGGAATCGGGGAATATACCCCCGGAATACGATTTAAGCCGTCGATCAAACATTTACGCCGTTCGACATATTCATCATACGTCTCACGGGCATATTCTTCGGAAGCATCCAGAGAAGCCTCAGCAGCAATCTGGCCGATCAGAGGCGGACTCAGACGAGCCTGGCAAAACTTCATAACGGCATTGCGGACCTCTGCATTCTTTGTGATCAACGCACCAATACGGATACCACACTCCGAATAGCGCTTGGAAACTGAATCGATCAGTACAACATTTTGCTCAATCCCTTCCAAATGACAAGCCGAGATATAAGGCGAACCTGTATAAATGAACTCACGGTACACCTCATCCGAGAAAAGATAAAGATCATATTTCTTTACAATATCTCGTATCTGGTTCATTTCACGGCGGGAATATAAATACCCGGTCGGATTATTAGGGTTACAGATCAGGATCGCTTTAGTACGCTCATTGATCAGTTCTTCGAACTTCTCCACTTTTGGTAGGGAAAAACCTTCCTCGATCGTTGTCGTCACCGTACGGATCACCGCCCCCGCCGAAATGGCAAAAGCCATATAGTTGGCATATGCAGGCTCTGGCACGATAATCTCATCACCAGGATTCAGACAACTCAGGAAAGCGAACAATACGGCTTCCGAACCACCTGTTGTAATGATAATATCATCCGCCACGAGATTTATATCATACTTCTTATAATATCCTACTAATTTTTCACGATAACTACGATATCCCTGACTAGGGCTGTATTCCAACACCGATCGATCGATCGTCCGGATCGCATCCAATGCCGCTTGCGGGGTAGGCAGGTCAGGCTGACCGATATTCAAGTGATAGACATGAACACCTCTCTGTTTGGCAGCATCAGCCAACGGGGCAAGTTTACGAATTGGGGAAGCCGGCATATCGACTCCTCGTTGTGAAATATTAGGCATTACTATTACGGTTTGTTTTTAGAATGAGACAAAGGTATACATTTTAGTTGAGAGTTGAAAGTTGAGAGTTGAAAGTTGAAAGTTGAAAGTTGAGCGTTGAAAAATAACTTTCAACTCTCAACTTTCAACTCTTTACATTCCCGGACGCGGCGAATCCTTACTTGCATGCATAGTCGAGATAAAGGCATTCGGATCGATTTCCTTCACTTCATCTTTCAAACGGGGCAGATCTTTACGTTCGGCAATGGTAAAGATGATCTCTTTTTCCTTTCCTTCATACATACCGCGACCATGCAAGAAAGTACCTCGCATCCCCATCTTTCCTACAATCAGTTCTTTTACCTCCTGCGTTTTCTGCGATACGATAAACACCGCCCGGTTTGGATTCTCGGTCTGGAACATTTCCACCACCTTTCCGAATACGAAGATAGCAAACCAAGAGTACAGAGGCACCGCCCAATCTTGGAATACAAGTAACCCCAACATCACCACGGTCGAATCTATGACAATAATCATATTGCTTACCTTCAAATTTGAATTTAGGGCGATCACACGGGCCAACACATCCGTACCGGCGCTCGTACTTTGCGCACGGAACACACAAGTCACTCCAAGTCCCAAAATTGCACCACCGTAAAAGCAAGCAATAAAACTGTCATTCTCAACCAATGGCTGATTAGCAAACAGATATGAAAAACTATCTGTAAAATGGATATCAAGACAAAAGTCACAATTGTTTTCGGCCCTGACGCCAAACCGAGTTTTTTCATGGCCAAAAGCAACAAAGGCACATTAAAACAAAGAGCAGTCGCACCCATCGGCAATCCTTCGGGCATAAAAGAGAAAAGCCCCTGCGTCACGTGGTGCAAAACAATCGATATACCATACACCCCTCCCGGTACGATTTTATAAGGTGCAAGAAATAAGCTGTAACTAAGTGCCTGCAAAAAAGCACCGATAACGATCAAAGTGTAGTCTGCTACATTTTTTTTCAGCGTGGTATTAGAAACCAGATTAAACGGTTGTTCCATGTTTGCGTTGTTGTTCGATTTTTTGTATTGTTCATTATTTGTTAAAACAGCGCAAAGATATATAAAAAAGAAGAGATTGTACACATAAAACAGACAATCTCTCCTGCTATCAAAAATAACCTAGCCCAGATTGAATTATCAGAAATTCAAAGTGCGGTTATTATTATTTGTCACATTCAACAGAACCACATATTTGCGATACTGTTCAGGTGTAAGAACCTTCTTCATCAACTTCAAATTTCCATAAACAGCCTGACGCATCTTTTTGTCACGCATTTTTTCACTTGCCCGGAGACTTTCTCCTTGCATATCCAGAAAATACTCATTGATATTTGCTACTTCATTGGCCTGATAAGAGGACAACTGCAAATAGTTGCTCAATTTTTCAAAGTTAATAGCAAACGGTTCTTTACTCACATTGTTACGGTTCTCGCGTGCAAAACCCATTGTTGCACATAATAAAACGGCTGCAACAGCCATACCTAAACGTTTCATAATACCTAAACATTAAATTGTTAAACCTAAACACAGGGGCCATTTGCCCCTTTTCTTTTTACCTTTTATCTTTTCGTTACTGCAAATATAACAATGTGTTTTATAATATTGTTCTTGAACATGTTCAAATATTGTTAACGATTAGCAAATTGGATACTATTTAACAATTAAGAAATCTTTTTGAAGCTCAAATGAAACATTTACTACAAATAAGATACCATACTCCCTATCAAACAACCGAATCGATAGTACACAGATATTAACATCAGAAATTTCGTCATGACTACTTACAAATCGGACGACCTTTGATTTACAAAGCCAGTCTGGGTTGGGATTCCAATTCAAGCAAGAACTTTTTAGCCGGAAGCCCACCGCCGTAACCTGTCAACGAACGGTCACTACCGATCACCCGGTGGCAAGGAGCGAATATCGATATGGAGTTTGCACCATTGGCATTGGCAACCGCACGGATTGCTTTGGACATACCGATACGCTGGGCCATTTCACCATAAGAAACTGTCTTTCCAAAAGGTATTTCCAGCAATTCGTTCCATACTGTTTTTTGAAAGTCCGTACCAACAAAGAGAAGCGGCACATCAAACTCTTTACGCTTTCCGGCAAAAACTCGTCGAGTTGCCTTGCTGCTTTCTCAATTACTTCCGATGTACCTACCTCAAATTCGGAACACAGCATCCGTTTCAATCTCCGGTCTACATGATCACGATGTTTTTCTACCTGCCAGTCACATAAACAAAGTTTGTCACCAAACGAACCGAGTAGCAACAGGCCGCAGGGCGATTCGTAACGCTGTACTTTGATAATATTTTTCTCTTTCTTCATAATAAACTTATACTAATAATTTATGCTTCTCATACGATGGCCTCACCCAACGCAGATAAACACCAAGCGAAGCCAGACAACAACCGGCTCCCACTCCATAGGCCACAGCCAATCCGGCACAGGAAGCGATAAAACCGGCCGAAAGCATCCCGATACCGACACCCAAATCAAAAGAGGTCAGATAAGTAGAAGTCGCCGTTCCACGCATATTATGTGGAGCAACATTGACAAAGAGGCATTGGAAAGCCGGAACCCCTACTCCATACCCGATACCGATCATCAAGGCGCAGACAAAGAAAAACCCAAGACTGGTGGACGGTTGCAAACACGGTAAACGTCACCAACAAGCAGACCGCAGAACAGACCGATACCCAATGAATCTTCCCATGATCGACCAGCCTACCGGAGACCAGCCGCGACGTCCCCACTCCTACCGCCATATAAATAAAGAAATAGCCAGGATTGGCCACTTCTATTTCCTTTCCGTACAAAACGACAAAAGAAGTAATCATCCCATAAGGAATTGCAACCAGGATATAAGCGAGCGCAGCCGGCAACGCCTTCACCAGGATAAAACGGTCGAGGGAAAAATGCGGCCGCGGAACCTTTTCTCGCTTCGGATAGCGGATCAGGCAGACAGAACCGACCCCGATAAAAGCAGCCATCCAACCAATAAAGACAACCGGATTAAACCCACCTTTCCCATAGATGGCAACAGCTGCCAACGGAGCCAACGACATCGCCAAATTGATTGTCAGACCGTAAAACCCCATTCCTTCACCACGCCGGGAGGAAGGGATCACATCAATCGCAATCGTATTGCCGGCAACCGAAGTCAACCCCATAAAACCACCCTGAACGAAACGGACAGCCATAATAGTCAACATGGTCGTGGCAATCAGATACCCACCGAACATGAAAGCAAAAACGAAGAAGGCGAAAAGATATAAAGGCTTACGCGAAAAGCAATCCACCAAAAAACCCGAAAAAGGCCGGACACAGAGCAGACCGATTGTATAACTGGACAACGCGATCCCCACATTTGCCGTACTGATCCCCAAAACTTCCACCAGATAGACCGGCATCGTCGGCATCAGCATATAGAAAGAGAAGTTCATCAGGAAATAAGAAATGCAACATTGCACAAAATTCCGATTCCATAATATGGGTTTACAATCTTTCATTTTATTCACGCCAGTTCACTCAATTCCAGCCAGCGCATTGTTTTTTCATCTATTTCTTCTATCACTTTTGCGATTCGTTCGGATTTAGCCAACAGTTCGTCATTGCTCAACGTACCGCTGCTCATGGCCGTTTCCAACTCTGCTTTTTCGGCTTCAAGCAGAGGAATCTCGACCTCGAGCGCTTCAAACTCCTTGCGTTCCTTGAAGGTCAGTTTCTTTTTCTGCACCTTTTCAAGACGCGACGTTTTCTCCACAGTGGGGGCCATTCTTGCCTGTCGCGCAGCTTCAGTCTCTTTTCCAACTGATCCTGCACCTCTTTCCACTCGCGATATTGCGTGTAGTTGCCCGGAAAATCCTTTATATCGGCATTTCCCCGAAACACCAACAGATGATCGACCACCTTATCCATAAAATAGCGGTCGTGCGACACGACGATCGCACATCCTTTGAAGTTCCGCAGATATTCCTCCAACACATTCAGCGTGACGATATCCAGGTCGTTCGTCGGTTCGTCGAGCACAAGAAAGTTCGGGCTACGCATCAAGACCGTGCAGAGATATAAACGGCGTTTTTCTCCCCCACTCAGCTTGTAAACGTAATTATGCTGTTTTTCCGGAGCGAAAAGGAAATAGTTCAGGAACTGTGAAACACCCATCTTCTTCCCGTCACCGAGGTCAACATATTCCGCGATATTCTGGACCACATCGATCACCTTCGTCTGCTCGTCGAACTGGAGGCCGTCTTGGCTGTAATAACCGAACCGGACCGTTTCTCCTACGTCAAAACGACCGCTGTCAGGCTCCACTTCCCCATCAGCATCTTGATGAAAGTAGATTTTCCCGTTCCGTTATTCCCGACAATCCCCATCTTTTCATAACGGGCGAATATATAGTTGAAATCTTCCACGATCTTCAGATCGCCGAAACGTTTCGAAACATGTTCCGCCTCGAAAATCTTCGATCCGATATACGACGCCTTCACATCCAAGTTGACATTACCGGCCTCATGCTGCTGTTTGGCTTTCTTTTCAAGCTCGTAGAAAGCATCGATCCGGTACTTCGCCTTTGTCCCACGCGCCTGCGGCTGACGGCGCATCCAGTCGAGCTCCTTGCGAAGCAAGTTACTGGCCCGGTCCACCTCGGCATTCAACGCGTCCATTCGTTCTTGTCGTTTTTCCAGATAATAGCTGTAATTTCCTTTATACTGATAAATCTGTTTCCGGTCTATCTCGATAATCTCACTACAGACACGATCCAGAAAATAACGGTCGTGCGTCACCATCAAAATACTAATGTTCGCGCGAGAAAGATATCCTTCCAGCCATTCGGTCATTTCCAAGTCCAGGTGGTTGGTTGGCTCGTCAAGGATGATCAATTCGGGATCGGTGATCAACACGTTTGCCAAAGCCACCCTTTTCAACTGCCCGCCGGAAAGCGTTTCCACCTTCTGGTCGAAGTTATGGATTTTCAGCTGTCCCAAAATCTGCTTGGTACGCTGTTCATAATCCCAGGCTTTCAAGTTATCCATCCTAAGCAGGATATCTTCGAGATTGGAATGATCGCCGCTTGCCATCGCCTGCTCATATTCGGCGATCAAACGCACCGTCTCGTTCGGAGAGTAGAAACACGCTTGCAAAACAGTCAGGCCGTCCGGATAATGCGGCATCTGTTCCAGGTAGCCAACCCGCAGATCATTTCGGAACACAACCGCCCCGCTGTCATAATCCTCCTTTCCGGCTATAATATTTAGCAAAGTCGTTTTCCCCGTACCATTCTTAGCTATCAGCCCGACCTTCTGCCCTTGCGCGATTCCGAAAGTGATATCTTCGAATAAAACCAAATCGCCGAAGCTTTTAGTCAACTTATCTATTTGTAAATAACTTATCATATATTCATATCTGCTTTAAATGCAGGACAAAGATACAAAAAGATCAAGCACGATGGACGGGATTATTTCGTATATTCATGCCGAAAGCAGTTGCCTGCTGACAATTGTCGGCAAACAACAACTACGGCGGAAAAATCCAATTATCAGAAGGGAAAACCAGATTATCCGGCAGACGATTCAATAATATATGCCGAGCTGTTTTAAACAATCCTCTTAACAAATATGTTTCCTTTTATAATAAATTATTACTTTTGCCGCTTTAGATAAATTTTAACAGATACACTATGTTGACAACAATGATCATCGTGTTCCTGATAGGATATTTACTTATCGCTCTGGAACATCCGCTAAAAATCAATAAAGCGGGAACAGCACTCCTGACTGGAACAATCCTTTGGGTTTTATATACATTTGGGGCCCCTCAATTTATTCCGACCGCTTCAGCCGAAGAATTTAAACTTTTTAGACGCATTCCCATTCATAAAGGATCTGCCCTATGCAGACCAGTGTATCCGTTTCGTCATCGACCATCAGATACTGGATAGTATCGGTGAGATCGCAGAGACTTTGATCTTCCTGATCGGGGCGATGATCACCGTAGAACTCGTCGATTCTCACGGAGGGTTTATGTTCATCACCAACCGCATCACCACCAACAGCAAGCGGAAGTTATTGTTCGTCATTGCTACGATCACCTTTTTCATGTCGGCAGTCCTAGATAACCTGACTACTTCCATCGTCATGGTCATGCTGATCCGAAAATTGATCGGCAATTATAAGGAGCGCTGGATTTTCGGCAGCATCATCGTGATTGCCGCCAACAGCGGCGGGGCTTGGTCGCCCATCGGCGACGTGACAACGATCATGCTGTGGGTAAGGGAAATATCTCGACTTCGGCAACGATCCCGCATCTCTTTTTACCGAGCCTCGTATCGGCATTAGTCCCGGTATTGATCATATCCCGCTATTTGCACGGCAAAGTTACACCTCCCAACGCTTTTGAGGAAAACCGTGACAACCTTCTATTAAAAGTATTGAAAGCGAACGAAAAACTAGCGATCCTCTGCATCGGCGTGTTCTGTCTGCTGTTCGTCCCGGTGTTTAAAACGATCACGCACCTGCCCCCTTTCATGGGGATTTTGATGGGAGTCGGTATCCTGTGGATATTCACTGAATTGATGTACCGGAAAACTCCGATCAACGAGGACCTGAAACTCCGTTTATCGAAAGTAGTGAGCCGTATAGACGGAGCTACTCTGATGTTCTTCCTCGGTATCTTACTGGCTGTGGACGCACTGCGTTGCAGTGGTGTTTTGGGCAGTTTTTCCCTCTGGTTGGACGATACGATCGGCAATGTATATGCCGTCAACCTGATTATCGGAACGCTCTCCGCCATCGTCGATAACGTTCCGCTCGTCGCCGGTGCTATCGGAATGTACCCCGTTGCCTCGGATGCGATGGTCGCTACGGCTGCTGATCCGGCTTATATAGCCAATTTCGTACAAGACGGCGTGTTCTGGCAATTCCTAGCCTATTGTGCCGGCGTGGGTGGCAGCATGCTGATCATCGGTTCTGCTGCCGGAGTTGTCGTTATGGGACTGGAAGGGATTAATTTCATCTGGTATCTAAAAAGAATCTCGTTGCTCGCACTGGCCGGCTATCTGTCGGGAGCCGCTGTTTACATCCTACAAAATGTACTATTAGGCATATAAAAAGATTCTTATTATATTTGTCGGCAATAAATATAAATATACACAATGAATTTCATTTCCAAACTATTCAAGAAGAAAGAAGAAGAAACAGAAGTCGTATCGAAAGGCTCCGTAGAGGAGTTCGTTACGCTGATCCGCGTGTATTACCAGGCGGTAATGGCTGTGCAGTTAGGTATCACCAACCTCAATATATTGAACGATATGGCGTTGTTCAAACGGATGCTTAAGATCCCGACTCAGAACAACAAGTTGGGCATAGCCGAGAAATCCCGTTCCCGCAAAATCCTAATGCAGGAATACGGGCTGAACGAAAACTTCTTCAAGGAAATCGATGCCTCCATCAAAAAAGAACTGCAAGACGCAGAACGACATCAAATCCTATTTCATCATGTATCAGGGATTCAACAACGACCTGTTCTCCCTGCTCGACAACCTGATGCAATGGAAATTCCGCTTCTCCATGCTAGTGAAGAAACTGTTATATTCGCAGACACAGAAGACCATCCATGAGATTGTAACCCGTTCGGAATGGAAAGATGTCAGCGTTCAGAAAGTTGCCTGGAGAATACGGAAATACAAAGAAACGCTCGGCTATTCGGAAGAATGGATGACCGACTTCGTGTACAATGTCGTGCTGATGGCCAAAGAAGATGCCAAAAGACAGAAGAAAGAAGACAAATAACATCATGACTATATGAGCTACCTGTTCTTAGAATACCCGAAATGCAACACCTGCCGAAATGCAAAAAAATGGCTGGATGAGCATAAAATAACGTACGAGGATCGTCATATCATCGATCGCAATCCTTCTGTCGAAGAACTGACAGAATGGATCAAACGCAGCAAGCTTCCTTTGAAAAACTTTTTCAACACCAGCGGACTGGTTTATAAGGAGATGAAATTGAAGGACAAGTTGCCTGCGATGAGCGAAGCGGAACAGATCGCTTTGCTGGCTTCGGACGGCAAATTGATCAAGCGCCCTTTGCTGATCAGTGAAAATCAAGTTTTGGTCGGTTTCAAAGCGGACGAATGGAACAACCTGGTAAAATAATGAAAACGCCAGCCACTCAGCCGATAGAGCAACATCCGTTAGGGTTCTTCCTCCCGGAAAACACGAAATTATTGATGCTGGGCAGTTTCCCACCTCCGCGTGCACGCTGGTCGATGAATTTCTACTATCCGAATATCCAAAACGACATGTGGCGGATACTCGGACTGGTTTTCTATAACGATAAAGAATATTTCTTAGAAACCAAAAAGGCTTTCAGTGAAGAGAAAGCAAAAGCCTTCTGCCGGGAAAAAGGGATCGGAATCGGTGATACGGCTATGGAAATCATCCGTTTAAAGAATAATGCTTCCGACAACTTCCTGCAAGTGGTCACACCGTTGAACCCGGTTGAGGTTCTGGCCAAAATACCAGAATGCGAAGCAATCGTCGTAACAGGTCAAAAGGCAATGGACACGCTTATCGCCACGCTGCCTCCGGTTGAAGAACCCAAAGTCGGCTCCTACTCCCGTTTCACCCTGTCGAGCCGCATTTTCCATCTCTACCGCATGCCTTCTTCCTCCCGGGCTTACCCCAAGCCGTTAGAGGAAAAGGCCGCAGTATATAAACAGATGTTTGAAGATTTAAAGATGATATAAATCAGTCACTTTCGGCTTAATTCCAAAGTAACATCATCCGCAATGAAAATACCGGTTCACCAGTTCAAGCATTCCTTCCGGATCATTTTTCAAGTCTTCACGTAATGTCGTGTCGTTATAACTTACCAATTTCTTTATGATACCGTCGATCATGCTCGGACTAAAGACATTATGCTGTTCGAATATCCCCCTCTGCTGTTGCAGACGTTTGGCAGAGGCGGCACAGCTATCCGGCAGTTGGTCCAATGTTTCCAAACGAGCCTTGTTTTCTTCCTGATGAATATTCACGTTCACATAAGTCTTTTCTGCAATATCCAACGCATCCGGGATTTCAAACCCGTAGCGGCAAGCGACCGCCAATCCCGCCAACAACTGATATAAATCGGCCGATCCGTCCGGCGAACGCATTTCGACCGTCTGCTTCTGCGTCGTGTCATAATGACTATCTGCCTCCAACGGGTTTGCCAGCGAACACATATCCTTCTTGGCAGCCCACCCCAACGGAACACGCACTAAAACAGAGCGGTTACGGTCGCCCCAGCAAATATTCGTCGGAGCCTCCTGGTGAGGAACCAGACGGAAATAAGAAGTCGGATTCGTATTGCCGAAAGCCGTAATGGACGGAGCTAACTTCATCATGCCGGCAATTGCCTTACGAGCCGTTTCCGACAAAACGCCATCCTGCAACATCTGATTCTTGCCATCCTTCATAATACGCATATGTACATGCAGACCGGAACCCGCTTTTCCAGCCGTAATCTTCGGAGCAAACGTAATGTTCAACCCGTACTCGTATGCCAAATTACGGATCACCCATTTGGCGATCATCAACTGGTCGGCGGCATCTTCCACCCGCGTAGGCAGGAATTCAAGCTCATTCTGTTCATATATTTTACCATTCAAGGTAAAATTACCAACTTCCGAATGCCCGTATTTTATCTGTCCTCCCGCTTGTGCGATATATTGCATACATTGCGTACGGAACTGGTTGAACTTCGCATAAGGCCCCGATTCATGATATCCGCGTTGATCAGTTGCCGGGAACAAATCTTCCTCATCCGCAATCACATAATACTCCAGCTCTCCCATCGCCTCGAACTGCATACCTGTCACATCCGAAAACGCCTTGCTTGCCTTGTGCAGCGTATATTCAGGCGAGCTTTCCAGCGGTTCGCCATCCTTATTAAAGAACGAGCACAGCATGCTCAACGTCGGCAATTCGGAAAAAGGATCGATAAACGCCGTACGGAAACGCGGAATCACATACAAGTCGCTGCTACCCGCCTCGATAAACGAAAACAGGCTAGAACCGTCCACACGTTCCCCGCAGGTCAGGATTGCATCCAGATATGCAGCATTGTTAATAACAAAATTCAATGTTTTCAAGCGCCCGTCACCGGCAGGATACATAAAGTTCACCATCCGGATATTCTTCTCCTTAATGTACGATACGATATCCGCCTTTGTAAATTCGGCAGATGGCTTCTGAAGGAACTCAACCAAAAGGTTGGCATTCATGTCTAATTCGTCTTTCATGTCTTTGTCGATTGTTTGTATAATTATATACCCGATTAACAACTCTATTACACCAAAGATAGGAAAGAAATTCCGGGAATCACCAAAGAATCGAGAAAATAAGTGGTTTCATCAACTATTTTTCGTACATATAGTTGGAATTATAGAATATTCTCTTACCTTTGCACCCGCAAACACGGAAGTAGCTCAGTTGGTAGAGCACTGGTCTCCAAAACCAGGTGTCGGGAGTTCGAGCCTCTCCTTCCGTGCCAAAAGGAAATCATTTCGATTTCAACAATTCCGCAATCTGTTCCCCAAACACAATATTCAATATCTGATCTTTTTTATCGCTGTCCAATTTTATTTGCAGAACAGCTTCGGTCGATGTTCCATTCCCTTTCGCCATAACATATTTATCGGGAAATGTAATAACATCTATTACAGACATCTGCAAAGCATTTGCAATTTGCAATAACGTATTATACTTCAATTCACGTTCACCCGACATGATCAAGCTAAATCCCGCCTGCTTCATACCAATCTGCATAGCAAGATATTCCTGCGAATAGCCTTTATTTCTTCGAATTGTATCTATATTCTCCAATATACTGTTCATACTTTCAAATTAACAATTGTCTAAGAAGAAAATAAGCATACATCGTAATATTTTATTGCGATTATTTTTGCATATATAACATTTTGCAATATCTTTGCTGCTGATACAATTTAAAACTATTAACGAGGATTGTGTTTACAAAACTCATTCTTAAATCAATCAAGAGAGTTGTTAACCTATAAAGATATAATCAAATGTGTAAATTTTTATCTAAAATATATGTTCCACCTAATACATGTTGCCTATGATCTATCATCTCTAAATTCCGTTTTTTTAGCTGGATAGCAATATCCTTATTAGTTTTTTAACCTTATATTCATTTAATATCCAAACACATGGAAAGATATTCTTTAAACCATTTATTCAGGATGCTCGGCTGTTTTATGCTTTGCATCATGTTTACAGCAACGGCATTCGCACAACAAAAGACTATAAAAGGAACTGTTGTGGATGCGACCGGTGAGCCCTTAATCGGTGTCAACGTATCAGTAAAAGGGACAACAATCGGTATAATCACCGATATTGACGGCAATTACATGGAAGTTCCTCCAAATCAACTATCGTCTTTTCTTACATCGGCTATCAAACTCAAGAGGTTGCAGTAAGTAACCAATCAACGATCAATGTAACTTTAAAAGAAGACACTCAAAAACTGGAAGAAGTCGTAGTAGTCGGCTACGGCACACAAAAGAAAGTGACTGTAACCGGTTCTGTTGCCAGTGTATCCGGCGAAGAACTGAAAGCCTCACCGACAACCAACCTTACCAACGGCATGGTAGGCCGTATGCCAGGTGTTATCGGTTTTCAGACAGCTGATGAACCGGGTGGTGGCGGTACCACAATTCGTATACGTGGTACAAATTTTTAGGCAGTAATGACCCATTGGTTGTAATCGATGGTGTGCCCGACCGTGATGGTGGTATGAACCGATTGAACCCGACTGAAATTGAATCAATCTCCGTATTGAAAGACGCATCTGCCGCCATCTATGGTGCACGTGCAGCGAACGGTGTAATTTTAATTACAACAAAACGCGGAAAAGAAGGTAAACCAGTTGTTTCATTTAACGCAAGTGCAGGTTTCTCACAACCAACCCGTTTACCCAAAATGACTAATTCATACGAATATGCAACCATGTTGAACGAAGTTCTTCCGGGCTCTTTCTCTGACGAACAACTCGAAGGTTTCCGCACACACGCCAATCCGTGGAAATATCCAGACACCGACTGGTTTGATGAAATCGTAAAAGGCGCCTCTCCGCTATATCGTGCAGACATCGGCGTATCTGGTGGTACAGAAAAGTAAAATATTACGCAAACTTCGGAGCTAATGGTGAAGACGGTTTGTACAGAAATTCCGCCAATCGATACGATCAGTACAGTCTGCGTACGAACTTGGATGTCAAGACCAGTAAGTATGTTGATTTCCAATTAGGTGTAACAGCCCGCTTGGAGGACACTAAATATCCGGCTAAAAGGAGCAGGTGATATTTTGGTGCAGCCCGCCGTTCTCGTCCCGACCAGGTAGCATGGTGGCCTTCAGGCGAACCGGGACCTGCAGTTGAACGCGGTGACAACCCGGCTGTAACCAGCACTGACTTGGCAGGTTTCGACCACTATAAGAACCAGTACATCCAAAACAATTTGTCAGTCAATATAAAAGTACCTTGGATCGAAGGTCTAACTTTACGCGGAAACGGTTCTTACGACATCCACTTCCAAAACCGCCGTTTGATGAAAAAACCGGTGTACTTGTACACATGGGATGGAACAACTGAAGGGAGCGAAGGATTGAGTGCATCCAAACAATGGTTGGACACTCCACAATTGGAACGTAAACACAGTGAGCAAATCGGTTGGATGCTAAACGGATTAATCGACTACAATCGTACATTCGGACAACACACTATAGGTGTTACTTTCGGTATGGAAGGACAGAAAAAGCAATACGAAGAAACATGGGCATTCCGTCAAGGTTTCATCTCCGATTCCAAACCGGAATTGAGTTTAGGGGGTGAAGAAGGGCAGTCTGCAAGAGGTTATTCTTGGAAAGAAACCCGATTGAACTATTTCGGACGTGCTTCTTATAACTACTTGGAACGCTACTTATTCGAATTTGTTTGGCGTGTAGATGGTTCTTACCGTTTCCCGAAAGAGAGCCGCTATGGATTCTTCCCCGGCGTTTCTTTAGCTTGGCGTGCTTCTGAAGAAAATTGGTGGAAAGATAATATCCGCTTTATCGATTACTTCAAACTGCGTGGTTCGGTTTCTCAGACAGGTAACGATGCATTGGTAGACGGAGATGGCAACTATGACCACTCCATCCAATATCTGACTACTTACGCATTCAACAATGCCGGTACTGTATTCGGTGGCCAGGAAAACAAACGTCTCTATCCGAGCCGTACTCCCAACCCGAATATCACTTGGGAAGTGGGTACAACTTACAATGTCGGCTTAGACTTCAAATTCTTGCAGAATCGCCTGAGTTGGGAAACAGACGTTTTCTATCACAAACGAACCAACATGCTGATCTCCCGTAATGCTTCTCTGCCTGAAATCACCGGTATCACATTACCTCGTGAAAACCTGGGAGAAATGAAGAATAGAGGCTTCGAATCATTGGTCAGCTGGCAGGATAAGATCGGAGAAGTCGAATATGGAGCATCTCTGAACATGACGTATGCACGCAACGAAATCACTTTTTGGGATGAAGTACAAAATGTGCCCGAATACCAATTCTCGACCGGCAGACCGGTAGGTAGCCGCAATATGTTACTCTACGTTGCAGACGGCATTTTCCATACACAAGCAGAAATTGATGAAGCACGTGCAAAAGGGTTATTATATTCAGACAACACCGTTCCGGGTGACATCCGTTTTAAAGATATGAATGGTGACGGTAAAATAGATGGTTTGGATCGTATCCGTCCAGAGAAGAACCAGGAACCTCGTTTTGTTGCCGGTCTGACCCTGACAGCCAAGTGGAAAGGCTTCGATTTGATGATGTTATGGCAGGGAGCAACCGGGGCTGAAGTGTATATCGAGACATGGTCAGGCTTAGTTGGCAACTTCTTGAAGAGCGACTACGACAAACGTTGGACACCGGAAAATCCGTATTCGGAAGGACCGCGTACATGGGACCGTGAAAACCAGTATTGGATCAACAACGACAATACCTATTTCATGAGAAATGCCAACTACCTACGTCTGAAAAATATTGAATTGGGTTATACATTCAATTTCGAAGGATTGAAAAAAGCGGGCATTTCAATTTGCGTCTTTACACCAACGGGACCAACTTGATTACAATAGACGGTGTTAAAGATGCACACCCAGAACCGCGTGACGCCAGTTTAGAGGCTATCCTTTGAGAAAAATCATCAACTTCGGAGTTCAAGCAACATTTTAAAAAGATAATTATTATGAAAACAAAATTGAAATATATCTGCCTTTCGGCAGCAGCGGGACTGACACTTTCACTTAGTTCTTGTTCCGACTTCATGGACCTCACACCTGAAGACCAGTATGACGAAGCGACAGTCTGGTCGGATGCAGATTTAGCAAAAACGGTTGTCAACGATGTCTATTCGTACGTATGCGACATAGCACAAGAAGTAAATCCAGACGCCTGGACAGATGATGCTTTTCTTTACGCACGTATACGGATGCCGTGATATCAACGAGGCGACCGTCTCACCGAGCAACTTGGGCGCTTACGACCGTGACGACTGCCCGTTCAAATGGAGCAAGCAATACAAAGGGATCTATCGTGCCAATCTGGTTTTGGCAAATATCGACAACGTTCCTGAAAAAACCGGTGTAGACTTGAATATATTGAAAGGAGAAACTTATTTCCTTCGGGCATATATCTACACTGAGTTGCTCCGTGGTTTCGGTGGCGTACCCATCGTAGACAAAGTGTATAGCATTGAAGAAGCTTCGGCCTTAAATTTACCACGTGCCAATGTTGCGGATGTAATGGATTTTATTCTGAAAGACATCGAACAAGCTACCAACCTATTACCTGAACAACAAATCGGTGTCAATTTAGGTCGTGCTACCAAAGGAGCAGCTAAAGCATTAAAAGCACGTCTGTTACTGCATGTAGCCAGCCCATTGTTTGCTGATCGTACCGTCAATAAATTAGAGTGTAACCAATATACAGGTGACCGTCAAGCATTATATCAACAAGCATTAGATGCCGCTAAAGATGTTATCAATGACAGCAATTACTCTTTGATTGACTGTAATGCCGGTACCATCAAGGAAATTGCAGAAAAATTCCATAACATCATTATCACGAACAACGAAGAGACTATCTGGTCGAAACAGTATGTAAACAAAGATTTGAATGCCGACAACTGGGTTCGTAACCGTGTAGCCCTATTGCATGGGCCGAACGGTTATCACAACTGGGCCGGAACAGCTCCGACACATGACTTGGTGATGGCTTTCGAAACAGAAGAAGGTAAAATCCCGAATACGCTATTGAAACCGGGTGAATCAACCACCGAAAATCCGTATATGAACCGTGAACCACGTTTCTATGCAACTATCGGTTATGATGGTGCAGAGTGGGGACGCCCCAGAGCTTCCGATGGAGCCGTGTTCGATGCGACTCCACTGGGTAACCTGCAATTCGGTTATTATGAATTAAGTGAAGGCGGCAATAACGTCAATGCCATATATTCAGTTGATGACGATAACAATCCCATCAAGCAGGAAAAATTCAATGGTATGGTCGGCGTTGATACCCGTATGGGACAGATCGAAAACTGGAATGGTACTTACACCGGCTATTTGGAAAAGAAATTGATCGACGGTTCTGTAGCAGCCAACGAACACAACTTCCAAACTTGTCCGATGCCTTACATCCGCTTAGCCGAAATGTATTTGATTGCAGCCGAAGCCTGTATCGAATTAAACAAATTGGATGAAGCAGTCATTTATATAGACGCTATCCGTGGACGTATCGGTCGTCCAGATACCAAAGCCACATTGGCTGTTCGCGGACAAACATTCAACCAAAGTGATCTGCGTGAATTCCTGCGCCATGAACGTCGTGTCGAATTAACTTATGAACATTCACGTTATTATGACATACGTCGCTGGATGATTGCACCGGAAATCGGAAACAAGAAATTAACCGGTGTATCAATTGTCGGCCGTTTAAAACCGGGCAAGACAGCATCTTTACCGTATGTTCATGACGAAGAAGTCTATAATTACACCTGGACAGTTCTCAATCTGAACTATATTGAGAAACGAAAATGGGACAACAAGATGTATTTCGCACCAATCAAGTTAGAAGAAACATTACGTAATCCGGCAATCATACAGAACCCGTATTACGAATAATATCTACTCCTAAACAATCAGACTAGGGAGGAAGTAAAAACTTCCTCCCTATTTTTTCTTGTGTATATTTTGTAATATCACTCTATCACTTTTTCATGATATCATATTAATTATCAACCGATAAAGAAGTGATACATGCCCTTTTTTTATGTATCACTTCCCTATCACCATCCATCACTTGTCTCGTCCTGAAATAGGTTGACTGTGTATTAAAACAAGTCTCATTTATTTTTAAAAAAACCATCGATTTTCTTGCATTTTCTCCATATTTTTATTATCTTTGTAAGGACTTAAGGTCATATACATCCGGATGTTTCCAACCCCTACACCCCCAGGTACAGACTGCCGTCACCGGGTGTTCAGAAATGTAAATCCGGGTGTAAAGAAAGTTAATCAGGCACTTCTCTCAGTTTTATTCATTGGTTTTATCAAAAATACAGCTTATGTCACACGCTTATGTAGTACGTCCCAAAGTGGACAAAAGCGGAGAAACAGAAAAAATCCGCTATTATGGTGTCCCGGTAACATCGGGGCAAGTATCGACCGAACAACTGGCTACATGTATCTCTACCCGGTGCACGCTTTCAAGAGGCGAAATACTGGCGGCCATAATCGAAATCGGACGCGAAATCCAGTTCCAACTGGATATGGGGTACACCATAAACCTTCACGGCATAGGAACATTGTTCCTCTCGGCCGGAAGCGAAGGATATGAAAACCCGAAAGACTGTACGCCTCATCGCGTGAAAGCTAAACGGCTATGCATCAAGGCTGATCCGGAAATGAAGAAGTTCATGAAAAGACTCAAGTTTGAAAGGTGGAAATGATTTGCAAGTAGAAATTCATGATAAAAAAACAATCAAAGATGAAGGTAACGTTATATCGATATGAAAAGGAGACGCTCGTCATGCGTTCCGTTGAAATGGAAAAAAACTGCAGGCGGCCCTACGAACAGAGAATCTCAACAAACCTGTCAGCACCACACGCGACAAAGCCATGTTTGCACTGCCCGGCACGCAAAACAGCTACATACAGAAACTTCCGGTGGTCGTTTTCGGAGGGACTTTCCGCAAGACAGGCGAACCCGCCCCTCCCATGCGCGACTATTCGGGATTGGTGCTGCTCGAAGTAAACCATCTTTCCGACTTGCAAGAAGCGGTACAAATCCGCCAACAAGCCGCCACGATGCCGCAAACGCTACTGGCATTCGTCGGCTTTAGCATGGGAAAAGCGTGAAAATAGTGATCCCGTTCACACTGCCGGACGGAACGCTTCCACACTCACCCGAACAGATCAAACGATTCCACTCGCAAGCCTATTTGACGGCAGTCAAATACTACCAGCCACAATTAGGACGTAACATCACGCTGAAAGAGCCAGTCCCACAGCACGGATGCCGCATGAGCTACGACCCCCAGCCGGTATATAACCCCGATGCCGTTGCCATCCGGATCGAGCAACCGGCACAGATGCCCGATTCGGAAGAAATCCGTATCATCCCGGAAGAACCATCCGAACCACTTCAAGGGCTAATGCCCGGTATGTCACGCAACTATCGGATCGCTACACTGTTCAGCATAGCGATGGTAGACGCCATCCGAAAATCAGGACAGATAAAAGACGGGGATCTCAAGCCGGTCTTTACCCTATTAGCCGATAATTGCCTGAAAGCCGGTATCCCGGAAGAGGATGCCGTACAATGCACACTACTTTACAACGATCTGAGATCCAAAGAGATGGAAATCCGCATGACTTTCCGATCCGTCTACACACTGAAAGAAGCGCTCGCCGGAAAAACATTCATGCCTGAAATCATGTCGCTGACTTTGCAATTAGAAGAATTCATGCTGCGCCGTTACGAAATCAGAAACAACAAGATGAGTGGCGAAGTGGAATACCGGGACAAATCGCTCCTACGTTTCACATTCAGCCCTTTCACCCGCGAAGTCCGCAACTCCATCTGTACGGAAGCGCACAAAGAAGGGTTGAACGTCTGGGATAAAGACATCGAACGATATGTTTACTCGGACAACATACCCACTTTTTTCCCGATAGAAGAATATCTCGGACATCTGCCCAAATGGGATGGCAAAGATCATATCCGGAAGCTTGCCAAACGCGTACCTTGCAACAATATCCGATGGGCAGACCACTTCCACAGATGGTTCCTCAGTATGGTAGCGCACTGGTTAGGGTTGGACCGGGAACATGGCAACAGCACTACTCCCCTACTGGTCGGCGACCAGGGATGCGGCAAATCGACTTATTGCCTGAACATCCTGCCTCCCGAACTGCGGCAGTTCTACACAGACAGCATCGATTTCAGCAAGCGCCGGGATACGGAGTTGGCTTTGCACCGCTATGCCCTGGTAAACATAGACGAGTTCGATTCCGTCAAGGATACGCACCAATGCTCCCTGAAGCATATCCTGCAAAAAGCGAATGTCAGTACACGGCTGCCCTATCAGACGGCCAACAGGAATTTAAGACGTTACGCCACATTCATCGCGACAAGCAACAACTTCAATATCCTGACCGACCCGACCGGTAGCCGGCGTTTCATTTGCATCGAAGTCACAGACACCATCGATTATATACAACCGATCGACTACGAGCAGCTGTATGCACAGGCGATGGAAGCATTGGCTAACGGCGAACGCTACTGGTTCACACACGAGGAAGAAACCGAAATAGTCGCCAACAACCGGCAGTTCCAGCAAATACCGCCCGAAGAACAACTGTTCCTGCAATATTTCCGACTCCCGAAAAAGAATGAGGTAGGCGAATTTCTTCTGTCGATAGAGATTTTAGGGCGGATCAAGCAGAAACAACGTGATTTCAGCTACACAAAAACCGTCATTTCCAACTTCGGACGTCTTTTGAAGCGAAACGGCATTCCTTCGAAAAGAAGCAACAGAGGCACTATATATCAGGTAGTTGAGCTAAGCAAGTCCTAAAAAGACTTTTTAACTTATAAAAAGCGGTGACATATGAGTGATATAAGCGTGATAGATATTTCAAGCACCAATTGCATATCATCATACTAATATACAGTCAGTTAAAAATAAAAAGTGATACAGTGATATTGATTTTCGGAATCAAGTTTTTTTTTGTATATGACATATACACTTCGCATAACAAATTATTTATTGCAAAACACATTGCACTTATTACAACATTTTGTAACTTTGGGCAATATCTCAATTCACCGAATTGCTAATTTAATAATATCATGAAGAACAGAAAATTAAGAATGGGAATGGTTGGAGGAGGTAGTGACGCCTTCATCGGGGCGATCCACCGTCGCGCAGCCTTTATGGACAATCAGATCGAATTAGTTTGCGGATGTTTCAGCGTAGACCCTGAGATATCCAAAAGCTCCGGTTTATCGTACTTTTTGCCGGAAGACCGGATTTACAGCACTTACCAAGAAATGTTCGAACACGAAATGACCTTACCGGAAGGAGAAAGGATGGATTTTGTCACGATCGTGACTCCCAACCGTTGGCATTTCGAACCAGCTATGATGGCTCTTGAAAGAGGGTTCCATGTGGTCGTGGATAAACCGATGACGTTCTCACTCGAAGAGGCCAAACAACTACAGAAAAAGTGGAAGAGACCGGATTAGTGCTGGCTCTGACACATGTATACTCGGCCTATCCGGCAGTAAAAGAGGCGAAAGCCCGTATCGCGAAAGGCGAACTCGGAAAATTGCGTCGCGTCTATGTAGAATATACGCAAGGATGGCTTTCCGAACGTATCGAATTGCTAGGTGGCAACAATGCCGGATGGCGCACGGACCCGAAACGTTCCGGCAAAGCCGGTTGCATAGGGGATATCGGAACACATGCCTGGCATTTGAGCGAATATATTACCGGACTGAAAGTCAAAGAACTATGTGCCGACCTGAAGGCATTCGTTCCCGGACGTCCGATCGATGACGACGGGGCGGCATTCCTTCGCTACGAAAACGATGTGACAGGCGTCTTGACCGCAACACAGATTGGAACAGGCGAAGCCAATAATATCCGCATCCGTATTTATGGTGAAAAAGGCGGACTGGAATGGCGCCAGATGGAGCCGAACACGCTGACATTGAGATGGAGAGATCGTCCGACTGAAATATTGGATATCGGCAACAACGGCTACCTGACCCCCGAAGCCCTGTGGAATACCCGAACTCCGGCAGGACACCCGGAAGGTTTTATCGAAGCTTTTGCCAATATCTACCGCAATTTCTCACTTACCGTCAGAGCTATCAAAAACGGAGAAACACCCAGTGGAGACTGCTTGGATTTCCCGACCGTATACGACGGCGTAAGAGGTATGCAATTCATTGAAACAATGGTGGAAGCCGGATATAACGATAATGTAAAATGGCAAAAATGGATTGATTGAAATCCTGAAAAACCGTAAATAAATAACATCTTATGAAACTAAACGTACTTGCTTGCTGCCTGTCCCTGCTCGGGACGGCAGCTTTCGCTCAAAAAAAAAACGAGTGGAGAGATCCTAACGTAAACGAGATCAACAGAGCTCCCATGCACACCAACTATTTCGCATACGAAGACGAAAACAGTGCATTGAAAGGATGTAAGGAATCATCCGGGAATTTTATGACCTTGAACGGTAACTGGAAATTCTTCTGGGTAAAAAAATGCAGATATGCGCCCGACAGATTTTTATCAGGTGAACTTCAACGACAAGGGATGGGATAATCTGAAAGTACCCGGCTTGTGGGAACTGAACGGTTATGGCGACCCGATCTATGTGAATGTCGGGTATCCTTGGAGAAGCCAGTTCAAGAACAACCCGCCTGAAGTTCCTACGGAAAACAACCACGTAGGTTCTTACCGTAAAGAGATCATGGTTCCGGCAGACTGGAAAGGAAAAGAGATATTCGCTCATTTCGGTTCTGTCACATCAAACATGTATCTTTGGGTGAACGGACAATTCGTCGGCTACAGTGAAGACAGCAAACTTGAAGCCGAATTCAATCTGACCAAATACCTGAAACCAGGGAAAAACCTGATCGCATTCCAGGTGTTCCGCTGGTGCGACGGGACTTATCTGGAAGACCAGGATTTTCCTCCGCCTCTCCGGAGTGGGCCGCGACTGCTACCTCTATGCCCGCACTCCGAAATACATTCAGGACATCCGCGTGACTCCGGATTTGGATGCACAATATAAAGACGGTACTTTAAATGTTTCCCTGAACCTGAAAGGCAGCGGGACAGTCGACCTGAAACTGTTAGATAAGGCCGGCAAAGAAGTCGCTACTTCGTCGGTCAAAGGTTCGGGCAAAGTTTCCACCGACATGGCAATAAGCAATCCTGAGAAATGGACTGCCGAAACTCCGGTTCTCTACACACTGATCGCCACTTTGAAAAACGGCAGCAACACGACTGAGGTTATTCCGGTGAAAGTCGGTTTCCGCAAGATCGAATTGAAAAACGCCCAGATATTGGTAAACGGACAACCAGTCTTGTTCAAGGGAGCCGACCGGCACGAAATGGATCCGGACGGAGGTTACGTCGTATCGCCGGAGCGCATGATCCAGGACATCAAGGTCATGAAGGAATACAATATCAATGCCGTACGTACTTGTCATTATCCAGACAACAATTTATGGTATGACCTCTGCGACAAATATGGTATTTATGTCGTTGCTGAAGCAAATGTAGAATCGCACGGTATGGGATACGGTGACAAGACGTTGGCTAAAAACCCGCTGTTCGCCAAAGCACATATGGAACGCAACCAGCGCAACGTCCAGCGTGGTTATAATCACCCGTCCATCATTTTCTGGTCATTAGGCAACGAGGCCGGCATGGGTCCAAACTTCGAAGCTTGTTATACCTGGATCAAGAACGAAGACAAATCACGTGCCGTACAATACGAACAGGCACGGACAAGCGAATTCACCGATACCTATTGCCCGATGTACCGTGACTATAAAGGTAGTGAAGAATATTGCAAGGGAGACATCGACAAACCGCTTATCCAATGCGAATATGCGCACGCGATGGGTAACTCTCAAGGGGGATTCAAAGAATATTGGGATCTGATCCGCAAATATCCGAAATACCAAGGTGGCTTTATCTGGGATTTCGTTGATCAGTCTTTGCGTTGGAAAACAAAAAGACGGCGTTCCTTTCTATGCTTATGGCGGCGACTGGAATAAATATGACGCTTCCGACAACAACTTTATGGACAACGGCTTGATAAGCCCGGACCGCAAACCGAATCCGCATATGCACGAAGTCGGGCATATCTACCAGTCCATCTGGGTGACTCCATCCGACTTGGCTAACGGTGTCGTAAACGTATACAACGAAAACTTCTTCCGTAACCTAGACGGTTACTATGCAGAATGGGAATTGCTGGCTAACGGCGAAGTGGTTCAGACAGGCATGGTCAAAGACCTGGAAGTAGCTCCGCAACAGACCAAGTCCATAAAACTGAATTATAGCACAGAGGGCATTTGCAAATGCAAAGAACTCTTGCTGAATGTGGCCTTTAAGTTGAAAAAAAGCGGAAACATTGCTGCCTGCCGGTTATACGGTAGCCAAAAACCAGTTGACGATCCGCCCGTACAATGCTCCGAAACTGGATTTGCAGAATGTACACCAAGTGAACATTGAGACTGTCATTCCGACCATTAAAGATAATGACATCAATTATCTGATCGTCGAAGGAGAGAATTTCCGCATGGACTTCGATAAGCATGACGGTTTCTTGTGCAGATACGATGTAAATGGCATGACGATGCTGAAGGAAGACGGAAAACTGACTCCGAACTTCTGGCGTGCTCCGACCGACAACGATATGGGAGCCAACCTGCAAAACAAATATGCCGCCTGGAAAGAACCGGGATTGAAACTGGTTTCTCTGACAAACAAAATCGAAAACGACATGGCTACTGTCAATGCCGAATACACGATGGATGCAGTAAAAGCCAAATTGTATCTGACTTATACGATCAACAACGAAGGCGCAGTGAAAGTCACACAGAAAATGGTAGCCGACAAATCGGCTGAAGTTTCCGATATGTTCCGTTTCGGCATGCAGATGCAGATGCCTAAATGCTTGGATCAGATCAACTATTACGGCAGAGGTCCGATCGAGAACTATTCCGACCGTAACAACGTCACCGACCTGGGTAATTACAGACAGACTGTAGACGAACAGTTCTACTCTTATATCCGCCCGCAGGAAACAGGGACCAAAACGGATATCCGTTGGTGGAAACAGACCAACAAAGGCGGTAACGGACTCATGTTCATTTCGGAAGCTCCGTTCTCGGCTTCAGCCTTGAATTATTCGATCGAATCACTTGACGACGGAGTACAGAAAGACCAGAGACACTCGAACTTGTACCTCAGGCAAACTACACCAATATGTGTATTGACAAGGCACAAATGGGATTGGGTTGCGTCAACAGTTGGGGAGCGCTTCCACTGGAACAATACCGTATCCATTACGGAGATTATGAATTCTCTTTCATCATGAAACCGATTCAATCTAATTTATAAACAGCAATAAATGAAGGGAGCTGTCCCCGCATTTCCATTCAAGAAGCGGGGACAAGTTCCTATTTTTACAAAAATTGGTAAAAAAGCATAATCACTATGCATATTTCGTTAAATAGTGGGTGCAAACTTTTATTTTATGTAGAAAAAGACTACTTTTATTGCCGATTTTTAAATCTAATTCAGGACTAATTGTAAAATCGTTTACCATAAAAACAAATGGCTACTAACAACAATTCTAATCGCTATCCTTCCGAAAAGGGAGATTTTTTTCAAAGGAAAAACCTTCATTCTTTTGGTCGGAATAGTTCTCGGGGCAGGCATTATGGTTGCCGTATATAAAACATCCGTCTATTTCTCTTCCGATGAATCTTGTATGATGTGCCATGTTCATCCTCATGCGGAAGACAGCTGGAAGCTCTCCAAACACGTAAATAACGGAAGCGGCGTTAAAACACATTGCGTGGCTTGTCACCTTCCGCCTCAAAGCGACACCTGGAATCATTATACGGCTAAAGCCAAATTGGGATTGAAAGACGTATGGTCCTTCATGACAAAAGACAGTGCGGATTTCGACTGGAACACCAAGTCGGAACTGGAACATGCCGTCAAATATATTCCGAACGAATCCTGCAAGGAATGCCATCAGAACTTGTTCCCGGAAGGGATTAACCAGGACGGCATTACCGCTCACCTTTATTATGACGAAAACGAAAAGAAACTGGATTTACAGTGTATCAGCTGCCACCTCGACGCCGGACACTATAATCCGGATTATAAACACGGCAAATTAACAGGTATTCCCGGAGCCGCCACGGCTACTGTTGATACCAGCCTTTATTTCAAGACGGCGACACCTGTCACATCTTTTACCGATTATACGGAACAAATTCCGGGTACGGCCGTTGCATTCAAAATGGTCGCCATTCCGGGCGGTACATTCAAAATGGGTAGCACCGATAAAGAACCGTTCCATAAGGCAGATGAAGCCCCGGTTCGAAACGTTACGGTCAGTCCGTTCTTTATGGCTGAAGTAGAAGTGACGTGGTATCAGTATTGGGCATTCTACGGACAAACCATGAGCGAAGGACGTACTCCGCCCGAAACCGTATATGCAAATAACAGCAATCCGGATGTCGATGCCATTTCCGGCCCGACTCCTCCGTTCGGATTCCCCGACCAGGGATGGGGCGCAGGTGACCGTCCGGCTATCACGATGACACACTATGCTGCAGAAACATTCTGCCAGTGGCTGTCCAAACAAACAGGGAAAAAATACCGCCTGCCGACCGAGGCAGAATGGGAATATGCAGCCCGTGGAGGAACGGAAACTCCTTATTTCTTCACCGGGAACCCGAAAGATTTTTCAGACCAGGGATTCTGGCGTAAGTTCTTCGATGCAAAAACAGACAGCATCAGTTCATTCGTGATTTACGCGAAGAACAGCAAAAACAGAACTCAAGAGCCGGGCGAAGTGAAAGCGAACCCGTTCGGTTTGAAGAATATGTTGGGTAATGTAATGGAATATTGTGCCGACAAATATGATCCGAAGGCTTACAGCAAAGGGGGCGATAACGTGACCAACCCGTTAATCACAGAAGGAGAAGAATGGGTTGTACGCGGCGGTAACTACACTTCCGATGCGGCAGACGTTCGTTCTGCAGCCCGCGATTATACAAAGCATGATGCCTGGTTGAAGACTGATCCGCAACAACCGAAGAGTATCTGGTGGTATTCGGATATCCGCGGTATCGGTTTCCGTGTGGTTTGCGAACCGGACCCGGCAATTGGAGCGAAATAACAGATGTTTAATTGATACCTAAAAATTACTATATCATGAAGAAAGAAAACAGTATTAGCAGAAGATCGTTTTTAAAAAGTACAGCTATGGCCGGAGCACTGGGTGCAATCGGCACAGGTAGTGCAAGTGTATTAACCTCATGTGCAGGCGGCGGCGAAAGTGCAGCTGCAAACAAACCTCTGAAAGAACCTGGAACTTATTTATTCCGGAATTGCCCGATAAGGCTACTGACGGAAAAGAACTGAAAGCCGGTGTTATCGGTTGTGGCGGACGCGGTTCCGGTGCAGCAGAAAACTTCTTGGATGCTGCAAACGGCGTGACAGTCGTTGCCGTTGCCGATACATTCAAAGAACGTGTAGACGCTTTGGCCGACAAGCTGAAAGAAAAAGGATGTAATATTCCTGAAGACAAACGTTTCGTTGGTCTGGATGCATACAAACAATTGATCGATAGCGGTGTCGATGTTGTCATTATTGCAACTCCTCCCGTATTCCGTCCGGTACATTTCCAATATGCGGTTGAAAAAGGCAAACATTGTTTCCTGGAAAACCGATTTGTGTCGACCCGGTAGGCTATCGTACGATTATGGCAACCGCCAAACAGGCTCAGGCAAAGAATCTATGTGTCGTAACAGGTACACAGCGTCATCACCAGCGCAACTATGTCGAATCTTACAAGAAGATCATGGAAGGTGCTATCGGTGAAATTACGGGTGGTGTAGTTTACTGGAATCAGAGCATGTTGTGGTTCCGCGAACGTCAGAAAGACTGGAACGATTGCGAATACATGATCAAGGACTGGGTAAACTGGAAATGGTTATCCGGAGACCATATCGTGGAACAGCATGTGCACAACATCGATGTATTCACATGGTTCAGCGGCTTGAAACCGGTTAAAGCTGTCGGTTTCGGTTCTCGCCAACGCCGTATCACGGGCGACCAGTATGATAACTTCAGCATCGATTTCACAATGGAAAACGGCATCCACTTGCATAGTATGTGCCGCCAGATTGACGGTTGTGCCACTAACGTCAGCGAATTTATCCAAGGAACAAAAGGTTCTTGGAACAGTGCTGAAATGGGAATCAATGACAATGCAGGTAACGTCATCTGGAAATACGATGGTGAAGCAGAAAAGAACGCACATACACAGACAAATCCATATGTATTGGAACATGTAAACTGGGTAAACTGCATCCGTGGCGGCAAACCTATCGAACAGGCTTCAGAAACAGCTGTTGCCAACATGGCTGCTATCATGGGACGTGAATCAGCATACACCGGTGCAGAAACGACATGGGATGCAATGACTGCTTCTCCTCTGGATTATACTCCGAAAGACCTGAACTTAGGCAAGATGGATATGAGTGGATTTACAGTTCCGGTTCCAGGAAAACCTCGTGATGAAAAGAAAAAAAAATAAAATATGGCACTGAACAGAAGAAACTTTTTAAGAGCAACTCTGGCAGGCGCGGCTGTTGCAGCCGGTAGTTCAGCTTTTGCTGCCTGTGGCGGCAAGGCTGCTTCTACAGAAGGTTGTCCGGCAGAAAAGGGATCATGTCCAAACAGCAAAGCCGAGTTGAAGATATCCTTTCAGGAAGGGATTGCACCGGGAGCTAATCTCAACGAGAAATTTGACTTGATGGAAAAGTTAGGTGTCGTTGGTTTCGAACCGGGCGGACGTGGCCTGAAAGATCGTGTAAAGAGATCAAGGAAGCACTAAACGGACGCAACATCAAAGTGAGCGCCATCTGTGCTGGTTTCCAGGGGTTCATCCTCTCGACAGATCCGGCTATCCGCAAGCAGTGCATGGACACGATGAAAGAGATCATTGCTCCTGCAGGCGAACTGGGTTCTACGGGTGTGATCATCGTCCCGGCTTTCAACGGTCAAAAACCGGCTATGCCTCATACGCAGGAAACGCGGGATTTCTTATGCGAACAATTCAATGAAATGGGTAACTTCGCAAAAGAGCACGGGACTACAGTTATCTTTGAACCGCTCAACAGGAAAGAAGCATTCTATCTTCGTCAGGTAGCGGATGCAGCTTCCATCTGCCGCGACATCAACAATCCGGGTGTACGCTGTATGGGTGACTTCTGGCACATGACTTGGGAAGAGACTTCCGACATGGGAGCTTTCCTTTCTGCAGGCGAATATCTGCAACACGTGCACGTTGCCAGCCGTAAACGCCGCAGCATGCCGGGTGAAGACGGAGAAGCAGATAACTACGTTAACGGCTTCAAAGGGCCTGAAGATGTTGGATTACGACAAATATGTAAGTTTCATGCGGATGCCAGGGAGACCGGAACGTTTTGGTCCCTGCCGCAGTGGAACTATTACGAAAACAATGGGAAGAAGCATAAAATATGCCATTAGTATATCTAATATGCAAATGAGTGAGGTGGTGGAAGAGCACCCCTCACTCATTCCTGTCATTAACCGTTTTGGAATCCGCCTGGGCTTAGGCGACAAATCGGTAAAGGCGATTTGTGAAGAATACCGGCTGGATACCGACTTCCTCTTGACGGTAATCAACACGTTTCTCAACGAGGAATACTTTCCGGAAAAGAAGCTACAAACTTTCCATACTTCACAGATTATCGATTATCTGACTAAAACCAACCAGTATTACCAACGCTATCAAATCCCGAATATAGAAAGGCATCTCGGTTCATTCATATCGATGAGTACGCCGGGAAACAACACGCTCAACCTGATCGGAAAGTTTTTCTCCTCCTTCAAAGAAGAGCTGACCTCACGGATCGAAAAGGACGACCGGGTCTGGTTCCCCTACTGCCTGTCATTAAGCGAAAAACTGAAAGATTATCCATCTTCCGGGCAGGTCGAAGCATTGCACCTCGGAACGGAACAGCGATTGGAAGATCCGATAGAGGCCTTGTTGGCGGATCTGAAAAGCATCATGGTCAAGCATCTTTCCGGCGACTATAATGAGAACTTATGCTACGCCGTCATATTTGCCATCAGCAGTTTGGAAAAAAGATATCAAACAACACAACCGCATCCGCTACCGGATATTGACACCGATGGTTTCGGCTATGGAAAAGTTGTGTATTTAACAAACAGCCGGATGCATCGCAACAAGCAAATAGCAATCATATTACCCGACACGCTACAAAGCATCGGCCTGCAAAGCATGCTGACCGACTATTTTCCACCGGTAGAGATCAGCCACTACCCTACTTTCGAGGCATTTTCGACTTCCGGCAACGATACGTTCGACTACTACTTTACAAATGCCGCTTTATTTGTCCTTTATGCAGACTTTTTCCTTCCCCGCCGGAGCAAGACGATGGTCCTGATCGACGAAACCGAAGGTGAAGGGGGACTATCGGCAACCAGCCATATCACGATCAAGGCCTCGCAGGAAGTCATCATCGAGCAGTTGGAACAACTTTTTACCGGAGAAAACAACAGTATTTCCAGCGACAACAACAAGGAACTGTCCACCCGCGAAACGGACGTCCTCCAATTAATCGTCAAAGGCAGCACCAACAAAGAAATTGCAGACAAGCTGAACATCAGCCTGAACACAGACCTCAGCCACCGCAAGAACATCACGACCAAGCTCGGCATCAAAACAGTATCGGGACTTACCTTCTATGCCATCATGAACGGCATTATTTCAGGCGACGACATCGAACTTTAAAATCACTACATGTAGTGATTGATTCCCATTCATCTTTACCGTTCCTTTGCAACCGTAAAATACTAATAGTTTACAATTAATACGATGAATCAACGCTATCTGTATGTCCTTGTCGCAGGCGCGCTTACGTGTTTGCAACCGATTAAAGCCGAACGGGTGAATGAAAATGTGAACGACACGATCAAGACCTATAATATAGGTGAGGTGATCGTCACTTCTTCCACAAAGGAGACGAACGATCTCCGCACGCTTCCGGGAGCCGTTTCCATCCTCTCGCCCCAAGCGATAGCAACCAGGCAGATAGATGCTCTCAAGGATATCAGCGCTTTCGTCCCCAACCTTTATATGACGGACTACGGTTCGAAAATGACTTCGGCCATTTATATACGCGGAATCGGAGCGCGTAGCAGCGGGCAATCCATCGGATTATATGTCGACAATGTCCCCTACCTGGATAAAAGCGCTTTCGATTTCGAGCTGAACGATATCCAACGCATCGAAGTTTTACGGGGACCGCAGGGAACCCTCTACGGACGTAACGCAATGGGGGGCATCGTCAACATCTACACCCTCTCCCCCTTCGATTACCAAGGGACAAAAGTCACGATGTCGATGGGCAATTACGGGGCGGCAAAAGCCAAAGTGTCCCAATACAGCAAGATCGGAGAAAACATCGGGATCTCGCTAAACGGGTATTACGACCGTAACGACGGCTTTTTTCATCAACGAATATAACGGCACAAAGGCAGATCAAAGAGGAATCGGCAGGCGGCCGATTCAAATTAGAGGGGTATATTACGGACCATCTGAAGGCGCAATATACATTCAACTATGACTATGTAACGCAAAAAGCCTTCCCCTACGGGCAGTACGACCCGCAGACCGGGGCTGTGCAGCCGATCCGCATCAACGATCCGAGTTCCTACTGGCGCCGCACGCTGAACAACAGCCTGTATCTGGAATGGAAAACAGACCGTTTTATCCTCTCTTCCACCACGGCCTACCAATATCTGAAAGACGACATGAAGATGGACCAGGACTATACGGAACAGTCTGTTTTCACCCTTCACCAAAAGCAGAAACAATATGCCTGGAGCGAAGAACTGGCAATCAAATCCAATACAAAAAGCAATTACCAATGGAGCTTCGGCGCCTACGGTTTTTATAACAGCCTGAACACGGACGGCCCTGTGATCTTCAAGAAAGACGGGCTGACGGGCATTTTGCAGAAAGCGTTCGACGACATACTGGCGAATAACCCAAAAGCACCGAAGCTTACTGTCCAGGGGGACGAACTGAACCAGATTTATTTCCCCGGAAACTTCGACACGCCAACCTACGGCTTCGCGGCTTTCCACCAATCGACCTACAATAACCTCTTTGTCGAAGGGCTTTCCATCACCGCCGGTATCCGCCTGGACTACGAAAAGGCGAGTCTGGACTATCATTCGGCAGTAGACAGCATGAAGATCGGTGTGGAAATGGGCCCGATGAAAATGACGCTACCGGTCACGACGACTATGGACGGCAACATCTCACAGGATTTCCTGCAAGTATTGCCGAAGGTTTCGCTCCGTTACCAGTGCACACCCGAAACATTCACGTATGTCTCGGTCGCCAAAGGATACAAGACAGGAGGTTATAACGTGCAGATGTTCGGCGATCTGGTCCAGGCCCAAGCCAAATACGACCTGATGTCGAAGTTCGCACCCGACAAAGCCGAACAGCCGGGCGAAGTGAAAGACATCGCTTCCTATAAACCGGAACACAGCTGGAACTACGAAGCAGGCATCCGCAGCGAACTGATCCGGGGCAGGCTGAGTGCGGAACTGACCTTCTTCTACATGGACATCCGCGACCTCCAACTCACCAGCTTTGCCGAGAACGGCAGCGGGCGCATGATCACCAACGGAGGAAAGGCGAACAGCTATGGCGTGGAACTGAGCCTGCGCAGCCGTATCACGGACGGACTCACCGCCGACCTCAACTACGGTTTTACCCGTGCCACTTTCCGCGATTACATCTTCACGGACAAGGACGAGAACAGCCAGATCGTGAAAACGGACTGCAAGGATAATTTCATTCCTTACACGCCGCGCCACACCGTCAGCCTGGGATTGCAATACACGAAACTACTCCACCGGAAGATGGTCGACCAGTTCATCGCATCCGCCCAGTTCACCGGAGCCGGCAAGATCTTCTGGACGGAGAAGAACGACATCAGCCAGCCGTTCTACGGCCTCGTCAATGCCAAAGTGGGCATCCGCAAGGGAATCGTCAACCTCAACCTGTGGAGCCGTAACATCACGAACACGGACTACCAGGCGTTCTATTTCGAATCGTTCAACCAGTCGTTCATCCAGAAAGGCAAACCGTTCCAGATCGGCGGCGAAATCACCGTTACATTTTAAGACATGAAACTATTATACTGCCTCCCGATGCTGCTCTGCCTCGCCTATACGGCAAGAGGGGAAGAGATAGAAAAAGATACGGCGAAGATCCGCAATGTCGAACTGAACGAAGTGGTCGTGCAGTCGTTCAAGCAACAGCGCGACCTCCGGCTGGAACCCCTGTCGGCATCGGCCGTGACGGGGACGGCGATCCAAAACCGGAACATCACGGGGATCAAAGAGTTCAGTTCCTTTATCCCGAACCTCTTTATGCCGGACTACGGATCGAAACTGACCTCGCCGGTCTATATCCGCGGGATCGGATCGAAAATCAACGCTCCCTCAGTCGGGCTTTATGTGGACGGTATCCCCTATTTCGAAAAATCGGCTTTCGATTTCGATTTCAACGAGGTGGACAGGATCGAAGTGCTGCGCGGTCCGCAAGGGACGCTCTACGGTCGTAACACGATGGGCGGCATCATCAACGTCTATACGAAATCGCCCTTGAAATACGAGGGGACAAATGTCTGGCTTTCCAACGGCAGCTACGGTTACCGCGATTATGCCCTCTCTCATTATAAAAAGATCGGAGAAAAGTTCGGATATGCCATCTCCGGTGATTACCGGAACAGCGACGGCTACTTCACCAACCTGTTTACAGACAAGAAAGCGGACGACATGAAGTCCGGCTCCGCCCGCATCCGCCTGGAATGGAAGCTTCAGAAGAACCTTTCTTTCGGGCTAATGAGTTCGTTCGACCGTTCAGTCCAAGGCGGCTATCCCTACGCCGTCTGCGATTCGGTCACGCATAAACCGGGCGAAGTCGACTACAACGATTACAGTTTCTACAAACGGACGCTTTCGACGACCGGCTTCTCGGCAGATTACCAGGGGACGGGCTACAGCATCAACAGCCGGACCGCCTTCCAATATCTCTCGGACCATCAAGGCATCGACCAGGATTTCTCTCCCCGAAGCATCTATTTCGCGCGTCAGGATATGAAGCAGAAAATGTTTTCCGAAGAGCTGAACATCAAATCGACGACTCCCGGACGTTACAAATGGCTGTTCGGCGCCTTCGGTTTCTGGCAGGGGATCGACAACACCGTGACACTCGATTATTTCACCAAAGACTATGCGACACGCAAGCTGTACGACACGCCGGCCTATGGTGTCGCCTTCTACCACCAATCCACAATCGACGACCTGCTGACGCGCGGCCTGTCACTGACTTTCGGCATCCGCTACGATTATGAGCATACCTCCAACGATTTCCTTTTCTATAAAGAAACGGACGGCGGCAGCGAACAGATGGACGCCTTCGACAGCCGGCTCAAGTTCAGCCAGGTCACGCCGAAGATCGCCCTGCAATATATGTTTCCCTCCACCGGCATGCTCTATGCCACCGTGACGAAGGGATATAAGACAGGCGGCTTCAACACCTCTTTCGACCGCGAGGAAGACCGCACGTTCCGCCCCGAAACCAGTTGGAACTACGAATTGGGAGCCAAACACCCGTTCCTCGACAACCGCCTGAACGCCGAGTTCTGCTTTTTCTGGATCGACTGGAAAAACCAACAGATTTACCAGATGCTCGCCACCCAGAACGGGCAATACCTGCGCAACGCCGGGCGCAGCGAGAGCAAAGGCGTCGAGGTCAGCCTGCAAGGGAATCCGGTCAACGGGCTGATGGTGCAGGTGAACTACGGCTTCACGCATGCCACCTTCAAAGATTACAAGGACGAACGGCGAGGCATTGACTACAGCGGGAATTTCCTGCCGATGGTCCCGCGCCACACTTTCGCTGTCGGAGCCGATTATACGATCCCGAACCCTTGCCGTCACATCGACCGCTTCACGGTCAGCGCGAACTACACCGGGACGGGACGCATCCTGTGGAAAGAAGACAACAAGGTTTCGCAACCTTATTACGGACTGTTGAATGCAAAAGTATCTGCCACAAAAGATTTTATTACCTTTGCGATCTGGGCGAAAAATATGACCGGTGCAGACTATTCGGCTTTCTATTTCGAGACAGGCGGAAAGGGCCTGGCACAAAAAGGAAGGCCGTTCACGATCGGCGGGAATATACAATTGAGTTTTTAAAAGTCTCGGCAGAAGTTCGGGCGACACTTTAAAAGTTCTTAAAGTCCCCGACCGAACTTCGGACGACACTTTGAAAACTCTTAAAGTCCCGGCCGAATTTCGGACGACACTTTGAAAACTCCAAAAGTCCCAGCCGAATTTCGGACGACACTTTGAAAACTCCAAAAGTCCCGGCCGAAGTTCGGACGACACTTTGAAAACTCCAAAAGTCCCGGCCGAATTTCGGACGACACTTTGAAAACTCTTAAAGTCCCAGCCGAATTTCGGACGACACTTTGAAAACTCTTAAAGCCTCGTCCGGAAGCCGGATGATTATATAACGATATTATGATACAGAAAGATAAAACATACAACCTCGCGACCTTCTTCTGCCTCTACATTGCGCAGACGATCCCGATGAGCTTCTTTTCCACCGTCATCCCCGTCATGATGCGGCAGGAGGACTTTTCACTCTCGGCCATCGGGCTTCTCCAGCTGATCAAGCTGCCCTGGATCCTGAAATTCCTCTGGTCGCCGATGGTAGACCGCCATGCCGTGACGACGGGCGACTATAAACGGTGGATTTTTTCTTCCGAACTGATCTACGCCGGCCTGATCTTCGCCGTCGCTTTCCTTGATTTCCATACGGACTTCTATACGATCGTCACCTTGATCATCATATCCTTCGTCGCCTCCGCCACGCAGGATATCGCGACCGACGCGTTGGCGGTACTCGCTTTCAGCCGGAAAGATAAAAAGCCTTGCAAACAGCATGCAGTCGATGGGAAGTTTCGGAGGTTCGATGATCGGGGGTGGTGTCTTGCTCCTGCTCTTCAAGCAAATCGGCTGGAACGGTCTGCTGCCTTGCGTCGCGCTGTTCGTCATCGCCGCCCTTCTGCCACTCTTTTTCAACAAAGGCATCCGCATCCAGCCGAAGGAAGCGCACGAACGGGCCAAAAAGGCAGACGTGATCTATTTCTTCGCCCGCCGGAGCATCTGGAAACAGATCGGTTTCCTCTTTCTTTACTATTCCGGCCTGATCGGTACGCTCGCCATGCTGAAACCCTGGCTGGTCGACCTGGGCTACGACATGAAGGAGATCGGGGTGATGAGCGGAGTGGCGGGGACATTCGTCGGGTTCCTCTCCTCGTTTGCCGGAGGGATGATCGTACGGCGGATCGGCCGTTTCCGCGCGCGCATCCTGTTCGCGGTGTTTGTCTTGATAGCGACACTTTACTTCCTCGGACTCTCCTACGTGCATCCGACGACGCCCATGCTCTACGGCGGGATTTTCCTTCTGTGGGGCAGCTACGGGATGGCGACGATCGTGGTCTATACGACGGCAATGGACTGTGTACGCCCCGGGCGCGAAGGGACGGATTTCACGATCCAGACGGTCATCACGCATCTCAGCGGCATGTTGATGGCCATCCTGAGTGGAAGGATTGCAGATCATACGGGTTATCACGGACTCTTCTTCTTCGAGGCAAGCATCGCCCTGATATCTCTCATTTATATAGTAACGGTTTTCAGAAAAGATAAAAATACGATATGAAACAAGAACTTTTAGATAAATACAATGTGCCGGTTCCCCGGTACACCAGCTATCCGCCGGCAAACTATTTTCATGACGGGTTCACAAGCCGGGATTATGCGGATGCCATCCGTGAATCCAACCGCCAGCAGCCGGAATCGGTTTCCTTCTATTTTCATATTCCTTTCTGCCAACGTCTCTGCCATTATTGCGGATGCAATTCTTACGCCGCTCCCAAGCCTGAAATCATAGATCGATATGTAGCCGCATTACATAAAGAGATCGACCTGATACTGCCTTTACTCGACAAGAAACGTAAAGTCTCGCAGATCCATTACGGCGGAGGAACCCCGACATTTCTTCCGGCTCTTGAGCTGAAAGAGTTGAACGCACATGTTTCAGATACGTTCGAATTGATTGAAAACCCGGAAAAAGCAATCGAATGTCATCCTGGCTGGATGACAGGGCAGGATTGGGAGAAACTGGCAACCGCGGGATTCAACCGGTTTAGCATCGGCATCCAAGACTTCAACAAACAAGTCCTGCAAACCGTACACAGGCAAACCCCGCTACTGCAACCGGAAGAAATCGTAACGATCCTGCGCTCATACGGAGTACGCATCAACATGGATTTCCTCTACGGCTTGCCCCACCAGACGGAAGCGAGTTTTGCCGAAACGATCGAAAAAGCCGTTTCCCTGAAACCGGACCGGCTCGTCACCTTTTCGTATGCGCATGTGCCCTGGGCTTTCCCCCGGCAGAAGGTATTGGAAAAAACCGGACTGCCTTCGGGCGACGAGAAGAGCCGGATGTTCGAAGTGGCCCGCAAAATCTTATGCGAAGCGGACTACCAGCCGATCGGGCTGGATCATTTCGTCCGCAAAGACGACGAGTTATACACAGCTTTGCTGAACGGACAACTACATCGCAATTTCCAGGGATATTGCACGCGCCGCACAACCGGTCAGGTCTATGCTTTCGGCGTGACAGGGATCAGCCAGCTCGGAACGGCTTACGCCCAGAACACAAAAGACATCATGGAGTATATCGATAAAGTCGAAGCCGGCATCTTGCCTGTCGCCAAAGGATATCTCCTGAGCCGGGAGGAACAGATCACACGGGAGGCAATCGAAATGTTGATGTGCAACTACCGGATCGACTGGAACGAACTGTCGGAACAGCTTTCCGTCCCCGCCCGCTCCATCAAGCAGGCAACCGCCTATGACGAAGCCTGTCTACGCGAATTTGCAGAGGACGGATTGGTCGAGTTTGACGAAAATCAAATCAGGATGACACCTGAAGGCAGGCTTTTCGTCCGAAACGTAGCGGCTTCGCTGGACAAGCTGATGCTCGGAACAAATAAATCATTTTCTAAACCGGTATGACGAAATGGAACCCCAACAGACTGATATTTTGATTATCGGCGCCGGACTGACCGGATTGACAACCGGCTTCTGGTTGACCCGCGCCGGAAAAGACATTCATATCCTCGAAAAGGCTGATCGTGTCGGAGGACAAATCCATACGTTCCGCGAAAAGGATTTTGTCTACGAAAGCGGCCCCAATACAGGTGTAGTCTCCTATCCCGAAGTCGCCGAACTATTCGAAGCCCTCTCCCCAGCCTGTGCACTGGAGACTGCCCGCGAAGAATCCAAGCGCCGGCTGATCTGGAAAGGGAACCGGTTCCGGGCTCTCCCGTCCGGACTGTTCAGTGCGGTCACGACTCCTCTGTTCACGCTTGGCGACAAGTTCCGTATCCTCGGAGAGCCGTTTCGGGCAAAAGGCAATAACCCGGATGAATCTGTCGGCGAGTTAGCTGCCCGCCGCCTGGGTAAATCGTTCCTACACTATGCGGTAGACCCGTTTCTGTCCGGTGTCTACGCCGGCGATCCGATGAAGCTCGTCACTCGTTATGCGCTCCCGAAGCTCTACAACCTGGAACAGCAATACGGGAGCTTCATCCGCGGAACCATCGCGAAAGCCAAGCAGCCGAAAACAGATCGCGACCGTCTCGCCAGCAAGAAAGTATTTTCAGCCGCCGGAGGATTGGACAAACTGACCGGTGCGATGGCCGGGGCAATCGGTCCGGCCCGCATCACACTTTCGGCCGCCGACGTCACGGTCCGCCCTTGTGCAGACAAATGGATGGCTACCTATTCGACAGCCGACGGCGAACAGACCATTATTGCGGAACGGATAATCACAACCACTGGTGCTTATACATTGCCCGCCCTGTTGCCTTTCGTCCCGAAAGAAAAGATGGAGCGGATCAGCAACCTGCATTATGCACCGGTCGTACAGGCCAGCGTCGGGTTCCGCGACACCGGTGCATTACGCTTCGATGCGTTTGGAGGCCTGGTTCCTTCCTGTGAGAAAAAAGACGTACTCGGAATTCTTTTCCCCTCCGCTTGTTTTACCGGACGGGCTCCGGACGAGGGTGCTCTCTTCTCGTTCTTTATCGGAGGCGTAAAGCATGCCGACCTGACGACCTGGCCGGAAGAGGAGCTGAAAGCGCTCATCAGGCACGAGCTCCACACCATGCTGAAATTCCCGGAAGAGACAGAACCCGATATGATCCGTATCTTCCGTCACGAACATGCCATTCCGCAATATGAACAGAGCAGCGGCTCCCGCTTCGAAACGATCGACGAACTGCAAGCGCGTTACCCCGGCCTCACGCTGGCCGGAAACATCAAAGGCGGCATCGGCATGGCCGACCGTATCCGCCAGGCTACAGAAATTGCGGATAAATTAATAAACGGGTAAATCATCATTTACATTATACAACACACATTAATATGGAAGATAAAATAGTCGAAATAGCCCGTTTCTATGAACCGGAAGCAGCACAGATGATCGAATCCCTCCTGAAATCGGAAGGGGTCAACTGTTACCTGAGAAACGAATATACGAGCCGGATCCAATACCCAGTCAATGTGGGCGGCATCCGCATCGAACTGCTTGAAAGCGAAGTTCCCCGTGCAAAGGAGATTCTGGAAGCAAACGGATACGAATTTCCGAATGAAGACGAAGAGGACGAGCAGCTCCAAGCCGTTTCCGGTTGGGTACGCCACATTCCGTTCCTCCGACATCTGCCCCTCGAAAACAGATCATCGTTCTTTTTATCCTTGTAGCCGTATTCCTGGCCTTGGTCATTTACTTCGGCTCGCTTGTTTCATCCAACTAAACAATTGTAAACTATGGCACGCAGAAAGATTACAAATAGTCAAGCCGTATGTATCACTCTTTTGTGGGGTATCCTTTGCTACATGATGCTTGCATACAGCGAAAAGATAACCTTCGACATCGTTTTTGCCTTGGTTGCGTCAGCTATCATTGTGTTCGTCCCTATCTATAAGAGCAGAAGGCGAAGAGACGAGTGACATTTAGTTACTTTTACCCGATTAAAATACCGAAATGATATTTTTAATGCATTTTTTCTTTCAAATATTTGTTCGTGTAAAATTTTAGCTTACCTTTGCGAGGTCGTTAAAAAACGGCTACCGGTTAACAAATTGATATTATAAATATAACATTCTAAATAAAATCAGTCTTATGAAGGCAAGTGAAGTTTTAGACAACTTAAAGAGAAGATTTCCGAATGAACCGGAATATCATCAGGCAGTTTCAGAAGTATTAGGAACAATCGAAGAGGTTTACAACGAACATCCCGAATTCGAAAAGAGCAACCTGATCGAACGTCTTTGTATTCCCGATCGTATTTTCTCCTTCCGCGTAACCTGGATGGATGATAAGGGACAGATCCAAACCAACATGGGATACCGTATCCAGCATAACAATGCGATCGGCCCGTACAAAGGTGGTATCCGTTTTCACGCTTCTGTAAACCAGTCGATCCTTAAGTTCCTGGCTTTCGAACAGACTTTCAAGAACTCGCTGACAACCCTGCCGATGGGTGGTGGCAAAGGAGGTTCCGACTTCAGCCCGCGCGGTAAGTCAAATGCTGAAATCATGCGTTTCTGCCAGGCTTTCGTATTGGAATTATGGCGTCATATCGGCCCGGACACGGATGTTCCCGCAGGTGATATAGGTGTTGGCGGACGCGAAGTCGGCTATATGTACGGAATGTATAAAAAACTGGCTCAGGAAAACACGGGAACATTCACCGGTAAAGGACGCGAATTCGGCGGTTCACTGATCCGTCCCGAAGCTACCGGTTACGGAAATGTTTACTTCCTGCTGGAAATGCTGAATACAAGGGGAATCGACATCAAGGGAAAGACCGTTTGCGTTTCAGGTTCAGGTAACGTAGCCCAATATACCGTTGAAAAGCTGATCAGCCTCGGCGCTAAAGTCGTGACGATGTCCGACTCGGACGGTTACATCTACGATCCGGACGGTATCGACCGTGCTAAGCTGGATTACATCATGGAACTGAAGAACCTCTATCGCGGCCGTATCCGTGAATATGCAGAACAATATGGTTGCAAGTATGTGGCAGGTGCTCGTCCTTGGGGAGAAAAATGCGACATTGCAATGCCGAGTGCGACTCAGAACGAACTGAACGGAGAAGATGCCAAGACATTGCTCGCCAACGGTTGTATCGCCGTATCGGAAGGAGCCAACATGCCTTCTACTCCTGAAGCTATCGACGCATTCCTGGAAGCTAAGATCCTGTACGCTCCGGGTAAGGCAGCCAATGCCGGCGGTGTATCTGTTTCCGGTCTGGAAATGACGCAGAACGCTCAGAAACTGAGCTGGAGCAGTGAAGAGGTTGATGCCAAACTGAAAAGCATCATGCAGAATATCCACGAACAATGCGTAAAATACGGCAAACAAGCCGACGGCTACACAAACTACGTGAAAGGTGCAAACGTTGCGGGCTTCATGAAGGTAGCCAAAGCGATGATGGCACAAGGCATTCTTTAATCAATTGACAATTAAAAAGAGAGACAATTAGAGATTAATGGTCATAAAGAAGGCGGGCGTTCCGGTAAAACGGTACGTCCGCCTCTCTTATTTCCCAACAAAATTGTCAATTCTCAATTGCCAATTGTCAATTGTTTGCTACTTTAGTGCCGAAAATAGAAAACATGATTACTGAAGAATTAAAACAACTTTACCAGACACATACCGGTTCACCGGCAACTGATATAACCGAACTATCCTCTTCCGGCTCTAACCGCCGGTATTTCAGATTGTCAGGTCCCGTTTCCCTGATCGGAGTTAGCGGAACTTCCATAGAGGAAAACAATGCCTTTATTTATATGGCCGCGCATTTCCGGGAAAAGAGATTGCCCGTTCCCCAGGTTTATTGCTGGTCGGTTGATAAATCGTTCTATCTCCAGGAAGACCTAGGCGACACCTTGCTCTTTCAAGCAATTGAGAAAGGACGGAAAAGTTGTTTCTTCGACGAGACGGAAAAGTCTTTGCTACACAAGACGATCACACTTCTGCCGACTCTGCAGTTTAAAGGTGCGGAGGGGTTCGACTTCAGCCAATGCTATCCTCTACCCGAATTCAATAGGCGTTCGATCCTTTGGGACCTGAACTATTTCAAATACTGTTTCTTGAAAGCTACCGGAATGGAATTCCAGGAAAACCTTTTGGAAGATGATTTCCAGAAAATGAGCGATGTCCTTCTGCAAGACTATACACCGACATTCATGTACCGGGATTTCCAGTCGCGCAACGTGATGGTAAAAAATGGCGAACCCTGGTTCATTGATTTCCAAGGAGGACGCAAAGGCCCGATCTACTATGATGTCGCCTCTTTCCTCTGGCAGGCGAAAGCCAAATATCCCGCTGAGTTGAGACAGGAATTGATAGCCGACTATCTGCAAGCACTACGCGGGTATATGGACATAGACGAAAAGCATTTCTTCCGGCAATTACGCCATTTTGTTCTTTTCAGGACTTTACAGGTCTTGGGAGCCTACGGTTTCCGGGGATATTTCGAAAAGAAACCGCATTTTATCCAAAGTGTCCCTTCGCTATCGACAACCTCCGGCAACTTTTGAAAGAAGATTATCCGGAGTATCCCTATTTATGTACCGTACTACGGGAGCTGACAAACCTGTCTCAGTTCTATGACGACATCCAGAAGCATACGCTCAAAGTCAAGATCGTCAGTTTTGCCTATAAAAAGGAATTCCCAACGATCCGAGTGGCAATGGCGGCGGATTTGTCTTTGACTGCCGCGCCATCAATAACCCTGGTAAATACGAACGTTACAATCATTTTACCGGATTGGACGAACCGGTGATCCGTTTCCTCGAAGAAGACGGAGAGATCACTCGTTTCCTAGATCATGCTTATGAAATTGTGGATGCTTCTGTCAAACGTTACATGGACCGAGGATTTACCAATCTGATGATCTGTTTCGGTTGCACGGGGGCCAGCACCGTTCGGTCTACTCCGCCCAGCATATGGCGGAACATATTCATTCTAAGTTCGGTGTCCGGGTAGACCTCGTACACAGGGAACAAAACATTGAACAACTCTTTAACTCAATATTATGAAAGCTATGATTTTCGCTGCCGGTTTGGGAACACGCCTCAAACCGCTGACCGACAGTACTCCAAAAGCATTACTTCCTATCAATGGGAAACCTATGCTCGAACATGTAATCCTCAAATTGAAAGATGCCGGCTTTCACCAGATAGCCATCAACGTTCATCATTTGGGAGACCAGATCATCAACTTCCTGGCAGCCAACAATAATTTCGGTATCCAGATCCATATCTCCGACGAGCGGGATTATCTGCTCGATACCGGTGGGGGAATCAAACACGCCGCCGCCTTTTTACAAGGCAATGAGCCGTTTCTGATACACAATGTCGACATCCTGTCCGACATCGACCTCCGTGCGCTTTACAATCATCATATAGAGACAAATCCGTTAGCGACATTATTGGTCAGCAAACGCAACACCTCCCGCTATCTGCTTTTCAATAAGGAAAATAAGCTATGTGGTTGGCGCAACCGCGAGACGGGCGAAGTAAAGTCGTTCTACCCCGATTTCGATCCGAACCAATATAACGAATATGCCTTCAGCGGGATACATGTACTGTCTCCTAAAATATTCGACTGGATGGAAGAATGGACCGGCAAGTTTTCGATCATCAACTTCTACCTCTCCATCTGCGCCAAGGCCAACATCCACGCCTACGCTGACGAAGACCTTCATCTGATAGATGTCGGCAAACCAGAAACATTGCAGGTGGCCGAAAAATGGATGAAAACACTTATTGTATAATATCGTTTATTTAACAAAGATATGCTTCTTTTTCGTAAATCGCTTCGCAATCCGGCTTTTTATCTTTCTAAAAGAACTTCCTGCCACAAGGTGCACAGTTTTTCCAACAAAGACGGTTTTCATTGGCCCGACGACCGTCTTCATATATAAAGATCTCGGCACCTCACGGCAACGAGGACGGTCTCCGTTCCTATGACGACCGTCCTCATGCCCATAAAGCCCTGAATTTCTTTTCAAATATCCGAATCTCCACCAATCTCTTTTGCCACAAGCAATTCTCAAGGGGTTAAGCTTTTCTCAAATGTAAGCGTTTCTCCCCTTTCTATCTCTCCCCAAACAACATACTTTCATTTTCTGCCTATATCACATTTTCGTTTATCAGCAAAACAGAAAAAAGCAGTATCAAAATATCAAACTAAAACGATCTGATATCTTAATCGAAATAGAAAATACGGGAAGGCAGAGGTTATTGTCCAATTTTCTAATGAACTGGAATCACAAAAAGTTTGTTCTATACAACAATTGTTTTAAAGAATGGCAAGTAATATCGGTAAATAATCCTTTAACTCTACACGAAGCAACTTCAATGCCTGCTGAATACGATAATCGACTGTCTTGGAAGAAACTTCCAGACACGTCGCTATTTCACCATACGTCATATGCTGGAAACGATTTAACTCGAATGCTTCCCGGTAACTGTCGGGAAGCCGTTGCAACGCCTCTTCTATCTTACGACTCAGTTCCTCCACGATATAAAAATCAGGATCTTCATATTCTAATTGTTGATTGTCGTACAATGTATTAATAATCTTCTGTTTTATTTCATTTCGGCTGATCAACGTCAAACAACGGTTCTTCACAGCTTTAAACAGATAGCTCTTCGGAGAGATCTCAAACGTATGCATCTCCCGATTCTCCCACAGCCAAACCATCACATCCTGTACAATTTCCTGCCCGTCGTCATACTCGACAAACCGTTGGGCATAAGCACACAAGGAAGGGTAATACTTCAAAAAAGGACATCGAACGCTTTTTCATCTCCCCTTTGGATTTCCTGAAAAAGAGTTTCGTCTGCCACTATATCAGAAATATTACAAGACATACAAATCACTGTTCTATAAGTTTTAATCGGAAATATTTATACTTATTTGCAAATATAATATTTTCTAATCCAACGAACAATTACAAATACATGAAAAAAAAAATCACTTTTCATTTAGGAGATTTCATTTTTCGTCAGTCATATTTATAAAAGGACAATTATGGACAAACATAAACAAATAAACGAATCGATACTTTTGGGTTATTTCACCGGAACCCTCTCCATACCTCTGCAACAAGAAGTAGAAGATTGGATCTCTGCATCAGAAGAAAACAAAAAAATAGCCCGGGACATACAATCTATATGCCTGGCAACTGAGACATTGACTTGTATCCGGCAAACAGATTCAGGTACAGCCCTGAAAAAGTAAAAAGCAAGATACATTCCCACCGGAAAATTTCTCTATCCGCCTGGATACAACGTATTGCGGCAATCCTCATCCTTCCGCTTATCATTTCCACTATATATTTCGCATTAAAAAAAGATCCGATCGAATATATAGAAATCAGAACTAATCCAGGAATGGTCGCTGCAGTCAATTTACCGGACGGAACAAAAGTATGGTTAAACTCACGTTCCTATCTGAAGCACCCGACGCGTTTTACAGGTAACACGTGATGTTGTGCTGAACGGTGAAGCCTACTTTTCCGTCCATAAAGACAAAAGTAAACGTTTCACTGTCAGCACCCCATTTGATATCAAAGCAGAAGTACTCGGTACCGAATTCAATATGGAAGCCTATGCAGCCGACAGCAGCGTAAGGACCACCTTGGTATCTGGCTCCATTCGACTTTCATTTTTAGACGATAATCAGAAGCATAAATCATTTTTAATGAAACCGAATGAAGAATTCACTTATAACCAATATACTAAAAAAGTTAAAGTCGACAAACCATATATTCCGACACAAACTTCCTGGAAAGACGGCTTGGTCGTATTCCGGAACACACCATTTAACGAAGCATTGAAAGTGTTAAGCAAACGTTTCAATGTCGAGTTCATCGTAAAAACGACAAGTTATATAACAACTCCTTCACAGGACCTTTCGATGGACAGCACTTACAACTAATCCTCGAACATTTCCGTTTGGCTTCCGGTATTCAATATCGCTTCATAGACCCTCAAACTGGGCAAGAAGGAAATATTAAAGAAAAAACGATCGTTGAATTATATTAAGTGTAACCTTATTTATCAAATCTCATGAAAGAAAATAATCCCCCTTGAAAACAAAACATACGGGAAAATATTGGCGTATTTCCCCGTATGAAAATCCATCGCAAACTTGTTTGGCGACAAGTATAAGCAACTTTTTATAACTCTAAATCATTTACAAATCTATGACAAATTATTTTAGCTTCCAACATTTCAGGAAGATGAATGTTAGGTTCATGCTCCTGAAGAAAATACCATTATGTATGAAACTATCCGTAATAATGTTATTTATCTGTGTCGGATTAGCCTACGCGTCCGATAGCTACAGTCAAAATGTTCTTTTAAACATAGATGTGAACAACAAATCTGTACAGGAGGTACTGGATGAAATTGAAAAACAATCAGACTTTCATTTCTTCTACAATAACAAACAAGTTAATACCTCACGTATCGTTAGTATAAAAAGTAAACAAAAAATGTTTTTAATGTATTGGAACAATTGTTCTCCGGAACCAATATCAGCTATAAAGTTTTAGATAAAAGTATTATTCTCTCCCCCAAAGAGGTACTAGTTGCCCAACAGAAAAGCAGAAAGATCACCGGAGTTGTCACCGATGGAAAAGGCGAACCTGTTCCCGGCGCCAATGTCATTCAAAGAGGGACAACGAACGGAACAATTTCCGATATCGATGGAAAATTCAGTTTAGAAGTACCAGATAATGCGACATTGGTCATTTCCTTTATCGGATACGTAACCAAAAATATTGCCGTCGGACATAAAGAAATATTCAATATTACCCTACTCGAAGATTCACGCAAATTAGATGAAGTTGTTGTTACAGCCTTAGGAATCAAACGAGAAGAAAAAGCTCTGGGATATGCTGTTCAAAAAGTGAAAGGAGATAATCTGCCTTTAGCAAAAACAGTAGATGTGACAACATCCTTAACGGGAAAAGTGGCTGGTTTGAATATTCAAAATAGTACGGAATTCAATGAAACACCTAAAATCAAACTACGTGGAGAAACTCCACTAATCATTGTAGACGGTGTTCCCTATGGAAACATCACGTTAGACGAAATTGCATCCGACGACATTGAATCTATCGATGTATTAAAAGGTGCAACAGCCTCTGCATTGTATGGTGCTCGCGGAACAAGTGGAGCCATAATGATAACTACGAAAAAGGGGGCCAATGAAGAAGGCTTGAACATCAATATCAATAGTAATACAATGTTTTTTTTCCGGATACCTCGCATTCCCTGAAACTCAACATTCTTATAGCCGTGGTTTCGGAGGTAAATACAACAATGACTATGTCTGGGGAGATAAACTGGATATAGGACGCACTGCTATTCTTTGGGATCCGTTCAATTATGAATGACGTGAACAGGAATTGGTATCAAAAGGAAAAGATAACTTCAAAAACTTCCTGCAATTCAGCATGGTTACAAACAATAATGTCAACATTTCTCAAAAAGGTAAATACGGTTCATTCCGAGCCTCCATCACAGAAGTATACAATAAAGGACAATACCCCAATCAGAATTTGAACAAAATCACATTCTCTGTCGGAGGAGAAATGACTTGGAAAAACTTTAAAATGGACGCTTCGGCAGCCTACAATAAACGCGTTTCCACCAATGACCACGGATCCGGATATAGCGGTAGCTACATATACGACATGGTAATCTGGGGAGGTTCCGAATATGACGTACGCGATTATCGCAATTACTGGGTAAAAGGAAAAGAAGGTATGCAACAGAACTGGTATGATGACAGTTGGTATGACAATCCATGGTTCAAGGCTTATGAAATTACAGACGCTTACGACATCGATGTTGTCAATGCCGCTTTGAATGCAAGCTATGAGATCACTCCCTGGTTAAAAGCAATGGTTCGTTCAGGGGTCGATGTGTATACAAAACGGAATGAATGGAAAAATCCGATCTCTGCTAATCAGGCCTGGGATAAAAAAGGATTCTTTGGAGTAAGCCGTGGTACGGATATGAGCATAAACACAGACGCTATGTTAATGGCAGATAAAACTTGGGGTAAGTTCAACATGAATCTGCTAGGCGGTGGAAACATTTATTATACACGCTATGACTTTATGAGTAGTAAAACAAAAGGAGGGCTTTCTATTCCAGAATTCTACTCCTTAAATGCCTCTATCGATCCAATCGAAGCAACCAGCGAACTACAACAAAAACGAGTTAATAGCGTCTACGGCAAAGCATCCCTTTCATGGGCAAGCACTTATTTTCTGGACGTAACCGGAAGGAATGATTGGTCTTCGACCCTTTCTTCTGACCAGCGTTCTTACTTCTATCCATCCGTTTCAGGAAGTATTGTTTTATCCGAGATTGTCAAATTACCAACTTGGTGGGATTTCCTAAAAGTTCGGGCTTCATGGACAACAGCCAAAGAGGATGCCAAGATATATGCCAATAACAACGTATATTCTGTCAGTACAAATGTATGGGACGGACTTTCAACAGCGTCTTATCCATCCAGTAAGATCGGTGGACAAGTACGTCCAAAGAAATCGGAAGTATGGGAAGTCGGAACAGCCACTAACATGTTTAAGAACCGTTTATTCCTTGACTTTTCTTATTATCGTAAAATGGAATCCGATTTTATTATCGAAGGAGGAGTCAGCAGCGCAACTGGCTTCAATAGTATTCAAACCAATTTTAAAGAAACGCGTCTTCGCTCCGGATTCGAAATTACCATTGGAGGAACACCTATTCAGACCAAAGATTTTAGTTGGGACATCCTAACAAACTGGTCACACGACCAATATACCTACAAAACGATAGACCCAGATTATTCGACTAAAAAACCATGGGTCAAAGAAGGAGCTAGCTGGGATTGGCTTGCCGTTTACGATTGGGAACGTGATCCAGAAGGAAATATCATTCATAATGGAGGTATGCCAGTTAAACAAAACTTTCAAACAAAGATCGGAAATACTACTCCTGATTTAGTTTGGGGTATCACAAACACATTCAAATACAAAAACTTCACACTCAGCTTTACGCTTGATGGTCGTGTCGGCGGTTTATCTTACTCTAAAACTCATCAAATGTTATGGAATACAGGAGCTGGCATTGACACTGATACACAATGGCGTTATGAAGAAGTCGTAAACGGAAATAAAACCTATATCGGACAAGGGGTAAAAAGTTGTTTCAGGAAGTGTAACTCGCGATCCAGATGGCAATATCATAGAAGATACACGCGTGTTTGCTCCTAATGATGTTGTTGTCTCATATGAATCTTATATCAGTAAATATCATGATTCACATCACAATGCATGTCGCCAGAATATACTGAAAGAAACGTTCTTCAAGCTCCGAAATCTTTCACTCACATATGATCTGCCATCCACATTGTGCCAAAAGATGAAAATGAAAAGTGCTTCTATTGGTTTCACCGGTCAAAATCTGTTCCTTTGGGCTAAAGAATACAAATATGCAGACCCAGATAAAGGAGGAGACTCTTCTGGTACAGAAAGCTTAAATTCCCCATCCCAACGCTATATGGGATTCAATTTAAAAGTTAATTTCTAATCTGATAAAACAATTCAATTATGGAACTGAAATATAAAGCAATCGCTTGCTTTCTGATAGGAATATTTTCATTATCAGGATGCACATCTACTTTTGACGATCTGAACACCAATCCGGATACAACAACTAAAGTAAACGCTTCCATGCTTGCCTCCAAAGTCATTCTTGACATGACCAAATCGGCAAGTAACTGGAGAAATGAATTTCTGGTCAAACGGATGTTTTGGGGAGAACAAATCGACGATGGACAATATAACCGTTTTGGAAAAGGCAGTTTTGATAACATCCAAACTTTAACAAATGCCTGGAAAATGGTTGAACTATCCTCTGAAGATGATTTGGATGCTCATACAGGTTTATATTATTTTCTGAAAGGCTGGTATTTCTATCGTACAACGATGGATATGGGAGATATCCCTTATTCGGAAGCTCTGAACATCGAAGAACATCGTTATCCCCAATATGATGAACAAAAAAGACGTATTTAAAGGCATTCTTGAAGACCTTGCTCTTGCCGACGAATATTTTGCAAAATCCAAACAAGCTTTTTCCGGAGATCCTTTCTACCAGGGAGATCCGAAAAATGGAGAAAAGCGACAAATGTTTTACGTTTAAAAAGTCCTAATGTCTCTATCCAAACGGGCAGACGATACACAGGAGTTGCAAATAAAAGAAACGTTCTCCAAAGTTGTTTCAGAAAATAATCTATTTAAAAGCAATGAAGATAACCTACAGGTCATCTACTCTGACAAAGATGGTCAAAAAAATCCCTATCACGTAACGGAAACTCGTAGTATCGACTATTATGCCGGCACACACACATTAATTGATCCTTTAAAAAGATTCAAAGATTACCGATTATTTTATTATCTGGCTCCGGCAGAAGGGTTGACAAACGAATTATACCTGCCAGCAGGAGAAAAACTTTTAAAGCCAAATGACTGGAATGCCTATCCTGCAGTGGATGCCGCTGGCGTATACGACATTGAAAAAGAAAAAATCGCAAAACGTATGCACTCCCGTCCCAATGACGTATACCGTTTGAGTTATGTCGGAGTACCTTGCATCCGTTTAGGATATGCAGATATGAATTTCCTTCTCGCAGAAGCGGTTGAAAGAGGATGGATCACCGGCTCTGCAAAACAATATTATGAGGAAGGCATTCGAGCTTCTTTCCTGTTTGTCCGTACCACTGTCCCTGCTGAATACAACAACGGAGTAGAGATTACAGATGATTATATTACATCATACCTGAAAGGCGAATATGTAGCCTATAACACAAACGGGTCTGTAACAGATCGTCTGAAGCAAATCTGGATGCAAGCTTTTCTGGCCAGATACTTCCATATGGCCACAGATGATTACTACGAATATCGCAGAAACGGATACCCGGAATTCCCAATCAATCCAGAAACAAACCTAAATAATGCAAAAGATAAAATTCCAATGCGTTACATGTATCCAGAATCTGAAACCAACTACAACAAAGAATCATTGTATAAAGCTTTGGATCGCCAATGGGGAGGAGTTGACGATGTCAACAGTATTATGTGGCTTCTGAAATAATTTATTCATATAGAAGAGAGCACCGAATATAAAAACATTCATTATATTCGGTGTCTCATTTTTAATTTTATATATATATCATGAACAAAAAACTTTTTTTTATCTTAACGATTATTCATCTCAATATTTTTTGTATATCTGCCCAGATCTACCCTGTCCGGCCTCAACTATCCGACAAGCATTCTTTTTCCATGATCCTGCTGCCTGATCCGCAGAGTTATAACAAGTTCGATGCTAACCAACCGCTATTCGAGCTACAGACAGCTTGGATTGCCAACAGCATCGAACCTTTGAATATCAAAGGAGTTCTGTGTACCGGTGATTTGGTTGAGCAGAACGAGATACGGATTCCAGACGGCATAAACGGAAATCAGACAAGCGAAGAACAATGGCAGGCCGCATCCAGGGCATTTGAACGGCTCGACGACAAAATATCTTATGTCGTTTGTACCGGGAATCACGATTACGGATATGAGAAAGCAGAAAACCGCCTCTGCCACCTTCCTGATTATTTCCCTTCCGAGCGGAATAGCTGCTGGAAAAAGTCATTGGTCGAGACAGGCCTGAACTATCAAGGTATTCCGACTCTTGAAAATGCAGCTTATGAGTTCGAGACAGACACATGGGGAAAACTATTGGTCATATCACTCGAATTTGCTCCGCGTGACGAGGCGATCGAATGGGCGGCCAAAGTTGCCGGTAAAGCCAAATACAAAATCATAAAGTGATCCTGCTGACACACTCCTCTATGTCGCCGGAAGCCAAGCGTCACATCAAGGAAAGCTACAAAATATCACCCGCCAATTACGGAGAAGCCATCTGGCAGAAACTGGTCTATCCTTCCTCCAACATCAGCATGGTGATATGCGGACATGAATGCGAGATAGCAGACTACAAGGGCAATGTCAGCTTCAGGACTGACAAAAACAGCACAGGCAAGAATGTAGCCCAAATGATGTTCAACGCCCAGACCGCCGACGGTCAATGGCATGGCAACGGGGGAGACTGCTGGCTCCGCATCATGGAGTTTATGCCGGATGGAAAGACGATTAAGATCAAAACATTCTCCCCCTGTTCGCACTTTCTCCCCTGACATCCGAAAAGGCTTGGAGAACAGATTCATACGATCAATTCGACATCACGATCGAATAAACCATTCATAAACAAAACCATCTAAAGATGAAACAACTTCTTATTATTCTTTCACTTGTGCTCGGATGCCTGCAACCAGGCTACACACAGAAACCCGTCTTGAAATTCAATAAAGACGGCAAGTTCAAAATCGTACAGTTCACGGACGTACATTACATTCACGGGAATCCCAAGTCAGCCGTTTCTCTCGAACGCATCAACGAAGTGCTGGATGCGGAAAAACCGGACTTAGTGCTATTCACAGGTGATGTCATCTACGGTCAACCGGCAGAGGAAGGGATGCGCACAATCCTGGACTTAGCGGCCAACCGCCAAATACCCTTCGGAGTGACATTCGGCAATCACGATGACGAACAGGGACTTACCCGTACTCAGCTATTCGATATCATACAGACAATACCTTACAACCTGACCGATTCCGTGGCAGGAGTCACAGGAGTGACCAACTTTATTCTTCCCTTGAAATCGTCGGATGGAAAGAAAGACGCAGCCATCCTGTATTGTATGGACTCTCACTCATATTCACAGATCAAGGGAATAGGCGGCTATGATTACATCAAGTTTGACCAGATCCGATGGTACCGCGAAAACAGCGCGAAATACACAAAGCAAAACGGCGGCACTCCCCTGCCCTCGCTGGCATTCTTCCACATCGCCCTGCCGGAATACAACCAGGCCGCATCAGATGAAACGGCCATCCTGGTCGGAACCCGAAAAGAAAAAGCCTGCGCTCCGCAACTGAACTCCGGCATGTTTGCCTCGATGAAGGAAATGGGGGATATCTTAGGTGTATTTGTCGGACACGATCATGATGACGACTATGCTGTTTTCTGGAAAGGCATCCTGCTTGCCTACGGCCGTTACACCGGTGGCGACACGGTGTACAACAACCTGAGCAACGGTGCCCGCGTAATCGAGATGACTGAAGGATCAACCAATTTCAGAACCTGGATTCGCCTAAAAGACGGAGAGGTGATCAACACGGTAAACTATCCTTCGGATTTCATCAAAAAGAAAGACTAAATCAGGACATAATCCGACCGTTTTCAAAACACCTATGTTTTGAAAACGAATCATGCATGTTTCTTCCTCGAAACTAAATATTTCAAACAGATGCACAAAGATAATGTAACCTTGCTAAAAATCAAATGGTTATAAAACACATTTTCTTAGTAAGGTAAGGAAAGGAAGAAGAAAAAGCATATTTGAGTAAGAGTTAGGTTACCAAATCGTAACTCAGTTCAAATACCTCAAATATGGTTATAATAAGCTATATTACAGTTGTTTGCAACATTTTTGCATAACATCAAATAACTCAACAGTAATTAAATTTGTAACTAAAAAAGTTGAGTTATGAAAAGTACATTCAAAGTATTATTTTACGTAAAGAAACAGTCTGTAAAAAACGGAAAGGCACCGGTTATGGGCCGTATCACCATCAATGGAACCCAAGCCGGTTTCAGTTGTAAGAAAGAAGTGTCCCTCGCTTTGTGGGACGTCAAAACCAACCGGGCCAAAGGCAAATCCTGAGGAAGCCCGTACACTCAATCAGGAACTTGACAATATCAAGGCGCAAATCACCAGGCACTACCAGTACATCTGCGACCACGACAGTTTTGTCACAGCCAAGAAAGTCTATAACCGCTATGTCGGCTTCTCAGAGGAATGCCACACTCTTATGAACCTTTTCAGGGAACAGCTGGAATCGTATCAAAAGAAAATCGGCATAGAGAAAGCCGAAAGCACTTATCGCGGTCTGGTTGCCGATTACAAGAATCTCCTGCTTTTCATGAAAAGCAAGAAGAATACAGAGGATATTGTCATTGAGGAACTTGAGAAATCATTCATCGAGGATTACTATAACTGGATGCTCGGCACCTGTGCCTTGGCTAACTCCACTGCCTTCGGACGTGTCAATACCCTGAAATGGCTGATGTATATCGCGCAAGAAAAAGGCTGATACGGGTCCATCCGTTCGCATCATTCGAGTGTATGCCCGAATACAAGAGGCGCTCCTTCCTTTCCGAAGAGGAACTGCAAAGGATAATCCGTATAGAATTGAGATACAAACGCCAGCGTGCCATGCGCGACATGTTCCTGTTCATGTGTTTCACCGGTCTTTCCTACGCAGACCTGAAAACTATAACCTACGCTAATATTCATACTGACTCCGACGGCGGTACATGGCTGATGGGCAACCGTATAAAAACGGGAGTGGCGTATGTCGTAAAATTGTTACCCATTGCCATCGAGCTGATTGAAAAATACCGGGGTACGGATGAAAAGAAAGACTCTCTCGAATGTGTCTTTCCGGTAGGCGAATACAATGCCATGCGGCTCAGTCTTGGAATCATAGGCAGGAAATGCAACTGCCGGGTCGAGGTCACCTCCCCGCACATCGGACGCCACACGTTTGCCGTTCTGGCCATACTCAAGGGAATGCCGTTGGAAACCCTTCAGAAAGTGTTGGGGCATAAGTCCATCCTCTCCACGCAGGTATATGCCGAACTGATTAATCCGAAGGTAGGCGAGGACACCGACAGGATTTGCGAGAAAATCGGTCACGTTTACAAACTTGCCATGTAACATGTCAATAAAAAGCGTCCGGGAAGCCGATAGGCCGAAGGACGCTTTTTTATTACATACTTGTCTATTTTCTGAACCGTCTGAAATCCCTGTAATTCTTTTTCAATACTTCATACAAGGCACTCTCCGGGTAGAGTTCCCCCCGATAGTGGTATAAGGCACCAGCCTTTCATCCCTCAGCGTCTGCAATGTCCGCCGTGAGATATGCAGCAGGGTGCACACCTCATTCCCGTCATGTAATGCTCGTCCGCAACCGTCGGGCGTATCCGTGCCGTAGCCTCTTCCACCGCTTTCCCCGCTTTCTTTATCCATCCGGTCAGTTCTTGAACTCTTCCGAATCCCTTTGTGATAATCTCCGCCATGCCTTACTTCCTTTTGATCAGTTCGTTTTCCAGTATCTCCCGAATATCCGTTTCTTGGTAGAAGAATTTTCCCCCTACGTTCGAGTGGGGGATTAGCCCATTATCCCGGTAGTTTTGCAGGCACCGTTTCGATATGCCCAGAGCCAGACATACGTCCTGCGCATCCATTCACTTGTCCGGTGCAGGCGGGGGCAATCTTTTTCTGTAAGTCACTCATTTGTACGGCCAGCGTGCTGACCAGCTTTCTCAACTCCTGATACGCGCTTGTTTCAATAATCGTCAATTCCATACTAAAATTCTTTTTAAGTTTCTGAATATGTAGCAAAGTAAAGCACATTTTATATCCTTTTCAAACGGACAGTATCAGAGTCTTCCGCTGGCGTGCATTGGCGTATCTAACGATAAAAGAGAAGAGCTCGTCACTTGCATCCATACGACAACGGAACTTCCTTCTCCTTACTTGTTTTTCCATGCCTTCTCCAGCATCACATTATACACATCCCATCTGTTCCGACCCGACAGCTTGTCTTCTATCTTTTCAATTTTCCCGTGATAACTGAACTAATCGGAGGATTCATCAACCACTCCGTCTATCGATAGCTTTTTGTCCATGATATACAGCAGTGTCATCCGATCATAATTGTATGGGCTCCGCGTCAGGTTCAGCCCCTTTCCAGCGTCAATCAGCCTATAATAGTTCTCCCATGTGGAGGTAAGATCATAACTTTCATTGTCCGTTACATTTTTTAATACTGACCTGCCTTGAAATGCCTACCTTATCGTTTCTCCGTTTTCCTACCCACCGAAATGGTCATGACAACGATTCACTTTTCCTTCTATCAGCGAGAGCTATCCCTCTGTTTATGGACAGCCGGGAATTTTATCACCAATTCAGAAGAAATCGTATCATGTTTTTAGGCTTTACAATTCAGCGCTCCATTCATCTTACCGAAATAAGAAGAAGTGTCGTGCTTGAAAGGATAAATATATAAACCACCGATAATAAATTAATTAAAAACATTTGAAAATGATATGTGCATAAAAACACTGTGTACCGGACATATTCTAATCCAAACGGTACTTTTTTCAATTTCAGATAAAGCGTGCTCCGACTGATGCCCAGTAGCCGTGCGGCAGCCTTCCTGTCATTGCCCGTTGCCTCCAATGCTTTCAGAATGATTGCCCGTTCCGTCCGCTCGTCATTAAGTGAATACTCTCCCGGTTGCCTGCCTTTATCGGGAATGTCTATCTCCCCGGTGGTTATCCAGTCATCTTTCGCCAATAAGGTGGCCCGTCTGACAACCATCCTCAATTCCCGTATGTTTCCCGGCCACGAATAAGATTTCAACCGTTTCTGTACTTCGCGGTCAAAGCCTTTCACTTTCCTTGAGAACTCTTGATTGGCGGCATCCAGCATGAATTCCGCCAACGGGATAATATCCTCAATGCACTCTGCCAGCAATGGTACATGCAACGGAAATTCATTCAGGCGATGGAACAGGTCTCCCGGAAACGCCCTTCGGATATCGCCCTCTCCAGGTCCTCATTGGTTGCGGCTACCAGACGGATGTCCGTCTGAATCTTCCTCTTTACCGCCTACGGGGCGGTAGCGTTTTTCCTGCAAGGCACGCAACAGTGCCCTTTGTACCTCGGCATTCAGATTACCCACCTCGTCCAGAAACAACGTCCCGTGATTGGCCACGGCAAACATGCCTGTCTTGTTTTCCGTGGCACCCGTAAAGGCTCCCTTCACGTGGCCGAACAGTTCCGATGCCGCCAGTTCCTTCGGGAGTGCCCCGCAATCCACCGCAATGAAGGGGCATCCGCACGTCCGCTCAATGCGTGTATTTGTCGGTCACATATTCCTTTCCCGTGCCCGATGCACCCAGTATCAGTACGGACAGGCTGTCGGCAGAGGCCACCACACGGATATGCTCCTGCAATTTCACCGCCAAAGGGCTTTTGCTTGATAGAAAGCCCGTTTTGCAATTGCCGTCCCTGTTTCTACGGTCCAACAGTCCACAGATGATACCGAGCACCTTTTTCCGTCTGCACAGGTTTGGGCAGATAGTCCTACGACACCTTTTTAACCGCTTCCACCGCACCGGGTATATCCCCGTAGCCTGTCATGATGAGGAAAGGAATACGATAGCCATGTGTATTCATCCATTCCAGCAGTTCCATGCCATTGCCGTTGTCGAAACGAAAATCCGACAATACCAGATCCACATCATGGCCCAAAAAGACCTTTGCATTGTCCACGGATAATACATAACGGGCATTGATACCGTTTTTTCACCAGCCAGTTTGTGGTAGCACGTGCATACACGCGGTCATCCTCTACTATCAATACAGTTTCCATATAGCCTTTTTCTTTATTCTTTTTGCTTTCTTTAGAGCATATTCCACAGCTTTAATCAGTTCCTCTATTCTTTCGTCCAATAGGCCACCCCATTTTTTTCGGAAGGCATGGAAGCCATTTCCCTCAGTTCACTTTGGGGGAATGTTTATATGGATCATTTCCCAAAGCGGTGCGGCTTTGTGTATGATACTCCCCAACTTCTTATAATCTCCCGTGGAAAAAGCGTCCCTTATTCCGGCAAGTTCATCCATGGTATCCTCTATAAATAGGTCCAGCATCTCTTCCACGTTTTCCTCTCCTTCCATGATGGCAGCAAAATCAGATCGATCCATTTGTGAAACTGCCGCCAGCAACTCTTCCTCAGAGAAAGGCTTATACAGACAGTCGGCAAAACCTGCGGTAAGATACTTTCCCTTTTATCGGAACGTGCCGTGATGGCTATGACGGGAATCTCCCATGCCCGGGGAATGTTCGATGTCCTCAACAGCTCAAGGACCGAGAAGCCATTTGCACCGGGCATCTGTATGTCGGTCAGCAGAAGGTCGTATTTCTGTTTGTTCAGACAATCCATCAACTCCCGGACATCGGTGCAGCAGTCACAGTGAATCTGACTGGGGAAAACATTTTACTGATGACTTCCAGCTGGATACGGTTGTCATCAATGACTAGCACACGGAGAAAACGGCTGCCTTTACCGGGTACACTCTCCACTTCCACATGCCCTTGCATTGAGGATACGAGTCGGGCCGTAATTGCCAACCCCAACCCGAAGCCGGGGATATTACGCGCATTGTCGAGCCTTTCGAAAGCTCCTGAATATCCGTTTTTTTCTCCTCAAGCCCTATTCCCATACCCGTATCCAGGACAGAAATGTGGAGATTTCCCGCCCGGTATTCCACCTCAAGAAGCACCTTCCCGTGAAATGTGAACTTCAAGGCATTGACAGCAGGTTGCCGACTATCTGCCGGATATGCGAGCTGTCACAGTTGACCATAATATCCAGACCGGAGAAGGATGCGGTGAACACAAGTTTTTTCTGCCGGGCGGCAAGACGGTGGCTGTCCGCTATTTCTTCAAACAGAGTTTTCAAGCTCAAAGAGTGTGTTTTTGGAGTGCGTCCCACCTTCATCCATCCGGTGATATTCCATCAGCGTGTCTACCAGAGCGAGCATATAATCGGACGAATGCAGGATATTGCCCAGATAACCGGCTCTGCGACTACCATCGCTTTCCCCAAAGGTAACTGTTCCGCACAGCCTCTGATAGCTGCCAGCGGAGCACGCAGGTCATGGGTCACCGAGGCCATCAGCTCCCTTACGTGAACGGAGCAATTTTTATTCCGCTTGTCGGACTGTCTGTTCCTCTCGTACCGGAGACGGCGGTTCAAATCCCGGTGGATGAGGATATACAATACAATTGCCAGTAAAGAGACAGACAAAGCTAAGCTGGCTATCACATAGTAGGAGTTATTCCGTTCAAGGACAAAGGTTCTGTAGCGTGCAGCAAAACGTTCGTTATTCTCCCGTTCAAATTCAGAGACCATGCTGTTCATCCTTTCGTTCAGCCCATGCTGCCAACGTATAAGCTGTCCATCTGTGCCTGTATTTGCACTAATCTTTCAGCCTGTTCCAAGGAAAACCTTTATTTAAAGAGTGGAGCATACGTGTTGTCATTTCGATTGAAGGGGCAAATGATAAGGGATATTGTTTACATTCAGCCTCTTCCCGCTGTTGCAAATAAACAGATTGGTTCTCTTTTTTCCTAAAACGTTCCAAACATTTTTTTTCTTTTTAGGAATGTCTTTTGTATTGAATTCTAAAAGGACATATTTTCCTTTGGCTGTACAGCTTGTTTCTGAACGGTCTGTGTAATGGAAGGGATACTTTCCTGTACAATGTTACCTATATCCAGCAATTCATTGAAAGCATGTATTGTCTTAAAAGAAGGATTTCTTTATTCAAAGAAGAAGGCACAATGAGTCAATGTGGCTTTTCTGTAATGGAGTATGGATATGCTTCTTTAAAAGTTGCAGACCGTCGCATATCTCGTGTCGTTTGCGACGGTATTTCTTCAAGTCGTCATTATCCCATGTTATGGCAATTTCCGCATAGGTAGAGAGCTCCAACAAGCTAATGTAGTTTTTATTGCCAAACGATGTATCGCCGCCAGTTCCTTTTCTTCTTTACGCAGCATGTGTTCACCCCCTGTTCCTGACGGAACTGATAGACAATGAAGGCTAATAGTAAAATTAAAATAACATAGCCGAAAAATATTTTTAACTTTAACCACATAATAAAACCAACTGTAAAATTTTATACAATATCCATACCTAATAGAGTATAAAATTTGAAAAGTCACAATACAACCTGATTAGTGTGTAATGGAACTTTCATATTAAATCATCTTTTATATTAATGATGTATTAGCCGAAAAAAATGGATTCTACGTTTTGAAGAATAAAATGGAAAAGCTACTGAATGTAGTATTGTCTTCTGTCAATTAGAAAACAATGTTGGTAAAGCATTGTACAAATATTCTGCAATAGCTCGAAACTCATGCCGAGCCCCTTCTTGTTCATGAAAAGTCAGATGATTTACATCAAACACATCCGTAAATTTGGCCATGGCTTGTACTTGCGTCCATATCCTGTCGTAAGCTACATCATCTGTCCCGCTGCATGCCCAAATGTAGAAATCATTTTCCAGTGATGATGAAGAACGGACGATATTGGCCAGATGAGCCGCTGTTTCATCGGGATAATTCATTCCGGCAAAAACGTCCCAATGACCATCCGTCGGAACTGATCGGCAGGAAATACTTGCAATAGTCCAGTGTATATTCCAGTGCATACCAGGTGGTTACCGCTCCCATGGAAAAACCTCCGATGGCCCGATGATTCCTGGAAGCCTGCAGCCCCTCTAAGTCCGTTTGCTGAGTGTATGTACAGTAACGGCTCTCTACCAATGGAAGCAGGTCGTTGACCAGTTCTTGAGGAAGAGCCTTGCAATAGGGGTCAGCATCAGGATAGTAATCGACAGGAGTGCCATATACATAACTTGTGGATACCACGATAACCGGAGACATGTCTCCCTTTTCGATCAGGTGGTCAAGCAAGTTCCGCATCATGCCGTTCTCGTTCTGAAAGAAGGAGGCAGCTGTTTCTCCATGCCCATGTACGAAATAGAACACATCATAGCATTCATCGGATGATTCCTTATACCCATACGGCAGGTAGACATAGGCCGTATTTGAGCGCATTTCACCGTTCCCATCCACATAGTTGCGGGTGCCATAGTCAATTTGCACCACGCTTCCTTGGGAAGCGGTTTTCCTCCAGATATTCGGCTGGAACAGGTACGGTCTTGTTCAAGAGTGAGGGATAGCCGGAGGAAGTCTCAGCTTCGGTTACCTCCTCGTTGCCATTGCAAGCTGTCAGACACAGACAAAGCAAGAAGGTTTTAATAGTCATAGAAAATGTACACATAGTAAATTGTTTATAAGTTGCTTAAATATTATTCTTTGATTGTATATTATACCACGTTTGCTGGATCATTATACTAACGTATCGTGTAGGTAAGACTAAGCATCATATATGGCTCCAACACATTGCTTGATATATAATCACAGTAGTTGCTTTCTAACCGATGTGTAAAATTCCGGTTCTGTTTGAGTACATCAAAAGCTTCCAATTTGATTTCAGCAGCATTGTTTTTCAGGAATTTTTACCTAAAGACAGATTCCATAGACAGTAATCTTTTCGTACCCGTATCCAGACCTGTGTAACCTACATAGCTAAACGTACTGCGTAAAGTAAGCCCCCAAAAGAACATACAACCCAGTTTGACAGAAGCGGTATGAGTGATGTAATCGTTGTTTGTCGCTTCATCAGATGAACTGAATATATTGTTGATGGTAGCAGAGTAAGAGGCTGTAAAAATCTATATTCTTATTGATATTGCTTCCGATAATTATTTTTAGGTATTAAGTTCAGTTCACGTGTATCGCTTGTCACCCCATTAAAGACAGTGGGGGTATTGGGTGTAATTGGCAGCTATGCTGATATTGTTGCTGGATCAAATCAAGCGGAAACTGTAAGTCAACATGGATTGCAGTGAATAGTAGCCATTCAAGTTTATCGGTCGGGTAAACTGTGCCCCCCTTGTTGAGTGTAACAGAAGGCATCAACTCTATATTCTCATTGGCTACAAAACGTGCTGTCTCCAATGTACTTCTGCTTATAGGTAGCTCCCAGCATGGCGATAAAGTATGTCCGGACTTTGTCGTATGTATATAGCGAAGATTGGCTATATGCGATAATTCCTGATCCAGATAAGGGTTCCCGGCAAACAGAAACAGGGATTTGAATTGTTGACCACAGATTGCAAATCCGTTATGGACGGCGAAGACGTGATGCTACGGTAACGGAACTGCAACGAATTGGCTTTGGTCTAAGACATAGTGGAACATCAGTAAGGGAAGGACTGAAAAGTAACTGCGGGAGTGATGTTCGGATTGAGGATAGGTTAAATCTCCTTCAAGTTTGCCCATTGGGTTTCCAGTCTCAACATGGCATTCCATCTGTCGCTCTGATAACAGCACACATGCAACTGAAACG